>RRZT011941007.1_pt1 | contig 22062 bp, 18 predicted proteins | sample 2165551 | NCBI WGS metagenome assembly RRZT01 (sample SAMN10456910, study PRJNA506462) | wastewater metagenome | biome: wastewater; feature: sludge; material: wastewater sludge; isolation source: wastewater sludge with Escherichia coli K12::gfp cells carrying plasmid... | place: USA: Moscow, Idaho... | reverse complement strand
TGGCCACCCTGCGCAGCGGTGCCCCTTCTGGTGCCGCCACCGACCCCATGGCGCAAGAGGTGTTTGACCGCGTGCGTGCAGACCGCACTGTGGCAGGCGCTTGATGCTATCGAATGAATAGCTGCTAGCGCTTATTTATAAAGGGCCGATTCAAGTCCAAGTGCAACATTTATGTTTCTCAGTGCACTGAGTCAGGCCGTTGCGTCAAACGCTGCAAGTGCTGTGCATAAATCTCGTGAGGGGTGCTGAACCCCAAGGTCATCCTGGGGCCGCAATTGCGTTCATCGGCCACCGCATCCAACTGCTCCTGGGTGTATCCGCTGAGGTTTGTCCCCTTGGGGAAGTACTGGCGCAGCAGCCCATAGGTGTTCTCGTTGCTGCCCCGCTGCCAAGGAAGGTAGGGATCGCGGAAGTCACCTTCATGCTTCTCCCTGCCAACGCGGTTGCAGAGGCCTTAGCGGCGGCCCCCGCCGCAACGTGCCTTGCTACAGCGAAGTACTACGGCGGCCTACTACTGTTGCCTATTACCCATGGTCCGCATCTTATTGGCCGCACGCGTGCCCACACATGGCTGCGTGCCGATGGTGGGCGCGGGCGGCGGGTAGGAGTCTGTCGCGTTTGGAGCGTCGGCAGCACAAGCCGGATGTGTCCCAAGAATGGGCCCCGGCGATGGTCGTTCTTGCGGTACTCCCATTGCGATAGCCCAGCCACGGTGTAACAAAGACACTGAAAAAATGGACCACTGCGGTCAAGTGGTGGTCGGCGAATCCTGGGCTGCACGACATTGAGGGCTGGCAGGCATGACGCTGGCGATCCTCGGCAGGCGCTGCGACGGCGTGGGGCTGAGTCGGTCGGTGTCGAATTGGGCGGCGCAGTGGCTGCAGACTTCTGTCGTGTCTGAGGACCGCGCAGCGCGGCACCGTGATTTGCTTCAGAGCGCACCAGCCGGGCCGTTTGAGCGAAAGGGCCTGCGCGATTAGGGCTGTTCTGTGCGCGCAGTGTCAAGCACTTCAATCCGAGTCCCATCGCAACGCTTGTCTGCACTATCTTGGCGAGCACGTTTGCTGCAGTTCTGCACCATGGTTTTCAACGCAAAAGGCTGGCGCTGGCAACTTCTTGGAAGCGTTTACAAATTCGATAGATAAAAAATTATCGAAAAGTAAGTATAATTATTTGTTTTTATTTATGTTGTTCTTGGGTCACTAGTGCATTCGCACTATGGCCACGAAAGTCTGCATGCACGATGGTCCCGCCTTAACAGACCTGTGTTAAGTCGAAGTGTTGGTTAAGTTACTGATTTTAATAAACAAATTAATGGTTCTTTGTTTCGCGGGATTGCCTCTTTTCAGCGCCTTTGTGAGCGATCAAGAGCGATTTCTCGAGGTTGAGCAGCCCGTTTTTTGAGTCCATTTTTGATTTGTCAGTGTTTGTTGCGTTTGTTAATCTCCGCGCAAATTCTTCTTTCAACGCTTGAGGAAATCATGCGATCACTTCTCTCCGTCCTGCCTGCTCGGCGCGCACACTGTTCTCGTGATTCCCGAGCGATGCAGGGTGGTTTTACTCTGGTGGAATTGGCCGTCGTGCTGGCCGTTATCGGCTTGATCATCGGCGCCGTGGCAATCGGCAAGGATGTGCAGCGCAATGCCGAGTACACGAAGATCAAGAACAAGTTCATTGACCAGTGGGAGCAGGCGTACAACCAGTACTACCAGCGCACCGGTGTGGTGGTGGGCGACAGCCAGACGGCGCCTCGCATCATGGTGAACGGCACGGCTTACGTGGCAGCGGCGGGTTCTCCCACTTCTGGCGGCGATATGGCAGCGCTGGTTGCGGCCGGGTCCGAGCCAGTGCCAGTGTGCTCGCGCAACCCTGAAACGGGGACGATGCGCTCTGACTCTCCCTTCACGGCTAATGTGAACGACCTCCGTGCTTACATGACGCGCGCCGGCATTCGCATGCCTCCGGGTCGTGCCGAGGGGCAGGAAGACCTGTATGTCTATACCGACACCAACGGCTCACCGCAGGAAATTCAGGTGTGCTTTCAGTGGAACCGCCCCACTACACCAGAGGGTTCGGGCAATGTCATGGTCATCTCTGGCCTGACTCCAGACTTGGCTCGCATGCTGGACCAGATGATCGATGGCAAGCCTGATGCGCAAGAAGGTCGTTTCCGTCTGCGAGGCATTGCCAACGGCACGCCGAATGGACCTGGTGTGGAGTGGTCTGCCAACAACTCCTTTGGTCGCGGCGCTGCAGCAACTACAGCCACTGGCGCGGGTAACACCCGTGACGAAGAGCAGGTCATCACCCTGACCGCCATCTACAAGATGAACCAGTAATCAGGGCGAGGAATAAAACATCATGAACCAAGTATTCAAGAACCTGGCCCTCCGTTCGCGCGTAGCGCGTCAGCAGGGTTTCACACTGGTCGAACTGGCGGTTGTGCTGGCGGTGATCGGCCTCATCATCGGTGCGGTAGCCATCGGCAAGGATGTGCAGCGCAATGCCGAGTACACGAAGATCAAGAACAAGTTCATTGACCAATGGGAGCAGGCCTACAACCAGTACTACCAGCGCAATGGTGTAGTGTTGGGAGACAGCCAGACTGCGCCCCAGAACATGGTCAATGGCGAGCGCTTTCTGGCCGCAGGTACGCGCTCTGGTCGCGATATGACCGGTGTCACGCCTCCCAATGCGATTTGCCGCGCGGCTACAGGGCAAGGCATGACCCGAGGATTTACCGCTGGCACGGACCCTGATCTGCGCGCCCTGATGACACGTGCTGGTATCCGCATGCCGCCCGGCCGTGCGGAAGGTCTGGAAGACCGCTACGTCTACCTGGACACCAATGGCAACCCGCAAGAAGTCCAGGTGTGCTTCCAGTGGAATGTGCCGTTGGGCAACGGATCTGCTGCGAATGCAGTGGGTGACGGCATGGGCAACGTGATGGTCATCACTGGCCTGACGCCCGACCTGGCACGCGCGCTGGACCAAATGATCGACGGCAAGCCTGATGAACGTGAAGGCCGTTTCCGTCGCCAGGGCGTGTTGAACAACGCAGGCGGCACCAATCCCAATGCGCCGGGGCAGGAGTGGCAAGCCTCCAACCGTGACCAGATCGGCACGACCAATGATCGTGCTTTTGACGAAGACCAGATCGCCATCGTCACGGCCATCTACCGCATGAATCAGTAATTTGGCGTGAGCCCTTCCACCATTGACTCTTTAAACAACTTATTTCCCTAGTCGGAGGTTTCAATGAAAAAGATGCACTCGTTTCGTGGGCTGGGCCGCAAGGTCCAGCAAGGTTTCACATTGGTCGAACTGGCCATCGTGCTGGCAGTCATCGGCCTGATCATCGGTGCTGTAGCCATTGCCAAGGATGTTCAGCGCAATGCGGAATATCAGAAGGCCGTTAACAAGTTTGCCTATCAGTGGAAGATGGCCTACGACCAGTACTACCAGCGGACGGGTGTGGTGGTGGGCGACTGCCAGCAAGCGCCGACTTACATGGTGGATGGCACGGAAACTTCGATCAACGGTGGCAATGCCTGTACCCGCGCGGGCTCCATGAATGTTCCAGGCATTCCAGCCAGTTTCACGGACCGCGGCCGCAAAATTTGCTCCGGTCAAGGTTATGCAGCCAACACGGTGGGTGCTGGCGATGCCACGCTGGCCACCGCAAACCTGCGCGAACTGATGACTCGTGCCGGTGTGCGTATGCCCCCTGGCCGCGGTGAAGGTCACGAAGATCGCTTCCTGTACATCGACTCCAATGGCAACCCTGCGGAGCTTCAAGTCTGCTTCCAGTTCAACGATGCTGGCGTTGCCAGCGGCGCGGGGAACGTCATGGTGATTCGCGGCTTGACGCCTGATTTGGCGCGCTTCATGGATCAGGTGATTGATGGCAAGCCGGATTCCCGCGAAGGTCGTTTCCGTATCCAAGGTCGTCCGCAGCAGACTGCGGCCAACCAAGCCAATGCGCCCGGCAATCAGTGGGAAGCCAACAACACGCAGGGCGTTGCCATCAACGTGGGTAGCGGTAACAGCACGCAGATGAACAACAGCGATGCGCGTGCGGCTGTGGACAACACTTCGGGCAGCGCTGCAGGCACTACGACGGGCCGCACGTTTGACGAAGACCAGGTCATCTTGCTGACCGCCCACTGGATCATGGAGCAGTAATTGAACGGCACCCGTACGCTCAAGCTGGCCTGTCTGGCACTGGCCACTGCCCTGCTGGGCGGTGGAGCCTGGCTGGCGCAACGCGGTCTCAAGCAACTGGCTTGGGAGCGGCAGCAATTCGCGCAGTTGCAGCAGGGGCTCGAAAGCGCCCGCAGTCTTGTGCCTGAAGTGCAGCGGCGCGAGCAACTGGTGCGTTCTATCAAAGACGTTTCGCAACAGGTGGAGCGCATGGGCTTTGACCCGTCCCAGTGGGGCGAACGCCGGCTGCGCCGTGCCGTAGCCCCGGCGACGCGGGTCGAGGCGGCTCAGTTCCTGGGCGAACTGGGTCGTGGCGGAGCAGGGCAGATTTTTGTGGCGGACGTGTTCGAGATCGGCACAGTGTCGCCGGAAGCCAGCCTGTTCCAACCCCCGCTGCCGGGCGACCAAGGGCTTTTGCTGGGCGTCACGGGCACGCTGCACTTTCAGACGGCGTCTGTTTCTCCATCGCCGAAGGTGACCCCATGAGTGCAGAACATGTGTATCGCGTAGCCAGTTCCGGCTGGTTGCACTGCCACGGGCATCAGGTTGAAGAGGTTCCTGCATGGCCGCGCTTGACCCATAGTGCGCTGGTGGTGCTCGACATGGACGACGTCTACACCGACGTCTGGCGTTTCGAAGGCAAGACGGAATACGCCGCCGCGCTGGTTGAAAAGCGTGTGCGGACGCAGGGGCTGGTCGAAGGCGCCGCCCACGTGGTGGTGCACCGGCTGGTCAAGCTGCCGGGCGGATTTCAAGTGTTCTTTTCGGCGATTTCGCTGGACTTGTGGCAGCGTTGCACTCAGTGGGCCAAGGAGCAGGACGACCATTGTCTGGTCATGATGGCTGGTGGCCTGCTGTGTGACGGCGTGGCTTCTGGCGGTGCGCGCATCGTGCTGACGCAACGGCGGCTGATGTGCTTCGTGCAATCGGAAGAGGGCATGGTCTTTGGCTCTACCCAGGCATTGGGGTCTGGGCCATCTGCCATGGCGAGTGCGGCCCAGGTACTGACGAGCAATCACAGTGCGTTGTTGACGCGGCTGGGCGCTGAGGCCGTTGAGTGGGGCACGCTGTGGTCCACGCAGCCCGCCGATGTGGACACCTGCCTTGCTGCGGTACGCAGCGTGGCGGGTGGTGCACCAGTGGTCATGCACGCGCAGGAGATGACGCTGGCTTCCGAGCGGGTACACACCGTCATGCCTGCGTTGGCACGTAAGGCGGCAGGCCGCCATGCCCTGAATCCAGGTCTGGAGCGGGTGGCATGGCGTGCAGAACGCTGGGTGGCTCCGATCACGGTGGTGACGGCGCTCGTCGGCATCGTTCTGGCCATCGTGGGCATGCTGGTCGGGCAACTGGCGGATCAGCAGCGCAATGCGGGCATGAACCAGCGCGCCGAGCTGGAGACACTGCAAAGCCGAATCCAGGCGGTGTCGTCGGTCGAGGCTCCGCAGAAGCTGTTGCCGGTGGCTGAGTTCTCTCGCACGCTGGATGAAGGTGCGCGCCATGATCCAGTGGCGTTCATGGCCGTGTTGAAAGCTGCGTCGAACAAAGACATTCGGATTCAGCGCGTCCGCCTGGAAACCACAAACTCTTTGGGCGGTGCGCAACCGAGCAAAAAGGCCTTCCGTGTAGACGGCGTGGTGGCAGCTGGTGCCTCGGCTTCCGTGACGCGTTGGGTTTCGCAGATGTCTGCGGCTGGCTGGACGCTCCGGGCGGTGGACCCCACCTTCACGCTGCCAGGTTCTTTCTCGTATGAGCTGGTGGCCAATGCAGCAGCACCAGGAAATGTGAAACCATGAAATACGCGGCTTTACTTCTCAATGGGCTTGCCATTCTTTTGCTCGGCTGGGGGCTGTATGGCGTTTTTCAGCTCACTCAGGCGCGCACTCCTTCGATGCGTCCCATGACTGTGGAGCTGGCGCCCTTGCCAACTGCTTTGCGGACGGATCAGGAGCGCGTTACCGAAGCTTTTGGCGCAATGTCCCGCATCCAGGCGCAGACGACGACGGCTGGGACTGATCCGCAGCGTCTGATCGCGTTGCCAGTGCCTGGCAGCGATGTGGTGGGCAGCGTGCAGATGCCGCGCCGTTCCCTGTCATTGCATCTGGATGATCTGGCATCGGAGCGGCAGTCGGTGGTGATCGACGGCCAGTTGGCCCGTCAGGGTGCACGGCTGGAGGGTGGTGGACGCGTCGTGCAGGTACGCCCCAGCGAGGCAGTGGTTACGGAGCGGCTGGGTCGCCAGACGCTGACGCTGCCCCAGGGCGATTTGCGGGTGGGCACGCTGCGCTGGCCCGACGGATCGCTGGCAAGCATCAATACACAGGAATTCCGCTCGGGCCTACCGGGTGGACAACCCGGCCCCATCAAGAGCTTGCCATGACCACGAAGGCCTGCAGACAGCACACAGACTGCGTCGAGCACTGTTCAATGAGTGCATCGCGTTGTGGGTACCTGTTGGCTTCTCCTCATGACCATTTCAAGAAATCACGCTAGTAGCGCCAAGGACAGCGATATGAACAATCCTCCGTTTTTCAAGCCATTGGCGCTGGTATGTGCCGCCCTGGTGCTGGCTGGTTGCGCCAGCCCTTCGCCCCGTAGCGCTGCCAGCCTCCCGCCGCCAGACACCAGCGCGGCAGACCAGATGCGCGAGCACGCTGCGCAGGAGGCCCAGCGCTTGCTGGTGCATCAGCAGATGTTGCTGACCGAAATCAACAAGACGGCTGCGGCACCGGTCATTGCTCCAGTGGCTCCGGTGTTCGACCCCCTGGAAAGCAAGTTGATCAACGTGGCCATGTCCCGCGCCAGCATCAGCCAGATCCTGAGTGCATTTGCCGACGCAGGAAATCTGAACCTGATCGTTGACCCCAATGTGCTGAAGGGCGGTCAATTGGCAGATATGCACTTGCGCCAAGTGACATTGCGCGAAGGCTTCAATGAAGTGCTGCGTACTTACGACGTGGCTGGCGAGTTCCGTGGCAACACGCTGCGGGTCAATCTGACCGAGGAAAAGTTCTTCTCGCTGAACTTTCTCAACACCAAGACCAGCATCCAGATGGGCTCTGGCGGTAATGTCTTCGGCAGTACAAATTCGGGTGGTGGAGGCGGAAGCGGCAGTGGCAGCAGCGGTGGCGGCGGTTCGGGCGCCCAGCAGGGCAGCCTGACCATGTCGGGCTCTGGCGGCGGCAGCACGGACCCGTACCAAGAAATCGAGACAGCGCTGAAGTCGGTACTGGGCGACGCCAACCAGGACCGTCTGGCCCAGCAGCAAATGCAGCAGCAGAACCTGACCATGACGACGCCGGGTTCTTCTTCGCCCTGGATCGGAAGCGGTGCCAACCCTACACGTCCAGCCCAGTTGCCACAGGCACCTTTGGCCACCATGACCGAGGACAGTGGCTTCACGCTGAACAAGATGACCGGCACGCTGTATGTGAAGGCCCGGCCGTCCAAGATGCGGGCGGTCGAAAAGATGCTGGCCCAAGTGCACAAGGTGCTGGGCAAGCAGGTGTATGTCGAGGCGCAGCTGATCGACGTACAACTGTCTGACAACTTCGAGTTCGGAGTGGACTGGACGTCTTTGCGCAGCCGTCTGGCGGCCGGTTTTGGCTCGTCGCCCATGCAGTTGGGTGGCAGTTCGGGCACGCTGCCAAATGCCGCCACTGGCTACCCTTCGCGGGCGATTTCCATTCCTGCAGCGCTGATCGGGAGCGTGGCCGGGCCTGCGCTGGGCGTTTCCTACCAGGGCAGCAACTACGGCATCGTGATCAACGCGCTGCGTTCGTTTGGCAATCTCAAGGTCTTGTCCAACCCCAACGTGCAGGTACGCAATGGCACCCCTGCGTTGCTGTCGGTGGGCACCAGTTCGCGGTACGTCTCTCAGTCCGCATCGACGCAGACTGTGCCGGGCGGTGGAGCTTCCACCACCTCGTCCAGCGTACAGACCGACACGGTGTTCTCCGGCGTCATGGTGGGCGTGCTGCCCATGGTGCGTGATGATGGTCGCATCGAGCTGCTGCTGAACCCCATGCAGAGCGATGTGGACCCTGCAAGCCTGCAGTTGGTCTCGGTAGGGGGCGATAACCTGGTCTCCCTGCCCAAGGTGAGCTACAAGGGGCTGACCACGACCTTGAACGTGGGTGATGGTGACGTGGTGGTGGTTGGGGGGTTGATCGACCAGCGCAGTTCCAACAATGATCGCGGCGCACCCGGTGTCTCCGACGTGCCGTTGCTGGGCAAGTTGTTTGGCAACGAAAACAAGGTGCACGGAAGCCGTGAACTGGTGATCGTCTTGCGGGTGCGCGTGCTATGAGCCTCATCCACGACGCGCTGAAATCCATGGATGCGCCTCAAGATTCCAAGCCTGCCATGGCAAGGGCTTCCAAGGCGGCGGTGCGTGGCCGTCCTGCATGGCTGGATGCCATGCTGGCTTTTGCCGTCGTATTAGCGGCGGGGATTTTGGGATGGTTTGTCTGGCAGACCCAGATGAAGCCCAAGGCTCTGCCGCCGCCGATGGCTGCTGCGCCAAACCCGGTTCCTGCTCCAGCGCCGGCACCGGTGGCGGTCACTTCGCCGGTTGCTGAAACGGCTGCGCCTGCAGCAGCCCCCGCATCTACGATGGCTGCTGCGCCTTCACCAGCAGTCCCTGCGCTTGCTGCCGTGCCAACTCCCGCTGTTGCTGCGGCGGCTCCTGCGGCTGCACCAGTGCACTCACCCACTCCCGCTCCGGCAGTTGCTGTGGAGCCTGCCGCTCCCAAGACGGTTTTGGTGGCCGGTCCGCGCGGTGAGACCGTTGCGCCTGCAGCGGCTGCTGTGAATCGCAGCGGTACGACGCGACAGGCGCGTGGTGTCACTCGCTCCACCACGGCGGCTGCGCCGGCTGTGGCTCCAGCCCCTGCCGTGGATGACGCACCCGTAGAGCTGCGCTTCGCCCGTTTCGTCGCCGCCATGAAAGAGTCGCGGACAGCCGATGCTGAACGTGAATTGGCCGCATTGAAGGAGCGTCTGCCCGCGGGGTCCCTCGGACTCGTGCGCGCTCAAGCCTGGTTTGACCTGCGCGCAGGCCGCGATGCCGCAGCGGCAGACGGTTATCGCACCATCCTTGAGCGCCTGCCTGGTGACGAAGAGGCTGCCATCAACCTGGCCAGCATCCAGTCGCGCCAGCAAAAGACGGAGGAAGCGCGCGCAACCCTTGATGCCGCATCGCGACTGCAACCAGATTCGGCTGCGCTGCGGGCTGCATTGGCCCAGTTCACACCCGCTGCACGCCAATGACGGCCAATTCCATCTATGCCACGCTGGGGTTGTCGCGCAATCCGTTTCCGCCGACACCGGATGCGGGTTCGTACTTCTTCACGCCGCGGCTGGAGGAGGATTTCGCGGAGATCGTGCATTGCATTGAGGCGCGCAAGGGCTTTGTTCTCCTCACCGGAGAAGTGGGGCTGGGCAAGAGCACTCTGGTGCGGCGCCTGCTTGACACCCTCAGTGGCAAGAACTGCCACTCAGCGCTGATCCTGAACACCTTTTTGCAAGACAGCGCCCTTTTGTCTGCCATACAGTCAGACTTCGGTTTGCCGCCTTCGGACTCCTTGGAGCAGGGGCTGGCGCGACTCACAGAGTTCCTGATCGCGGGGCACCAGGCAGGCGAGATCAGCTTGCTGGTGATCGATGACGCGCAGAACCTCAGTGTGGAATCGCTGGAGTTGGTGCGGTTGTTGTGCAATCTGGAGACCGGCCAGGAAAAGCTGTTGCAGATCCTGCTGGTCGGACAGCCTGAGTTGGAGGAGACCCTGGCGACGCCAGAGTTGCGTCAGCTCAAGAGTCGCATCATCAAACATGCTCGGCTGTCGGGTCTGCAAAAGGATGAAGTCACGCGTTATTTCGACTTTCGTGTGAACGCTGCGGGCGCAGAGGGGCGCCTCTCCATCGAACCTGCCGCAGCGGACGTTTTGCACCGCGCCACGCAGGGAAACCTGCGACGCATTCACTTGGTGCTGGACCGTTGTCTGTACGGTTTGGCGAGTACCAGGGCATCTGTGGTGACGGAATCCCTGGTTCAGCGTGCGGTGGCCGATCTGCCCGCGCTAGGTGCCGAAGCTGCAGCGATTGCCAAGGTAACTGGCGGCACTCGTGGCCGCAAAGCCTGGGTGCTTGCTGGCTTGCTGGCGGGCACCACAGCAACCGTTGCCTTGGCCAGCTGGGGGTTGGCCACCCAACCCGGCGAGCATGTGGCGTCAGCCGCCGCAGTGGCAGCAGCCCCCACCCCTGAGGTAGTCCGGCCGGCGGTCTCGGGCGCTGCGTCGGCGGTTCCGCCCAATGGCAGCTCTGAGGCCGCCGTAGTGGCAGCTGCACCGGCACCCAAGCTGCAGCCTTCGGCGGGGGTATCCGGGCGTGAAGCGTGCGAAACCCAACTCAAGGCGGCGGCTAATGCTGACGAGGTCGTGCACGTTTACCGTCTGCCTGATGGCATGGGGGACACCCTGAAACCATCGACTCGCCTGTGCCGCTTCAATGTGGACAAGGAGTCCTGGGTCGCATGGCTGGGGCGCAACAACACGCGCAACATCGAGGCCGCTGAACAGGTCACGCGCAAGGTACAGGCCAAGCTAAAGAGCATGGGCTTGCTGGACAAGCGTGAGCCGGACGACGGTTTTTTTGGTTCGAAGACTGGAGAGGCGTTCGCCCGCTTTCAACTGCAGCAGGGTCTGCCGCCCACTGGTAAACCCGACGAACTGACCTTCTTAATTCTGGAGCATCAGGATGCATCCCCCCGCTGAATCATTGCTAGAGGCCTCGGGCCAGGTGCAACCCGCAGGCCTTATGGCCCAGGATCGCCTGGCGGTGCTGCGTGACAAGAGTCCTTCGCTGGGCGCTGCGTTGGTCAATGCTGGCGTCGTGTCTACAGTCGCTATCGACTACGTATTGCAAAAGCAGAAGATCGAGAAGGTGCTCATGGGCAACCTTCTGGTGGAGTTGGGTTTCGCAAGTGCCAAGGAGGTCGCGCGTCAACTCGCTGACCAGCGCGGGCTGCGCTTTGTCAGCGCGGACGAAATGCCAGAGCCCGATACAGCGGTAGCAGGTATCTTCAACCGATCGCTGTGCCTGACGTACGGCTTCCTGCCAGTGCGAGAAAACGACGAAGGTCTGATCGAGGTGGTGCTGGGCGACGCGCAGCCAGACGCTGTGACCGAGCTTGTTCAGCGCAAGTTGGGCAAGGGTTGCCATTTTTTCCAGGGAGAGTTCGACCGCGTTGCCCAGGCCATCCAGCAGCACTATTACTTTGCCGAGCACCCGCCTGCACGACTGATCGAGAGCGAGGTCCGCAAGCTCGACGCCGACGTGGATCGTGCCTACAGCCCTGCGCGTTTGCTGGAGCACATGCTGCACTTGGCGGTACGCGAACGGGCGACGGATATCCACTTGGCACCCACGGCGCGCAGCCGTTCTGTGTTGCTCCGTGTGGACGGAGTTTTGCGTCCCGTCTTCGCACTCTCGCCCGCCCTTGATCGCTTGGTGGTTTACGTCAAGCTGCAGGCTGACATGGATGCCAGCGAACAGCGCTTGCCTCAGGACGGGAGCTTTGCCGCACAGGTGATGGAGCACAACTTCACCATCCGTGTCTCCACCTTGATCTCCGAATTTGGCGAGCGCATGGTGCTGCGCTTGCTGCCCGAGCGCAGCAATCTTGACAAGCTGGCGGACCTCGGGTTTCTGGAGGAGGACGTGGCCGTCATGGCCAAGGCGTTCTCGCGTCCTCATGGCCTCATCTTGATCACGGGCCCTACCGGCTCAGGCAAGAGCACGACGCTGCATGCGGCGCTGCGCATGCAGCCCTTGATAGAGCGCAATGTGCTGACCGTGGAGGACCCGGTGGAATATCGTGTCCCTGTCGCCTGCCAGACCGAAGTGAACCGCCGTGCGGGCTATGAGTTCGCCAATGCCATGCGGCACTTTCTGCGGCATGACCCCGACATCATCCTGGTGGGCGAAATCCGGGACTCGGAGACCGCGCGTGCAGCGTTGGACGCTTCCTCTACAGGTCACCTGGTGTTGTCTACCTTGCACGTGGGGAGCATTTTCGGAGTGATGCCTCGCCTCAAGCTCTTGGGGGTGGATACCGAAACGATCGCCGAAAACTTGGTGGCAGTGATCAACCAGCGCCTCGTGCGCCGCATCTGCCCGCATTGCGCCAAGCCACGTCTTGCGACTGATGATGAGCGACGTTGGCTGGGGCAGGGCGCCGCAGGCGAAATGCTGCAGGTGTTCCATGGCGCCGGCTGTCACTATTGCCGCGACACGGGGTATCTGGGTCGCCTGCCTGTGTACGAAATGCTGGTGGTTAACCGGGATCTCGCGGATGCCATCGCCTCAGATGCCACGCGGGCCGAAATGCGGCAGCGCGCGCTGGCCGCAGGCATGCGCCCCATCTTGACGTTGGCGCGGCACCGCGTGTTGGCAGGTGAGACCACGATGGAGGAAATCCTCCGCACCGTGGGCGAGGACTGAGCCGCTTTGGCGGAAGCATTGCATGGCCAATCTCAACACTTATTACTACCGCGTACTGCTGCCTCACGGAGGGGTGCGCTCGGGTCTGTTGCGCCTGGCAGTCAAGCGCGACTTGTCTGCCCGCCTGCGGCTGGAGGCCGACACGGACGGCACGGTGATCAGTCTCTGGCGTTTTCCTGCATGGCTGGCCGTGGTGGCCGATGCGCTTTTGCATCTGTTCAGAAAGCAGGTGCGCGGCGAGGACCTTGCAGGCTTTCTTCGCGACCTGGGTCTCATGATGCGCGCGGGTGTTCCCGCACTTGATGCGCTGACCACCCTAGTGGAAGAAAGCCACAGTGTGGGCAATCCGGCCATGGCGTCTGTCGCTCGCAATATGCTGGACGACCTGAACGCGGGTGTGGGCATGACCGAAGCTTTCAATCGGCACCCCAACGTGTTCCCCGAGACCGTGCGCAACCTGATCTCCATCGGGGATCAGACAGGTACTCTGGACCGCATGCTGGGCGAAGCCGCCGAGCACGTGGAGCGCATGATCAACATCCGGCGTGACATCAAGACTGCGCTGATCTATCCGGCGTTCGTGTTCGCCTCCATCATCGGCGTCGCCATCTTCTGGATTTACTACGTCGTGCCCAACATGGCGCGCCTTTTCAAGCAGCTGCAGGCGAAACTGCCGCCCATCACTGAAGGGCTGGTGGCCTTTGCTAACTTGCTGTCCACCCATCTGCCCTGGGTGCTGCTGGTCACTGTCATCGTCGTGTCTATCGGCGTCATTGCGTTCAGGCGGTCCGAGCGGTTCCAGCTTGCCACCTATACCCTGATGCACCGGTTGCCGATTGCTCGTACGCTGCTGGTGTCTTCTGGCATGGCGCACATCACTGAGCACCTCTCGATCTTGGTGCGTGCGGGGGTGGACATGGTGTCCAGCCTGCGCGTTCTGGGGCGTGCCACCAAGAACCGCTATTACCGTACCCGACTCATCCACGTGGCGGAATCGGTTTCGCGTGGGGAGTCCGTGTCTTCATCCATGCGGCGCGTGGGTGGCTTTCCCGCGATGGCAGTTCGCATGATCTCTGTGGGGGAAGAGTCCGGCAGCCTGGATCAGCAACTCTCACACCTTGCGGCGGACTATCGCAAGCGCCTGGAGGTGTTGGTGAAGTCGCTCGCCGAAATCCTCAAGCCTCTGATCATTCTGGTTGCAGGCGGCTTGTTTCTTTTTCTGATCGTTGCGCTGTTGTTGCCGGTGTACGACCTAGTGCGGCAGTCGGTCACTCAAAGCATGGGAGGCGGCTGATGTCACGCTCTTTGTTGTCACTTCGCACAGACATTCCAACACCTGTTTCTGGCATAGGTTTGTTTGAGAGTTTTCATGCTGCTGAGGCCTGCCCGTTCTGCTGGGCAGGAGACTGAATGCGTAAGCCCGTTTTGGTAGGTGCGAGTCTAGGACTGCTGCTGTTGGTCGCGATCGCCGTCGGTGTATGGATAACTGATAAGCATCCCGAGCCGGTCGTCGGTGGAATACCACCTCGCACGACGAGCCCCCGGATCATGGCGCCATCCCCAGCGGCCTCCATGGCTCCGGGGACAGCGCAGAGCATTCCACAGGCAGACTTGGCGAGGCAGGACCGCCGCCGCCGCCTGGCGGAAGTGCGCGCGGAATTCAGGGCGCTGAGTGCTCAAGGGGCGCAGGCATCGCCACAGAAAATGCGGGCGCTGGTGGATGAATTGGAGGCCTTGTCGGGCCCCAGCTTCGATCCGCGTTATTTCCAGTCGCTGCGTACGATGCTGGACCAGAACGCAAAACTTCAGCAGCTCAACGCGGAACTGCAAGTCCTTAGCAAAAGCAAGGCCCCCAAGGATGCAGCACGTCAAGAAGCCATCCTCGCTGAAATGCGTGCAATAGGCGAGCGCGTGGCTGCGGAAGCAAAGGCCATGCAGGCCTTCATGCCCAAGCCCATGCCTGAGGTAAAAGCTCCATGAGTTCCTGTGGCTCTTACTCTGGCGCATTGCTCAAGCGTTCCACGCAGAGGGGATTTTCCCTGGTCGAAGGAGCGATCACGCTTGTGGTCGCTGGGCTAATGACTTGGGCTGCTTTCAGCGGGTACGTCACGGTTTCCGAACAACAGGAAATCGAACGTGGCCGAGCCGAGGCAGAGCAATTGCAGTCTATTCTGCGAGCATTTGCGCTGCGCAATGGGCGGCTTCCATGTCCTGCGAGCACGCCTGATGGATATGAGGCGCTGAGCAGTGGAGTGTGTGCGTCAGGGATCCAACTAGGTTGGTTTCCTTATGTCAGCGTCGGTCTGGAATTGCCCTCGGATCGACTTCGTGCCCGCTATTCGGTTTTCCGAGAAGCGAACTTGGCCGTGCCTGCGCAAGACGCAGATCTGGCTGTGGAGTTGGAGCGAACTGGTGATTCTCTGGGTGCGCCTACGCACCGGGACATCACCGACTTGATAGTTGCTTTGAACAATGCGTCTACCAAGCCAGTGTCATCAGCGCGCACGTTTCTCACAGGTGACGGAGGTGCGGCGGGAACCATTGATTGCGCTGCCAATCATGTAATGGTCGCAGCGTACTGGGTGGTGGTGCCACTTCAGGACAAAGACGGCGACGGGAGCAGCCTGGATGCCCCTCACACTCTCACCAGTTTGTGCGCAGCGAGCCCTTCAGCGCCGCTGCGGTTTGCGTCGGATGACGTGGTGATCGCAGAGTCACCTGCGCAATTGGCAGGGTGGTTGCGCAAGAGCCTGCCGTGACGGCAATTCCCTCCTTCACTTTCATGCTGCCGATGTCTACGACCTGTCTCTCCTTGCCGCTCAGAAGCGCCGCGCGCCGCGCGGGCGGATTTGGCCTGCTGCAAGTGATGCTGCTCATCGCAGTAATGTCTGGTCTTGCCACGATGGGCTACCTTCAATGGCGCGAACGTTCCGCGTTGGATTCGTCCCGCCAGGAACGTCAGGCCTTGGCACAGGCCGATCAGGCGTTGATTGCCTATGCCACCGTAGCCCGCAGTCTGCCATGTCCAGACGTTGATCGTGACGGTTTGCAGGATTGCGGTGCACCGGCTACCCAGAAGGGATGGCTGCCAACGGTCACCCTTCGCATGGCGGGCGTTGACCCCGGAGTGGACGTGGGGCAGTTGCGCTACCTCGTTCAGCGCCAAGGTGGTGCCAACGACCTCACGATGCTGACGGACACGTGGACTCCTCTCGAGTACAGCGACGGAGCTGACGGCTTTTTTGCCATGCGCGGAGCTCCTTACCCAGCGGACATCCTCACATTGACCGACTTGTGCCAAAGGCTTGACACCGGCCGTAGGGCGACGATGTTACCCACCATGGCTCAAGTCAATGCGCCGACCCCGCGCGCCATCGCCTATGCGCTGGCCCATCCGGGAAACAACGATGCGGATGGTGACGGTGATCTATTTGACGGCGCCAATTCCAATGCCGCAGCCAATGTCAACCGCATGGAAGACCCGAACCGGCGTTCGCTCCTGGCGGGGTACAACGACATCGTGCTGGAGCGGTCTTACGACAGCCTGCTGTCGGCTTTTCATTGCCGCCCTTTGATTGATTCCATCAACACAGTAGCTCTGGCCCATGATGTGGCCGGAGACGTAGCTGAGATGCGTGCCGACAACATCGAGTCTGCCCGTCGTTCGGTTGCCTTCAGCACTTTGGCGGCCATCATGACGTCTCTGGAGATTGCCCTGGCCGTGGCCGAGGGGGCTTCTGATGCTGGCAACGCCGCCGCAGAATGGGCCATTTGTGCGGCGTCGCTGGGGTTGGCGGTCAATGCCTGTGCGGCCGCACCCCAGCACACGGTAGCGATTGGGCTGGCGGGGGGCGTCATCATCGCCAACGGTCTGGCCGTGGTTGCCAATGCAGTGGCGGCTGGCATTGCCGGTACCGCTTTGACGCTGGCCGATAGTAGTGCCACGGCTAACGATATATGCCCTCCCATGGATCCGGCGGTGAACAACCTCATGCTGTCCATCGCGCAGCAGGAGGTGACGGATGCCAATGCCGAACTGGCCGCAGCGACTACGGCTGTCAACAACAAGACCGCAGAACTCAATACCGCCATCGCGCAGCGAACTGCCGCCGTCAACAGTCTGAACAGCCTGATTCGAAATGGCCAAGCCAGTTCGCAGATCGACGGATTGCTCAACACCTTGCTGGCTGCTGCCGGTACCTGGGGCAGCACCTCGTACGCCAGCGCTGCCGCCGATTCCAAGGTCACGCAGGCTACGCAGCTGCGTGATCGCTGGGCGACCGAGGTCTCCAAGTACAACGCAATGCTTGCAGACATCCCGGGCACTATTTCCCGATTGAATAGCGAGATTGCAGCGCTGGACTTGCTGATTGCCACCAATCCGCCCAACAAGACAGACCTTCAGAATGAGCGTGACGGCAAGGATGCGGAGCGCAAATTGGCTGGCGATGTAGCCGGTCTGACGGCCGTGCGAGACAAAGCTGTGGCGGAACTGGCCATCGCGCAGACGGCACTGGACAACGCCGTTGCCGCGCAAACGGCTGCCAGCGCTGCCTATTCCACAGCGCAGACGAGCTACCAAAGTGCCATTTCAAACTTTGTCAACGGCACGGCTCGCTACAACATCTATAACAGCAGCGGAGCCGTGGTTGCCTATGGATGCACGACCGCCTGTCAAGCTGGCGACGTCAATATCAACAGCGTGGGCCAACTGGGCTCCGCGCTGGTCGACCTTTTTGGACTGGGCGCGATGACCAGCCCGAGCACCGACGCCAAGTACCTTAAACCCGTCAAGCTGCAAAAAGAGCTGGATGCTTTGAATCAACGTCTGGCGGCAGCGCAAGATCGCAAGGCCACGGCCGATGCCCGGTTGCTGGAGGCGCAAAACCGTATCAATAACCCGCCGCCCTGCAACGCCACGGGCTCGGCCGTAGTGCCCATGACACCCGAGCAAGCCGAGTCCATCTTGGCGGATGTAGATCGCAAGGGAGGGACGCGATGATGTTCATGAGAACGGACGCGCAATTACCTTCGCGCCTGCGCCAGACAGGGTTGTCACTGGTGGAGCTGGGCGTTGCCATGGCAATCGTCGGGGTGATTGGCATCATCACGTGGCGATGGGTGGCCGACACGCGTGCTCCTATGGATCGCACTGCCATCATGGGGCAGCTGACTGAAGCCCAAGCAGCGGTGGAAGGCTTTGTGCTCGCCAATCATCGGCTGCCCTGCGCCGCATCCGGCACCAATGGCACAGAAGACTGTGGCAACACCAGCGCTGCTGCGGTCCTGCTGCCGTGGCGCACTCTGGGGTTACCCAGTCGCATGGGCCAGTTGCACTATGGCGTCAATCGCGGCGCTTCGCTGGATCTCGCCAGTGCGCCGACGGCCTCCGCTTCCCCTGATCTCAAAATCAATTACACCCCCGCTATTCCGGTGCTGGCTTTGTCAACCGATGCGGGCGTCAACGCTGCTGCAGCCGCTTTGACGGGCGCTATCACGGCGGCAAATGGCAGGCGCGCCGTTATCAATGGCCTTGACTGGTGCCGTGTGGTGCGCCGTCTGGCGGCCAATCCAACGGCGGCGGGTGTCCTTACTGCGGGCAATCTCACCGCAAGTATTCCGGTCGCGTTTGTGATCACGCACCCGGGGGTGAATGGCGTGTTTGAGGGCAGCAATGTGCCGGGAGGTGCAGCGGGGTTCAGATTCGACATGCCCGGACGCGCGCAGGACAGCAATTTCGATGATCTGTCCGTGGCTGTTGGCGCGGGCGACCTTGCGTCCCGCATTGGGTGCGTGTCGCGTCTGGGTGCCATGCAGGCTGCCGCGCAGGGGGCCTACACCGCTTATGACAACGTGCGAGTGGTGCAGGAATACTGGTCTTTGCGGGTGTTCGACATTGAGCAGGCACAGTCAGCCTTGGAGGCCGCAGAAACGGGCGTCATCATGGCGGCCATGAATGCTGCTCTGGCTGCTGGCAGCGCGGCACTGGCCGTCGCTTCAGCCGCCAACACCGAAGGGATCACGATTTTTGGTCTGGTTCTGTCTGCGGCCAATGTGGTCTCCGCAGCTGTAGAGGTGGGTTTTGCAGCGGACGATCTCATTGAAGCCCAGAAGGCACTGCAAGACTCCAAAGACAAGGAACTCGCGTCGCGGGCGTATGTGATCGAGGTGTTTGAAACTTTTACCCAAGCGCTGACGGCGGCGAACCGGCTGGATGAGAAAGGGCTTAACCCATGAGACACCGCATGCTGGGTTTCACACTCGTCGAGCTGTCGCTGGTGTTGCTGGCTCTGGGTCTGATATTGCCTGGTGCTGTCATCTTCTGGCAGTTGTCAGAGCGGCATCGCGTGGCGGCCGTGCAAATGGACGCGCAACAGCAGTCGCGCCAGGCACTGCTGGGTTATCTGCATTCTCATTACAGGTTGCCATGCCCGGCTGCGGATGCCAATGGCGTGGAGTCCTGCACGGATGGTGCCGCGATTCGCCAGGTGGGCTATCTCCCTTGGCGTACGTTGAACCTTCCGCGTCCTGAGGCGGGACGTTTGCGGTACGGCGTATACCGCGAACCTTCAGGCGCCACGATGAGTGCAGCTCCTTCGGACCGGGACCTTGCGGTAGCTCGCGACCGCATGAACCCACTGCGTGTACGCACCCCATCTCCCAAACCCCAGAACCACACAGAGGCCCCCAACCCCAATGCGCCTCCCATTCCGGAAGTGCTGTCCAGCTTGAACAGCGTGTTGGGAGTTACCCAGTCTGGCAATGATGCAGCACCACTGAACCCAGCCTGCGATGCTGCCGGTGACCCGGCCTGTCCATTGGGCGTAGTCAATGCGGTCAATCTCATTGACATTTGCCTAGCGCTGAACACCGCCAGCGATGCTTTGGTGGCTCCTGCTGGCCGGTTGGCCACCCAGGTCGGAGCAACCCGGCGCACCGCTGCCTTCGTGATCGCCGCGCCAGGTCTGTTGGACGCCCAAGGCAATGGCCAGGCGTTTGACGGCGCCAATGCCACTGCATCCAACGCTGACCCCACTTTCGCTTCGCCCAGTCAGGCTGTAACCGAACAGTACGATGACATCGTGCTGGCCGCGAGTCATACCGAGCTGTTTGCAGAGCTGCAATGTGGGGCAGCGTTGTCCGCCATTTCACACGCTCATTTCAACGTAGCCACGGGAGCTTTTGTGATGGAGCGTGCCATGTACGACTACCGTGATCAACTCTACATCGCTGTGGTACTGGCTCGTGCTGATGTTGCCGCAGCGGCGGCGGGAGCGCTTTCTGCAGCTGCTGGGTCGCTAGATGCCGCTAAGGAGATGGTGTCCGCCGTGGCAGATACCACCATGTCTGTGGGCGCTCGTGCGTTTCAGATAGCACTGGCGGCCGTGGGCATCGGATTGGCTGTGGCCAGCGATATTGCGGCTGCGGCCGCTGTGGTGGATGCTGCGCTTTCTCTAGCGGAAGCCGAGGATGTTTTTAATGGCTTCGCGACACGCACGACGGCAATGACCGAATTGTCACGAGACATTAATACCAACGCGTTGAGGGCTGACGCCATTGGCCACTGATGAATTTGATGACTGACGTTTACTGAGTGACGCACCATGACCCCATTTCATATTCACCCCCACGGCGCTGCCTCGCGTCGACAACTTGGTTTTTCGCTTCTGGAGCTCAGCGTCGTTCTGATCGTGATCGGTTTGTTGCTGGGTGCTGTTGCTGTTGGTCGTGATTTGCAGCGTTCTGCCGCCAATCAGCGGCTTTCCACCGACTTCATCCAGGGCTGGCAACTCGCTTATGAAGGTTTCTTCAACGGTGTGGGTTACCCACCCGGTGACAACCCGACCGCGCCCACAGGGCAGGTCAATGGAAACGCTGCCACCCCCGGTACAGAGCTGTGTGGTGCGGACATGATCAATGCATTTCTGGCCGCCGGTATTCGCCTGCCCACGGGCCGTACCGAGGGCCAGCAGGACCGCTATGTGTATCTGGACAGCAATGGCAACCCGCAGGAAGTGCGGGTGTGTTTTCAAAGCCGTGACTGGGCAGAGCCTGGCGCCACAGGGGGAGTGTTTGTATCTCGCAAGCGCAACATCATGGTGGTCCGTGGTGTGACGTTTTCCTTGGCGGCTGCGTTGGACCAGCAGATCGACGGACGCAGTGACGCGCGTTTTGGGCGCTGGCGCGATATCTCCTTCGCCAACTCCATCGCTGAACTCAATGGCCAAGCCTGGCCCATCGATGACCGGATGGCATTTGGGTCTACTACAGTGACTTCGCTGGATGAATCGCAGGTGGCCATCACCACGGCGCTTTTTCAGATGATGCGCTGATTCCCGTGCGCGAGCCGTGAACACTTGGCATGGTGGCGGTAGCGTGGGGCGGGGGTACTTGGCGTGTCGTCGCTCTGGACGATTAAACCCTCGGTCCTCAAGCTTCTGTCGGCTGAAAGCCGCGGGTCAAAACTCAAGTTGCCCAGCGGGCTCAGCGCAGCACCGCGGATAGCGTTGTCCACCTTGCTGATGTCCAGGCTGTAGCGTTTGGCGGTGGAGACTACGTCCATACATTTGTGGCCCCATTGCACCGCTACGAGATGTGCTGGATGCTGGTCTGCTAGGGCGCCTACCGATACGCCGCGCTGTTCGCGGCGCAGCATGAACTCAAGGTAGGGGTTACGCACTACGGTGAGGGGGTCGGTGCCCCGGGGGGGGGCAGGTCGAAAGAGACCACCCAGTCGTCTTCCACCGTCACGAACGGAACATGCTGGGGTGCGGCCATCGTTCTGGGCGTTGATGTTGGATGTTTGGTCCAGACGGTTCGCGCAGGTACTGTGTTGCCCGGCCTACCCGCATTCCCGCCCCTGACAGGCAACCCGCGCCCGCACGGCATGCCGCCCTTTCAGCACCTGCTGGGCGATGAGGACGTGGCGGCCGTGGCCACTTTTGTGAGGAATAGCTGGGGCAACCAGGCAGCGGGTGTGGGTACCATCGAGGTTTACCGTGCTCGCGAGCGGCGCACCCCCTGACCCCGTTGTTGCCCTGGCCCGCCTGATTGGCGGGCTGGAGGAGTTGTATTCATGCCCAGCCACACCGCCTTGCCCGTTGATTCCACTGCCCCCGCCGCCCAGCCCGGCGGCTGGTGGGCCGTGTGCCTGTGTGCCGGCTGGTGCGGCACCTGCCGCGACTACCGGGCGCTGTTTGACGCTTTGGCCCAGGCCCACCCCGAGGTGCGCTTTGAGTGGGTGGACATTGAAGACGAATCGGAACTGGCGGGCGACCTGGATGTGGAGACCTTCCCCACGCTGCTGATTGCCGATGGCCGCAAGGCGCATTTTCTGGGCCCCTTGCTGCCCCAGGC
>RRZT010733401.1_pt1 | contig 22065 bp, 12 predicted proteins | sample 2165551 | NCBI WGS metagenome assembly RRZT01 (sample SAMN10456910, study PRJNA506462) | wastewater metagenome | biome: wastewater; feature: sludge; material: wastewater sludge; isolation source: wastewater sludge with Escherichia coli K12::gfp cells carrying plasmid... | place: USA: Moscow, Idaho... | reverse complement strand
GCGGTTCTTGCAAATCCTTTGTATTGCGGAAGAGGATCCAATACTTCAACATGGAGTGGCGGGGTTGTAACCGTTTTGGGTAAAGTAGCAAGTTCAGGGGCATATTGGTACAATGACATACGTGATCATACCGGCAATACAAATGGAGGTATGTTAATGGTAAACTGTAAAAATCAAGGAGAGGTAATGTACCAACGTCAAATAACAGGCCTATGTAAAAATATTTACATAAACTTTACTGCATGGTTTGCCAATGCGGCAGTAGCAAGTAGTTCTACTCCTATTAACACACAATTTAAAATCCTCGACAAAAATGGAGTAGAAATTCAATCTGCACGAATCAATGTAAATAATATTAAGGCAAGCGACGGATGGGTAAAGGGAAGTACCGCTTTCTTTTCCGGCGATAACGAAAGTTTAACCGTGCAAATTATAAACAATGGGACATCAGGAGCAGGGAATGATATTTTGATAGATGATATCAGTTTCACTTCTTGTGTTCCGCAACTTTCTATTACACCGGGGCTAGTTGTTCAATGCGGAGAAGAAACGCGTATTTCTATTCAATCTGAAGGCATTGACAAAATTTTTGGGTCTATTCCCTATTACCTTTGGCAAAGATATGACTACAGCACCTCCAAATGGGTAGATATACCGGATGACCCAATAGCTGGATCTTCGTCTTACAAAGGAAGCGGTTGGGATAAGATTTATTACGATTATGCAACGGAATATGCAGAAACTAATATTCCAAAGTTTCGGGTAATCATGTCGAGTGACCAATCTGTAGCAATAAATGTCGGACATGATATTTTTCCTGTTTGCAGTAATTATGCAATCACAGATGTTGCATCCGTCAATTGTACATGTACCCCACAAGAGATATCCGTTTTGTCAGGAAATATTACACAAAATGTTTGTTCAGGATCAAGCATTGGAAATATTATCTTTCATTATGGTGGAGCTAAAACTACAGGGGCATCTGCAATAAATTTACCGGCAGGATTAACCGCAATTCTTGATAATACAACAAAAACGTTAACTATATCGGGAACACCAACAATCGGAGGGACAGCAAAAGTGTTTGCGGTAGGTACCCCAGGAGATGCTTGTATTTCTGATACTATTATGGTAACCACTAATATTAACCCTGAAGTAACCATTACTTGTCCACCAACAAGTACCTTAACTGGTTGTAATGGAGTCCATGCTACTGGGGCAACAACAATTGGGGCTTTTACAACGTTGGGAGGAACGACAAATGCCTCAAGCATTTCATATATCGATGGAACTCCATCATTGGTAGGTTGTTCTGAAACAACAATAAGGACATATACCGGTACATTATCAGGATGTTCCAAATCTTGTACACAAAATTTAGTAAGAACTGTTGATGTGGTAAAACCTGTTATTACGACGACTGCCACCAGTGGCGATTTAGGATGTAATCCTTCTGTAACAGCTCCTGCTTTCTCTGCTACCGATAACTGCGACGGCTCTTTAACGCCTACGGTTACTACTGCCGGTCCTTCAAATACGGGGTGCAGCTACTCTCAAACTTGGACGGCTAACGTCTCCGATGCTTGCGGTAATGCGGCTAATCCATTATCCATTACATACACTTGGAAACAAGATGTTACTAAACCTGTTATTACCGGCAGTGTTGCTGCTCAAAACGCTACACTTTCCGGAACTTGTATATTTAAAATTCCAAATGTTACCGAATTAGTTCGAGCCCTTTCCAGTGACAATTGTACAAATCAGGCAGATCTTACTATTACTCAAAGTCCTACAGAAGGAACAATTATGACAGGAACAACAAACGTGATAGTCAGTGTAAAAGATGGTTGTAACAACACATCCTCAACAACGATCAATATTACGGTTCCGGAAAAGCCTACAATTCAGCTGACCTCAGGTCCTACTTGTTCAGCTGATTTATCTACCTATGGATTGGACGTAACTGTAAGCAGTGGAACATTAACTTCTACCTCCGGAACACTTAATCATTCAGGAAACCATTGGACTGTTAGTAATGTGACCAAAGGCACAAACATAACCCTTACCGTAACAGATACCAATGGTTGTACTGAAAATATGGGTATTACGGCTCCCGATTGTAATTGTAAACCTCAATTAGTTACTTTAGTTTCAGGGAATGCAAATCAATCCATATGTCCCGATAAGGCTATTACAACTATTACTTACAATGCTACCGGCACAGAAACCACAGGAATTGTAATCGATAATATTCCTGCCGGTATGTCTGTGAATTATACAACACCCACTAGTGCCGAATTAATCGGAACACCCACATCATCAGGAACCTATAAAGTATATGCAACAGGTAGTGGTGCCACTTGTCCCTCCGATACATTAACTGGAGACATTACTCTTTATGAAAAACCTAGCGTTACTATTAGCGGAATACCTACAACAACAATATGTCCGAATACTACGGTTAATTTAAGTGCCACTTCAACAACATCAGGGAATAATTATCAATGGACAAACGCAACCGGTGGAGTTCCATCTTCTACTGCCACTTTTTCCGCCTCTGATTGTACAGAAACAAGTCATGACATTTCCGTATTATTTACAGACGACCACGGATGTACAAATACTCAATCTGCTACAATAAAAGTAGGAGATACAACGGCCCCTACTTTTAACGCTATTATGCCTTTATCTATCACCTGTGACGCTTCTGATAAAGCAACACAGATTACCAATTGGTTAAATACAGCTTCCGCTACGGATAATTGCAGCACAGTGACCATAACGAATAATTACGATATTGCCAATTTACCTGTTCACTGCGGGACATTAACGGTAATATTTACCGCTGCAGATAATTGTTCGCATGAATCAACAATGTCTTCTACTATAACCATCACGGATACGCAAAAACCTCAATTCAACGGTATAATGGATTTATCTGTGGCTTGTGACGCAAGTGATAAAATGACTCAAATCACTAATTGGTTAAATGCAGCTATTGCTACGGACAATTGTGGTAACCCTACTGTTACAAATAATTATAACGTTGCTAATTTACCCATGACTTGCGGAAACCTAACTGTTTTATTTACAGCGACAGATGAATGTTCAAACTCAACAACAACTACATCAACCATCAATATTACAGATACAAAAGCTCCTACATTCAACACAATTACACCCCTATCTATAAGTTGTGATGCTTCTGACAAAACAATACAGATTACCAATTGGTTAAATAATGTTTCCGCTACGGATAATTGTGGCACAGTTACCATTAGTAATGATTATAACGCGACTAATTTGCCTGTTCACTGCGGAAACCTCACCGTCACTTTTACAGCTAAAGACAATTGCAGTAATGAACAAACGACTTCTGCTGACATTTCCATTACAGATACTACCAAACCAACATTTACGGTTCCGGCAGATATTACCATTTATAAGGATGCTGATTGCAATTACAATTCAAGCACTACAATAACAGGCAATGTTACAGATGAAATTGATAATTGTTCAACAGGAATACAAGCAACATTCACAGATGTTACATCACAAGGGAGTTGTACGGGAAATTTAATTATCACCAGAACATGGTCATTGCAAGACGATTGTGGAAATATAACAAATAAGGAACAAAAAATTACAGTGGAAGATACGATTGCTCCAATTATAAATCCAATACCGGATCAAAAAGCCTCCGTTGCCAATTGTATATTTACCGTTCCCGACTTAACGACCCTTGTTCGAGCCAATACTTCTGATAATTGTACTGCGAATGCGAACTTAAGTATCTCTCAAAGTCCAAGTGCAGGAACTATTATAACAAATTTATCAAATGATATTACCGTAACCGTAACAGATGCATGCAACAATTCTACCAATACCATCGTCAAAGTAACTGTTCCAACCGCCCCGGAAATAAGTCTTACCAGTGAGAATAATGAAACAGTATTAAGTTGTTCCACAACTTCCATAAACATCACAGCTACCGGAAACAATGGAACGGCACCCTACACATACAGTCTGAACGGATCAACATACCAATCAAGCAATGAGTTTATGGTAACAAGTGCTAAAAATTATGTCGTTACTTTACAAGATGCCAATGGTTGCACAGCTGAAAAATCTATAGATATTACAAACGCTTCCAATTTGGACTTTACCCTAGCTTCCGATATATCCACCATTAATTGTACCAATCTGCAAAGTACCATCACAGCGACAATAACACAAGGGACAGCCCCTTTCCAATATAAAATAGAAGGAGGTTCCTACCAATCAGAAAATACTTTCGCAGTAACAACCGGTAAAACATATACTGTTACCGTTAAAGATGCTAACAATTGCGAAATCCAACACATTATTACTATCAACGAAAACAAGGAAACACCTACAATAACGCTTAATGGGGCTAATGATGGTGACAAAATTAATTGTAAAACGACAAGTTATGTACTAGGCTATGATATAACGGATAATACGACAGCATTGACAGAGACAAACAGAACGTGGAGCAACGGAAGTACAACTACCGATATTACTGCAACGGAGGCAGGAGGTTTTTCCGTACAAATCACTTTCAGTAACGGATGTACGAGCAACAGTAACGTCATTCATCTGATAAAAGACACAGTAACTCCTTCTTTGTCAATCAACGCTCCTACGACAAATCTGACTTGCCAAACCTCTTCCATAGAATTGACTGCTCAAACAGATGCTTCACAATATTTGTGGAATGACAATTCTACCAATCAGAAACTGACAGCAACGAATGCTGGAGACTATTCCGTATCTGTTACCGGAAATAATGGATGTAAAACCTCGAAATCAATTACAATTACAAGTACTGAGGATGATATGTCAGTTTCTGAAACTATAACAAACGTAACATGTTACCAAGGTAGCAATGGAAAAATTGAGCTCACAGTAACAGGAGGTGTAGCCCCTATATCCTACAATTGGAATAATAATACCTACAATACAAAAGACATAACTGATTTACCGGCAGGAATTTATAACATTGAAATTACGGATTCAAACAATTGTAAAAGAGACCTTAACTTTACAATTTCCGAACCAAATCCATTAAAAGTATCAACAAATCCTATTACTCCTATTTGCAAAGAAGAATCGGTTACCCTTTCTGCAACAGTGGAAGGTGGAACCACTAACTATGCATATAGCTGGGATAATGTATCTTCCGCCGACGCTTCTATAGAAGTTTCTCCATCAACTAATACACAATATACATTCAAAGTTGTTGATGCAAATCTCTGCGAAAAAGACACTGTTATTACAGTTACCGTTAACCAGTTTCCAACGGTAAGTGCAATTACAGGTTTAGCAAAAGTTTATATAGGGTCAACAACATTTCTTTCAAATCCCTCAACACTAGCAGGTGTTTGGAGCATAAGTGACGAAAGTATTGCAACCATAAGTAACAACGGAAAAGTAACGCCTATAAAAGCAGGCACCCCTATTGTATATTATACGGTAACCGACCCTATTACCCACTGCAGTTCACGAGTTCAATATCCACTATCGGTATTGGATGTGCATCCCACAGGCATCGTAAGCGGAAATGCCCATTTATGCCCGGGTGAAGAAGCAACCGTTACAATAAATTTAACTGGAGTTCCACCGTTTAATTTTTCGTATACTGATGAAATCAATATAATTTCTATTACCAATTACAACGACACAGAGTACACTTTTCAAAGCAAACCAGACGCAGGAACTACTCTTACGTACACATTAGTCTCTTTGGAAGATGCAGTTGCAACAGCCGACCCAACAGGGATGACGGGTTCAGCTACAGTTCAAGTAAACAATGATGTAATTCTAAATGCCTCATTGATAAAAAGCTCTCCCCTTTGCCCAAATGCGGATATTGAAATTCAGGTAAACGGTGGAGATAATTCTTCTTTAGGTTATACAGTAAGTGAAGATTCAAATCCGGTAAGTTTCAATTATACAAGTGGAATAATAACCATAACGGGGGCTTCAGTCGGAACTCATTCTTATTCAATTGTTGCACATAAAACAGAGGACAATAAAACTTGCGAAAGCACTCCCTCCACAATAAGCATTACTTTGGAAGATACTACTATACCGGAAATAACTTGTGGAAACAATATTGAGCAAAATACCGATGAAGGGTTATGTTCTGCTTTGGTAGCTGTTCCGGATATTACTTTTTCGGATAATTGTTCGACACCAACTCTTTCGTACGAAATAACAGGCTCTATGACAGCTGCTGCAACAGTTGGTCAAGTAGGTTTGCGCCTATTGAACAAAGGAATTAACAACATTATATACACAGCTGTAGATGAGGCAGGAAACAAAAGCTCATGTTCAATTACAGTTACCATTGATGATGCGGAAAATCCTAAAATAGCTTGTGCTACAGACATAACTGTCTCAATGGATGCAGGAGTAAATTATGCAACAATGGCTAATATCGGTTCTCCGACAGCAAGTGACAATTGTGCAATAGATACCATTACCAATAATGCTCCCGCAACAAACATGTATAATAAAGGAACAACAACTATAACATGGAAAGCAACCGATACTTCTACTAATTTTGGAGAATGTGAACAAACAATAACCGTTGTCGACACAGAGAAGCCGCTGATTACGTGTCCTGCTCCAATTTCAATTGAATGTCTTGATGATTTGCCACAGGCATATACTAGTTATACAGAATTTACAACAGCAGGAGGTTCAACTTCTGACAACGATGAAGTGAATGAAACAAGTTTCACCTTGATAGACGAAGTGGATGACAACGGCATATGTCCAAAAATCATTTCCCGCACCTACCAAATTGCCGATGTAAGCGGAAACACAAACACTTGTACACAAAATATCACTATCAGCGACGATATTCCTCCTCAATTTGATACAATCGTTCCCCTTTCGGTATCTTGTAGTGCAAGTGATAAAGAAACGCAAATTAACAATTGGTTAAATACTGTTACAGCTACCGATAACTGTTCAATAGTTACCATCACAAACAATTTCGACATTAACTCTCTGACTACCTCATGTGGAAATGTAGAAGTTACATTTACCGCTAAAGATGGTTGCAATAACAAAATAACAGCAACGGGATTTATTACTGTTTATGACAATATAATTCCTTCATTTACCTCGACAGTAGAGCCACAAACTGCATCAAGTATAGGCAATTGTGGATTTCAGGTTCCAAACCTTATTCCGACAATTAAGGCCATTGTTACAGATAATTGTACTCAACCTGAAAATATCATTATTACACAAACACCCGCTGCCAATACGGTTATAACAACAGATACGGATATAACTATTTTGATAGAAGATGCTTGTGGAAATACAAATAGTACAATTGTATCGGTAGTTATTCCAGACCTACCGACAGCAACACTAACTGCCTCACAAACAGCATTCAATTGTAACCTGACAAATATTACATTGACGGCTTCCGCAACAAGTGGAACTCCGACATTTGAATACAGTTTAGATGGTGTAACATTCCAAACGCAAAGCACCTTTAGTGTTTCAGAAACAGGGACCTACACCATTACGGTAAAAGATGCAACAGGATGCACCAATACAGGAAACTCCGTTACACTTACACAAACTCCGACTCTTACACTTCAGACTAATTCGGACAAAACAGAGATTACTTGTAAAAGTCAAACTGCTACCATTTCGGCTATCGCTTCCGGAGGCAAATCTCCCTATCAATTTAGCATCAATGGAGGAATTCTCACAACAAATACATCATTTACAATAACTGAAGGAGGAAATTATTTGGTAGAAGTAACAGATGCTAATGGCTGTTCTGCAACCTCAACTATAAGTATAATTAACAATAAAATATTACCAACCGTTGTAACAAAACCGCTAGCCTCCGTATGCTCTCCGGAAACGATTGACATTTCAAACGCAGTTGTCAGCTCAGATGCTGATATTGTTAAATATTTTACTGACCAAACATTGACACACGAAATCACTTCAACACTGATTTCACAGGTTGGAAATTACATTTATTATGTTGCGGGCATGGACATTACAACGGGATGTATAGGCTCTCCCGTAGCCGTTCCTTTTAGTATCAATGAAATATCAGTCACTAGTGTCAATGACACTATTATTTGCGAAAATACATCTGCTACACTTTGGGCAAAAGGTATTGGTTCCCAGGCTGCAACCTACACCTACGATTTTTACACATCCGGTACATCAACTAAATTATCTAGTGCAACAAATGGTAATATATACTACGAATCGGTACAACCGGACAAGACTTCTTCTTACAATTTATTGGTAAAAAATGGTAGCTGTAATTACACAAAAATGATTTCTGTGGAAGTAACACCAAACCCTACATTTGACATAGTAGATACGGAATCCGGAGTTGAAGTTAAATTAAAGACAAATGCTAATGCCCCATATTTGTATCGCCTTAACGACGGAGATTGGCAAACATCACCATTATTCGAAGTGAATGAGAAAGGTCAATATGAAGTGATGGTTACTGATGCTAATGGATGTTCCTCTATTTCTACATTTGTCATTGATAAATTAATAGACATATACCCTGAAAAGTTTTTCACGCCTAATGGTGACGGGGTTAACGATACCTGGGAAATAAAAAATATCGGGTACTATCCAAATGCTGAAATTGAGATATACGACAGATTCAGTAAAAAATTATTGACGTATAAAGGATATGAAAAAGGATGGAATGGCATTTACCTCAACCATTTAATGCCTGCTACCGACTATTGGTACATCATTAAAATAGAGGAATTAGGGAAACCTCGTGTAGGTCACTTTACACTAAAAAGATGAGTTCACTGGAATCTTACAAGAATAATAAAAGGAGTCAACTCCTTTTATTTATAAAAACAACTCGCACCAAGTTTGAAACTGTATTACTGCTTTTCCTCCAAACTTACTAAGACTAACTTGTACTTGAGACAAAGTCAATTCCTCATCCAAACGTGTTTTTGAATAAAATTTATCAGCAAAACAAATAAGTTGCTCTTCTAAAGAAACAGGACGCAAATCCCGTTTTGGAAGAGGTAAATTTTGTTGTTCTATATCAAAAAGGCTAATACCTGCACCCGTATGCCGTTCACAGACCAAAGCATGTTTAGGAAATCCTTCCTTTCTAATCAAATCAGCTCCCAAATAGCCGTGGCAAATGTATGGAAAACTTCCGAAACAACTAATACGAGGAGCATTAGTTAAAAATATGCCAATATCATGTACCATTGCTGCCTCTTGTATGAACGTTTTATCCAAAGGCATCTCCGGATGATTCTCTGCTATTTCAAGAGCCTTTTGAGTCACAGCATTACTATGTTTCACAAGAATCGCATAAAGCAAACTCTGAGGCTCGTAATATTTTTCTATAATGGCAAGACTATTCACTTTTTGATTGGAGTTTCTACAACTTCTAATGCTTTATTTATAACCTCATCTTGTAAATTCAAAATTGGGTAGAATCCACTATCACCTAATACATTTCGTGAAATAAATGCCTGCAAAGTATTTTCCAATAGCTTTTTTGACTTGGCAATTTGCTTACCATTTCGTTTTATCTTTTTCTTTTCTGCAAAACGAATAAAGTCTTCAAAATAATGCGTTGTATTCAAATAGGCAGATAAATCTTGCCACGTTTTATATTGCGATAATATTTTTCTATTGCTATCGACATAATCAAAAGAAAAATCATACACGATACCCAAATCCATCACCTTTTTGTAATATGTCGTATAAGCTGAAGTATCTTCTCCCACAAAATAATCAGGCATAATACCCCCTTTGGCATAAACGGGACGACCCAAATCCGTTGCAAATTTTAAACTGTCAGGAAAAGAGGTACTATCTTTTTGGAAAAATTCGCCGTGTAAAAATCGCTTTTGTATCTCGCCTTCATATTCATCAGCTTTGGCGTATGGCTTTTGTATACATCTGCCGGATGGTGTGTAGTAACGAGCTACCGTAAGGCGTAACTCCGAACCATCTCGAAGTGGAATCTGCTGTTGTACCAATCCCTTGCCAAAAGAACGACGACCTATAATCCATCCTCGATCGTGGTCTTGTATAGCTCCGGCAAAAATTTCACTGGCAGATGCCGACCATTCATTAATCAGGACACAAACATTAATATTTTTAAACCTTCCGTTACCATCAGCAGGAGCATCTTCACGAGGCAACTTTCTTCCTTTAGTATATACTATCAATTGATCTGCCTGCAAAAATTCATTCGTCATTTGTATTACGGCAGATAAATAACCTCCCGAGTTGTTCCGCAAGTCAATAATGATATTTTTACAATTCTGACGTCTAAGAGAAACGAGTGCTGTAAGGAATTCTTTATACGTATTTGCTCCAAACTGGCTTACTTTTATATAACCAGTTACCGGATTTATTTTATAAGCAACATCAACACTATGAATTGGGATATCGCCTCTTGTAACCGTATAATATAAAACATTATGCTGTCCTTTCCGTTTAATTCCGATTTTTACCTTACTTCCTTTTTCCCCTCGCAGTGTCTTTAGCACTTTCCTATTTGTAATCGATTTTCCAACAAAACTGCTATCATTTACCTCAACGATACGGTCTCCGGCGAATAATCCAACTTTTTCTGAAGGACCTCCGGCAATCACATTTACAATCATTACCGTATCGTTTTGAATATTGAACTGCACCCCTATTCCACTAAAACTTCCCTCCAAATCTTCATTTGCTTCGGTAACCTCTTCTTTGGAAATATAGACTGAATGAGGATCTAAATCTTTGAGCATATTAGAAATGATATCTTCCTCTAATTTCTTTTTATCAATTGTATCAACATAATTCTGTTGCAACAAATTCAAAACATCACTCAATTTGTCATAGCCATCTATATTTTCAGGTAAAACAGGAGAATTCCCCTTCGAATTGGCATTTTTTGAGTACAAATTTCCTAACAAAATTCCTATACACAAGGTTAAACTTATGATGATAGAAAAATATATATTACGCTTATCCATTGGATATTTATTTACTAATCAATATCAATTTGTGACACTTCTATTTCTGCACGTTTCAATAAATCTATACCATCAGTCACATGATATTCTTTCGAATACACGACACGTTTTATACCTGATTGTATAATTAATTTCGCACATTCTATGCAAGGCGATGTAGTCACATACAAGGTTGCTCCTTCACTACTGTTATTAGAACGAGCTATTTTAGTTATTGCATTAGCTTCAGCATGCAATACGTAAGGCTTAGTTTTTCCATTATCATCCTCACAAATATTTTCAAATCCACAAGGAGTTCCATTATCCCCATCAGAAATAATCATTTTATCTTTTACTAACAAAGCTCCCACTTGTCTTCGCTGACAATAGGAATTTTGTGCCCAAATACTGGCCATTTGCATATAACGCTTATCTAAAAGCAATTGTTTTTCTGACATTATGTTATTACTTAATGAACAAGTTCTTTTGCAAACTCAACCAAATTCAATCCGGAGAAATTACCCGAAGTCATAAACAACAAATTTGTATTCTCAAATTTTATTTTTCTTAATTCTTCTTGAAGTGCTTTTGGGTCAGTAAATACCGTGATGTTTTTACCAAAACCCTCAGCAACCTGTTCCTTCGTTATTTTTTTCAAGCCCTTATGAGCTATCACTTCAGGATTAAAATAAACGTAAGCTACATCAGCGGGCTTCATAGTATCCTTGTACTCAGGCAAAAAGTCTTTATTTAAACTACTGAATGTATGTAACTCCATGCAAGCTACCAATCGACGATTCTGATATTGGTCTTTTACCGCTTTTATCGTGGCTCTTAGTTTAGATGGAGCATGTGCAAAATCTAAAAAGGCAGTACAACCGTTAGCTTCAGTAATTTTTTGCAATCGACGGGCAGCACCACCAAACGAACTGATAGCTTCGTAAAAATCAGATTCACTTACACCCACTTGCAAACAAACCAAACGAGCAGCATTTATATTTTGTAAATTATGTTCACCAAAAACTTGCAAAGGAATTTCTTTACCGTTATACTTAATGTATGTTTTCCCTTCTGAAATAACATACTCAGGCGTATTGTAAGCCAGTGCTGTTATATCAGGACGAACTCCTCGTGCTATTTTTTGTAATTCTTTATCTTGTTCAAAATAAATAAATGTGCCTTGGGGCTCTACCAAATCTGCAAATTTTTTGAATTGTTCCACATATATCTCAAAAGTTGGGAAAACATTAATATGATCCCAAGCGATACCTGTAACCAATGCTACATTAGGATGATACAAATGAAATTTGGAACGCAAGTCAATCGGAGAAGTTAAATATTCGTCTCCCTCAAAAACAGCTATCTTCGTTTTTTCGGAAAGACCAACCATAGTATCAAAGCCTTCTATTTGGGCTCCAACCATATAATCAAAGCCTATACCAAGATGTTGAAACACATGCAAAATCATAGCAGTGGTAGTTGTTTTACCATGACTTCCACCGATAACCACACGCAACTTATCTTTCGTTTCTTGATATAAAAATTCAGGAAATGAATAAATTTTCACACCAATCTTTTGAGCTTCGACTAATTCGGGATTATCCTCGCGGGCATGCATTCCCAAAATAACAGCATCAATATCTTTGGTAATCTTTTCGGGGAACCATCCCATTTTTTCGGGTAAAATACCAACGGCTGCCAAACGAGTTTTTGAGGGTTCAAAAACTTCATCATCCGATCCGGTTACTTCGTATCCTTTGGAATGCAACGCCAACGCCAGATTATGCATAGCAGCACCGCCAATGGCAATAAAATGTACTTTCTTCATTCTCTTTTACAATCAATTATAGCCCACTTATACAAAAAGACAATTTTCGAGTGCAAAAGTACACAATATCTTTTAACAAAATTCAAAAAAATTTGTCTTTATAACGGTTTAATAAAACTTTTATTTACTGAAACATAGACGGTTTATATACAAAAATTGCTCCTTTAGGATTGGAACTATCTCCCCCAAAGAAGCAATTATGCTATTTTATTAAAAAGTATACTAAAAACTACATATTCATGCCGCCACAACAATGTATTACTTGTCCTGAAACATAAGAAGATAAATCAGAGCCCAAGAAAGTAGCCACATTGGCCACATCCTCAGGAGTACCTCCTCTACGCAACGGTATTTTTTCCGCCCACTCCTTCTTCACTTCTTCAGGTAAAACAGCCGTCATTTCTGTAATAATGAATCCGGGAGCGATTGCATTTGCTCTCACACCTCTTGAGCCCAATTCTTTTGCAATAGATTTTGCCAAACCGATCATCCCTGCCTTAGAAGCTGAATAGTTGCATTGACCTGCATTTCCACTAACACCAACTACTGAAGACATATTGATGATTGAACCTGTCTTTTGCTTCATCATAACGGGAGTAACAGCATGAACAAAATTAAATGCTGATTTTAGATTAACATTAATAACCATATCCCATTGTTGTTCTGTCATACGCATCATTAAACCATCGCGAGTGATACCGGCATTGTTTACCAATATATCGATACGTCCGAAATCTTTTACAATTTCTGCTACAACATGGTGGGTATCTTCAAAATTTGCAGCATTAGAAGCATATCCTTTTGCTTTAACTCCAAAGTTTTCTAATTCTTTTTCAACAGCTTTTGCATTATCATCTATAGCTAAATCCGTAAAAGCGATATCTGCTCCTTCTGAAGCATATTTCAAAGCAATTGCTTTACCAATACCACGTGCAGCTCCTGTTATAACAGCTACTTTTCCTTTTAATAAATTCATACTCCTGTTTTTAATAAATTAAATAATAATGATTTAAAATACAAACTCATCTACTGATATGCAATAAAACATATTTGTATATACAAGACGTAATTGCATTTTTCCAGTGCAAAAGTAATATTTTCTGTTTACAAAAATGCAAAACGTATTATCTTTGTCTTGTTTTAAACGAATATGCAATCCAGAATGGGGGTTATCATTTTAGAAAATATGGAGTTTTCTGCCTATCATGGGTGCTTTGAACAAGAAAGAACTGTGGGTACAAAATACGTGGTATGGGTTACTTTACACCTAAATTTAACCCAAGCAATTCTCACGGATAATTTGAATGATACGGTAAATTATCAGGTTGTATACGATATCATCAAAAAAGAAATGGAAATACCTTCAAACCTGATAGAACACGTTGCCGGCAGAATTGTATCCTCCATAAAAAAACAATGCCCAACTATAGAAAAAGTCAATTTACGTTTATCTAAATACAACCCACCTCTAGGCGGACAAGTGGAAAAAGTAACAATAGAGTTATAAAGAAATTACCAAAAAACATTTGTTTGATAAGTTGCTTCATTTCCACATTTATCAAATACTCGCAGTTCCACCTTGTGCGATTTTCCTTTTACCACTCTTTCTTTATCAAAAGAATAGAAAGCCATATTCTTTTTGCTATCGAATTTGAATAATGCCCATTCGCCATCCACAAATCCTTCATAGTGGTCAACACCTGACTTAGCATCATAAATTTGAAATTTCAGAGAACCATTTGACAAATCTACCGGCTTTATATTGGGAGCTATAGTATCGCACAAAATAACAAATTCTCCAAAACCTCGTGTTTCACCCACCAAAAATCCATTTTGGTAATTATTTCCAACGAAATCCATTCCATACGTATTTTTGTAAGCTATATAATATTTCTTTTTATCAGGTAATAAATCGTTTTTCAACCTAATTCTTAATTCACAATACTTCTGCAAGGGAACTGTTGGCAGGTGTAAATCATATACATCAGAGAAACCCTGTGTATTAGGATGTATCGAATATTGAAAATACAAATTATCGTACAGTGCTTCTTTGGGTATAGTAAAAGACAAATCTTCCAACTTTAACCTATTAACAGTATCATATCGCATATAAAAAGTATTGTTACTTTCTTGAGGAGATGGAATGTCCTGTTTTTTTCCTTTTATAACAAAATCCAACGTTGATGGATTACCATGAAAATCCTTCACAATACATTTCACATTATAATCACGTTCCTCGTTAATAGAAAGATAACCCTTATTCACGAGGTTACGATAATTATCCAGTTGATTATTGGGCAATACGAAAGTTGTCATAAACATGGATTTATTCTTATACCACTCTTCGTAATCAATAAAACTATTTAAAAAACGCGTCTTGTCAAAAGCAAACCTGTCGTTTTTATAGAAAAAGACCTCTTTGTTGTCCACAAATACACGAATGGAATTGATTCCATAAATATTCGATGTGTTTGGCATATAATCATTGGCTTTTATTTCCAATCCCACTTTACCCCATGCTTGGATTTCAGCTCCACCTTTTACACTATAAAATCCAGCCTTAGATTGTTGTACATCGTAACGTTTTTTGACGTTCGAACCGGCAACAACGCCTTCTGCTCTTATAGGAGATAGTAAAAAAGCTGAAAATTTGGGGCGAACATCATCCTTAACGTCAAAGAAGAATAATGGATCTATCACCTCCTCGGTATATGTGTCTCTCATTTCAAAATGCAAATGAGGACCGCCGGAACTACCGGTATTGCCACTCCATGCTATTTGCTGACCCCTTTTTACTTTCAGCTCATCTTTATCGAGTGTAATATCAACGTCAAACTTTTTTTGTTCGTACTGTTTTTTTTTCAAAAAAGCATCTATTTCAGGAATAAAGTTTTCCAAATGTGCATAGACAGAGGTCAAACCATTGTAATGGGTAATGTAAATACAATTCCCATATCCTTTTCCCGAAATATTAAAACGCGAAACATACCCGCTATCTACAGCAAAAACCGGTTTACCAATTACTTGTTCCGTTTTAAAATCAACGCCTGAATGAAAATGATTAGGACGAAGTTCAGAGAAATTGGCACTCAAAACAGGAGGAAGATTTAAAGGATAAACAAAATTATAATACGAATTTTCCGCGGAAAAGGCAGAAAAAGAGAACCAAGTTAAAAATAATAGCACATAAAATCTACGCATTGTCAACTTACTTTTTAGTATCTTGCAAAAGTACTATTTTTGGACAAATTAAACGCTAAAATAAAAATCCTTTATACGACTTTTTATGTATTTTTTCAACAATAAGAAAACAAAAAAATATCCATAATAAATTCTAAAGGGCGAAAAAATCACAAATTTGTTTTGCAAATTACGGACTTATTCATAACTTTGCCGTCCAAATAGAATTTTATTAGAATAACAAAATAAATTTATATACAAAATGAAAAAAGGAATCCACCCGGAAAATTACCGTACGGTTGTTTTTAAAGATATGTCTAACGGAGATACTTTTGTTTCGCGCTCTACAGCAAACGCAAAAGAAACTATAGATTTTGAAGGAGAAGCTTTACCTGTCGTCAAATTAGATATTTCTAACACTTCTCACCCTTTCTATACCGGTAAATCCAACTTAGTTGACACAGCCGGTCGCGTCGATAAATTTAGATCTCGTTATCAAAATCACCTTGATAAGAAAAAATAATTTTTCAATACAAGTCATAAAGTGAAAGCCTTGAAAATAATTTTTCAAGGCTTTCACTTTTAGTAGACTTTAATAAAAAATGCCTGCTTTCTCAAGTAGGCATTTTCAATATTATCAATTAGTATTTTACTTGATGGCAGACAGAGCCACTTTAACTCTATCAAAAGCTTTAATCAAATTTTCATCAGAAGCTGCATAAGAAAAACGAATGCAATTAGGTGCTCCGAAAGCCGTACCTCCCACACACGCCACATGTGCTTCTTCCAAAAGATACATTGCCAAATCACCGGCTTCATTAATTTCTTTTCCTTTAGGTGTTTTCTTGCCAAAGAAAGAACTACACTCCGGAAATACATAAAAAGCTCCTTGAGGATTATTTACCTGCAAACCGGGTATTGCTTTTACCAAATTGTAAACCAAATCTCTGCGACGTTGGAACGCATTTGCCATTTCAGTCACGCAATCTTGATTCCCGGTATAAGCAGCCTCAGCAGCCTTTTGAGCAACAGAACAAGGTCCTGAAGTATATTGTCCTTGCAACTTATTGCAAGCAGCAGCTATCCATTTCGGAGCAGCTATCCAACCAATACGCCAACCTGTCATTGCATACCCTTTGGAAACTCCATTAACAATAACAACTCTATCTTTTACATTATCAAATTGAGCAATACTTTCGTGCTTACCCACATAATTGATATGTTCATAAATTTCATCAGAAATAATGGTGATATCAGGATACTTAGCCAAAACATCAGCCAAACCTTTTAATTCGTCTTTACTATACACACTTCCGGTAGGATTGGAAGGGGAACATAAAATGATAGCCTTCGTTTTTGGAGTAATCGCAGCCTGCAACTGTTCAGGGGTAATTTTAAAATCCTGTTCAATTCCCGCTGGTACAATCACATTAGTACCCTCAGCCAATTTCACCATTTCCACATAGCTTACCCAGTAAGGAGCTGGAATAACGACCTCATCTCCCTTACTGATAAGACACAAAACAAGGTTACAAACAGATTGTTTTGCACCATTAGAACAAACAATTTGGTCTGCTGTATACTCCAATCCATTTTCTTTTTTCAACTTTGCTACAATTGCATTACGCAAGGCTGGATAACCAACCACAGGAGAATAGAATGAGAAATTTGCATCTACTGCTTTTTTTGCAGCGTCTTTGATGTGGTCAGGGGTATTAAAATCGGGTTCCCCAACACTCAAATTAATCACATCAAACCCTTGGGCTTTTAGTTCATTACTTTTTTGAGACATGGCAAGCGTTTCTGACTCTGAAAGACTTGCTAAACGGATTGAAACAGAACTCATTGGAATGTTATTAGAGGTTAAAACTTCGCACAAAAAGCGATAAGACGCAGTACGATATCAGGTACAAAAATAATTATTTATCAAATAAGAAACAAGAGAAATTTCACTTTCAAACGAAAAATAAGTATCTTTGCATGCTAAACGAATTTTTATGCACAAATCAGGCTTTGTAAACATAGTAGGAAACCCGAATGTTGGAAAATCGACATTGATGAACGCTCTTGTTGGTGAAAGGATTTCAATCATCACCTCGAAATCACAAACTACACGTCATCGTATATTGGGTATTGTCAACGGAGACGATTTTCAAATTGTTTATTCTGACACGCCCGGCGTGCTGAAACCTAATTACAGATTGCAAGAATCAATGCTCAATTTTTCGCAATCAGCTCTTACTGATGCAGACGTATTGCTATATGTAACAGATACCGTTGAATCGTATGATAAAAACGCTGATTTTTTAGCCAAAATAAAGGACATTGATGTGCCTGTATTCCTCATTATCAACAAAATAGATTTACTACCTTCACAAGATAAGTTAGAAAGTTTAGTGGCTATGTGGGAAAGCATCTTACCAAAAGCAAGAGTTATACCAATCTGTGCCACGGAAAAATTCAATATAGATAACTTACTTCACCAAATCAAGGATTTGCTACCGGAAGCTCCTCCTTATTTTGAAAAAGACGCTCTAACTGATCGTCCTGCTCGTTTTTTTGTTACTGAAATTATCCGCGAAAAAATATTACTGAATTATGATAAGGAAATTCCCTATTCGGTAGAAGTAGTTGTGGAAAAATTTACAGAAACAAATTCTTTGATTAAAATCAACGTTATTATTTACGTAGAAAGGGAATCACAGAAGGGCATTATTATCGGACATGGTGGAAAATCTTTGAAAAAGATAGGGTCTGAAGCAAGATTGGATATCGAGAGGTTTTTTGAAAAAAAGGTATTCCTCGAAATTTTTGTAAAAGTCGAAAAAGACTGGAGAAACAGAGACAAACAACTCAAAAGTTTCGGTTACGACATCTGATTTTCTTATCAACACAACAATAACAAATAAAGATTTTAACATCCAAAAGAACACATGGGAAACATTGTAGCTATAGTTGGACGTCCAAACGTGGGCAAATCAACACTCTTCAACAGACTTACACAAACCAGACGAGCCATCGTCAATGAAGAATCGGGCACTACCCGAGACCGTCAATATGGCAAGGCCGAATGGGGTGGAAAAGAATTTTCAGTTATTGACACAGGAGGTTGGATATCAAGATCCGGTGATACTTTTGAAGATGAAATAAAAAAACAAGTAAACATTGCAATTGAAGAATCGGATGTTATTGTTTTTGTGGTTGACGTCCAAAATGGAATTACGGATTTAGATACCGAAATTGCCGCCATGCTACGAAAAAGCAAAAAGAATGTTATTCTAACAGTAAATAAAACGGATAACAACGATTTACAATATATGGCTCCCGAATTCTATAAATTGGGTGTGGGTGACCCATTATGTATTTCCGCCATAAGCGGTTTTGGTTCAGGGGAACTACTGGATGCGATTTTACCTTTCTTATCACAGATAGAAGGGGATGGACTTTATGACGATTCTTTACCTCGTATTGCCATAGTAGGTAGACCAAACGCCGGTAAATCTTCCATTGTAAATGCTCTTATCGGAGAAGAAAGAAATATTGTAACCAATATTGCAGGTACGACCCGCGATTCTATTTATTCTCGTTACAACAAATTTGGAAAAGATTTTTATTTGGTCGATACAGCAGGTATACGAAAAAAAGCCAAAGTAGTAGAAGATTTGGAATATTACTCTACGATACGTTCCATCAGAGCTATTGAAAATTCTGATGTTTGCATATTAATGGTTGACGCAACACGTGGCATTGAAAGTCAAGATTTAAATATCTTTTCTATTGTTCAGAAAAATAAAAAGAGTCTTGTTGTGTGTGTTAACAAATGGGATTTAGTGGAAGACAAGGAGAATAAAACAACGCTTGTTTTTGAAAAGGCAATTCGCGAACGTTTTGCTCCTTTTGTAGACTTTCCTATTATTTTCGCTTCGGCTGTTACTAAGCAGAGAATTTTCAAAGTAATAGAAACTGCGACTGATGTTTACGAAAACAAAACACAACGTATCTCTACCAGTCAACTGAATGAATACTTTCTTCCATTAATAGAAAACTATCCACCACCTGCATTGAAAGGAAAGTACATAAAAATAAAATATGTTACACAAATTCCGGATGTAAGAATTCCAACATTTATTTTCTTTGCTAATCTGCCTCAATATGTAAAAGACCCTTATAAGCGTTTCATTGAGAATAAAATTAGAGAAAAATGGAACTTTCACGGAAACTGCATCCAAATATTCTTTAGAAAAAAATAACAAAAAGAGAGGGCAATCTTAAAAAAATTGCCCTCTCTTTTCGGTTGTTATTGGAAAGTGTTTTACTCTTTCTTCTTTTTTTTGTTTTTCACAAAAGCGACAAAGATACTCGCTCCCGCTAAAATTCCTAATAAGACTCCTCCATCCAACGGCACTCCTACTCCGCCTCCGGCTAAAGGATCACCCGGCAGGGTGCTTGTCCGAAAGAACATAGTACACTCATCATAAAAACACTTAATAATGCTACTTTTTTTTTTTTTACTTCTTTGTTTGTTTTTCTTACTGTTATTTACTCGTTATTTTACTAATACTTTGATGTTGGTTGTTCCTGTTGCTGTTACAATTTCCAACAAGTTAACACCTTTGTTGGCAAGGGTTACCGTTTGATTGTTTTCAATGGTTTTAAACGATTGTAACAAACGTCCCGTTACATCATACACCTGCACATTGGCAGTGCCTTCCAATCCGGAGAACGTTACCTTATCACCTGAACAGGTTACTTGAAGGTTTGTATCTGAAGCAGTATTGATTGCTGTATATGTACCTAATTGCAATTGCATGCTCTTGGTCAATGCACCATTCGTAGTAAATGTGTAATTGCCTTCCAACAAGTTTGTTTGATTATTACCGTCTACCAACAAGATGCTTTCGTAATTGGAAGCAGAAGCAATATTGGGCAAACTAACGGTATAGGTTCCTGCTGCTCCCGTTGTTACTACCAAATTAACGGTACTTGTGGTTGATGGTAAGGAATTGACTGAATAATCGTTACCACCGGTTACCGTGTAGATTTGAGGAACAGCTGAATTTAGGCTCATCATTTTAACGGCATCTTTGCCTAATTCATAATCACTTGTACTTCCTGCTTGTAAACGAACGCGTGTTTTATCAGTATAAGTATCGTTGCTAACTGTCAAAGGTATTTCTTCAAAAGTACTTTCGGCAGCCACCTTCTTAAGCGTTCTTCCGGCAGTAGCATAATCCACTACATCGGTAGCGGCATGGTCTTGTAAAAAGAATGCACCGAAAGGAAGAATCACATAACTGTCTCCTGACATAACGGTTTGATAAGTCGTTCCGTCATAGTAGTAGAAAGGAGCTTGATCTTGGGTTGCATTGGCTAAGTCAAAAGAACTCAAGAAGGGTTGTCCTATTAAGTTCCAGCTATTATGTGTAACTGTAGCATTAGTGGTGTACTTGGCAACAGGTATTTCCCCTGTAGAGGTAAACGCACTATTTTCTCCGGTTGCAGAAATGAAATCCAGGGTTTTATCGGAAGCAACGGCAATAATATATCCTTTGCCTGCAACAAAAGTTCTCGGACTTACATTTTTCCAGTTCAACCACGCACTTGCTGAGGCATTTCCCGTAGCATCCCGAAGGGCACCATCATATTCCTGCACATAAAAGTCTACCCCTGTATCGGTAATATCTCCCCAAGTTGCTTGGGTATTGGTACCGGCAATTTTTACATTGGCAGCCGGCACATCAAATGGTGCACTAAAGAAAACCCATCCGTAGGAAGGTTTAAAGGTTTTCCGAATACGGACTACTCCGTTGTTGGTTACTGTGCCATTGTTAAGTAGCTGTGCCGTACCTCCGTCATTGGAAACCAAGGTAAGCGTATCACCTACTGTCAAGTTATCAGTTATAGTAGCTTTTACTCCCGGATTGATAGTTAAATCGTTGCAAGTGAAGCCAGAACCATTGTAGGTGCCATTAATTACGGCATCGAGGCTGGTAGCCGGAGTAGATAAACTCCACGTGCTACCATCCCAAATAGTAATAG
>RRZT012412977.1_pt1 | contig 22078 bp, 17 predicted proteins | sample 2165551 | NCBI WGS metagenome assembly RRZT01 (sample SAMN10456910, study PRJNA506462) | wastewater metagenome | biome: wastewater; feature: sludge; material: wastewater sludge; isolation source: wastewater sludge with Escherichia coli K12::gfp cells carrying plasmid... | place: USA: Moscow, Idaho... | reverse complement strand
TCCTCCGTTCTGTCCAGTGACTTTGGTCGTGCATTGACACTGAGTGGTTAGGTAAGGCTAACATAACGATTAACCAGCGAATGGACCGATGTCAACATGGGGTTTTACGCCGGAAGTCAACCGGAAGGCATTGTCTCGTGACGGACAAAAACAACGGATTGAAGAACATTTCTCCATGACGAGTTTCGCCGGATCGGACGAGCTCCTGATACATGACACGGACCGCCGCAACCCAGAGCCTACACCAAAGAAACGGACACGCTTCTATGCAACTTCGCCGCGTATCAATTGCCCTCCTCGCCGCTGGAGCACTCGCTCTGAGCGCATGCTCGTCGTCGCCGGACTCGGAGGAGACCACGGCACCCAGCGGTGGGTCTGCCGCCGGTGATCTCACTTACCCTGCCACCATCGACACCAAGTTCGGCCCCGTGACGGTCGAGGAGAAGCCGGAGCGCGTGGTGGCTCTGGGCTGGGGAGACGCAGAGGTCGCGCTCGCTCTTGGAACTCAGCCTGTCGGCGCCGCTGACTGGATCGGCTTCGGTGGCGAGGGTGTCGGCCCCTGGTCAGAGGGACTCTACGATGAGGCTCCCGAGATTCTCGGCACTATGGAACTCTCGTATGAAGCCGTTGCTGCTCTCGAGCCCGACCTCATCATCGACGTCCGCAGCTCCGGTGATAAGGAACGCTACGATCGTCTCTCCTCGATCGCTACCACCGTCGGCGTGCCCGAGGGCGGCGACTCCTGGCTAGCCACGCCGGACCAGCAGGTAGAAATGATCTCCGCCGCACTTGGTCAGCCCGAGAAGGGCGAGGAGCTGCTCAAGGAGGTCGACGACGCCTTCGCCAAGGTGGCTGAAGAGCACTCCGAGTGGGCGGACAAGACCTTCACCGTTGCCACCCGCACCAGCGAAACCTGGGGTGCCTACATCAACGATCCGCGCGTGACGTTCTTCGAGAACCTCGGCTTCAAGCCGAGCGCCGAGATCGCGAAGCTGCCCCTTGATGAGAACGGCTGGAGCGTCAGCATCTCCCCCGAACAGCTTGACCTGCTCGACGCCGACCTCCTCGTAGCCTTCCCGATCTTCATCGACACCAAGGAAATCACCGACGACGCCGGCTGGAAGCTGATCCCCGCCGTGGCCGACGGCCGCTCCATCGTCATCGACGGCGACCTGTCCAACGCCTTCTCGCTGGCAACGCCAAGTGCGGTCATCTACGCGATCGACCAGTTCACGCCGCTCATTGAGAAGGCTGTGAAGTAAGGCTGTGCTCCCGTCTTCAAAGGAGTGACATTTTCGGAAACACGTAACGCATTTTCCGTGGGAAAAACTGTCGCACGTTTCGAAAAACGACACTCCTTTGGGATTGACGACGACGGCGCCGCATCCGGTTTGTGATGCGGCGCCGTTTGTTTATGGGGTGCGGATGGGGCTAACTCCGAAGGTTGGCGGACAGGCTAACTCCGAAGGTTGGCGGACGGGCTAACTCCGAAGGTTGGCGGACGGGCTAACTCCTCGAGGGGCCGGACCTGGAGGGGTGTCAGGGACTCGTCATGGATTCCGAGTGGATCGTGACTCCCGGATATGGCTGCGAGCTTCCGTCCAACAGGGGTGAGGGCTCGCCTCTGAGTGCCTCATCGAAGAAGGCCATCATGTACGCGTTGATGATGTCCGGCGTTTGCGCACCTTGTGGCCCGGAAAGGCCGAGCTTGGCGGCCATGGGTGTCCAGAGAGGTGCATCCGTGAAGTCAACGTGGAAGGCACCGGGGAGTTCTACAAAGTACCTGTTCGGCATCGTATTGTCGTTGCCTGAACCTCCCGTGTTCTCGGTACCCAAGCCTCCCGCGTTCTCGTTACCCAAGCCTCCTGTGTTCTCGTTACCCAAGCCTCCTGTGTTCTCGTTACCCAAGCCTCCCGTGTTCTCGGTACCCAAGCCTCCTGCGAAACTATCCGCGTTCTTGTTGTCCAAATCCTCAGTGTTGCCGTCATCCAAACCATCCGTGCCATGTCCGTCAGATCTCTCTTCCCAGCTCCTTGACGTCCCACTCTTCTCGAAAGTAGCCCGCATAGTCTCCTGGGTCACCCGGATTTCGTCCTCATTCCAGCCGCCGGACTTCTCCCGTTCGAGCCGCATGAGGTCCGCTTCTCTGGTCAGCCACATGACGGCCTGCCTCAATCCGGATTCCGCTACGGCAACGGGCATCGCGGCGTCCATCATGAGGCAGGCCTCGAGGCGCGGGTCGTTGTGGCAGGCTTGAGCGCCAACCATCGCCCCAAGTGATGTTCCGAACACGCCAACCGAGCCAAGATCGAGCTTGCCTGCCAATATCCCGTTGTCGCTTGCTGACGCGCCATGTTCTCCTGTTGCCCCACCAGAGTCGGCATCAACGACACCCGCGTTTACCTCAGCCAACTCTTCGAGTGTGAAGCTCACGTCTTCGGCCAGATACGGAATAATGCCATCCTCCAGGATCAAACCGTTGAATTCAGGCGCGGGATCCATCGGCACAATGCTTTGGTCAACGAGCTGCCGTTCCCTCGTCCGATCCAACGCATGTACCACCCTGCCATCGGGAAATACCACGCTGGCCGCGGTGTATGGCTGGTCGAGCCCCACCACAACATATCCGTGCGATACCAGTTCCTGGACCTGCAGCATGTTCGTCGAACTCCAGCCGCTGAACCCGGTGAGATAGATGAGCACCGGAAAACCTGCCCCGTTTCCGCCGGTTGTGCCGCCCCCGTTTTCGGCGACGACGGCGTCCGGCACCGCATGCGTTTCAACGTACCGGAAGTAGTCGAACATAAAACTTGGCAGAGGCATGGCACCCGAGGCCGACAGATTGCTGGTCAACCCCTCCGACAGAGCCCGTGCGTTTGACGCGTAGGGCGCGTGCCGCGCCGTGACCCCAGGCTCCGCCGGATACCAGACCTGTGCCATGAGCTCTCGCTTTGCAGCGGGGTCTGCGCTGAAGATTTCCCGGCGCTCCTCATCAACCCAGTGATAGGTGGTGGTCCCTATCTTGTAGGGGCCGCTCGGTTCTGGGAAACGGAACACTGGAAATGCAGTGGCCGCCGTGACGGAAGCGGCGAGCATCGCCATGCCCGCGCCGAACGCGAGATACGTGAGAAGGCGAGGTGGGCGCCGGCGTCGTTCGGGAAGCGGTTCTGGAAGTTGCTTCCCTGAAACGCGATGAAATCGCCAGAGCCAGACGCATAGGAGAACAACGTTGAGGAAGTACGCGGGAACCATCTGCCAGCGCATTCCCTCGACTGTCACCTGCGCAAACGTGGTGGCCGCAGCAATAATGGGCAGATGCCCAAGCTGGCGATGTGTGCGAAGCTTAGGCGCGACAAGCACGGCCAGCGAGAGAAAACTCGCCGCCACTAGTGCCAGTTCCAGAGGCCTCATGGTCCGAATCTACAGGGTGAATCGTGTAATTTAGTGACCCTTGAGCCTACAGACGTTTCGGAACTGTCTGCTAAGGAAAGGCCAGGATGGTATGGAGTGTCCAAGGGGCCCTCCCTTACTCAAAGGAGTGACGTTTTCGTAAACGCGTGACGCATTTTCCCAGGGAAAAACTGTCACACGTTGCGGAAAATGACACGCCTTTGTTCCTGATGACGACGGTGGTTTGTTGCCCACTCGGCAACTGGCCGCCGTCGTCACGTTCTTTGAGATTCCGACTCGGGACCTCAGCCGATGGGTATGCTCCACAGTGCTGGGATGGGGAGAATGTGCAGCCACTCGTGCATGGTTGCCGTGTGGGTTCCGCCGTGAAGCAGTACTCCCGTGATCTGGCGATCCTTGAAACGCTCACGGAACCTCTCAAGGTTGCCCCAGTGCTGCTTAGTAGGAGTCATAGATGTCTTGACTTCTATGGCCACGAGGCGTCCATCGCGGGTCTCAGCTACGAGGTCGACTTCCAGCCCGTCGCGGTCACGGTAATGGAAGAGATCGAACGGCACCTCGGACCATGTTCGTTGCTTGAGCAGTTCGAGTGCTACGAACTGTTCCACGAGTGCTCCGAAGTATTCGCGCCCGCCGACTTGATTTGCATCAGCAGGTGTGAAGCCTGCAAGCGCTGCGCTCAGTCCGGTGTCGCATAAGGCGACCTTCGGGCGGCGCACGGTTCTGCTGTGAATTGAGCGTCCCCATGATGGGATCTCAACAAAGAGATGCATACGTGCCATGAGATCGAGGTACGCGGAAAGAGTGGTAGGTGAGATGTCGAGGGCGCGTGCCGCCTTAACCTGCACGAGTTCTGAGAGTCCACCTGCCGCGATTGTCCTGATGAGTCGGGTGAAGTGGGCCGCGTATTTCCTTCGGTGATCTCTGCTGCATCATGTGTGGCAAGGCGTTCGATATGAGAATTGAACCAGGCTGCTTGGCGGCGAGGTGTTCGGCTTACCACCAACGGGTATCCGCCGGTGGTGACTGCCTCAGTGGCAAGCGCGGACGGCGTGACCTCCCGGAGCGCGCCCGGGCGGTTAAGGATGGTTGAGACAAAGTCCTCTGGGGAGGGCCTCCGAAGGATTTCGCCCTGAGATAGTGGCCCCAAGTGGAGCGTCTCAGCCCTTCCGGCGAGTGAGTCACCCACGCTGGGAGTTGTAAGAAGGTCCGCTGATCCAGTGAGTATGAACCGGCCAGGTTTACGGTCGCGATCAACCTCGGCCTTCAGGGGAAGGATCAGGGAGGGGGCACGCTGGATTTCGTCGATGACGAGTGTTTTTCCCTGCCTCTGCTGGAGAAACCGTATCGGATCAACGACGGCGTATTCGAGCGTTGCCGGATCGTCGAGAGTCACGAAGGTTGTTGACGTGGCTTCGCTCGCCATCAGGGTTAGTGTGCTCTTGCCAACCTGACGTGCACCTTGGATCATCACCACGGGAGTGTCCGACCTGATTTCTTCCAGCAATGTGGCGGAAAACCGGGGATAAAAGGTCTCATCCATGCGGCCATACTAGTACAGATTGGAAATTTGGGAGCTTCAAAATGGAAGAATGCGGGGTTAAAATTGGAAAGAAGCGACGCTCAAAATGGAAATTTGCGGCGCCAGAAATGGAAAAACGCGACGCTCAGAATGGAAATTTGCCGGACTGCGTCTTTCGATACTGTCCCGAATATGGGATGGCTGCGCCCCTATGCCCCGCCCTAATCCGCCGCCACGTACGATGAAGCTCGTCAGTGTATTTCAGAGATCACGCAGCTAGGTCTTGTCGTGAGGGCCGAACCCTATCGGTGCAGTCTCTCGGATCACGAAGGGGCCAGTGCGATGAAGCCGGGTTTCTTGGGAAGGGCGACGACGTCCGTTCGATCCGTCGTGTCTTCTGCCTGGTCCGGCATAACGGGACTCGGCCGTTCCAGCGCTCGATGGTTTGATCGCCTCCGCCCGCTACTACTAGACGGCTTCCGCCCGACACAACTCAAGCGGCACAACTCGTTACCTCCTCACTCGCGCCCTCGGCGCTCCAACAAGCAGCTTCTCACCGCTGTCCGCTGGTTCTTTTTCGTGTGGGCGATTACCGAGGTGGGGATGGAGTTCCTGGTTGATCCGGTGACAACGCATCCGATTCGGATAGCAGGCTTCATGATCGTATCCTGGCCGATTATCTTCCTGTCCACATATCGTCCGGGATTGGCGGCGCTCCTGGGAGCATTCGTCATGATGGCAGCTACCGTTACAGGAGGTGCTTATCCGGCGCTCAATGTCTGGCTCCTGGTACCGATCGCGGTATGGGCAGGGGCATCTGTGCCGGTCGCATGTCTTACCACTCTCGGATACTCGACCATCATCGTTGTGGATCAACTGGACCGTGGTTCCTCGCTTTTGGAGAGCGTGCGCGAACCCTTCAACATAGCGGTGTTCACGATGGTCGTGGGACTCGCAATTCGTTTGTTGCTAGCCCGTAGTCGCTGGGCGGGTCGGCAGATTCGTGACGTCGAGGCGGCGGCGGTACGGCTTCGCGAGGCAGAACGTAGTGCGCTTGCGGGAGAGCTCACCGGGCTTCTGGCCACCGGGCTCGCCGAGCAGCGCCAGCATCTGGGCCATGCGCGTACGGTCACGGATCCGAATATTCTCAGGCGACTGCTGGATCGGACTGCCATCGGTGCACGTGAGGCGTTGTCCCAGCTACGAGGGCTTGTAGCCACGCTTCGTGATGGGGCGGGTGAGCCTGTTTCCGCGATGGAGGCTGTTGGTCTCGAGGAAACGGTTGACGAGATTGACGAGTTGCTTACCGGCCACGGATTCCACGTAGAGAGTGACTCCTCCGGTATGCAGACACGACCGAGTGCCCTGGTCAGCCGCCTTCTTGGCCAGCTCCTTCGTACCGCCGGTGCCCGCGTTTTCGCGTCAGCCCGCCCCGGTGATCCCTGCGTGGTGACACTTCGGTCCGACGACGGCGAGACCCGGGTCCAGTTCACCTCCCCTTCCGTCACCGACGGCCCGGACTTCCGCGAGGTGCGCCAACGCATCGGGACGATGGGTGGTTCGATGCGAATGATTGATGGTGGAGGTGTTGAGGCCACCATGCCGGCGCAGCCCGTGATTGACCGGCAGGACGAACCAGTTGAGTTGCCCGGCCGCCGCAAGTGGGATGCCGAGACCGTGGTGCGGGTAGTCCTGACCGTGGTACTCGCGCTTGGGTCCGTGGCTCGGGCGGTGCAGTGGTCCTCTGATCCTGAGGCGGCAACTATTCTCTGGTGCGTGTTCCTTGCAGGGTTGGCCGTGGTGTTGTGGTGGCCCCTATGGGGGAGTGTTCCGGTGGCGGCTGTCTTCCTCCTGGAGACCTGGGTCCTTGAACCGAGCGTTATTGTGGGAGTTGGGAATCTGCCGTACCTGTGTCTGATGACGATGGCTGTGGCGTACAGGCCGTGGTGGGCGGTGCCGTTTCTCCTTATCGGTTTTGTGCGATCCGCTGACTGGTTCGGCGAGGTCAATGTAAATGTTTTCCTTGGCCCATTGGTATACGGGGCCGTGGGAATTCTGGCTGGGTACACGGCGCGTTACTTCCTTGAGGTGCGCGCGGAGCAGCGCACGCAGCTCAGTGACGCGAAGGCGGAACGTGAGGACGCCCGCAACCGCGTTCGCCGTGAACTGGCAGGGGAATTGCACGACGTCGTCGCCTATCAGCTCACACTTATCACGCTTCACGTGGATGCTCACCGGGGCGAAATGGATCCCGGGGTGCTACGCGGCGCGGTCGAGCGAACGGATGAGATTCTGGCGTCCGCGCAGGCTGACCTCGCCTTTCTGTTCCACCTGTTGAGGGTGCCTGGTGGTGAAGCGGGCAGCGGTGGGCGATCCGCTAATACTCCGTTCACCGATGCCAAATCCGCCAACTACATGTCCAGCCCTTTGGCCATGGTCCAGGCTGCGGCCAAAGCACTACGCGTGTCTGGGCGCAAGGTGGAGGTGAGTGTGGACCCCACTGTTGACGATGCTGATCCCACCACTCGCCGAACCCTCGCGCGGGTCATCCGAGAAGCCAGTACCAACATTCTGCGTTATGCCCCGCCGCGCGCCACCTGCACCATCGCGATTGAGCGAGATGATGAGAACACCTGGGTGACAGTGAGGAACCCATTGTCAGTGGTGCCTGTCCAATCGAAGGATTCAACCGGCCTTGGACTCGTGGGCCTGGCCGAGCGCCTCCGGCTCACCGGGGGAGAGCTGACGGCTGGCGAAATCAATGATCAATGGGTGGTAAAAGCGCAGGTCCCAGCGGTTGGAAACCGCTTGCTAGGAGAGAATGATCGTACGCCCACTAGTCCTCACTAGTTTTATGGTCGAACGCCCACTATGAATATTGGGCGGTTTCTCCCCCGGTGATTGGTGGTAGACGCGACGGATCCACCACCCCAAGTTGAATCGACCGCACGAGAATCTGGGTACGCGAGATAACGCCGAGCTTCCCTCCGATCCGCGTCACATATTGTTTGACGGAGCTCTCAGAAAGGTGCATCCGCCGGGCGATCTGCGCATTGCTCAGCCCGTGTGCGAGCCATCCGAGGAGCTCGGTCTCGCGGGGAGTGAGGTCGTGCGCAACCGGGGTGGCGCCGTCGTCGACCACGGAAGAGACGAGTTCACGGCGTACCGGGGCTGAGAGCGGCATGTTGCCGGACAGTGCAAGCTGCAGCGCGTTCGCGAGGCGGTCGAGACTCGTGTCCTTGAGCAGGTACCCAGCCGCCCCAGCGCGCAACGCGGCCACCACAAACTCGCGCGCCCCGAACGTTGTCATAGCAACGACAACAGCATCCGGCCAGCGTTCTGTGATCTCCCGAGTAGCATCGATCCCGGAGACGATCGGCATTTGCAGGTCCATCAGCACCACGTCCGGGCGAAGCCGTTCATAGGCGGCAACCGCCAGAGCACCGTCAGGCACCTCGCCTACGATCTCTACCTCGGAGCCGGTGGCGAACATGGAACGGTAGGTGTCGCGGACAACAGGGTCGTCATCCACCACCAGAACTCGAATGGGCGCCGTTTTCTCCATAGTGACAAGGGTAGCGGGCAGCGAAAGAGATTCCACCTGCGGAAAGGACGACGACGGCCCGGTACCCACTCCGCAACGGGCCGTCGTCGTCACTCGCGTGGGGGCTCTATCCGGAACCCCAATTGGACGACGTGGGGCGTGTCCTCACTCCATGAACACGCCCCCGCGCCCCGGCCCTACTCCGCGACCAACCGCGCGATTACCCGAGGTTCGGGCAACCGGAGCGAAGGGAGAGTAGGGAGAACTGTTGCCATGGCGGTGAGAACAAGCCCGCCAGCAAAGATCGCTGCACATACACCCCAGGGAAATACTGGCGTCCACGGTAGTCCTGCGGCGGTGAGCGCGTAGGCCTGGAAGGCAGTACTGGGAATGATGGCGATGACTGACAGCAGAAACGCCGTCACGGTGATGATGAGCGCCTCAAGCATGGGTGCTGTAATTCGCTGCGCGGGAGTGGCACCGCTGATTGCTACAAGGGCGAGCTCGGCGTCGCGCTGCTTGCTCATCATGATGAGGGATGCCACGCCCGCCGCGAACGCAATGATGAGCGGCAGTCCAAAGATGTAGGCGTAGCTGGCGAGGGTCGGCGGCTCGAGATCTGGCATATTCATGAAGTTGGCGACGGTACGTACCCCCGAGTTGCCCAGCACTAGAGCACCTACTCCGATGGTGAAGGTAAACATCACCGGTATCACGGACTTGTAGAGGCGATCAGCCCGGGCGCTCACTGTTGAACGTGCCAGGATCCACGCGGGATGCCGTGACGGTACTAGCTGAGTCCAGACGCGTGTTACCGGCCGCACGAGCACCGGAGCAATGACGGAGAGTAGCCCCGCCCACACGAAAATCTGCGCGTAGCTCATGATGAACAGGTTCGAGATCGTCTCCTTGTAGACGTGGCGAACCTGGAAGTTGACCGAGACCCACGACGCGGCGACGACGAGGAAGAGTATCGTCGCTTTCAGCCATCCACTCCACTTGAGTTGGGAGCTACGTGCGGGTGCCTGTGAGAGACGAAGTGCCTCCACCGGTGGGATACGGCTGGCCGCTTGGGCCTGACGGAAGCCCGCCACGATCGACGCAAGCACGCACAATGCGGTTGCGAAGAAGACCGGGATCATCGATATGACGGGCTCAAGAAGAACAAAATCTTCCTCGCCCCCGTTCTTGATGGCGGTAAAGGTGATCCAGCTCCGCGTGAAGGCCATGGCTATCACAGCGCCAACAATGGCGCTCCCGAGAGACACGGCGATGAGCTGGCTCGTGATGGTGGAGCGAACCTGGTGCGGGGTTGCTCCAGCGAGGGCGAGGCGCGCGAGTGCTCCTCTGCGTGAATCCACCACGAGTCCCGTCGCTGAACTAATCACCGGTAGAGCGACGAGAAGAATAAATAGGGCAATGAGGATCTGAGAGACCGTGTAGTATGCCGATTCGAGCCAGTCCAGCTTGCCCTCTTGGGTGGCCACATAGCCGGTCCAATAGGTCATTGCGGTCATGGTGAGACTGGCATTGATTGTCACGAAGACAAGGCTGACGCCCAGCCATGCACGCCATGAGGAACGAATTTCAGCGAAATAAACCTTCCTCATCACGATTCGCTCCAGGTAAGGCCAGCGAGAGTTGCGGCGATAAGTTCCACCGAACCTCCACGGATCTCATTGACGAGGATGCCGTCGCGCATGAACAGGACGCGATCGGCAGCGGCCGCCACCTTGGGATCATGGGTCACAAGGAGAACGCAGTGCCCGGGCGTGTGTGCGATATTGACGAGTTCGCCCAACACCGTATCGCCTGTGCGTGAATCCAAGGCGCCGGTGGGCTCATCGGCAAAGATAACCCCGGGCTGCTGAACGAGCACCCGCGCGAGTGCTACTCGCTGCTGCTCACCGCCGGACATCGACGGTGGCTGTGCGGAGGCGCGCTCAGCAAGCCCGAGCTTCTCAAGGACCTCATTGATCTTTTCTTTTGGAGCCTTCTTCTTCGCCAGCGTGTAGGGAAGTGCAATGTTCTCCGTGGCGGTGAGAGTAGGAATCAGGTTGTAGGACTGGAAGACGAAGCCCACATCACTACGCCGGATCGCGGCGAGTTCTGATCTGGAAAGCTTACTCAGTGGTTGATTCCCAATCCTCACCGTGCCGGAGGTTGGCTCCTCGAGGCCGGCCAGGCAGTACATAAGGGTGGACTTCCCTGAACCAGAAGCTCCCATGACTGCCACCATTTCGCCGGTCACCACTTCAAGACTTACCCCGTGAAGAATCTCCACAGAGTTGTCACCAACTTGATACGACATTCACAATGTTGCTGGCGACAATCGCCGTTGCAACAGTGGTCTTTTCAAGCAGTGTCATTATTAGTCTTCCGTGATGGATAGTGAGGCCATAACTATGAAACGCCACGTAACATGGAACTGAATAGTTCACTTTTGGCCAGAATCGAAGGGCCAGCATGATGAATGAGACTTCTCATGGGGATTCCATAGCTGCCCGGGCCATTATTGTGGTGCGCTGGGTTCTTGTTGTGTGGGCTCTACTTGACATCTGGAGCTTGTGGTTTTCAGCGCATTCATCCGAGCGGCCGGATATGTACGGCGTCGTTTTTCCCCTCGCATGGGCGAGTGCAATTCTCACCACATATCGTCCGGAATGGGGGGCTCTTTCCAGTATTGTCCCGTTGGTCGGCTCATACTTGCTTGATAGCTTCGTATTTACAATTCCGTTGCTCTACACCGTCATCATCGCCGTGTGTGCCACCTCTAGATGGTGGGTGGTCATTACAACGCTGACCGGCTACGTAGGGTTTGAACTCATCATGACGCTTCCGAGAGCTCACTCGGACATGATCTTGCTCATGATCTGGTGGACGATCCACCTCGTGCTACCGACGGCGATTGGCATGACGATTCGGGCGCTGCTGGCGCGAAGCCGCCGTGTTGGCGGGCAGATTCGTTATCTTGAGAAAGAAGCGGAGCGCCTGCGGGTTGCGGAGCGTGCCGCACTCGGACGGGAACTCACCGTGGTTCTTTCCACCGGGCTGGCTGACGAACGCGAGCGTCTGGCAGCGGCTCGCGCGGAGGACGACGTCGACGCGCTCAGACTCACCCTGGATGGAACCGCTCGTGGTGCCCGGCGCGCGCTCTCCCAGTTGAGAGGCTTGATTGCGGCCTTGCGGGGGCGAGAGGAAGAGCCTGGCCGAGTGCCGGAGGCGGTCGATCTTCTTGCGGTGGCCGAGGAGACGGACGAGCTACTTTCCGGTTACGGGTTCTGGGTGGAGATCGACTCGTCGAAGATGACCCGCACCATCAACGGTGTGACCGCTTTGCTTTTGGGTAAAGTCCTCCGCGCAGTGTCGGCGTTGGTTCTCACCCAGGCGGAACCCGGCGCCCGTTGCAAAATTTCTCTCCTAACCGATGACCATGAGACCCGTATGGAGTTCTCCTCCTCGTGTGTGCGTTCCCTCGCGGAACTCGGTGATGTCCAACAACGAATTGAGGCCGCCGGCGGATCGTTGGTATTGGTCGCGGGTGGTGGCATGCGCGCAGCTATTCCGGTGAGCCCTACGGAGACTTCCACTATTTCGGAGACTCCTTCTGGATGGGCAGAAGGGGAGAAGACGGTACGTGTCATCATCTCGGGGATCTTTGTTGTCGGCATGCTCATTTCCGTAGGCTTTGCGGTGTGGCCGTCGGATCTCGAGGCGCAGACATCGTCGATCCTGTGGAGCATTTTCTTCGCTGGTCTGGCCTTGAGCGTGTGGCGCCCCCTGTGGGGCAGCGTGCCCTTGGTGGCGGTGTACATTGCGGTCATTTGGGCTCTCGAACCGTCCATCCCCTATGGGATACCGAACCTGCCATATATCTATTTGACGGCGATGGTGACGGCATTCGGGCCGCGCTGGTCGTTGGCACTTCTTCCGGTGAGTGTGCTGCAACTTGAGATCTGGTTCGGCAAGATTGATGAGTATATTCTCCTGGGCGCTCTCATCCATTGGGGCACCGGGGTTCTAGCGGGATACGCCGCCCACTATTTTCTGACGCTGCGTGCGAGGCAGAGCGCACGGCTTGCTGAAGCGACTGCGGAACGGGAGGACGCTCGGACTCAGGTGCGCCTTGATCTGGCCGGGGAGCTCCACGATATCGTTGCCCACCAGCTAACGCTGATATCGCTGCACGTGGATGCTCACCGAGATGAGACTGATCTCGATGCCCTCCGAACGGCTATTGATCGCGCGGACTCGATTGTTGCCTCCGCCCAAGCAGACCTCTTGTTCCTCTTCCACGTCCTGCGCGCACCTTCGGGGGAGGTACCGGACGAAGGACTTCATGGGCCGGTTGCCGCCGTCGAGGCAGCGGTAGCGGCACTGCGCACCTCGGGACGTGACGTGGAGGTGAGTGTGGACCCCGCCGTCGACGACGTCGACCCGCCCACCCGCCGGACGCTCGCCCGAGTTGTTCGTGAGGCGAGTACAAATATTCTTCGCTACGCCCCCGCCCGCGTAACCTGCTCGCTGTCTGTTCTGTGCGATACGGAGTGGATCCACGTCACGGTAAGAAATCCGCTTCCGGATCAAGCAAACCCGTCGGAGGATTCGACCGGGCTTGGACTGGTGGGCTTGTCTGAGCGTCTGCGTTTGACCGGTGGATCACTCAGTGCCGGCGTGGAGGACGGAGACTGGGTGGTGAAGGCACAGCTACCCAACCTTGGTCACCCCGTTGTTCCGCCGAATCCTCTCATTGCCGGAATTGAAGGACCCGCGTGATGAGATTTCCTGCCGCGAGGACGATGAATCCGAGTTCTGCCAGCGGCGACTCGACGAAGATGGCAGCGGCGAACACGATGGCAGCCACGCGAACCCTGACCGTTGTGCGCTGGGTCCTTGTTGCGTGGGCCGTTATTGACTTCGGGGGAGTCCTTGTGGTGCCGCCTCTTCCCGAGGATCTGATCCGCGAGGCCATTATCCTCGGGTTGTCGTGGATGATCGTGTTGCTCTCCACCTACCGCGTGAAATGGGCTGCGCTCGCGGGCGCTGTTCTCATTGTGGTGTCATCCCTGACGGGAAGTATCCTTCCCGCCGTGAACGTGTTCATCTTCGTTCCGGTGGCCGTATGCGCTTTCTCAACGTGGCCGGTACTATCCGTCACCGTTGCGAGCTACGTGGTACTTGGTGTGGCGGGTCAAGCTTATGGCGGGCAGGAGGGGCGGCATACGACGATGCTTTTTATCCTGCTACTGGGATTCTCACTGGTAGGGCTCGCTATTCGTGTTCTTGTGGCGCGGAGTCGATGGACGGGAAGGCAGATCCGTAGCCTGGAGGATGCCGCGACTCAGCTTCGGGAGTCGGAGCGCCAGGCGCTCGCGGGGGAACTCACAGGGCTTCTCTCCAAGGAACTTGCTGACCAGCGCGAATGTCTGGAGAATGCGCGTGATGAGACGGCGCCGGAAGCTCTTTCCCAGCTTCTTGACGGGACTGCGCGGGGTGCCCGGGCGGCGCTGTCCCAGCTGCGCGGGCTCGTGCAAACCCTCCGTGGACGGAAGGGAGAATCAGCTCCGGTGGAAGCCAGTGTGGGCCTTGTGGAAGCGGCAGAGAGTGTCGATGATCTGCTCACCGGACACGGATTCTGGGTGGCTATTGACACCTCCCGGATTTCTCGTTCACCGGGCGCTGCCACCAGCCGCCTCCTGGGAGAGCTTGTCCGAGCCGCCGGTGCATGCGTTCTTGCGCACGCCCAGCCGGGCGGCCAATGCGAACTATCAGTTTTCAGCGACGACGGCGAGACCCACATCCGATTCGTTTCCGCCGGTGTGGCGGACAGTTACGATCTTTCCCAAGCGCGTCAGCGCATTGAAGCAATGGGCGGATCAGTGCAGATGATGCGGGGTGGCGGCGTGTACGCCTCGATGCCGTTCAGTCCGGCAGACGATGGCGGAGATCAGCCCGGTGAACCACGCGTCTGGGATGTCGATGCCGGCGTACGGGTGGCGCTAACGATGGTGCTGGTGGCGGTGGCTCTGGTGGTGGCGGTGCCGTCGTCGTCTAGTTATTCTCACGGTTCTGACTTCATCTGGGGAATCTTTTCCGTGGGGTTGGCGCTGTGTTTGTGGTGGCCGCTGTGGGGCGGTGTGCTTGTAGCGACCGTCTTCGTAGCTTCGATGTGGATCCAAGAGCCGACCGTTGTTGCCGGGATTTCTAACCTACCGTTCGTAGTTTTGACCGCGATGGTGACGGTGTACTGGCCACGTTGGGTGTGGGTGTTTCTGCTCCTTGGGGTTGTGCGTTTTGGGATCTGGTTTGGCGAGGTCAATGTGGATCTTGCTTTTGTCACGATCATCTACGGAGGCATTGGAATTTTGGCGGGTTTGGCGGCGCGATACTTTCTTCTGTTGCGCGCCAGGCAACACTCGGAGTTCACCGAAGCAACCGCCGAACGTGAGGATGCCAGGGGCCGGGTCCGCCTTGAGCTGGCTGGCGAACTGCATGACATCGTGGCCCACCAGCTAACTCTCCTTGCGCTCAATGTCGATGCCCATCGCGGTGAGACAGATCCCCTTCTGCTCCGCGCTGCCCTCGACCGCGCAGATTCCATCCTCGCCTCAGCGCAGGCTGATCTTGCGTTCTTGCTGTATGTCTTGCGAACCCCCGGCGGCAATACTCCTGAGGACGGGCTTCTCAGAACGACGGCGGCCGTCGAGGCGGCTGCGGCTGCCCTGCGCACCTCCGGTCGCAGCGTGGATGTGGCGCTTGACTGTGCCGTTGACGACGCCGACCCCACCACAAGCCGAACCCTCGCCCGCGTGGTACGGGAGGCCAGCACGAATATTCTTCGTTATGCCCCCAAACATGCCGAGTGCGCTATCTCGATTGAGCGGGATACCGAAGAAATTCGTGTCATGGTGCGCAGCGAGTTACCGAGCGAGGCCGGCTCGGCCGGAGCGAGGCGCGCCGCAGATTCGACGGGACTTGGTTTGACCGGACTCTCGGAGCGTCTCAAGCTGACCGGAGGATGGTTGAGCGCTGGCGAGCAGGATGGGGAGTGGGTGGTGAAGGCGCAGCTCCCGCTGGCACCGGCGTAACCAGATGCGGCTGGTGTAAGTTCCAGCCCGATTGTCAGCCCGTGATGGGTGGCAAACGCGAGGGATCCACGACGCCCAGCTGAATCGAACGAACCAAAATCTGCGTGCGCGAAACTACGCCCAGTTTGGTGCCGATTCGCGCCACATACTGCTTCACGGATCCTTGAGAGAGATGCATGCGCTGGGCAATTTGGGCATTGCTCAGCCCGTGCGCAAGCCACTCGACGAGTTCAACTTCTCGGGGTGTGAGGTTGTGCTGGGCCGGGATGGCGCCGTCGTCGACGATCGACGAGACGAGTTCTCGGCGTACTGCTGCCGAGAGCGGCATTTCGCCGGTCATGGCTTGCTTAAGCGCGTGGGTGAGATGATTGGCCCCCGCGTCCTTAAGGAGATAGCCTGCCGCGCCGGCACGCAACGCGGCCACCACGTACTCGCGCGCGCCAAACGTTGTGATAGCGACGACGACGGCGTCCGGCCAGCGGGCCGTAATCTCTCTGGTTGCGTCAATACCTGACACGAGGGGCATTTGGATGTCCATGAGGACAACGTCGGGGGAGTGCTGTTCGTAGGCTGCCGCCGCCTGGCTGCCGTCGGTCACTTCACCGACAATTTCAACCTCTGAGCTGCGAGCAAACATGGTGCGATAGGCGGCACGAACGTCGGGATCGTCGTCGACCACTAAAACTCGAATACGTGCTGCTGCCTTCACACCCTAAGGGTATCCATCCGCATAGTGGATAGCACCATGGGGATAGATGCTGGGGGAAGTCTGGTGCTATTCCATTCTTTGACGGTTTGAGTGGTGGTGTTTACCGAGATGAGAGGGAGTGTGGGGTTATCTGGATTGGGTTATCGGGGAAAGGGAGCCGTCAGGTCTTCCGAAATCCTTTAGCACCGGTTTGGCCGCCGTGGCAGGTGACGTTAATATCATTTGGCCATCGCGCATGTCTGGGACTAAGGGCCTTAATGTCCCCGCCCATGTTTTATCGATTAACTCCATTTAAGTGGTGTGTTGTCGCGGAATATTAGTGTACCCGGGTGGGTATGAGTGATGGTCCCCTACGATGGCAGATGGATGGATGCGGTTCATGTTCGATTCCGCGGCCCTCCCCTCTTCACCACCAACACCACCAACACCACCACCCACCCCCGGAGGGGCAATGAAGAAAAAAATACTTGCTGCCTTGACGTCAGCATTGCTTGCTATCGCGGCACTGTTCGTCGCGCCAAACGCTGCGTTTGCGGATACCGCACCTTCTGCGACCGCCACACTCGTCAAGTTTGACCTCAAGGACTCAAAAGGTAAGCCACTGGCAGTGGACGAGGGTGGCGCCTCCTACTACTCGAGTGGCTGGAAGACCTTCGACCCCAACGCTGGTGTTGAGCTTCAGCCCGGCACATACTCCTTTGCCGCTGTATATAACGGTACGCGTCAGCAGAAGCAGTTCACCGTAGTGGACGGTCAAGCAAACTCTGTCCCATTCAAGACCACGCTTGTGAACGTCCAGCTTCACGGCGACAAGAATATTGCACTTGACCTGCGCGAAGGTACGGCATCGTTCTATGCCAATGGCTGGCGTTCGATCACCGGTGTCAACCCCAACAACCCGCGTCTTGTGCAAACAGAGATGCTTCCGGGTACCTACAGCTTTGCTGTGACCTTCAACGGTACGCGTGAGCAGCAGAGCGGAGTGGTTGTCGGTGAGTCCTCTAAGACGGTCCGATTCCACGCGGCATTGGTCAATGCCGAGTTGAATGACCACGGCGCGATTGTTAATCCTGATCGGTATGTCGCGAAGTATTACGCCACCGCCTGGCGCGTGCTGCACCCCGAGGGCACCTACATGCTGCCCGGCACTTACACCTTTGAGGCTGTGCTCGGTGGTGAACGTTTGAGGCAGTCGTACACCGTCGAGAAGCCGAATCCGAACAATAACGCCAAGAGGTACCAGACGGTTCAGTTTTCTCTTGCGAAGCGTAGCTGACTCTGGCAAGGGGCTGACGTATAGATAGGTCGGTTCTGGATCGAGATAATTGACAGACGGCAAACTGGGCCGGTCCACACGTGTGGACCGGCCCAGTTTGCCGTTGGAGGGGATTGTGTTGATTGATGGAGTCGCGGGGTGGAAGAGTGTCGAGTGGTGTTGGTGCCGAAGGTGTCTCTAGCGGCGGAAGAATCTCCACGACCGTGTCTCAGGTTCGGGAGTCTCGGGAACTGGTTCGGAGGTGGCCATGATTGATTCGACGATTTCCCGAACGGCTGCCTCGTCCGGAACTCGTCCGAGTTCTGAAGCGAAGAGTAGATGGGCGGTGCCGGTAAGTGTCAGAGCTAGTGTGGGGACGTCGGCGTCTGGTTTTAGTCGCCCAAGGCTACGTTCGGCCTCGAGGTAATCGGAGAGAACATGGGTGGCGTCAACGAGGAGCGGGATGCCTTTTTGGTGCGCTCCCATGAGTTGGGATCTCAAGGTATTTCGAGTCATAACAAGGCCCACGAGAAGCAAGTTCACGGGATCAAAAACGCGTGTGAGAGCGGCGGTGAGGTTGGAGATGATGGCATCTTTACCAACCAGTTGTGTGAGATCACGTCCACTTACCTCCACGTGGGAGATGTGTTCGCGGACGAGCTCACCAAGGAAGCTGTTGAAGTCCTTGAAGTACCGATGAAGTATTCCTTTGGCAACTCCAGCTTCCTCTGTCACTGCTCTGCTAGTGAGCCCTTGGACGCCTTCACGAAGGAGGACGCGCTCCGCAGCAGCTAGCAATTGTTCTCGGGCGTCCTGTAGCGCTACACCGGTTGGCATGAAACATCCTGTCTCTCGTCCAATGAGGGGATTGAATGAATGGGCGCACGCCCTTCACTCAATGGGCACATGCTCATATTAGCGTTTTTCTATAGTTTTATGCCACTTGACGAGGCTTTTTGTTGGGTTGTTGTCATTGCGTGAGCCCGCATTGTGTTTGCTTGATGTGCGTTGCCGGTCCTGGATTATTTATCTTCAATTAGCAACCTTGGTTGACGAACGAGGTGTTAGCAATGTAAGTTGACAGCATGGAATCTATCAACATTGCCGCCACTGCCGCAGATGTGAGTGACCCACGCGCAGGTCTGCGTGCCGTTGCCTCTCTCCGTCAGCTTGCCGATGCTCTCGAATTACGCCAGGTGGAAGCCGGCCTTCGTGCAGGTATGAGCTGGCAGAACATTGCCGACGCCCTGGGCGTTTCCCGGCAGGCGGTGCACAAGAAATACGCAAGGCGAATTGACCCAAGCATCCCAGTCCCAAGGAGAAACTCATGAACAAATACACCGGCCTCGCTGCCACCACCCAGACACTGTCCGTTGCCGCTGTAGAGGAGGCCTCACGGTTTGCTCAACAGACCGTGGACGTTGAGCACCTGTTCCTCGCCCTCGTTCTCTCCGATGGGGATGCAGGCCAGGCACTCCGGGGCCTCGGAATCACGCTGGACGTCGCGCGCAATGCCGTGGTGGATCTCCATTCCGGGCAACTAGCCTCGCTCGGCATTGACGCTGAAATTCCACAGGGAAAGATCACCGCTCCGCGCGGGAGTGACGGATATGAGTGGAGCAACCGTTCCCTGAACGTGCTCAACAGTGTGAATCCGTCAAAGGGCGTTGACTACTCCGCGGTTATCCTGAAAGACCTCATGAATGAGCCGAGCGGATTGATCGGAGATTTGCTCAACCTCCTGGGAACCAACCCGGTGGAGGTTACTACGCGGCTGGATCAACTCGCCGTCGTCGAAAAGGACGAACCGCAAGCCGTGAAGGACTCGCTCGTCGGCTCCCGAAAAAGTTTCGTACCCGCGGAGGTCGGCGACGTCTGGGAACTCCTCATCGACCCGTCACGGATGGCGGATTGGGGACCGAGTTTTGGGCGCGTCGAGTGGTTGGGCGGTGCCGATGAAGCGATCCCCGGCGACACCTGGATCGGATACCTATCGGAGGTTGGGCCAGACGGAAAGCTGCTTCGTGTCAAACCAGGTGCCGGGCGTCAAGCGGTCGAACTGCTCGAACGGTGCGATCGCGAGCGGATTTCCTGGCGCTTCAGCTACCCGGACATGCCCGACTCGAACACGCGGCGCATCTCAATTTTGCTGAGCCCGGCACCTGGTGGGACGGAACTGAACATCGAGACGGCATGGGAGCGCAACCTCTTCGTGAGTCAGCGGACCCGGATCGGTCGGGTGCTTCTGGCTCCCGCACGGCCCTTCATGCGGCTCCTCCATCGTTGGATCGTATGGACGCAGGTGACGCAGATCGGGAGCAGTATCGGTAGGGTATTTCGATAAGGAGTGTTCCGAAGAATTCGAAGGTAGGAGAGCACATGGCAACGTGGTTCATTACGGGATGTTCAACGGGCTTCGGCCGCGCACTCGGCACGGATTTCTGATCCTTACTTCGAGGTGATCTTGAGGTGGGTCTCCGCGCTGTTCTCCAGGGTTCGGCCCACGGTGCACAGGCGATCCACTAACTTCTCGAGGCGCACCACCATCTTTTCCATCTTCTCGGGATCGAGACTCGACAGATCGGGAGAGAAGACCGTGTGGATCTCGTCGTAGCGGTTCTCGGCGTCATTCTTCACCGCTTCGACCGTCAGTGTCGCTTCGAAATCTTCCCCGAGGTGATGCACGAGATTCGCCTCCGAGGAAACGGCCGCGCAGGTGGCCACGGCAAGCTGCAGCAGTTCACCGGGGGTGAAGGTGTGCCGTGTATCAGCCTTGCTGACGCGCACCCGGGCACCTCGTTCATTGCTGGCAACGTAGATTCCGGGCTCGGTGCGCTCGACAATCAAGTTTGGAGTGCTGGCATTGTCGGACATTAATTCTCCTTGACGAGATCTGGTGATGCGAAGTAAGAGATTGCGCCGATAGGCCATGGCCCATCGGCGGGATCTCTAAATCTGACAGTCAGCTCCAGATACCTCCCGGAGCGAAGACCTCATCAACAAGCTCCTCGAACCAGCCGATCTCCCGCGCCACGTCTAGGACAGTGTAGCGCGAGCGGTAGTACATGGCCCGCGGGAAGGTCTCGCGTACGGCCTCGGGTGTAAGCCCGATGTCCTCCGGGCGCGTGGGGGCGCCGGCCTCGCCGAGCATGCGCTGTAGTTCCTTCGCGGGGATGAGCTGTGCTTCGAGCCGCTCCCGCACCGCCTCCCAGTTCTCCACGAGTGGCGCGAGGCGCGCACGGATACCTTCGGCATCCACGTACTTCTCGCGGGTCTCGTTGATTCCCTTGTCGATGAGCGGTCCGCTCATCTTCTCGCGGATGTCCGCCTCGATCTGCTCCCACGAGGGCCACTGCGCGACGATCCGATCCAGGTCCAGTGCCCCGAGATTGCGCTGCAGGAACTTCTCGTAGAACGCTGTCATTGCCAGGGTGCCGATCGCCACCTTGAAGCCGTGACTGAGTGGCGGGTCAAGTTCGGCACCGAGATGGTCAAGCTCCCACAGGTGGCTGAAGTAGTGGTCCGCGCCGGAGGCCGGACGGGTGCTGTTGGCCACCTGCATCGCCAGACCAGACATCACCAGGCCGGTGCACAGCCCCTCGTACGCCTCCGGAATTCCGGCGGCGAGGTCCTTGGGCCGTGAGAGTGCTTCCTTTACGCCTCCCTGCACAAGATCCCAGGCCAGCTGGTGGATTGGGTCCACGCCGGTGACGTCGGCGAGGATCCAATCTGCACCCGCCGGAATCTTGGCGGAGAGATCTCCGTACCCGGACGCGGCCATCGGCGCGGGAGCGCCCGCAGCCACGTCCAGGTCAAAGATCACGGCTCGCGGTGCAGGGCACGGCATGGTGATCTTCAGTCCCTCCTGAGTCATGGGCGCACCGAAACCGGTGTATCCGTCCATCGAGGCCGCCGTCGCCACCACGGCGTACGGCTGGTCGAGCTCACCGGAGGCCAGCTTGACCAGGTCATTGATCGTCCCGGAGCCGATGGCCACGCCACGCGTCCCGGTTTCGGCCAGGCGCTCACGGATCTCGACGGCATGGTCGTAAGAGGCGTAGAGCGTGGGATGGCCGGGGTAGATCATCGGCTTGACGAGCTCCGCCCCCGCCTCCCGCAGGCTCTCCGCCACGGTTTCACCCGCGGCCGCCCATGTCCGCTCGTCAGCCACGAGAAGGAAGGGTCCGTTTCCAAGATTGTCGACGACGACGGTGCCGGTCTTACCGATGACACCCCGCCCAACTTCCATAGCCTTGGTGTACTCAGCCTGTTCCAGGGCTGTGGCGACGATGTTCTCACTCATGGATGCGGACCCTTCGTTCGTGTTTCTCGTTGCTAGTTCTAGGGTCTGGCTCCCTAGTCCTTCTCTTGTGCCTGCTTTTGGGCCAGGTGATCCGCGACGGCATGCTGGAGTTCTCGCATAGCCGGGTGGATCTTGATGTACTGGTCCACCCAGAACTTGTACTCCTCGTGCCGTTCGGCGTTGGGCGTGATGGTTTCCTTGTCGTGAACCATCGCGGCGGCTGCCTCGTGGAGATCCCGATACCTA
>RRZT010133546.1_pt1 | contig 22090 bp, 23 predicted proteins | sample 2165551 | NCBI WGS metagenome assembly RRZT01 (sample SAMN10456910, study PRJNA506462) | wastewater metagenome | biome: wastewater; feature: sludge; material: wastewater sludge; isolation source: wastewater sludge with Escherichia coli K12::gfp cells carrying plasmid... | place: USA: Moscow, Idaho... | reverse complement strand
CACAAGCAAACACCCCCTGCACGCAGGGGGTGTTTTTAATGTCAATTGATTTGATCAATCAGCCGGCCAGCCGTACCAGTGCCTCGCGGTACTTGTCGGCGGTTTTCTGCGCCACCTCGTCCGGCACGCGCGGAGCCGGCGAAACCTTGTCCCAGCCGGTGGTCTCCAGCCAGTCACGCACGAACTGCTTGTCGAACGACGGCGGGCTGATGCCCTCGCGATAGCTGTCCGCCGGCCAGAAACGGCTGGAATCCGGCGTCAGCGCCTCGTCCATCAGGACCAGCGTACCGTTTTCGTCGAGGCCGAACTCGAACTTGGTGTCGCAGATGATGATGCCGCGGCTGGCGGCGTATTCCGACGCCACGCGATACAGGCGCAGCGCGGTGTCGCGCACCTGCCCGGCCATCTCGCGACCGATGATGTCCGCGCAGCGCTCGAAACTGATGTTCTCGTCGTGGTCGCCGACGGCCGCCTTGGTCGACGGGGTGAAGATCGGTTCCGGCAGCTTGCTGGCCTCTTGCAGGCCGGCCGGCAGGGCGATGCCGCACACGCCGCCGGTCTTGCGGTATTCCTTCCAGCCGCCACCGGCCAGATAGCCGCGCACCACGGCCTCGATCGGCAGCGCCTTGAGCTTTCTGGCCACGACAGCGCGCCCTTCGACCTGCGGCCGGTCAGCGGCGGACACCATGTCTTCGGGCCGCTCGCCGGTCAGGTGGTTGGGCACCACGTCCTTGAGCTTGTCGAACCAGAAGTTGGAAATGGCAGTCAGCAGCTTGCCTTTTTCCGGAATCGGATCGGGCAGGATGACGTCAAATGCCGACAGCCGGTCGGTGGCAATCATCAGCATGCGCTGGTCGTCGATTTCGTAGAGGTCACGCACCTTGCCGGAATAGATTTTTTTCAGGCTTGTCAGGTCGGTGGTCGTCAGGCCGTTCATGGTCAGGTCTCGGGCAAAAGGGAAAAGACCCCGGAAAATCCGGGGCCGGGTGATCAGGCGTTGCCGTTGGTGCCGAGTTCGCGCACCGGGCGCGGGCAGGTCGAGCGCAGGCCGTCGATGTGGTTGAAGAGTTCCGGCGCCACCGGCTTCCACATCGGGTCGAGCACGAGGTCGATGCCTTCCGGGCGCACCAGCTGCGCCAGCGGCACAAAATCGGCGTCGGCGGCGAACAGCACCACCTGGTCGGCCAGCTTCTTGTAGACGATGCCGGCCACGTCAAGCGCCATCAGCGTGTCGATGCCGTTCTGGCGCACGTCGTAGATGAAGTCGTCGTCACGCAGGTCGTCCACGCTGCGCTCGCCCTTGAGGATCTGGCGCTGCACCATGGGCTTGATGTTCCACTGGTTGAAATCGGCCAGCTGGCCGCGGCGCAGCACCAGCTTGCGCTTGCGCGACAGGGCTTCGTGCAGGGTGGTGCGGAAGCGCGCTTCCGGCGATTCGGCAAAGTCGCGCAGCACGTTGCCGACCGGGGTGTGTACCTTCTTGGTCAGCGGCGGGCAGTCGTAAAAGAAGATGCGGTAGAGGTCGCGGCGCTCGTCCTGCTGGTTGAGGTGTGCCAGCGACCAGCGCACCAGCGTGTCGGCCACGTCGTCGGCCGTGTGCGTGGCGGCATCGGCCACCAGGGCGCGGTAGCGGTGCAGGAAGAATGCACCATCAATAAGGATGGCAGTTGCCATGATCGGAACCTTTCAGTCGGAATCCAGCAAAAAAGCTCCGGGGGTCGGCAGGGCGCGCAATTGGATGGCCACGCGTCAAGCCCCGAAGCAACAACGGGCAGCGGACTGCCCGGCAAACCAAAAAAAGGAGAGGCACATCGTCCTCCCCGTCCTGCTGTTTTATAGCGTCGATTGCAGTGCGCGCGCCTGCCCGAGCAGTGCCTCCACATCCGGCCCGGTCACACTGAAGTGGCCCATCTTGCGCCCCGGACGGGCCATGCGCTTGCCGTACAGGTGCAGCTTGGCATTGGGTGCATCCATCAGCACCGACCACGCCGGAGCCGCGCCGTTGTCCTGCCAGCTGTCGCCCAGCAGGTTGACCATCACCACCGGCGTCAGCAGGCCGGCCACGCCCGGCACCAGTCCGCACATGGCACGGACCTGCTGCTGGAACTGGTCGGTCACGCAGGCATCCAGCGTGTAATGGCCGGAATTGTGCGGACGCGGAGCAATTTCGTTGACCACCAGGCTGTCGTCTTCCAGCACGAAGCATTCAACCGCCAGCACGCCGACGTAATCCAGCTCGTCGGCCAGCCGCAGCGCCATGGTCTGGGCCCGTTCGGCCAGCTCAGGCGCCACGCGCGCCGGCACGATGGACACGTCCAGAATGCCGTCCGCGTGCTGGTTTTCTGCTACCGGGAAGCAGGTTTTCAGCGCCGGCGACACGCGGGTGACGATGGCCGACACTTCGAGCTTGAGCGGCAGCATCTTTTCCAGCACGCAGGCCTGGCCACCGAGGTTGGCGTAGGCAGCCCGGGCTTCATCGGCCGTGCGTACCCGCACCTGGCCCTTGCCGTCATAGCCGAGGCGGGCCGTCTTCAGGATGCCAGGCAGGTAAGGCGCCAGATCGCACTGGATGTCCTCGACCGATTCGATGGCGAGATACGGCGCCGTGGCCAGCCCGGCGCGGTTGATCCAGGCTTTTTCCTGGATGCGGTCCTGGGCAATGGCCACGCAGTCGCCGGACGGGCTGACCCGGGTGCGGCCGGCCAGCCAGCGCATCGAGTCGGCGTTGACGTTTTCGAATTCGGTGGTGACGGCCGCGCACGAATCGGCCAGCAGGCGCAGGGCCTCCGGGTCATCGTAGGCACGGCACAGGTGCACGTCGGCAAAATCGGCCGCCGGAGCGTTGGGATCGGGATCGAGCACCGTGACGTGGTAACCCATGGTCTTGGCGGCCACGGTGAACATGCGGCCGAGCTGGCCGCCGCCGAGGATGCCCAGCATGGACGGCGGCAGGACCGGCTGGCTGGCGGCGCTCATGCCACCTCCGGCAGGCTCATGGCCAGCACGCTGTCGCGCTGCTCGGCACGGAATGCCTTGAGGCGGTCGGCCAGTTGCGGGTCCTGGCCGGCCAGCATGGCCACGGCGAACAGTCCGGCATTGGCCGCGCCGGCTTCGCCGATGGCGAAGGTGGCCACCGGAATGCCTTTGGGCATCTGCACGATGGAGAGGAGCGAATCCTCGCCGCGCAGGTATCTGGACGGCACCGGCACGCCCAGCACCGGCACGTGGGTCTTGGCAGCCAGCATGCCCGGCAGGTGGGCCGCACCACCGGCACCGGCGATGATGGCCGCCAGTCCGCGTCCTTCGGCCTGTTCGGCGTATTCAAACAGCAGGTCCGGCGTCCGGTGCGCCGACACGACGCGGGTTTCATAGTCCACACCAAACGCTTTGAGCATTTTGGCGGCGTGCTCCATGACAGGCCAGTCGCTCTGGCTGCCCATGACGATGCCGATTTTCATGGCGTATCCGTGCAAAAAAACTGCGGTTATCAACAAAGGTCGGAGATTTTACCCGATTTTGCTATCCCCGTAGCCGTCACGCGGGTTTTCAGCGCCGCGGCAACACCACCGCATCCAGCTGCTCTTCGGTCAGGCGGCCGGTGATGCGGGCCACCGGCCGTCCCTGCCGGTCCAGCACCAGCGTAAACGGCAGGGCTCCCACTGGATTGCCGTTGGCGCGCATCAGGTCCATGGCCGCCTGGTTGCCGCCCAGCAGGACCGGATAGGTGATGGAAAACATCTGCACGAAGTTCTTTACTTCGACCGCCTGGTCCAGTGCGATACCCACCACACTGACACCGTGCGGACCCCACTTCTGGGCATAGGTATTGAGCATCGGCATTTCCTCACGGCAGGGCGCACACCAGGTGGCCCAGAAGTTCACCACCACCACCCGGCCGCGCCAGTCGGTCAGCGTGCGGCTCTGGCCCTTGAGGTCGGTAAAGCGGGTATCGGCCAGGCTGGCGGCCTGCGCCAGCGCGGGCAGCAGCAGGCAGGCCAGCAACAGGGTTCGGATCAGACGCAGCGGCATGGGCAACTCCAGACAGTTCGGCAAAACGGCAATGTTACAATCTCCGCCATCATCGGCCGCCGGATTCCTCCATGTCCATCATCGTCTGCGGATCGCTCGCCTACGACACCCTGCTGACCTTTCCCGACCGCTTTGCCCGCCACCTGCTGCCCGACCAGCTGCACAAGCTGTCGGTCTGCTTCCTGGTACCCGAGCTGCGCCGCGAATACGGTGGCTGTGCCGGCAACATCGCCTACAACCTGGCACTACTGGGCGGCGAGCCGCTGATCGTGTCGGCTGCCGGCGAGGATTTCGGCCCCTACCGCGCCCACCTCGCGCAGCACGGCATCCGCACCGACGGCATTTACGAAGCGCCCGGCCGCCATACCGCCCAGTGCTTCATCACCTCCGACCGGGACGACAACCAGATCACCGCCTTCCATCCCGGTGCCACCGATTGCGCGGTCGACAACCCGGTCAGCCGCCACCTCGCCGGCGCCACGCTGGCGATCGTCGGCCCGTCGGGCTACGCCGCCGACCTGCAACATGCCCGCCAGCTGTCGGAACACGGCCTGCCGTACATCTTCGACCCGGGGCAGGAGCTGCCCCTGTTCTCGCGCGACGAACTGCTGGAAATGATCGAACGCGCACCGTACCTGACGCTCAACGACTACGAAGCCGAGCTGATGCAGTCGCGCACCGGCCTGACGCTGGCCGGACTGGCCGACCGGCTGGAGGCCCTGGTCATCACCCGGGGACCGCAGGGTTCGGACATCTGGGCCAACGGCTATCATCACCGTATTCCGGTTGCACCGGCCGCGCGCGTGGTCGACCCGACCGGCTGCGGCGATGCCTATCGCGCCGGGCTGCTGTTTGCCCGGGCGCAAGGCTGGGACTGGCCGCTGGCCGGCCGGCTGGGCGCGCTGCTGGGTGCGATCAAGATCGAGCATCAGGGAGCGCAGAACCATGGCTTTGACTGGACAACCCTGCAGTTGCGCTACGCCAAGGCCTTTGGCGAACCTTGGCCAGTGGAAGCACAGCCTGCCGCCCAGACTTGAAAAAGCGCCATTTATCGCCATTGATGATCGGATACGCCGTCTTTTTGCAGGGAACATCATGCCTGTCACCACCCTTTCCACTGGCCTGACCGCTCCGCTGGTCGAGCTCGAACGCCGCCTGCTGGCGGCCCAGCCCCAGATCGAGCACTGGTTCCGCCGCCAGTTTGCCGAGCATGTCCCGCCGTTTTACGGCTCGGTCGACCTGCGCAACAGCGGCTTCAAGCTGGCACCGGTCGACATGAACCTGTTTCCCGGCGGCTTCAACAACCTCGGCCGCGACGCCCTGCCGCTGGCCGTGCAGGCCGCCACCATGGCCATCGAGCGCTCGTGCTGCACCGCACGCAACCTGCTGCTGATCCCGGAAAACCACACGCGCAACACCTTCTACCTCAAGAATGTCGCCGCGCTGGCGCGCATCCTCGTGCAGGCCGGTTTCCATGTGCGCATCGGCACCCTGCTGGCCGACATCCAGGAGCCGACCACCTTTGCCCTGCCCGACGACGACTCGCTGACGCTGGAGCCCATCGAGCGCCACGGCAACCGCCTGCGCCTGGCCGACGGTTTCGACCCCTGCCTCGTGCTGCTCAACAACGACCTGTCGGCCGGTGTGCCGCCCCTGCTGCAAGGGCTGGAGCAGGACCTGCTGCCGCCCCTGCACGCCGGCTGGACCACCCGCCGCAAGACCCAGCACTTTGCCGCCTACGACAGCGTCGCCGACGAATTCGGCGCCCTCCTGTCGTTCGACCCGTGGTTCATCAACCCGTTGTTTGCCTCGTGCAACGGGCTGGATTTCCATGAACGGCAGGGCGAACAGCAGCTGGCCGACACCGTCAGCGACGTGCTGGCCCGCATCGGCGCCAAGTACCGCGAACACGGCATCGACGAAACGCCGTTCGTGATCGTCAAGGCCGACGCCGGCACCTACGGCATGGGCGTGATGACGGTCAAGAGCCCGGACGACGTCATCGGCCTCAACCGCAAGGCCCGCAACAAGATGTCGGTGGTCAAGGAAGGCCTGCAGGTCAGCGAAGTGATTGTCCAGGAAGGTGTCTACACCTTCGAGACCATCGGTGACGCCGTGGCCGAGCCGGTGATCTACATGATCGACCGCCACGTGGTCGGCGGTTTCTACCGCGTGCACGAAGGCCGCGGCGTGGACGAGAACCTCAACGCGCCAGGCATGCACTTCACCCCGATGACGTTCGACGACGCCTGCCTGCCCGACCTGCGCTGCGGCCCGGAGTGCTCGACCAACCGCCTGTACGCCTACGGCGTGGTGGCGCGGCTGGCACAGCTGGCCGCCTCGCGCGAACTGGAAGCCACGGCACCGGACGCCTGAACCCGCCCGGCGCCGGCCGCCCTCAGCGCGGAATCTTCGCCGTGTCGTCGTCGAATTCGCCGCGCTCGGCATCCCGGTGGCAGGCCGCGCAGTTGGCGGCGCTGCCCACGCGCTTGAGCCGGAAGTCGGCGGCCTTGACCTTGCGGTGCTTGTGGACAAACCAGCCCGTCGTGGTCAGCCGCGGCTCGCCGGGCGTGGCCGTATCGGTCTGGTACATGCGCTTGCGGCCGTCACCGGCGTAGCGCGCCAGATAGGCAGAAATGTGCTGCCAGTCCTGCTTGTCGAGACTGGCATTCTCGCCAAAGTGGCGATCCAGCCCCTTCATGCTCTGTGCCCAGTCGGCAGACGACAGCATGCGTGCCGGATACGCCAGGTGGCAGCTGCCGCACTCGGCCTGGTACAGCGCATCCGCCGGCGCACGCCGGCCGTGGTCCCCGGCGCCGGCAAACGCCGCCAGCGTGGAGCCACAGAGGCACAAGAGCGCCTTGATCGTCCCGCGGTTCGGTTTCATGGCCATCCTCCTCATTTCGCCGGACGGACCGATGCCAGCCAGGTCACCAGGTCCGCCTTTTCCTGAGCCGTGCATTCACGGGCAAACACATCGTCGCAATTGCGGCGGAACCACTTCTCCACCTTCTTGGCATCGGTGAAGCGCGCCGGATTGGCCGCCGGTGCCAGCGGCTTGATGGCGCGGTACGAGCGGGTCTGGCCGCTGCGGGCCGGATCGGAGGTGTGGCAGGTCACGCAGCTCACCTTGTCACCGTCGCGCATCACTTCCTTGTAATACAGCACCCGGCCCCGCTCGGCCGAAGGCTGCCAGCCCGGCCGGGCCTGACGGGCCTCGGCGGTGTACTGGCTGATGAAATCGGCCGGGCCGGCCGCCTGGCCAGCCGTCATCCACAGGCATCCGGCCAAGAGGCCGCAGGTTGTCAGCAGTTTCATGGTTTTTCTCCCGGTGCCGGCCTGGCCGGCACGATCAACATTCGGTTCAGGCCCGCAGGCGGCCCTGCCACACGCCACGCTTGCCGGCGTGCGCGCCGGTCAGGGCAAAGCCGCACACTGCGCCGGCGGCATCGGTACAGGCCATTTCCACCCCAGCGGTTCCGTCCAGCACCGACCAGTTGCCGGGCCGCAGCGGCGGCTGCACCACCACCGGATGCAGCGGCGTCTTGAATGCCACCGGTACCGGCAGCACCGGAGCCACCACCGGAATCTGTCCGGACAGCCGGGCGGCAATGCGCCGCGCCAGCGGGGCAACCGGTGCGATGTAGGGCTGCCAGCCGGACGGTGGCTGGGCACAGTCACCCAGTGCCGCAATGCACGGATCGGCGGTCACGCCGTCGGCGTCGGTCAGGATGCCGTGGTCGCACGGCAGGCCGGCACCGGCTGCCAGTGCGGTCCGCGGCCGCAGGCCGATGGCCGACAGGACCAGGTCACCGGCCAGCCACCGGCCATCGTCCAGCACGACCGCCAGCCCGCCACCGCTACGCTCGACCGCCAGCACGTTCACGTTGCCATGCCAGCCGGCCCCGGCCTGCTGCAAGGCCTGCAACAGGGCCATTCCGGCCGCCTGCGGCAACAGGCCCGCCGCTGGCCAGGCGGCACGGTCGAGCAGGGTAACGGCATGGCCACTGGCCAGCAGGTCGCAGGCAAATTCGCAGCCGATCAGCCCCGCTCCCAGCAGGATGACGTTGGCACCGGCCGGCAGTTGCGCCCGGAAACGGGCATAGCTGTCCAGATCGTTGACGGCCAGCACCTCGCCGGTGCCGTCACCGGACAGGGCCGGCGCCACCGGTTCGGCCCCGGTGGCCAGTACCAGAGCCCGGTACGGCCAGTCGCCCTGCCGGGTCCGGACGCAGCGGGCCTGGCGGTCGATGGCGGTCACCTCCACTCCGGTCACCACCTGCATGTCCAGGGTGGTCGCCATGTGCCCGGCACTGGCCAGCACCAGTGCGGCGGGGGTTTTGCCCTGTGCCAGTGCCACCGACAGCATGGGCTTGGGGTACGACTCGCCGCCGTCACGGGTCAGCAGGACCAGCGGCACCCCGGCATCCAGCCGGCGCAGCTCGCGGGCCACGGCGTAGCCCGCCTGGCCGCTGCCGATGATGACGATGCTCATGTCCGCACTTCGATCAGGTCGAACTCGCTCTTGCCCATGCCGCAGTCCGGGCACAGCCAGTCGTCCGGCACGTCTTCCCAGCGGGTTCCCGGAGCAATGCCGGCATCCGGCCAGCCTTTCTGTTCGTCGTAAACCACGCCGCAAATACGGCATTGCCAGATTTTCATGTCGCTCTCCTCAGGTCATGGCCGGACCGTTTCCAGTGCCGGGTACGCCATTCAAGCTAGGAGCCGACATTCAACTGAAACTTAAAAAACCGCCTGGAAAAAATTAAAAAATTCCGGCCGGCTTTTTAATCCACCGTTAAATCAAATGGAGAAACTGGCAGGCATGACACCAACAAAAAAGGCAGCAAAATGAACCCCTTCAACCGTTTTCGCCTTGTGCACTGGATGATTGCCGGATTAATACTGGCCTGTTATTTCACCGAAGACAGTTTTGAACGACTGCATGTCTGGCTGGGTTACGGGCTGATTGTTTTCCTGATTGTCCGGCTGATTCTGGCGCTGAAAAAATCTGCCGGATTTCCCGGAGTGCTGCCGCAATGGTCATTGCTGAAAAACCTGAACCTGCTGCATGTCAGCAAACTGCTGACGGTCGGGATCCTGGCCGCCACCGTGGTCACGGCCGGCACCGGCATCCTGATGGTCGACAACACCCGCATCATCGGTGACGCCGTTACTGCCGTGGTCCCGGCCGCGCAGGCCGGCGGTCATTACGACGACCATGACACCTATGGCGACGGACACGACGAGGACGAGGCATCGGAATGGCTGGCCGACGTGCACGAAGTGGCAGCCAACACCGTGCTGTGGCTGGCCGGCTTCCACGCGGCCTACCTGCTGGCCTTCCGCCGCACGGCCATGTGGAACATGCTGCGCGGTCTCAAGCGCCGGCCGGCGGCCTGACCGTCTGCCGCCCTCCGTTCCGGCGGGCCGGACCTCCCGGGGTCCAGGTCCGCCGGCCTGAGGATCATCATCCGGCCGGATTCCATGGACCGGCCATGACAATCCGCATCGCCGGATTGTCGCAGTCATGATGCGGCGGCGGCCTGCCGGATGCGTGACGTACCGGCCAGCCGGTTGGTGGTGCAGCCGGAGCGCAGGCCGTCAATGCAGGAAAGGGTGAACCGGGCGGGGGCCACCGTTCAGACACGCGACACACCGGACTGCACGCCTGCCGTCACGACGGCATCACCGGCCTGGACAAGGCGCGCCGCAACCGGCAAGGGGGCGTCCTCCGGGCATGCACCCTGCCAGCCGTCACCCATTCCGGGATGCGCCGGACCACGCGGTCCGGCAGGGCAAACCGCCGGCGGTCATGGCTGAAGACTGTGGCAGTGCCGGTGGCGTGACTGCGTTGCAGCATGCACGACCCCGACGCAGAGGGGGACAGCGTTCCCGGCCCGAGAAGGCCGGACGGTCGTCAGGGGCGGGCCGAGGTTGCCAGCCGGGCATTGCCGGCCACCGGCAGGGTGCCGTTGGCGTGGGCACGGTCAAAGCGTTGCAGGCTGTCAGCCAGCCGCAGGGCAAACACGTCGGCCTGGGCCTGCACCTGCCGGGGCGTGATGCCGGCCAGTTCGCGCGGCGACATGGCGACCCCGTTGACGCGCTGCACGCCCTCGATCAGCACCTCGCCCCGCGGATCCCGCACCTGGAGTTCGACAAACATCACCACATCGTCGTTGCGGTTGCCGGTCACGGCCTTGGCACCGGCCAGCAGGGCACCCATCGGCAGCATTTCCAGAATGCGCAGTGACGACGGCGTATGCATCAGGCCGGTGACGGCGAGGCGGATGCGGGTCGCATCCGGCGCCGGTTCGTCGGCCACCGTGTAGCCGGCAGCCTTGAGCCGTGCCTCCACGGCGTCACGCAACCAGACCCGCAGGTTGCTGTAACGGTTGTCGGCCAGCGAAATCACCTCGCCTTCCACCTGCTGTTCGCGGATCACCACCGGCTCGACCACCAGCGGCCGCTCGCCGAACGGTCGCGTGGACGGATTGAGCCATGCCACGGTGGCATCATCCCGGGGCTGCAAACGGGCGTAATCCTGCAGGAATCCGCTTTGGGTCAGCGGTGCTCCGGTACCGGCACAGCCGGTCAGCCAGACGGTGGCCAGCACCAGGGCGCCGGTACGCCATCCACGACGAATCATCATAAGAGGTATGCTCCGGTACATTCGGTGCACGCCAGATCAAGCGCACACTAATACAGACGGAGAGCATGTATACATGAAAGTCGCCTTCATTGCCGACCCGCTGGCCGGTTTCAAGACCTACAAGGACAGTACGTTCGCCATGATGGAAGCCGCCGCCGCCCGCGGCCACCAGCTGTTTGCCGCCGGACTGCCCGACCTCTTTGCCCGCGAAGGCCGCGTCTACCTGCGCGCCACGCCGCTGACCCTGACCGGCCAGCGGGACGACTGGTACCGCTGCGGTACGCCGCAGGACACCGACCTCACCGCCTTTGATGCCGTGGTGATGCGCAAGGACCCGCCGTTCGACGCCGAATACCTCTACGCCACCCACCTCATGAGCGTGGCCGAACGGCTGGGGGCACGCTGTTTCAACCGCGGCCAGGCGATCCGCGACCACAACGAAAAGCTCGCCATCCTCGGTTACCCGCACCTCACCGCCCCGACCCTGGTCAGCCGCGACATGGATCGCCTGCGCGCCTTTGTCTCCGAACAGGGCGACGCCATCCTCAAGCCGCTCGACAGCATGGGCGGCGAAGGCATCTTCCGCCTGTCGGCGCGCGACCCCAACCTGGGCTCGGTGCTGGAGGTCATGAGCCAGCACGGCCAGCGCAGCCTGATGGTGCAGCGCTACCTGCCGCAGATCGCCGACGGCGACAAGCGCATCCTGCTGATCGACGGCAAGCCGGTCGACTACTGCCTGGCACGCATTCCCAAAGCCGGCGAAACCCGTGGCAACCTCGCCGCCGGCGGCCGCGGCGAAGCGCGCCCGCTGTCGGCCCGCGACCGCGAAATTGCCGAAGAACTGGGACCGAAGCTGGCCGCCCAGGGCCTGCTGCTGGTGGGGCTCGACGTCATCGGCGACTGCCTGACCGAAATCAACGTCACCAGCCCGACCTGCTTTCGCGAAATCATGGACCAGACCGGCTGCGACGTGGCCGGCCGTTTTGTCGAGGCGCTTGAGGCACGATGCAACGCCTGATGCACACCGCGCTGGCAGTCATGCTGGCACTGCTGCTGGCCGCCTGCACGGCGTCGCCCCCGCCACGCTACCAGCAGGAAAGCTATGTATTCGGCACCCGGGTCGAAGTCACCGTGGCCGGGCTGCCGACCGAACAGGCGGCACCGGCCGTGGCGGCTGTACTGGCCGACCTCGACCGCCTGCACCGCAAGCTGCACGCCTGGCAACCGGGCAGCGACCTGGTACGGCTCAACCAGGCCTTCGCCAGCGGCCAGCAGGCTGCCGTTGACGCGGAAATGACCGAACTGCTGCAACTGGCGCAGGACGGCGAACAGCGCTCGCAAGGCCGTTTCAACCCGGCCATCGGCCAGCTGATCCAGCTCTGGGGATTTCATGCCGACCGCTACGCCGCCAGGCTGCCTGACGAGCAGGCGCGGCAGGCGCTGCTGGCCGCCGCACCATCGATGACGGACGTGGAACTGGCCGACGGTCAGGCCCGCAGCCGCAACCGGGCAGTGGCCGTGGATCTGGGCGGACTGGCCAAGGGCTGGGCGCTGGACCGCAGTGCCACCATCCTGCGCGAGCATGGCGTCAGGCAGGCGCTGGTCAACATCGGCGGCAACGTGCTGGCGCTGGGCGAAAAGGCGCCGGGCGAACCGTGGCGGGTCGGACTGCAACACCCGCGCGAGCCGCGGGCCATGGCGGTGATCGCCCTGCGTGACGGCGAAGCACTGGGTACATCGGGCGACTACCAGCGCTTTTTCGAAGTCGATGGCCGCCGCTACTGCCACCTGGTCAACCCGGCTGACGGCACCGCCGACTGCCGGCGCGAAGCGGTCAGCGTGCTGGTCAATACCGGGGAACGACCGGGCCTGCGCTCGGACGTGGCGACCAAGTCGCTCTACTTTGCACCGGCAGCTGACCTGACCCGTTCGGCAGCGGCATTCGGCATTGGCGACTTTCTGCTGGTGGACGGCGAAGGACGCATCACCCTCAGCGAATCCATGGCCAGACGGGTGCACTGGCTGGACCCCGCTCCGGCGCGGGTGACCGTGCTGCCGACGGAAAAAACCCGGCTGGCGGGGGAGCGAGCCGGGTGAACGGGGAGCCTTGCTGCTGAACAAGGCGCCCGCGCAGGGAGGCCACGCGGGCAGCGCGAGACGCGCTATGGATTAGGACGCGCTGTCCGGGTCCGGAGTTCGGTCGTCCGGCTCGCCGTCCGTCAGTTCGTCGGCCTGCCGGGCTTCCAGCCCGGCAAACCAGCCGGCGACCACGGTTTCGACCTGCTCCAGTCCCTGTTTCTTGCTGCTGGAAAACAGCTGGATGCTGACCTGCGGATAGCCGGCCAGCGCCTGGCGGACGGTGGCCAGGGTCTTGTTCTGCTCCTGCCGGTTCATCTTGTCTGACTTGGAGAGCAGGATGTGTACCGGCTGGCCGCGCATGCGGAAGAAATCCAGCATGCGCATGTCAAGTTCCTTCAAAGGATGTCGCGCATCCATGATCAGCAGCAATCCGATCAGGCTTTCGCGCGTTTGCAGGTAGCGGCCCAGCAGTTCGACCCAGTGCGCCCGCACGGATTCCGGCACTTCGGCATAGCCATAGCCCGGAAGGTCAACCAGGAAATAGTCAAAATGGCTGGCCAGCCGGAAAAAGTTGATGTGCTGGGTACGGCCGGGTGTCTTGGAGACATAGGCCAGCCGGGTACGGTTGGCCAAGGCATTGATGGCGCTGGATTTGCCGGCGTTGGAACGGCCAACGAAGGCGATTTCGGCGCTGGTGGGCGGCAGATCGCGCAAATGGTTGACGGTGGTAAAGAACGTGGCGTTTTGGAATAGCGGCATCGTGTGGAACGCTCAAAATCATTTGGTATAGAATAGGCCGTTTCAAAATACTACTTACGCAGCGGTTCCGCGACCTCTTTTGCTAGGAGAAACCATGAAATACAACGTGCTGCTGGCCCTGGCAGGCCTGACCATGGCAGCCGGCGCCTTGGCGAACCCGACTCCCGCACCGGTTCCGGCCGATCCGGCCAAAGGCAAGCTGATCGCCGAACAGATCTGTGCCGCCTGTCACGGAGTGGACGGCAACAGTGTCGCCGCTGCCAACCCGGTACTGGCCGGCCAGCATCCTGACTACATCGTCAAGCAACTGACCGAGTTCAAGTCAGGCAAGCGCAACAACGCCATCATGCTGGGCATGGCCTCCTCCCTGTCCGACCAAGACATGAAAAACGTCGCTGCCTGGTTCGGCACGCAGAAGCCCAAGGCCCGCGAAGCACAGGATCCCAAGACCATGGAAGCCGGTCGAGCGATTTACCGCACAGGCATCGCCAGCGCCAAGGTACCGGCCTGCATGGCCTGTCACGGCCCGGCCGGCAACGGCATGCCGTCGCAGTATCCGCGCGTCGGCAGCCAGTTCGGCAGCTACATCGAAGCACAGATGCTGGCCTTCAAGAAGGGTGAGCGCGCCAACAACCCGATCATGACCGACATCGCCAAACGCATGAGCGACAACGACATCAAGACCGTGTCGAACTATATCTCCGGTCTGCGCTGACCACCATTGCGACCGACTTGCATTTGCGTTGAATTAAGTCAACTTTAAACCGATCGTGATAAACAGGGGGAAGCGGACCGGTCCGCTTCCCCTTTTCCTTGTTGATGCCGATGACGTCCAGCCGCCGCACCCGCCCCTCCCTTGCATCCGACCTCCTTGAACTGCTGAGTTCGATGCGTTTTGCCATCGGTCTGCTGACCATCCTGGCCATTGCCTCGGTCATCGGGACCGTCCTGCGGCAGAACGAACCCTGGCCCAACTACGTGGCCGAGTTCGGTCCCTTCTGGTTCGAGGTCTACCGTGCGCTCGGGCTGTTCGACGTCTACCACTCGGCGTGGTTCCTCGTCATCCTGATCTTCCTCGTGCTGTCGACCGGGCTGTGCATCTGGCGCAATACCCCGGGCTTCCTGCGCGAAATGCGCGGCTGGCGCGAACAGGCCAGCAGCAACTCGCTGGCGGCCATGTCGCACACGGCCGAAATCGGCCATGCCGTCGACGCCGATGCTGCCGAAAGCTACCTGCGAGCCCGGGGCTTCGCCGTCCGCCGCAAGGAACGCGAAGACGGCCTGATGCTGGCAGCCAAGAAAGGCTCGGCCAACAAGCTGGGCTACTTCTTCGCCCACATCGCCCTCGTGGTCATCTGCATCGGCGGCCTGATCGACGGCAACGTGCCGCTGAAAGTGGCCGAATTCTTCGGCAGCGTCACGCCGGAAACTCGCGACCTGCCGCAAAGCCAGGTCCCGGATGCCAGCCGGCTGGGTGCCGGCAACCTGTCGTTCCGCGGCAGCGTCACCCTGCCCGAAGGCCGCTCGGCCGACGTGGTGTTCCTCAATTCCGGCAACGGCTACTTCGTGCAGGACCTGCCGTTCTACGTCACGCTCAAGCAGTTCCACATCGACTACTACAGCAACGGCATGCCCAAGCGCTTTGCCAGCGACGTGGTGGTCACCGACAAGCAGAGCGGCAAGGAAACCAGCGCCACCATCGAGGTCAACCACCCGCTGATCGTCGACGGCATCGCCATCTACCAGTCGAGCTTCGGCGACGGCGGCTCGGGCCTGAGCTTCAAGGCCTGGGACCTGCGCCGGCCGCAAACCGGCCCGGCCACCCTGCCGGCCCGCTCGATGGCCAGCCAGCCGATCACCGTCGAAGGCCAGCAGTACATGCTGGAGTTCAACGAACTGCGCACCTTCAACGTCGAATCCACCGGCACCGGCAACGATGCCGCCAAAACCATGGAATCGCGGCTGGCCAGCGCCGCCAGCGTGCGTCACGACAAGCAGGTCCGCAACATCGGCCCGTCGATCAGCTACCGCCTGCGCAATGCCCAGGGCCAGGCCAACGAATACCTGAGCTACCTCGCTCCGCAGCAGCTGGAAGGCCGCAGCTTCTTCGTCACCGGCGTACGCACCGAGGTCGGCGCACCTTTCTCCTACCTGCGCTATCCGCTGGATGCCGACGGTTCGCTGGCGACCTACATGCGGCTCAAGAATGCCTTCCAGACCCCGCAATGGTTTGCCGCCATCGGTGCCGAAGCGGCCCGCCGTGCGCAGTCGGGCGACAACGGCATCAACAGTGCCACCGCCGGCAAGTTTGCCGACAGCGTGACCTGGGTGCTGGAACGCTTCTCCGAAGGCGGCTTTGCCGGTCTGGAAAGCTTCCTGCAACAGAACGTGCCGGAAGATGCCCGACAGGCGGTGGCCGACACCTACCTGAAAATCCTGCAAAGCAGCGTCATCGAGCTGATGAACCGCGCCCAGGCGCAGGCCGGCCTGCCGCCGCTGGAAATGAACGAAACCAACTACCAGCTGCTGCTGGACGGTCTGGTCGCCTACAGCGGCAGCCTCGACTACGGCTCACCGGTCCTGTTGCAGTTCGACGGCTTTGACGAGGTCAAGGCATCCGGCCTGCAGATGACCCGCTCGCCGGGCAAGACCGTGGTCTACATCGGCTCGGTCCTGCTGGTCATCGGCATCCTGTTCATGTTCTATGTACGCGAACTGCGGGTCTGGGTCCTGATCGGCCCGGCCGGCCGCACGCGCCTGTCCATGAGCTCGAACCGCAAGAATTCCGACCTGGACCGCGATTTCAACCGTTACCGTGACGACATCAGCCAGCGCTGAGAACACAAAGCTGCAAGAGGGAACCTTCATCATGCAACTCGCCCATTCCGGACCCCGGTCCGGCCACCACTCCGACTCCCGCCGGGGCCTGCGTTTCGGCCCGGGGGACGGGCTGTACGCGCTGTTCATCCTCGCGGCTGCCGCGATTGCGCACTGGCAGTACGGTGCCTTCATGGACGGCTACGAACAGGCCATCCTGGCCGGCTCGGCCGCCGGCCTGATCGCGCTGGGACTGTTCTGGAAGCCGTGGCGCTGGTTTTTCCCGCTCTCCGGCCTGCTGGCCGTGGCGGGCATTGCGCTGTACGCCGGTGACCTGGGCCGCGGCCAGCAGTCGTTCTTCCTCAAGTACCTGCTGTCGAGCCAGTCCGCCATCATGTGGATGTGCGTGCTGTTCTTCCTCGCCACCGCCGTCTACTGGGCCGGCCTGCTGGCACGCTCGGAATTCCTGTCGCGCTTTGGCAGCGGCCTGACCTGGGCCGGTGCGGTCATGGGGCTGACCGGCCTCTTCGTGCGCTGGGACGAAAGCTACCTGATCGGTACGGACGTGGGACACATTCCGGTGTCCAACCTCTACGAGGTGTTCGTACTGTTCTGCCTGATCACCGCCCTGATGCACCTTTACTACGAGGCGCGTTTCCAGATCCGCCAGACCGGGCCGTTTGTCCTGCTGGTCATCAGTGCCGCCGTCGGCTTCATCCTGTGGTACACCTTCGCGCGCCAGGCACACGAAATCCAGCCGCTGATCCCGGCACTGCAATCGTGGTGGATGAAGATCCACGTCCCGACCAACTTCATCGGTTACGGTGCCTTTGCCCTGTCGGCCATGCTCGGCGTCGCCGAACGGCTGTCGGCACGCGGCATCCTGGCCAGCCGTCTGCCCAGGCCGGAAGTGCTGGAAGAAATCATGTACCGCGCCATCGCGGTCGGCTTCCTGTTCTTCACCATTGCCACCATCCTCGGCGCCATGTGGGCCGCCGACGCCTGGGGTGGCTACTGGAGCTGGGACCCGAAGGAAACCTGGGCGCTGATCGTATGGCTCAACTACGCTGCGTGGCTGCACGTGCGGCTGGTGAAGGGCTGGCGCGGAGCGGTGCTGTCGTGGTGGGCCATCATCGGCCTGCTGGTCACCACCTTTGCCTTTGTCGGCGTCAACATGTTCCTGACCGGCCTGCATTCGTACGGAAGTTTGTAACGTCTGTCCGGTTCCTGCCCACGCAAAACCGTCGGCATCATGTGCCGGCGGTTTTTATTCTTTGTCGATTGGCAAACGGTGCCCGTCAGGTACACACTGACAGGGCAAAGGCAGTGCAGGCTGTCGATGCACAACGGCCCGGCAGACAGACCGGGTGGCAAGCAGTGCAGGCCGGTTCTGAACGCCGGATCTGCAGCCACCGTATACGCGATATCGTGACGCGAAACGGGCCAAGGAGGACCGGCCGTCAAGGCCGGATCGGCAACCCGGACGCCATGAACCGGAAACACGATTGGCGTCGTGCTCTTTCAAGACTGCTTTTTTCTCCTCCACACCGGGCCGCTTCTGCGGCCCGTCGCCGTTTCCGGTCCTGGCAGCCTACTGCCGCTGGGCACCCGGGCGGGCCGTACGGCGGTATTCGCCAGGCGTGATGCCCATGCGGCGCTTGAACGTCATCGAGAAGTGCGACGCCGAGTGGAATCCCAGCCGGTCGGCAATGTCCTGGATCGGCGCCGTACCGACGTGCAGCTGGTAGCAGGCGGTTTCGATCTTCTTGTCCAGAAGCCAGGCATGGAACGACATGCCGAAATAGCGGCGGAAGAAGCGGCAGAAGCTGGCGGTGGACATGTGCACCCGCGCGGCAACCGAAGCGATGTCGATCGGCGTGTCGATGTGGTTGTTGACGTAATCGTCGATCGACACGCAGAGCTCGATCTCGCGCCGGTCCATCGGCCGTACTTCGGCCGGCGTCAGCGGCCAGCCGTCCGACTGCGACAGCAGGTGCAGGATCGACAGGACACCCAGCATGTGCTCGATGGAAAAGGCGTTTTCCAGCCGCTCGAAGTGCGTCCGCACCTGCTGGGCCACCTCGCCGCGGTACAGGATGCCGGCAAAGCCGTCCCGGTACAGCGAGTGGATCTCGCCCAGATACGGTGAATTGATGAACGACGGTCCCATGCGGTACAGGTTGACCGCCAGCGTGTCCCAGATGGCGCCCTGCACGTTGCCGTCGATATGGTGGTGCACGAACGGCGACAGGAACAGCACGCTGTCGACCGGCAGCTCCACCGGGTCCGACTGGCCGATGCGCACGCCCACGCCCTCGGTAAAAGGCAGGACGATCTGGCTATAGGTATGAAAGTGTGCCGGACAGGCTGCCGCTCCACATTCCTTGTTGAACAGCGTGAAATCCAGCCGGCTATCAAAGGTGTAATTCATGGTTGCAGTTCTGCTGATTTCTGAAGCGGCGGCCCTTACCCTTTATCCCAGACCGCATGGGCCTGAACCATTATACGGAGCCGTAAACCCGTGCCAAGACAAAATAATGCTTTCGTGCTCAATTAAGTATTTTTTTTGTCGCGCCGTTCAAAATCAAGACCAAATGCATTTTCCGTCGGGGTTTTGCATACAAATCATTGAAATATTCTTTTTGCAAAAAACGGGCGAATAAATCTTGTCGTCAATCCGGAAAAACATTATTCCCTTTTGTCATTAATTGGCCAGGCAATCCGCCAGCGGGCATGAAATCCGGCGGATTTATTTTTAAAGCATATTCACAACGATCCGTCACGCTTCAGCCGGACACGCCACCGCTCAGGGTACGCTCCACCGCTGCCCGCCAGCCGGCGTACAGCCCGTCCCGCCGGTCGGCTGCCATCTGCGGTGCAAAGTCCGCCTGCCGGTGCCACTGCACGGCCAGTTCGTCCAGTCCGGCATACCAGCCGCATCCCAGGCCCGCCAGCCAGGCAGCGCCCAGTGCCGTGGTTTCGGTCAGCGCCGGCCGTTCCACCGGCAATGCCAGCATGTCGGCGAGGAACTGCATCAGCCAGTCGTTGGCCGCCATGCCGCCGTCGACCCGCAGCGAGGCCGGAGCCACGCCATCGGCGCGCATGGCATCGAGCAGGTCGCGGCTCTGGTAACACACGGACTCCAGTGCCGCCCGCACGATGTGGTTGATGCCGGTATCGCGTGACAGGCCGGTGATGGTGCCGCGCGCCAGCGGGTCCCAGTAGGGAGCGCCCAGCCCGGTAAAGGCCGGCACCAGATAGACGCCGTCGTTGGAATCCAGCTCGCGGGCCAGCGCCTCGGTCTGCCCGGCATGGGCGATCAGCCGCAAGGCATCGCGCAGCCACTGCACGGCTGCGCCGGCGATGAAAATGCTGCCCTCCAGCGCGTAGGTGGGCCGGCCGTCCAGCCGGTAGGCCACCGTGGTCAGCAGCCGGTGGCGTGATACCAGCGGCACGCTGCCGGTGTTCATCACCATGAAGCAGCCGGTACCGTAGGTGGACTTGACCATCCCCGGCGCAAAGCAGGCCTGGCCGATCATGGCCGCCTGCTGGTCACCGGCCACGCCACGGATCGGCAGCGGCGCCCCGAACAGCCGGGTTTCGCCAAAATCGGCCGCCGAATCGCGTACCTCGGGCAACAGCGAGCGCGGGATGTCGAACAGCGCCAGCAGCTCGTCGTCCCACGTCTGGGTGTGGATGTTGAACAGCAGCGTCCGGGCGGCATTGGTGGCGTCGGTGGCGTGTACCCGTCCTTCGGTCAGCTGCCACAGCAACCAGCTGTCGACGGTGCCGAAGGCCAGTTCGCCCCGGCAGGCCGCCTCTTGGGCACCGGGCACGGTATCCAGCAGCCAGCGCAGCTTGGTGGCGGAAAAATACGGATCGAGCAGCAGGCCGGTACGTGCCTGGACCATGGCAGCCTGTCCGGCCAGCTGTTCGCACAGCGGTGCGGTACGCCGGTCCTGCCAGACGATGGCGCGATGCAGCGGCCGGCCGGTGCGGCGGTTCCACAGCAGGGTGGTTTCCCGCTGGTTGGTCAGGCCGATGGCGGCAATGGCCGCACCGTCCGGCAAGGCTGCCAGCGCTTCGCGCGTCACGGCCTCGACATCGCGCCACAGGGCATCCGGGTCGTGCTCGACCCAGCCCGGCGCCGGAAAAAACTGCTCCAGCTCACGGCTGGCCCGGGCCACCACCCGGCTGTGCCGGTCGAACACCATGGCACGCGAACTGGTGGTTCCCTGATCAATCGCCAACAAAAATCCGCTCATTTTCCTGCCTTTCATCTTCGCTAACGAACTGCCACACGCGTTTCACATCATGGCCGCTTCGTTTGCGCGCACCGTGCCAATCATGCTAAAAACATTTGGGTTTACGACCCCCCACGAGCACTTGCGTCTACCATGAATCGCTTGCCGCGCCATGAACAGATTCTGAAACTCGTCCGGGCCAATGGTTTCATGCCGATCGAGGAGCTGGCTCGTCTGCTCGACGTGACCCCGCAAACCATTCGCCGCGACATCAACACCCTGTCGGAAGAAAACCTGCTGCGCCGTTTCCACGGCGGTGCTGCACTCGGTCCGTCGGTGGAGAACGAGGAGTACGCCACCCGGCAGGTGAAAAACCAGTCGGAAAAAACCCGCATCGCCAAACTGCTGGCCGAGCACCTGCCCAATGACTGTTCGCTGTTCATGGGCATCGGTACCACCATCGAGGCCGTGGCCCGCGAACTGATCGTCGCCCACCAGCACCTGCGGGTGATCACCAACAACATCCACATCGCCAGCATCATCACCCGCCGGCCGGATTTCGAGGTCATCATCACCGGCGGCGTGGTCCGTGCCAAGGATGGCGGCATTACCGGCGTGGCCACCCTCGACATGATCGACCAGTTCAAGGTGGACTACGTCATCATGGGCGCCAACGGCATCGACAACGACGGCACCCTGCTCGACTTCGACTACCGCGAAGTGCGTGCCACCAAGGCCATGATGGCCAATGCCCGCCAGCGGGTACTGGTGGCCGACTCGAGCAAGTTCGGCCGCAGCGCCATGATGAAGGTCTGCCATATCAGCGAAGTCAACGCCGTGTTCACCGACGAACCGCCGCCACCCGAGCTGATGCCGCACATCACCGAGCACGCCGTCCGGCTCTACGTGGCCGAGCACTAGTCCCGGAATGCGGATACGAGAAAGGGCACGCTGCGGCGTGCCCTTTTTGTGCTCCCGGAAGCGACCGCCCTGCGGCCGTTACAGCACCAGCCGGCGACGACCCGGCTCGTAGGCTTCTCCGGCCGGCGAGCGCACGGTCAGCAACGGAATGTCGCTGCTGCGCATGACCGCCTCGGCCACGCTGCCCATCATCACGTGCATCAGGCCGCTGCGGCCGTGCGTACCCAGCACCAGCAGGCCGGCCTTGACGCTGTGGCCGTATTCCAGCAGGCAGTCGGCAATCTCGTCACCACCGCCCCAGCAGTTGGTGACATAGCATTCCGGCACCAGTCCGGCGGCGCGGACATGCTCGGCGGCCGGCTCCAGCCGGGCCGCGCCGTGCTCCTGTGCCAGAGCCTCGAGCTTGCGTTTGTCCGCCAGCACGTATTCTTCCAGCGCCAGCTCGAAGAGGTTGACGATATGCACGAGGTGCAGGGTAGCACCGGAAAGCTTGGCAATCTCGATGGCCTGTTCCAGCGCGAGGTTAGCGTTATCGCTTTCGTCGATTGACGCCACGATGTGTTGATACATGAGCACTCCTTGATGCGGT
>RRZT011568852.1_pt1 | contig 22091 bp, 25 predicted proteins | sample 2165551 | NCBI WGS metagenome assembly RRZT01 (sample SAMN10456910, study PRJNA506462) | wastewater metagenome | biome: wastewater; feature: sludge; material: wastewater sludge; isolation source: wastewater sludge with Escherichia coli K12::gfp cells carrying plasmid... | place: USA: Moscow, Idaho... | reverse complement strand
TTACACGGCGTTTTTTTGCATTTATATTTCCTCGGAGATCACTGTAATAAAATGCCAATTCAAGAATCAATAGTTACTGTACGATACTAATTACGACTTAGTATGAAAGTACTCTCAATCCCTAAAATCATTTCCACCACATAGGCAAACGAAATTACTTAATAAAATTAAAAATTCAATAAATACAGTTTGTTATGTTGTTATGAAAATAATTCAGGTTATCCTTATTCATTTTTAAAAATCTAAAAACTTTATAGTCTTATGTTAAAATTGGTCTAGTGATACATCGCACATGCGGTTTTGAGGTCATTTAAGAATGCTATACCTCACTTTTTGGGGTGATACATCGCACATGCGATTTTCAGGGTTTGCAATCAAGAGAAAGCTAACTATTGGCAGTAACCCATCGCACATGCGATTTTCAGGAGAGTTAATCTGGGTTTTTATGCGGTACTTTAGTGACATATCGCACATGCGATTTTTAATAAAAAATACCGTATTTCATTGATACGGCTTTTTTTAAGAAGTAATGTTTTAACAAAAATATAGTTTTAAACTTAACCTTGGAGCATTATTGGAAATTGTTCCATTTTTTGCTCTTTGCATTTTCCAAAATTAACTGGACCATCTTATATTCTTCTAAACGACTCAAATCTTTATCTGTGATTGTAGGCAAACGTGACAAGTCCATATTGTGTGCCACATCTGCAAGTTTAACCTCACAAGCAAGTCTATTGTTTATGATACGGTGAGCTGAATCAACACGGCGTTCGCCTTTTAGTTTAGTCAAAGCTACGATTGCTTGGATAATCTCATCACTGCATCCATGGGCTTTTAGATCATCAATGGTCGTATCTGTATCCTCAAGCAAGTCATGGCCAACAGCTACAATTTTTGCATCTATAGATCGAACTTTACCCATAACAGCCAATGGATGAAGTATATATGGTTCTCCACCTTTACAGACTTGCCCTTCATGCTTCATCGTTGCGAAAATAATCATTTTACTTAGTAGGTCCATAACCTCCCCTTATTTTGGCTATTCTGTATGCTGTAAAAATTCTATAGCTTGTTCATCACCAAGCAAAATATACGCACTTGATCTTCATCCAGATTAAGCTTATCCAATAACAACTTGAAATTTGTACTATCAAGCTGGTTTGAAGCCCAATGCAGTGTGGATGCTTTGTTTGAGCTTAATTCTGACAAACGATCTATTTTCTCATTGATATAAACATCATCTAAGCCGCGCTCTTGTAAAACTTCAATGATGTTATATGCAACATAATTTAAATCATCTTTAGTGGCCATCTTAACCTCTGTATTGATTTCATTGTTTCAAAATACTGAATTTTCTAAACTAGCAATTCTGCTACTTATTCCATCCAACCCTTACTTTTTACGCACTATATTTTCAACAAATACTCTAAAGGGATGATGCTTATTATTGTTAATTGCATCCCTAACACTCCGAACCACCTCTAAAGAGTATCCATCTGGCCTATTGCGAATTCTAGCAAGCTCTTTCAGCGCCAGAGCTACTGATTCATTATTTACACGATAACCTTGCTGTACACTGCCATGCTGTTTAACAACACCAAGTTCACTCATTCTATTACCTTTAAATTTGCCATTAATCAATATTAAAAATTGATCACATTTTTTTTATATTGCTGTCTATAACCTTCATTTATTAGCTCCTGAGTAACTTGCACTACATGAGCAAATTCATCGTTGGTGATAATTTTGTCTGATTTAGCTTTATCCAAGACACCTCTTAACTGGGGGTCCTGCTTTAAAGATATGTATGAGGAAGTCTCTATATATTTTGAAAGGTTTAATGCATTCACTTCCATTTTTCCATAATTTCGCAATATGCATTTTTCAAAATATTCTTGATTCTTCTCCTTGGCACAGCTATTCGCAACAACCTTTGCTTCATCTAAAAAAGCCGTCATAGAGAAAGTAACGCCATTATTTTTTTCGGGATCAAATTCTTTGCTCATTGGCTCTATCATGACGTTTTTCTCTAATGAGCTGGAGATAAGGCCATACGCAACAGAAAAATCTAATCTATTGTCATTTTGTTTTATAGAATTATCGCACCCCGACAATAGGAAAATAGGGAGCAATATAGTTATAAATTTCATATTAAGCCTGCAGACTTGATCTGTTTAGCTAACTCATACAGCTCATTAGCACTACTTTCTGATACAGGGATACCAGCAAGACCGGCTTTGAATATATCCGCTAGTATTGTCATACATTCAGGTTGTTTCTGTTTTGAACATGAAGTTGCATAGTGGAGAGCTGATTTCTCTAATTGCAATTTCATTGCAGGCACTGATTCTAATTTGCTTTGCTTATAATTTTGTTGAGCCAACTCAAGTTGCGCTTCTGGCTCCCCCATATCCGCAGCTTGCTTTACAAGCTCTACGCCGTATTCAAAATCTTGATCTACACCATCACCATTTAAATACATATTGCCAGCCATGAATGCAGATACGGCGTCATTGTCTGCAGCATAGATATACTTCGCCAAAGCTTCCTCTTTATCTACTTTCACCCCTATACCATGGTAATACATGTTCCCCAGCAATCGCGCTGCCACGTAGTCTGTACTTAGGTAATCCAAAGCCTTATTAGCCATGATGTATGCTGTTTTTTTATCATCCTCATCTTGGCTGTTATATAAGAATAATGCCTGTTGAGTAAGTTGGCTCCCTGTTGAATCCGTGATGATTCTAGAATTAACTGTTGCCGCTTGAGTAGTCAGTGATATAGCTAAAGCAATCCCTGAAACTGTCACACCTAAAATGCTATTCATTTGTTTTTTTCACCTCTACTGGTGCATCTAATTCACAAATGTTCGTATCTATGCATTTTTTAGCAATAGGGTCATCAAGCCCTGTAGCGATAGCAAGTAGCTTCATTCCTTTTTCAGTATTTGCTTCATTCTTATCCACACCAAAGCCGTTCACATAATAAAGACCCATTTGACGATAAGCTGCAGCATTATCTCCATTTGAACTTGACGCCATAAACATGTATTCATGTACAGATCGCTTAATGGAATCTGACATTTTCTTATCTAAATTCGGTGTATTTTTAAGACCTAATCGCAAATTTTCAGCGTAATCATATTGAGCAACTGCGGAACCGTTGTCTGCCGCCTTTTTAATGTAGCCAATTGCTTTTTGATAATCCGTATAATTATCTGATGCCTGCTCCAATAGCATCTTTCCAAGGATGTAGTTTACCTCTATCCGGCTATCTTTAATTGACTCCAGCATGGCAACTGCTTTAGCGGTATCCTGTGGTACTTCTTCGCCATAGTAGGTCATACGGGCCAATACAAGCGTTCCAAGTCCATCCTTATTACTATGTGCGCGTTCAGCCCAATAATAAGCCTTTGCATCATTCCTCTTAACTACAATGCCGTCATAAAATTCTTGTGCTAACCGGCCTTGTGCATCAGCCACATTATCCATGGCCAAGTCATGAAGTGAATGTACAGCATCTATCTGCTTATCTTCCACTGCAGTAATTTCATCATTGGATAGAGTACTCATATCCCCTTTATTCGAGCATCCACTTAATGCCAAACCACTGAATGACATTGCCAGAACTAAAGTTGTTTTAATTGCTGTCGTTCTGATACCGGCGTGTATGCTCATTACCCTATTACTCATAAAATTAACCAAATACTCTAAAGTTAAATATGTTTTCATCAATTAAGCTTTTTTCAAATGCTTCAAGATCAAACATATAACCGCTGTTAAGCTCATTAATGAACTTGCCATCTTTCCAGCCAACGATTCCAACAGCTTCACCACTCGGATTAGCAAAAGAATGATTGGTAATGGTCCACTTCGGTTCGACTTTTCCAAAATTGTGAGAACGCATTCCTCCTATTGGGAAAAGTACCAATTTACTGATTGTCCATATTAAAAATTTAAGACTATTGTCTGAATTGCCGGAGAGCTTCATTGTCTGCTTAACACTGGTTCCTGCATCTAAAGCGTCAACTCCATAGTTCAACCTACGAATTGTTTCCTTAGACCCGACTTTTTTATTCTTTAATTGTGCTATTTGCCCGTCCAAATCATTTAGTTGCTCAAGCAAGTTATCTTTAGCTTCTATATTTGTAGCAGCACGGCGCTCATTATTGATATTTCTGATCTGTTGCTTAAGAATCCGAATTTCTGGTGCGAACTCACCATCCTCACTCATTATTTTGTCTAAAACTTCATGTTCTGATTCAAGGATATATTCTTTAAACTCATCAAACTGATCTGAGATATGAGAACGACTACTCGTATTTGTTTTAAACAGCGCACTTTTAGGGGCAATACCATTTCCAACACCTAAAGCACCTGCAAGGCCCCAACGTCCATATAAATCCATAAGCGGATTCATATTACGCACCACAACATTCGAACCAATACCGGTTGCACGTTCTTTTGCGATTAGATCGTTTGTATCAACACCTTTGCCAAGCATGTAGTGCTCATGAATAGAAAATGTTAATCCATGTTGTTTGTAGACCTCTACAAGACATCTATAGCTTGCAAAACGCAACCACCCGCGCAAAGTTGATGCAGGAATGATAGGGTCGCCGTGTACATTTAAAGGAAAGTGGTTGTTGTTTGGCACATTAACGGTAAATGGCTCCAACAGCTCAATACGTCCGTTTAACTCGAAATAATTCATTCATCCCCCTGTATTTAAACAACCAATGTGTTGTTAGTAGGAATATAGCAGTCAACGACATCACTGCTTTTGTAATTTGGCTTATATCTGCATGACCTAACAGGTTCATTTCGTGACATGTAGAACATAGATTTTGGCAAAATGCGATTTAGTTTTTCATCTAAGAACCAACTATGATCATCCACAATTCTGACGACTTTAACCTTTGCGATTTCACCAAACCCAGAATTTGCCTGCAGCCCAATACCAAGGATGCTATTTAGATAAAATTGAATTTTTTCATGGTTGCCATGGGCGAAGAAAATAATACGCTTAACTTGCGTTGCTAGTTTTAAAGTAAACTTTTTGCAAAATACCCCCTCGTTCTCTTTAATGGTTTTTTTTGGCTTCGTTAATATGCCATCAAATTCTTTCCAGTCGGTGCGGGTTATTCTCGTTATTTCTTTGGCTAAGATATTATGGCTACTGCTTTTTTCATACAGTGCTTGAGATGCGTGATAAACATCCTGAGATTTTGATAAAGTTTCATCTAGTACTTCGATGATCTTTTCATGATTGTTATTCATTGAATAGATTGCCCAGTAAAGCAAACCATCCAAATGAATTGGGTGTGTATTTGAGTGTACGATAGAGGTCATCATATCCACCTCTATGCGTAGAGGATTAAATTCAGACATACGCATTTCCGAAAAGGAATGTTATTTCGGATAGATTATATTCTTTTTAAATAAAATTGAATAGATAATATGAATTTATAATCAAATATTTATCTATCGTTTAATTATATTTATATAATTATTAATGTATCAAACTTGATGAGTGAACCTCATTAGCCAGACTATTGCTTATTATATCTTTGAATTCATTGCGAAAAATAGGTTCAGCAAAACTACTAATATCATCAACAATTTGTTTGTAATAAGAATTAACATGGACAGCATTTGGTGATCTAAGAATTGAGCTTTTACTTACTTTAATTTTTCGGCTTTGACCAGAAATACATGCACCATAGATATGTTGGTTTCTACGCATCGTCAATGCTTTATAAATAGAATTAAATATTTTGCTTGCCACCAATGAATCAGCTTCCACCCCAATAAAAGTGAAACTATAAATTGTTTTTGCTTTACCTATAACTTTAATCTTTTCTCGCTTTGAGATAGCAATCATGCAACGGAACAACTTACTTAAATTATTTGCAAGTTCAAATTCCCAGCCTTCATCATCAAGATATTCAAAGTCCACTGATGGGCTTCGGTTAACAGATAAAATTTGTTCTTCTTTACTATATTTCGGCAAAGAGCAATACGCGAAGTATAAAGCTTCGTTAATTTCTTCGTTAGACTTATTTTGACAGTCTGCGAATCTCAACAATATCTTATCTACCTTGTGAGCATATTGCATTTAAGCCTCTATTTGAAATTATCCAGAACTAGCACCTATGGCCTCATTAATATTAATTAGCCTCAAACTAACCATATTACCGATTAAATAAAAATACATGTCCATCTTTTAATTATTGTAAATTTTTATTATAAAAAATCAAGCAAAAATAAATCAAAACACACCATTTCAATAAAATCCAAAAAGTAAGTAGGCTGTGCGTTATTTAAGCGTTTTCCTTATGTGTAAGTTAAGCAAAAACTATACGAAAACTCCATATAACAAGGGATTCAGGCACACCTTGGATTCAACCAAACATTAAATAAACTTTACCGTTTGGTAAAATATAAAACACCTATTTCCACTGTAAAACTATAAAAACAATAAGTTACTTTTATTTTACAATCATTACACTAAGTTACAATAACGTTAAAATAAAAAATGTACCTTATTGTCGTTTTTTATTTACCTAAAATAAAATAAATACTAAATCACATTATTAAAAAAGATAATAATATTAAAAAAATATATTGATCGTTAAATATTTCTATATAAAATTTTAAAAAACCAACTCAGAAAGTTCACCTGATAGACACATGCAGTCGAGCAACCAAAAAAACAAAATAAAAACCATTTTAACCAAAATAAAATAAAAATTATTATTTTAAAACTAATTCATTTTAATACAATAACTTATATCATTGATCGAAGCTGTATTTTTAAAAACACATGAAATCAATTGATAAATATTTGATAATAAAATCTATTAATACTTAATAAATTATTATAATATTAAGCCATCAACACAGAGAGCCTACACCATGGAAAGCTTTTACTCAGAATCGCCTACTGAACGATCAGTTATTCATCAAAAGAAGGAAGCGTCTCTCATCATCGACAACCTTACGGCGTTCTCCACCTCACTGCCTTATTTAGATATGCCGATAGATCAGGGAAAAAAGCTCTTAAAACAAATCCAAGCTAATGTAGCCCACATACACAGCTCGAACGAGCTTCTTTCATCAATTGCGCTATTTTTATTTAAAAACGACCAAGATCGATTAAAGCCCAAACTTGATAAAATTACCCGCAGCCTAAATGATGGTGTTGCTTTTGCCCTATCAATAAAATCTGATTTCAGCCTTTGCATAGCTAGACTTGAAAATATTCATGAAAACTTGCCTGAATCAAATTATAAAAATGATTTACTGGCAATACTTGCTCAAAACCGTTTAAAACGAGCCAATATTTCACAGCAAACAGAATTCGCAGTGCAGTTTATAGAGCAACTTGAAAATTATAGAGACATTAAGCTATTCCACCTCAATGAGGCACTACAGCTTAAAACCAAAGAAATACCTACTGTCTTAACAGCTGCAGCCTTAAGTGACAAATGTGTAAGTGCAATCAAGAAACATGGCCACTTTATAAAAACTTGCCGTGCTCTAATATTTATTGCCTTGTTCGCTGCTTCTTGGAACTTAATGGCGACATATTTCCATTTAACATGGGAAACAGTGAAAGTTATTGAAGTTAGCGCTCCTACCTCTGTATCCGAGTATTCTGGCTCACTCCGTAGCTTAAGTTCTTCATTAGAGGAATCTGTAGAGTTTTTAAAAAAGTTTTTTTACTACCCTTTTAAAATCTTTTTTTGGTTCGGTCTGATCGCTGCAGGAATTTCTATTTTAATTGGTATCTTTAATTTCAAAAAAGAATCCGAAAATATTATTATTGGTCTATTCACTGGGGGAGTGTGTTATGCCTTTTTAAAAGGCGTTGAATACATCTTCGGCCCCAAAGCACCAGAACACATCAAAGAAATTACAATGGTTTCTACTGTTGATTTTATGCATTTAAGCCAAAATTTTACTATCTCCATGTTAATTATTAGTAGTTTTATATTTTTATTGATCATCTGGAAAAAACTCTCAGATAAGAAAGTTTTTGAAGCTATAGCGCTTTTCCAGAAACAAGATTATGAAAATTAACCAATAATTGACTGTAGCTAGGTTTGAAAAAATATGAATACACTTACTGATTTACAAGATGAACAACAGCTAAAGACTAAAGCAAAATCGATTATTGAAAATCTAACCAATTTGTCGCCTACTTTGCATTTTCTAAATGAACCACTTGTAGAAGGTGATCAACACTTAGCGAATTTTCAACTTGAAGTGAAAAACATAAATAGTTCTCATCCATTAAGCGAGTCTATTTCGCTATTTCTTTTCAGTCGGCGTAAAACTGGTTTAAAAGCTGAGCTAGAAGAAATTCTCTGCCGGATTAATACTGCGCTTGAACGTGCCAATCAATTACTTGGTAGCTATAGTTATTCTCTTAATGATTTAAAAGAGACTCAACGTTTAATGCCTGAATCCGAATATAAAAATAACTTATTTTCGGTCATCGTGCAGAATGAGTTGAAGTTGGCCAACATGCAACAACAACTAGATCACGGAATATCCAAGGCAAATAAGTTAGAAAGTTTTATCGATATCAATTTATATCACTTTAACGAAACAATGACGTTGAAGTACGAGCTATCAAATAAAATCCCAAACTTACCTGAGATACACACACAAATCTCTAAATTTGAATCTAGCTATTCCTTCACTAAGACTGTTATATCTTGGTTTTCGGGGTTTATGGTATTCGTGACTTTTTATAACTTTTTGGCATCAAACTTTGTTATTAAATATAATTCAATTATTGAAAAAGAAGTCCCAGTTGTTAAAGAACTCAGTGATTTCTCTCCACTTTCGAGAGCTTCTGAAAAAATAAGTGAATCAGTAGATACTGTAGCCAATTTTGGCAGTGGCCTTGCGATTCTCGCCAGCATCCCACTTATCGCCAGCGGCGTATTTCATTTATGGCAACATTTTGCAAAACCTCTTGAGCGAACACATGAATCATCCCTACAAGATGCTATTCGCTATTTGATCGGAGGTTTAGGAATTTTACTAATCAACTATCTTTGTCAAAAAATGTTAGAGCCAGAGGTTCGAACAATTGAAGTACCAACAATCATTACCTATGAATTTTATAATCTAGGTGCAACCGCAAGCTTATATACGCTCTGCATTTCCCTGACAGCAATATTAGTTTTATTTCTATATATCCGGTACAAGGCTGAACCTGTTAACTCAATCAAGCTCTTTAAGGATGCAACAAAGAGCCAAGGAGCTGAGCATTGAATACTTACGACCCTACTATGAATGACGACACATTGAAAAATGAAGCGAAAGAGATTATTGAAATCCTTACAGGTCTTTCTCCCACGTTGGAGTATTTTAATAAGCCCATTTCTGACAGCAACTTGATCTTAAAGAGTGTCGCTTCGAATATCGCTGACATCAGTGATAAACAGTCATTAGTTCAAATGATGGCCTTATATCAATATGAGCAGCAAAGAATTTCGGTAAAAACTGAAATTGATGAATATATTCAAGTACTAAAGAGTGGTTTATATAAAGGCACAACAACCTTGGATAGCTATAATGTTTGCGTTAAACGTCTACAAGAGCTTTCTGAGCAACTTCCCGACTCAAACTTCAAATCGGATTTAAGCCCTATTGTTGCAAGTAACTTTTTGAAGTTGGCCAATATAGAAAATCAAATTCAAGGTGCTAAACAGCACATAGAACGATTAGAAAACTTTTCTATTATTAATCTGTACCACATGAATGACGCGCTGGCCATCACGAATAGTCAATCAAAACAGGCTCCAACATTTGACCAGATTAAAAAGGAATACTTTGCCTTTCAAAAAAGGCATTCTTTTCATGCCAAAGCCCTCATGTGGTTTGTTGGCATCTTTATTATTCTTAGCATATATAACTTCTTGGCTTCAAAATTTGTAATCCAATTTAAAAACAAAGCCACGATGATCTTTAAGAATAATGAATGGGTTCAGGTAAGTGCATCATTTGATGGCACATCAATATTTATTTTAGTGTGCTCAATTGTGGCAGTAATTTCTGCAGCATCCATGGTTTTTGTAATTATGAAATATGGAATAGAAGATTCAGATTTTGCAAAAGGTGCGTTTTGGCTTTTAATGCCATTTTTCATCGGCCCCGCATTATTAGCAGGCGTTGCATCAACAAATAAAAGTATGACGGTAGTATACCCTAGTTCCACTATTACAAAAGTTGTCGAAATTATCACTACCTATGATTTTTATAGTTTAGGTACAGCAGCTACAATTTTTATGAATCTAGTCGTTATTGTAATTGCCGTAATTGGAATTAAAAAATTGAAGAAGAACAAAAAAATAGTTAACTCATTTAATGAAATATTGAAACCAACCCAGCTCAACACTGATAAAAATTCAGGAGTTTAAAATGAACACTTTCAAGAATGATATCAATAGTGCTGAAACTACAGCTGAGAAAAAAGCAAAAGAGATGCTTACGACACTTACCTCTCTTTCGTCTTCAATTTCTTCCATAGAGCTTTCTATTGTTGACAGTAACGCCTTGTTAAAAGAGACACAGGATAAGCTTAAAAATATTACCAGTAAAATTCCATTGCTGCAGTCAATCGGAATGTATCATTTTAATAATGAAAAAGATAATCTGGTAAAAAGATTTGAAGGGCATATAACTGATCTAAAGAAAGGGAAAAACCAAGCTCAATATATTGCTACAAATTATAAATACTGTATTGATGAATTAGAAACGATCTATCCTGAGTTAAAAGAAGGTGATTTCAAACATGATATGATCGGAATTTTATCTGTTAATCGTTTGAAAGTTACACATATTGAGCAGCAGATAGAACAAGCTGATAATCAGATTAAATTAATAGACCGTTATGCTTATGTAACTCTACATCATATTAATGATTCTTTTAACAATGGATTAAAAGCCACTCCAATTAAAACACATGAAGAACTTCAAAAAGACATAAATAAATATCATGATGATTTTGATAAAAGTCGCTTTATTAATATTATTTTAGTGGCTGTATTTGCTATTTTGGCACTCTATAACTATTTAGCAAGCACGTATCATATTACATGGACGTCTATTGAGAAGATTTCTTCTGGCCGTGAAGTTGATGGTTTTACAAGTGTTGCCACAACTGCCATTCCTGCAATGAGTAGCGTTTTAGGCTTCGCACTTATCATATATATAGGTTTTCATTTCATGATGAACTCAAGAATCCCTGTATTTGCAGTACTCATGATGCCATTAACTCTAATCATTCCTTTTATTTTCCGTGACATAATTGGTGATGAAACACTGGCTAGTAATGAAAATATAGTATCCACCACAAAGGCCATTACGCATACCATAGATTTTTTTAACTTAGGTTTTGCTGGCACATTTACTTTTTCATCCATGGCAATTTTAACTTTAAGCTACATTATTTATCGCACTTATAAAGTGAATGGAGTAAAGAATTCCATTAGCCTATTAATGGATAAAACAAATATTGACCAAAAATCTGCTTAAAAAGAATTTAATAAGGGTTTAATTTATGCCTTATCAGCAACGCGATATTACAGATATTGTAAAAAATTTACAAAATACTGAAACAACACATGTTAATCGATTCAATGTCGAGTATAAAAAATCATCTAAAAACCCCAATGATCTTGCTTCATTACTTGAAGATGATGGTCAATCGGGTAATTGGATTGAATCGAGATTTAGTAATCATGAATTAGATACCGCTATATTTTTAGATATCAGTGCCTACCGTAATAATGGTTCCACTGACTAAACATTTGAATAAAAGTTATGGTGTCTTCCAGAACTAAAAAGTTTGATTTTCTGTTGTACATCAAATAGAATTTTAGTTCTGGTTATCTCAAAACCTGCTGCAGACAGTGCGAATTACTTTCGAGTAAATGAGATTGAAATTTATATCTGATCTGCCTTTTTTAATTGTGGCTTCTGATAGTCTGCGTCAAAAGTTACTTTAAAAAAGGAACAAATATGAAGTATATCAATACCACTGCGACAGCTATTCGTAAGATCAAATCAAACGCTAAAATAATAAAAAATGAACAGTCTATCCCGCTATCTCAAGCCCTAGAAATATCTGCTAAACAAGCTGGTTATGATGATTTTCACCACGCTACTTACTGCGCATCAAAGACTCAAGATGATAAAAAAACAATATCACTTGGTTCACTTAAGCTAAGGTTTTTTAATAGTGAAAAAACCTTTAGGTTTGACGTTGATGATGAAGAAAACTTGGATACAGTCACAGATGAATTGGATGAAGCCGTTGAAGAAGTTGGCGGTGGTTTTGGAGATATGTCGCTCATCGATGACACAGGTTTAAATCAGCTTACGCAAGTTTGTAAAGCTCTTGTTGAACGGGAGCCGGCCTTTCTTGATGGGTATGCTCATTGGGTAGGTGCATTGGTTGCACTTAGTAAACATAATGAAGCCATTTCTATTGGTGCTCCAATACTTGATATTGCTTTAGATTTAATCCAATCAGCACCAAAAAATTTTAAACTGAACTACTATGAATTATCAAATCGACCATTTTACCGACTTGCTTTAAATTTAGTTTTTGCTTTATATGGTGTAAATAAAAATAAGGAAGCTAAAGACCTAGCACAGAAAATGCTTAAGATATGGCCAAATGATAATATAGGTTTCAGGTTTCTTTTGGTTCCACCAGAAGAATAAATTCAAATCCAACCAATCAAGTTTATCACTGAACTTGATTGGTTTCTTTGTGTGCTAACGCTCAAAAGATACCGCAGATGTGGTATTTATAATCAAATTAATCAATGAGAGCTTTCAATTTTTGAGCAATAAGTTGAGTATGCTGCTTATCTACAGTGCTTAACCCCATCTGCTCTGACTCAACCCAAACTAGATACTCTAATATATCTTGGTGGGATTTTTTATCTATCAGCATTTTATACAATGGCATAACATAGCTATCATATTCATCAAATGCTTCTGGAGAATCTTGTACACCAATCGGGTCCCATTCTTTTAAAAGAATAGCTGAAATCCTTTTGGATAGTGATTCAGCAGTCTCTATATTTTTCTCCATTACACTTTCCTTTCATAGTTGTTCAATTCGTTATTGATTTTGCAATCAGAGTACAATATCCAGATAATTATCAGCATTTGTATTCACATCAAAAGTACCATCAATTTCGAAAATAGTGCCACGGGCATAATTATCCATAAATCTTGCAGGGATAGCATTTATCAATGGTCTTGCTTTAGGCGAATTAAAGTAAGGCATTCTTGGGTCAGCAAACCAAATGTATATACTATCGTATGGTGAGCGAATACCACGACCCAACCCCTGCTTTAATACACGGATGCAGAAATTAATATGCTTTAACCAAATAATATTATCCACGACATGTTGTGGCATATTTTTATTCAACATATATTCACGGGCAACAAAATCTTCAAGTTCATTTTTTGGTGCATTCGGCAAGCGTGTGATAATCACATTCTTCAAAAACTGAGTATTCTGTTCTGTACGGATGTTTAAGCCATCCCAACCAGACGGAGTAATTAGAATACTTGCTTCACCATTTAGGAAGGTTGGTAATATTTCTAACAGCTTTATTCCCTTTTCCTGAGTGACTGCAGATACCCCCATGTTTCTTAGACATTCACTTAAAAGCCGGCTTTCTTCAAATGAATATGTCAGTGCCAATGTTGGCCCTGTTTTAGATGCTTCTACAAGCATCTTAGCCGTATACTCTAGCCAAATCTGATTAAACCGGTTACACCTGTTATCCCGATCATAACTTGTCGGTACTGAAACCTCTTTGCTCGGCAAAATAAATTTCATTTCACCGTATGCAGATGGTGATAAACGCATGTAACGCGTTACTTCCTCATGCTTGAAGCCAAGATCACCAACTATTGAAACTGCATCGTCATCTAATCGAGCATCAAAAATAGTTGCTGACGTCAACATAATCCGTGCTGTAAGTTTTTTTACTGTATGTGCGAATAATCGTGATGCAATCGGGTTTACTACTGCCACACTGCATGTTCTGTTGTGGTCCGTGAATACCAATGCTCTATAAAAAAAACTGTTCGCCACGGTCCAATGGGACAGCGTTATCAAAGCATCCTGCAATTGCTCCATCATTTCAACGTGGCTATGATTAAGCGTATTACCCTTTTGAAATGCCTGAAAGTCTTTTTCTAGTCGGCGTAGGTAAATCTGAATCTGTCGAACATAATCTACTTGTTCATTGAGCCACTGCTTATGGCCACCAGAACTAATGTAAAAATTGTCATTAGCCCCATTACCTTTATCGTATTGAGCAATAACTTCTGACCACGCTCCTACAAATGATTTAGCCTCACTAATGTAGCTATCTCTAATACCGAAGTACTTTGCACGGTTAAATAAATTCAGAATTCCTAGAACCGGCAATTGCTTATTCGAACGCTCTGCCATCAACCGATCTAAATGATGCGCTTCATCAGTAATGACCATATATGCTGATTGTACAAAGTCAGTCACATTATCATGGCCTATCAGTGTTGCGTGATTCGTCAATAGCAATAAGGCATTGCTGGAATTATTGATGTGAGCCACATACGCATCGTTATCTATATTCCCACTATAGAGTAGACAGATATCGCCACTATAAATATGATCAGGAAAAATATAATAATCTTCAAGCCAATCTAACCAGAGTCCAGACCCGCTACGACATGAACTTTCAGCAAATCTTTGAAATTCTTCCAGCTGCTCTATATACGCTGTGTTTGAGCTGTACTTTAATTTCAATCGCTCTACTGTTGAATGTGTTCGCTCCAAAGAGAAAAAGGCTTGTCTACCCATTCTATAGCCATATTTAGGTGGATTAAGCCCTAACGCCTCAACAACTTTTACAGCAAAAGGCATATCAACCAACATAATCTGTTTTTGAAGCAGTCTTGTAAATGTAGAAATGATGACTTGTTCTGAATTAGGATGAAGGCTAAGGAATATTAAACACGGGATTAAATAACCAATACTCTTACCCACACCTGTTTCAGCTTCCAAGATTGCAAGCGCCTTTTCTGGCTCCATTAACCCTTGAGCTACTGCCTGTGCATACTGGTACTGTTCTTCCACATAGCGACCGCCAAGCTGAACAATCACCCCATTGGATTTAAAAGCGTCATCTACTAGATCAAAGATGTCCTGATTATTTATCATATTTTCCATGAATCCTTAACATGCCAAAACCATAGACGCGTTGCTTGCCTACACCAAAATTCCATGCTTGATTAAAAAGCGTTAAATCCTGAACGTAACCGCTATAGATAACCAATACTGACTTTTTAAATACTGTTAGACTCTGCCGCTTATGCAATACACGAATATCATTCCCTTCGAATATTTCATATTGGTATTCACCAGTAGCCAGTCCACAACACAATGCTGCATCAATAATGTTTTGCTCAAGTTCAATTTTAGTATATGGCCGAACATACGATCTTGTTCGTGTTGTATTTGATTGTGCCTCATACTTCAATTTTGGTGGCCTAACAAGTTTGTCTGCAGGCAAGATAAGCGAGATGCAAATAGGCTCGTTCACATCAAGATTCACCTCCATAGGTTGTATATCCGGATGACGTATCTTTACCCTGCTCCTAGCAATCAAATAATCGCCAGTATCATCAATGCCATTCACGTATTGGATTTGCCTATTTTCATGCTGAAATAGATGACTTATTCCATTAATACGCAACCAATCAACCAACGTCCTATGTGCATCTTTTTCTGCAGGCACTGGCAGTTTAAACAACCAAGATTCAAGCTTTTCCATTCAGCACCTTTAGAAACAGTTTAATCATGTACGTTTTAGCATGAACATTAATATTTAATAGTTCACTTAGGTTAGTCATAAGTAAGTAATTATCAGCGATAAATGCTCTTACTGATTGATCATGCACTTTGCCTAGAGACACATCTAGAATGATCTGCAAGGCTCTTTGCATCGCCGTGTTCGTATTTAATTTTGCCAGCACATTCAATTCAGACCATATATGAATTGGTAAATGGTATACCCCTTTAGACGTTGTGATAGACAATAACTTTGAATCCGAAACCATAAGGTTTCCTGCATATTCTTCTAATCTAAGTGATGGCTTGAAAATCACTGCCTCTATTGGATTATATAATAGTTTTATAATATACGAATCAATTTCATATACCAAAAATTTAACACAACTTTTTTTAGGTATTTTTTCTTGATATCCAGAAGTAACAACCAAGGTGATCAACTGTTTTTCAACAATCATTAGTGACCCAATAAAACTGATTGGACTATGTGCTCGACTCCCTGTGAGTAATCCAAATTCTTTTTCATTTTGAGTACTTAACCAACTGCAAACCGAGCATATTTTATCTTCTCTCGTTAAGAAAAGCACATCTGAGCCTACACGCATACATGTATAACATTGTTTGTGATTATCGCTATACATCTCATCCGTGCATGTTTCAACATGACCTAGAATGTACTCGTATGCACTCATGTAAACACTCCAATTCATTCATAAACATTATACAAAATAATCAATTTAAATATAATAATAATCTCCCTATTATTATATAATCACCATTATCAGCAACGTTAATTCAAAAATGCATTCGGTCGAGATCGCATGGGGGTATTATGAACAATAGTTTTATCAACGAACTTAAGTCAACAGCTCAATCCAACCAGAACCCTAATGGTGTTTCTCAAGTCCGTGCAATTTATATGAAAGTGGATGAAATAAAAGCAGAACAAAATGATCACTATGCTTATGGGATAGATTTAATCAGCAAACAAAATATTCGTGTTCGCTTAAGCACAATTCAAGAATCAGCAAATGACATGATTTCTTTGGGTAAATCTAAAAATCTTAATGAAGCAATTAACAAAGTAACCAATATCTATACTGGACGAAATGCTCGTCAAACCCTTCAACGCAAACGTGACAAACACCATACATCATTTCTTTTTTTTGATCGTTGCTACCCTATCGATGGCAATTTCATTCCAACATTCCGTGCTCACTGGTCTAACAGCATGTCTCAACAACAAGATGTCGAGATGGTTACAGGCATGATGAATATTCAATATCGTGAGAGACGTCAGGTTGGTAACAAAGTTGAGAAAACAAGAGCTTGGGTCCAAGCAATTGAGTTTTCAAAGTACTTCGAAATTGGCAATATTGAAACTAATTATAAGATGCTTGATTTTGCCTTACGCAATCGTAATAAAGCAGCCATTCGGGAAGGTAATTTCGTTGCTGAGATTGAATCCGATGACGGGCTTGTTATGTCATTTAATATTTTTCAGCGATATGCTGAGGCTTCTGGCACTGACTTTGATGGGAACCCAATTACATATTTAACCCCTCAAGATTCTCAAACCAGTCTCCAACATTTTTTTAAAGAAGAAACTGGCCCCGCAAATAGCTTCCTAGTGACTAAGGACGTTGCCCGTGTTGTTCTTGATGTATTTTGTGGAATAAACATTGATACCAATTCCTTTGCATCACAAGACCCTGCTTATATCTCAAAGCTCAATTCACTTAAGCATTCTTTGGAATCTGGAGAATACAGGGTTCGTGTTTTTGGCATGAGAATTTATCGTTTTGGACCAGAAACTTTATTGAGACTTGCTCCAACAGGTAGCTTCAACCCTATTAAAACTTACAGCAAACCGCAATTAGATCATCAAAATCAGCCAACTGGCAGTGTCTTACAAATGTTTTTACCTACAATTCTTCTTTTACATAAAACACAAAATGATCGCCGCTATATTGCATTCCACAACAGAATTCACTATGACATTAAAGGTGAAGGTGCTCCCCGCGAATTGAATCAAATTAATGGCGATATTGATGGGTATGCCCTTAAAACTTTCACACCTCTACATCTCAATTAGTGACATTTGAGTTTTCGCGGTGAAATTAGTTAAAGTGATGGGGTAAAACCCATCTTAACTTCAATACGTGAAATAAAAATAAAAAATGACAAATCATTCTTAATCAATTACATAAAACATAAGCCAAAAACAATAGACTATTATTCTAGTTAAGAAAATTAATTTTAATTTGAAAAACATTATTAGATATTATAAAAAAAATTAAATCCGATAACGTTTTTACAAATAATTAGTTTAAAATTAAATAATAGAGTTCAAGTGAGGATTAAGATTAGATGTCCCTAACCCCTGAAAAACAAAAAAAGGTGATCTACACCTTAACCCTGTTTATCATGGTTATGATCTTAATTCCGACTGTTATTTACATCAACAGCCACTACGATATGCGAGACCCTGAAAATTTATTACTGGTTGTATTGCCAATAGCTTTCACTTGTTTTGCACTACACCAAGGGCTAATTTTCTTACTTTTAAAGGTTTCACAAAAAAATACCCTTTGCCAAGAAAACTTGAAATTCGCAGCTACACTTGTATTTTTTAAAGCCAAAAATATCAATTTCAATTTAAAACAAATAATTTCAGAGGAAGGTGAATCTCACTTCATATACAAATCTGAACGAATTCCTTTTGGATTAATTAGACAACGAATTCTTTTTTCATTGGTATCAATTCTTGAAACAAAAGGTGTTGTTTTATCAAAAGATACTATAGAAAACATTCAGAATGAATGGATAAGTTTTATAGAAGTTGAATTATCTCAAGAAGAAACTGACAAGCTTTGGAAAGAAGAAATAAACCAGATTTCAGATTTAGTAAAAAGAAATCACCCTCAAATTTCTAAAATAGCTAAAGAATTAAATGGAAATGCAGAACAGGAAAACTTACTTGCCATTCTAGATACAGTAAAACCAATAATTTAAACATACTACAAATTTAATAAATAATATGCCAATTTGTTGAACATAAGGCCAATAAAGAAGTTGACTCAATAAAATTAGACGCCTAAAAAAAGCAGCTTTTGGCTGCTTTTTTTATTTAAATATTAACCATACATAACTTTTTTAGCATACTTATCTAAGTAGTGGTAGTTCGTAAAGCCACCATCACCCTCTACTAGAAAGTCCGAAAAAATTGATACGCTATTAACAAATGCAGCGCCAATTAAAATAGAATATTCACCATCACGATACACAGAAAAACTCAGAGCATTACTCTCATCGCAGCCCAGTTCCTCTCCGATAAATAAAACACAATTTTCCCATAGCGATTTTTTAGCATCATCCATTTCGGAACTTTTGCTTAAGCGATTAATACCCATATCCGATAAACGAACAAAGCTCTGAATTATTTCAACCTTTCGAATATCATAAATTGCGTTAGTCAGATCATTCGCTAATTCTTCTGGGCTACTTTGATTCTTAATACGCCAATCTATACAGTTATCAATTACACTATACTTAATTGCTAAGATCAGATCATGATGATTGTTTTGATAGTGCTGCTGTTGAAAATGCAAGAATAAGCGGGTCATATAAGATGTATTCTTTGTACATTCTTTACGGCCAATATGCATGAACGTTTTATAAAGCAAATCAATGTTTGTAAAATTAATTGAATGAGCAGAGCTAGAGAATAGCTTAAGCCACATGCAGAATTTTTCTACACTTCGCTCCGAAACAAATAAAGATACACTTTTAACATCTAAATTCATAAAGAATTTGATATCGTAATTTGAGAAGCATACTTCTTCACTTATCAAATCAAGAATAAAAGCTGTAAACTCTTTGGTGTCAGAAAAACTTATACGCTGTACTTTTTCAATAAAAACTTCTGCATTCAATACCGCGAATATCGCAAAATGGTTTGGAAGGAATTCATGAAAAGTATCAAATGCGACTGTATGCTTACCCAAATTAATGACATTACCAAGCTGAACAGCACCGTTTAGTTGCGAAATAACCTTCTTCGCATTTTCACTTGGAATTGCATCATTAAACCAAGTATGCAGTCGGGAAACAAAAATTAATTTGTCTTCGAAATTACTACCGCTTACGCTTTGCTTAATATAATTGAGTAATTTAAGTTCACTGGCCTTACTTAACTTTCTAGCGTACTTAACAAAATAAAGGTGTCTAATTGTATTGACTACTGCAGTATAAAAACCATCAAACCACTGTGCAATTTTAGATTCAAAAATACTTAAGTCACACAAGTAATTATTAGACATAGCCATACTAATCATGCCTTTTTCAATATTTAGCATGATTGAGCAATTGGTAAAGTCTTTCTTTACCCAAATACCATTTTCATCTTTTTCAAAAATAGCAATTTGGCCACGCTTATTTTTACTGTATTTCCAAAGACCCATTACAATTATTTCATTTGTATCGGTAGAAAAATCAATAAACTTTTTTACATCAAGATTTTCGCAAAATGGAATAATCATTATCAGATACCCTCTACCATTTTCTTAATTTGCACCTCTTGATTAGCGCTGTTAATTATAGAATTCTTTTCAGCTTCTGTTAGTGACTGATCTTTACGAATTTCATTAAAATCCACATCTAAACTTGCATTTCTTGTGCTGGCGTACTTATTGATTTTATACATGTATTTATTATAAGTGCTCATCTTTTCCACTTGCTCTTTTTCATACGAATTGACATTACTGGCCAAATTAGTCAACGTTCGATTAAATTCTGATTTATTTTGTGCTGGTTGAGCGAAAACACTTGATGATAGTGAAACGCAAACAAACAAGGTTAATTTCGACAGATTTGGTTGATTCATTATGAATAACACCTTTCTACTCAATTTTAATTCACGGATAAATTTGGCAAACCATCGATATTAAATGAATAGATACCAATGCCATTCTTCTTATCAACAACTACATCAGCTGTGACCCTTAGTTTACTATCTATGTAGTAATCAACTTTCTTGCCTGCAGTAAGTGAAGCCAATTCCTCCATTTTTACGTCAGACATTATAAAATTAAGCTCTGGGAACAGTTGGTTTAAAATCACGGCAGAATATACCGCCCAAGACTTTCTGGCTGCGATATTTTCCGCATCATTTGGATTACCATCTATTCTTAATTTTAAATTAAAGTGAGTCGCTTTTTCGGGGAACCCTGATGCGGCATATTGTACTGTTTTTTCTCCTTTAGTGCTTGGAATTTGAATAGCTTGAGATTTGCAAGAATAAAGGTCTGAATTTTCATCATTTTTAGCGTAGTTAATACCAACTAAACCAATATTTTGAAGCGCTCCACAAGCATCAGCAGGCAAAACACCCCAAGTTCCATCAGATTCTCGTTTGACTATATTATTCTTTACTGCATGTCTTTCAACCTTCGCTGTCTGAACAGAATATGCTTCATGAAAGCAATATGCACTGACACCAACAACACTTGTTATTACGATTGCGATCAATCCCTTTTGCCAAGGTTTGGTTTTTTGCTTCTCTGACATAACTTCATTCATAACTTATATTTCCTAACCAACGACCCATATAGGCTGAATTAACTTCATAACAAACTGATCTACATTTTCACATTTGGTCCAATAAGTATGCCAATGGCCGTTACGCCAATAACCTTTCTTATGTTTGTTTTGTTCAATCCTATCAGCGAGATCAAAACCTATATACTCAACACCATTAGCAATAAAGAAGTCCTTTTTTTCTTGATATTCATTTAAAATGTACAGATAGATTTGGAAGAATGGCCCAATCTCTGTCCAGATATCCATTTCAGTCAGTTTGCTGAATGATTTTTTCTGATTGGCGTCTGGGAGCATGAACCGAATTTGCTTTCCATTAGCATTTTTATGATCAAATAAAAATATATTTAATGCATACCAATCTCTGCCAGAATCCTTGATGTAGTCCTTACAGACTAGAGCACCATCATAATTTCCAATTTTATTGTCAATATATAGAGCTTGGGAGGGAAATCGATAGAAAATATTTGGTGGGATGTAGTCCAAAATTTTAATCTTATGAATAAGCTCTAATGCTGGCTCTCGAATCGATGCTATTTTGCCATTCATCGCCCAAATTGATATTGAATGAATAAAATCAATGCTATTACTGTCTACTCCAAATA
>RRZT012620153.1_pt1 | contig 22101 bp, 28 predicted proteins | sample 2165551 | NCBI WGS metagenome assembly RRZT01 (sample SAMN10456910, study PRJNA506462) | wastewater metagenome | biome: wastewater; feature: sludge; material: wastewater sludge; isolation source: wastewater sludge with Escherichia coli K12::gfp cells carrying plasmid... | place: USA: Moscow, Idaho... | reverse complement strand
AAAAGGTAAGAATTTTTATAATAATGTCTTGCCTGATGAAATAAAAACAGCGGATTTAACAGCTTTATGGTGGGTAATCCAGGAAGATATAATCGCAGGAACAAAAACAATTACAGATTTAACAGATAGTGTATTTAAGTCAGTTATTCAAGCTATGGAAGCAAATAAAGATATAAAAATAAGACATAAAGACGACATAATCTGCCCTAAATGCAATGACGGATTTTTAAAAAATATAAAGACATCAAAGTATAATTTTTGGGCTTGTTCAGAAGAAAAGTGTGGTTCTACTTTCAATGATAATATAGGAAAACCTGATTTTGCTGAAAAAAAACCTGCAGAAAAATCAGAAATCCCTTGTCCAAAGGACGGCGGCATTTTATATAAAAGTAAGGGGAAATACGGGTATTTTTGGAAATGTAAAACATGTCAACAGAATTACAAGGATAGTAATGGCAAGCCTGATTTATCTCCTAAAAAGGAAATGAAAAAATCGGCTCATATATGTGATTGCGGAGAATTCTTAACAGAAATACCAACAAAAAAAGACCCAAATAAAATAATGCTTTGTTGTGAAAAATGTAATAGTAAATATTTTGAACAAGCAGACGGAAGCAGAAAAAAATGGGAGATAAAGAAATAGGTGGGAAGATGAAAATAGATTTTACTAAGGCACCACAATTTATAACCGAATTGTCAGATTTTAAAGAAAGAAAATCGGATATTTATACAGCTATAAAAATTATACTTGAAATAGATATAAACAATTACGGCACACCTTATGATTGTTCAATGATAGCAGAAATATGCATAAAAAAGAACGAAGAAGTGTTTTATGTAGTATATACTGTTAAAAAAGTAGCCCAAAATAAGATAAATATACATCTTGAGAGGTTCGGAAATAAACGGGAATACAAGAAAAGTAGATGAAAATTAATGAGATCAGGACTAAGAGATTTTATATTTTCTTAGTCCTGTAGAAAGATTTTCGTATAAAATAAGATTAAAATAAAAATCTTGTTACCAGGTAATTTTTTTACGCTGCAGTTGGAAGTTTAAAATTAATATAATAGTTCAAAAATAAGGGTTTAGTATAAATAATTACTATTTTTAAAAGTTAGGAATATGAATAAAATAAATTTTTTTTGTTTAAAATTTAATTAATAGATATGGGATGTAGCATGTACAATGAAAATAAAAAATCACTTTAGACAGCTTCCAGGATATTTTTTTATTGTTAAATAATGCCTGTTATGGTAGAATATAACAAAATAAAAAATATCTTAGCTGCTAACTAAGATATCTCGTTTAAAAAATTGTTTGGTCTCAATTTTTTATTATAAATATATTTTATATTTAAATGTATAAAATAATTATATATCAAAAATGAATAATAGTCAAGCCTAAAAATGGGCTTTAAAAATATATATTATTTATTCATTTTTCTTCGAGATATCCAGTTGTCTAATTGGATTTTTTATTTTATTAAGTGTTTACTGAATAGGAGGAAAAATGAGAGATATAGAATACTTCAAAGAAACATTATATAAAACCAGTAAAGGCTATGTATCTTTAGCTTTTGCAGATGAAGAAACATGGAAAGAGTATATATATAGAGTAAAAGAAATATCAACACAGATGACTTTATTTGAAAATAATCAAAATATAAATATTTATAGTAGTGTAAATACATTTTATCAGCCAAAACGGAATTTTGAAAATCTATATAATTTAAATGCGCTGTTTTGTGATATTGATTGTGTTAATCATGAAATATCTATAAAACAGGCCTTTAAGGAGCTTGTTGGATTATGGAATAGTGGAATTATACCAGAGCCTAGTTTAGTTGTAAATTCTGGGCGAGGGTTACATGTATACTGGCATTTACAGAATTGTTTTGCAAGTACTAAAAAAAATGTTTCTTTTATGCCAACATACCAAGCTTTACTTGATAGATTTTCACAAAAACTGTCTTTTTTAGGGGCTGATTTTAAATCTGCTGAACCATCTAGGGTATTAGGTATACCAAGTACCTATAATCTAAAATCTGGTACACAACGCAAGATTATACACCCTAATTTAAATCTTATAGAGCAGGGTATTTTACATGATAAAAAGATAAGATATAAAATTATAGAACTAGCTGATCTATATCTACAGAAAAAAGAATACAGAGAAAAGAAAGTAACACATGAAAAAAGAATTACTAAATTTAATGAATTAACTCTTGCACATGCCCGTATGGAAGATTATAAAACGCTTATAAAACTTAGAAATAGAGTGAAAATAAATGAGGGATTCCGAAATCAGCTACTATATAATTATGGGCTTGAGAATATAGACTATACTAAAAGCAAAGAAAATCTCCGTACAAGCCTTTCTGAAGTCAATGCAATGTTCAGAAGACCTTTACAGGAAAAAGAGCTACAAGGGGTAATTAAGAGCCTTGAAAAGTCGAAATTTAAGAAGATTAAGAATATAACTATCATAGAACAACTTGAAATTTCTACTTTTGAGCAAGAGAATATGAGAACTCTTATAGAAAAAGAGATTAAGTATGCTCGGAATGTGGCTTATAAAAAAGCTGTCAGAAGAAATGAAAATGGTCTTACTAAAAGAGAGCAAAGCAAGGAAGATAACACTTATTTGATATTAGATAGTTATTATATACAAAACTTTACAAGAAAGAAAATAGCTGAAAATTTACGACTTTCTATTAAGACTGTCAACAATTACTTAGACAGAGACATATCAGTAGAGGAAAAAATATTATTTCTTTTAAGTAAAAAAGTAAAAATAAGAGAAATTAAAGATAAATTATCTGTTTCAAATAAAAAGATTTATTCAGTAAAAGGAGAACAAAAAAAGTAGTTAAAAGCCCTTGAAAACAAAGAAAAAAAGAAAAAGAATACTCTTGAAATGTCTTCTGGGAAAATATCGATAAAAATCGAAAAGAGAACAAAAGGAGAACAAAACTTGAAAATGGAAAATCAATAAAATCAATACTTTGTGGATATTTTTTAAGAGAAATATCTTCTTGAAACGTCTTCTTGTACAAGTATTAATAGCGGAGAATTTATTCGGGGTTTTCTAAAAAAATATACTTTGAAATGTCTTCTGGGGAAAAATATTGGTAACAAGAAAATTGATACACTTTGATATATTTTAAAATATCGTTTAGCTATTGAAAAATAAGGGATCGAGCAACGAATTTGAAGAAAAAATACTGTTGAAACGTCTTCTTGTACAAGTATTAATAGCGGGTTTTTCCTGAAAATTATCCCGGTAATCTCCCTCATTGGAGCGATCAGGGGCAAACTGAAAAAAATACGTCGGTATTAATAGTACTTTGAACGTATTTTTTTATTTCTCCTGGTAATGGCAGCTGATGATTTTTTTATTCATAGTGATTTTTTCGTATTTTATGAGATAAAATTAATAATTGGTGCTAAGAATGACTAAAAGTCTCTATTTTATTGATAAAAAAGTGTATTTGGTGATAAATTTTTAAAAAAACGCACCTACCCCTGGAAGAAGAATTTTTTTTAGTATGATTTAATTCATTTTTTCTTAGTTGTCATGAATTATTTTTTTTGTTTTTAGATTTTTTATTTTATTAAGAAAATTAAAAATTTGTTGAGTGTTTTTATAATAAAATTTGATTTAGATAAATGAGAGTAATTTTCTATAATTATAAACGCTTATATTTTGATTTTAAAGAAGATTTTTGAGAGGAGACAGACTCTAAGTAGCTTATCGTGTATAAATGCTTTAAAATAGTTAAAAAATCGTTTTAAGGGTATCTTTGCTGTTAATGACAAAGTTCATATTAGATTATTTTAGCTATCAATATAAAATAACAAGTAAAAACAGGATATATTCACTAAAATTCAAGACTTAGAAAATTTTTTTTAGTTTTTTTATTTTTAATGTGCTGCTTTTGAGAAAAAAACGAAGTTTCCCATAAATTTTTTATCACAAAATTTTCTTCAAAAATTTATTGCACTGAAACATATCGGGCAAACTGCAGGAGGAAAATAATTTTTATATTCTAGGAATGATAAGAGAAGCTAAACCGCTTCTCTTTTTTTTATTTATCTTTTTTCTTTTTTTTCAACTCAAATTATAGCATACTGCGAATTTCCTGCGGAAATCAAGTTTTCAAGGTCAAGCACTTCGTGTTTGCTGTGCAAAACCTTGAAAATCTTGTATGCGAAAATTCGTTTATGAAAAAAAAACAAAAAAAATTGTTGGGGGAACTCTGGACAATTGTATGTAAGCAATGGCTTCTATTGGTTATTCGCTTAAATGTGTAAGGTTTGTGAGTGTCCTTAGTGATTTAGTTTTGTTTTTAAAATTCTTATATGTAGGAGGGATTTTATGAAATTTTATGAATCTGTTATTTTAGCACTTGGAGATAATAAAAGTAAGATTGAAGATATAACAGGAGCAAAATTATTTAAAGATGAAAGAAATGATCTTGTTATCAGTGACATAAAGAAAAGTAAAAAAATTAAAAATATTTATGTTTGCTATAATGAGCCGGCTGCCAAAATTGATATTATTTTTCTTGATAAAAAAGGTAATCTTATTAAAACTAAAGTCGGGTGTTCTATTAATTATATAAAAGAAATAATAGAAAATGAAACACAAGTCAGTTTTTCTTAGATAAAAAATAAAAGGAGTGATTTATATGTTACAAGATTTTAAAAAGATTGATGATTTTTACCCAACACCTGAACATTTAATTGAAAAAATGCTTGAAAAAGTTAATCTAAACAGAGTTAGATATGTTCTTGAACCGTCAGCAGGAAAAGGAAATATTATAAAGAAACTAACTAAAAAAGTTTATCACCGTATTGAGGTTAATGCGATTGAAATTAATTCGGAATTACAAGCTGTTTTAAGAGGTGAGGGATATCAAGTTATAGATACAGATTTTCTTTCACACATGGGCGGCGAAATGTATGATTTAATAATTGCAAACCCTCCTTTTAGTGACGGTGAACATCATTTACTAAAAGCGATTGATTTAATGTACAACGGACAGATCGTATTTTTACTAAATGCGGAAACACTTAAAAATCCTTATACAAAATATAGACAATTATTAAAATCAAAACTTGAGAAATTAAACGCTGATATTGAATATATTGAAAATACTTTCATAGATTCTGAAAGAAAAACAGAAGTTGAAATTGCTCTTATATATATTAACATTGAGCGTGAAATTGGTGACGAACTATTTAAGGATATGAAAGAAAAGGAAGATATTATTGATAATTTAAAAGGCGAATTTGAGATTGCAAGAAAAGACGATATACATAATATTGTTCAGGAATATAACAGAACAATTGAAAAAGGAATTGAGACTTTAAGAATATATTATCAAAATTCACCTTTATTATATAAATTTATTCGTTTAAATCACACTAAGTCAGCTTATTCTCGTTATGAATGGCAGGAAATAAAAGAAGAATATAAAGAACATGTTTATAAGTTTTATCAATCGGTAAGAAAATATTTTTGGGAAAAAGCACTTGATATTCCTGAAATAAAAAAAAATCTTACTTCTGAAAAGGTAAAAGAATTTAGAGATAAATTAGATGAATATGCATATATGGAATTTTCAGAATCAAATATTAGGCAGTTTATACTAAATATCAAGGCAAATTATTTAACAACAATAAGAGAATCAATTATTGCTTTGTTTGATAAGATTACAAGAGAATATTCATGGTCGCCTGAAACAGACCAAAACAGGTTATATTTTACATCATGGAAAAGTAATAATGCATACAAAGTAAATAAAAAATTTATACTTCCTTATTATCCTGATGCTTTCAGTTCAACGGACTGGAGTACACAGAAAAGATACTGGAAATTGAGTTATTTACCTGATTTAGATGATATAGACAAAGTCATTAATTATTTTGATGGGTTAAATTCCTCATATTTGCCGATCAGAGAAGCAATAGAAGAAGCTTTTTATTATCAGCAAAATAGGAAAATAAAATCTACATATTTTGAAATAAGTGTATTTAAAAAAGGTACATTGCATTTAACTATATTAGATGAGGGAATTTTAAGAAGATTCAATATAGAAGCCTGCAAGGACAAAAACTGGTTACCTCATAATTATTCAACTAAAGAATATAAAGACTTATCAGATGAAGAAAGAAAAATAGTTGAAGCTTTTGAGGGAAAGGATAGTTATATCAAAAACTTTCATAATAACGGATTATCTAAAAAAGATGATGAACAGCTTTTATTGTTTGGTTAATCTAAAATAAGAGTGTGTAATAAAATTTTTACGCACTCTTATAATAAACTTTCGCAAGGTTGCGAAAGATAAAAAAAAATCATTCTCAAGTTTCATAAATACAAAAAAACCTTGAAAATATTGAAAAAAACTTGACAAAACACACGTACTATTATATAATATATTTAAGATAAGTAATCTTTCGCAAGCTTGCGAAAGTATAAGAGGGTGATAAAAATTTATTGTAAAACACAGGGATTAAGGGGTATAATAACATTAAATATAATGTTATTTGGAGGAAACATGAGAGAGAAAAAAATAAAAAGAACAATTATAGACAAAAAATTAGGGTATAGGAAAGGGAAAAGTGATGAAAATTCTAGTAGGGGAGAGCAGTTTACACTTACAATTCCCATAGAATTTTTGAGAGATATGGAAATTAAAGAAGAAGATAGAGAAGTTTCAGTTATTTATAATCCAGTCTCTAAAGAAATAAAAATAAAAAAGAAATGAGGGAGATGAAATATGAAAGTAAAAAATACTAGAAAAATATCTTTTGTTAATCCAAAAGGTGGAGCGGGGAAGACGGTTTCAGCGGTTAATACGGCATATGCATTAGTGAACAGAGGTTATAGAACATTATTAATAGACAGTGACCCAAGAGGGGCAATCCAAGTTTATTTAGGGCTTGAAAGTGAAAATACTTTATATGAGTTAATAAAAGACAAGTACGAAAATTATACTGCAAAAATAAAGTTAGATGATTATATTGTCAGTAAAAATGGCTTAGATATTTTAATTTCTGATGATAAACTGACTCAATTAGAAAAAATATTTAAGGGGGATATTGAAAATGAACTTTCATGTATAGCAGATATTAATTACCTTTTTGATGATTATGATTTTGTAGTATTTGATACAGAAGGAACTATAAACAATATGACAAGAGCTATATTAAAAGTTACAGATTATATTTTTACACCAACACAGGCTAGTAATATAGATGTAAACGGAATAAGAGACTTATTAGATATATTTGAATTGTCTAAAAGGAGAAACCCAAGTCTTGAGGTAAAAAAGATATTTTTAGTAAGAGCAAAACATCAAACTAATGCTTATAAAAGTTTTTCTGAACAGTTAAAGTCATATTTTGATGAGAAACAGTTTTCAGAAGTAGCAATCAGAGAGAATCAGGATATTATAAATGCAATGTCAGAACAATTAGATATTTTTTCTTATAAAAAATCGTCTAATGGGGCAATAGATTATAAAAACTTAGTTGATGAATTTTTAGAAGAATTAGAAGAACCTGAATTAGCAGAAGAAGTTTAGAAAGGAGAAAAAAAATGGCAGTAAAGGATATATTACAAAAAAAGACAAGTTACTCAACAGAAGTAGATGAATACAAAAGTAAGTTTAATTTTGAAGAATTTGAAATTACAGATAAAAAAATCAGAGCAGAACTATATAATAAAGAGGAAAAAGTATTACAGAATATTAGTAAAATTCAAAGATCAACATTTGAATTTTTCCAAGCTTTATATGAAGCTCAAAATTTATTATCAAAAGCTAAAACAGGTGCATTTGTGGCATGGTTTGAAAATTTAGGACTAAAAAAAGATACTGTTTACAGAGCTATTGATAAATATAAATTATATTTAGACACTAATAATAATAAGGTCTTTGAACTATCACATAGTGTAGTCAAAGGTCTAAGAAAAGAGATAGAACATAGGGAAGAATCAGAAAATTTAAATGATGAATTTATTTCTGAAATAGTAGAAGTAGTAGAATCTGAAAAGCCGGTTGAAAAATTGAAAGAAATAATAGATAAAGAGACTGATCAGGAGATAGATATTGATAAGGAAATTTCTAAAATAGATAAGCAAGTGCAGAAATACTACGAAAAAATAACTGAATTAGAAAATAAAAAAGAAGAACTTATCAAAAAAAGATAAACTTTCGCAACCCTGCGAAAGTTTAAAGGAAATGGAGATAATATTGGAAAAACAAGATATCAAGTATAGATTATTGCGTGTTCTTAACCTAATTATATTAATTATGCTAATCTTATTAGTATTATTTTTCGATATTGGATTAGATAAATATGAAAGAATATTTTGGTGTGTGCCGATAATAACTGCAGTTTTACTAATAGTAGATGATATATTGAAAGATATAAAAAATAAAAATAATATTTTTTTGAAAATAGAAGGCATGATCTTTTTTACACAGTGGATTTTATTAAGTTCAATGCAAATAATTATATTATTTTTAGATTTAAGTATAGTCAGTAAAATGATTTCCTTATTATGTCTTATAGCACTTAATTATGTTGCTTATAAAAGATATATGGGGAAAAATGAAGAGGAAATTGAAAGAAAGGAATAGTTTATGAATATTTTATTTATAATATTAATTGGAATATCACAAGTTATTTTCTGTATTTATTTATATATCATGTGTAAAAAGAGAAAAGAGATATTTTTAAGTATGGAAAAGGCAGAAAAGGAAGCGGAAAAAAGATATAAAGATTTTTTAATAGAAAACAAAAATATAGATGAGGAATATGAAAAAGCAAAAAAAATTTTTAATGAGGAAGCTAAAAGATTGAAAAATGAAATTAATAGCACATCGGGTATGGTAAAAAATAGTTTAGAATTAACATTGAAAAATTTGGAAAGAAGGCGTGCTGAAATTTTTGAAAGGTATTTGTATAATAATTTGAAAAGTTTGGAAGAACTAAAATAAATTAATCTTTCGCAAGCTTGCGAAAGATAGAAAGGAAAATAAAGTTTGAAAAAAGAAGATTTAGAAGAAAAAGACACGAAAGATTTTATGATTGATATTTTAAGTCTTGTTATAGCAGGCTATGCTTGGTATCCTTATATAGCACCTGCAAATAAAAAAAGTATAGAAAAAATTGATGTTTTTTTCTTTCTTGATTTAGTTATTAACTTAGTATTTGTATTTTTCATCGGAATAGCACTCTTTATTGGAGTGAGAAAAATAATAAAAGTAATTGTTAATATTTTTTGGAGGGAATAATGATAAAATTATACAGAGAAATCTTATTTTCTATAATAAGACTACTCTTTTCATTGTTAAGTCTTAATTTTCTTATTATGGAAATTATTTTAAAAATATTTATTCCAGTATACAGTGTTTTTTTATTAATTGATAAGGTTTTAATTTTAAACATTCTAAATAGTAAAACTTTAATAAAAGATAGTATAAATTTATTATTGTATGTAATTCTTAGTTATGTATCTTTAGAGTTATGTAAATTTTTAAAAGAAAGGGGAGCTGATAAAGTAATGTATAAATCTGAAAAAAGAAGTGAGGAAGTTGAGAGTAGTAATTTAAAATTATCAGAGATAATTCCTATTTTAGTTTATATTATGATGATGTTTATTATGAAGTCAGTTATGTTAGAAATTTTAGTCAAGTTTAATGTACCGAATGAATTAATGGAAATTCTTCAAATTGGGTCGATTATTTTCAATATATTTTTAGTAATATTTGTAGCCTTAGCAATAATAACCTTTATTTTTGAAGTAATTCCCGATAAAAGTAAAAACGAAAAGTCAAAAGATTGGAATGTTGAAATCTTAGAAATAAAATCAAAATACAAAAATGATAAGATATCATATAAAAAAGCACTGAAAATGATAAAAAAAATAAAGAAGAAAAAAGAGAAAGTAAAAAATGAAGTTTTACTAAAAGAAGAAAGAATAAAAATTTTGGATAAAGAAAGTTTGATGTTAAGTGAGAAACAAGAAAAAAGTGTATGGATAGAATAAACAGCAAGAAAAAGAGGGAGCGTAGATAGATGATGAATGTAGATATTAGAGAATATATTAATTTAAGAACTTTTATTATAAATAATAAGAGTGCCAATTAAAAGCACCCTTACTTAGAAAGTGATAAATCACTTCTCGACAATTTGATTATATCACTTTCTAAAGTTTTTTTCTATATTTTAGGAGGTTTTATATGTTAAATAAAATAACTGCAGAACAATTTATAAAAAAACTTGAATTTTCAGGAATTCATAAAAGTGACAATACAAATTACTTAGCTTTTTTTTCAGATGAATATAATGACGATGAGGATTATATATATTCATTATTAGTTTATTATAATCCTAGTGGTAAAATTATTGATCTTCATATTGCTGCAGCTGAAAAGCCGGAGATTATTTCTGATTGTAATACTGTAGTCAGTTTTCAGCTTATGAATGGAATTTATGAATTAATTAAACAATATTCTATGAGTGATTTATATAAGAAAGTAAAAAACGGAGTAAAACTAGATACTATATTAGGAGGTTCATAATGACAATTGATACTTTAAAAGAATTTTTATTTATTTTCATTTTTGCGGTAGATTTATTTTTAACTATAATTTTTTTGCATAAGTATAAATCTATAAAGAATAAAAAAATAGATAATATAATAATTTTTATCGGTTTTTTTGCTTTTTCTATTATCAAGTTTCTAATTCTTTTTTCAATTTTTAGATTAGCAATTAATCCTATGGACTTTATTTACAAAAGAGGTGTTGTCTATGTTGGAACAACTTATAAACAGTTATTCATGATTTACAAAAAAAATTTGTTTAATAACTATATAGGAATAGTAGTATCTCAATGGATAATTTTACTTTATTACTATTGGTACAAAGTTTATAAAAAAAATTAGGATTGGCGGTTATTTATGAATAAAGACAAAATTTTAGATAAAATAAAAAAAATGAAAGCAATTATAAATGATCGGGCAGCTCCACCAAAAAATGAAGATGAGGGAGTATATTTTTATTTTCTTATTAGTGTAGTTTTCTTATTATTTATTCTTTTTGGTTCTAAAAAATTGTAAAAAAATATATCTTTCGCAACCTTGCGAAAGTTTAAATCTAATAAATTTATAAAGGAGTTATATTTATGGATAGTTTTGAAAATAAGAGGGAGATTAAGCCTGAAAAATATGAGATTATTGAACTTAATGATTATTCAGATTTTTTTACTTTGATTGCATTTCAAATGTTTATTATCATTTTTCTATGTGGTTTTATGACTACATTGCTAAAAGTATCTTATCCTACTAATAAAGATGAGATTTTTCAATTTATTTCTAAAGGTTTTATTTTTGGATTAGGAATTTTATTTTTTATCTTATTTTTATTTATTATTTTTACATTTTATACTTGGATTCAAGATAAAATTAGAGTTTTAGATGTAAACGAGTATGAGCTGGCTATATCTGAAATAAAAAAATTGTATGAAAATGATAAGATATCATATAAAAAAATGATTAAGACTGCTGATTCTTTGAAAAAGAGTCATGATAAATTTTTAAAGGTTAGAGAAGAAAAAGAAAATAACATTAAAAATTATGAAAAAAATTATTCTTATTCTAAAAGTAAGGGGTAAAGTAGATAAAGTATAGAAAGGATAATAAATGGAAAGAATAATATATAATGGCGGACTTGATTTCAAAGGTAAAAATGATTTTTCAAATGAAGAATGTCTTGAAATGGAAAAAATGTTACAAAATAAAATAAAGGAATTTGCTAAAGAACTTGAAAAAAAATTTAATATCAAAGTTATATCTGTTGACATGCCATGTGCAAGTAATATTTAGGTGGTGTTTAAATTTCGATTTTAAAGGCTTAAGTTTTTGTTGGCAAGGATTAGGTTGGTTTAGTTTATGTAGATTCTTTAAATGAGAAAATAAAAGCTCTGATGATTAGGGAAAATCCGATCACAAAATTTTCCTGCAGAAAATTTATTGCACTGAAACATATCGGGCAAACTGCAGGAGGAAAAATAATTTTTTATATTCCAGGACCGATTAAGAGAAGTTAACCACTTCTCTTTTTTCTTGTTTAAATTTTTCTTTTTTTTTCACTCAAAATTATAGCATACTGCGAAATCTCTGCGAGATTCAAGTTTTCAAGGTCAGGCACTCTGTGTTTACTATGTAAAACCTTGAAAATCTTGTATGCAAAAATTTCGCTTAGAAAAAAAAACAAAAAAATTGTTATAGGAACTTTGGACTATTGCATGTATTCAATGGCTTCTATTGGTTGTCTGGGCTAATGTGTAATTGTCTTATGTGTCCTTAGAGATTTAGTTTTGTTTTAAAAACGATTTTATGGGAGTGGTAAAAATGGGAAAAGCTAGAGAAAGAGTTTTTGAAGAAAGAAAAGAGTTAGTAGATACAATTATTAGAGATTCAGAAAATGGTGAAAAACCTTTTTGGCAAAAAGGTTGGCTAACTGCCAAGCCGATAAATCCGACTAATGGTGTATCGTACAGAGGAATAAATTTAATAAAGCTATACATGGCAGCTGAAAGAATGGGCTTTAAAGATAATCGGTGGTTAACGTATAAGCAGGCAGAATCTAAAAAGTGGAAAGTAAAAAAAGGTGCTAAGTCCACAAGGTTGGAATTTTGGAAATGGGATATAACAAAAAAAATCAAAGATGAAAACGGAAAAGAAAAAGAAATAACAGAAGAATTAAATAGTCCTATAGTATCATATTTCAATGTATTTAATGCTGAACAGATTGAAAATATTCCTGAAAACACATCAAGTAATGAAATCTTTAGAAATAATGAATTAGCAGAAAAACTTATAAATAATTCAGAAGCAAAAATAAATTATGCTTTTACAGATAATGCATATTATTCAAGATATGAAGATAAAATTATAATGCCGAACAGGGAATATTTTAAAACGGAAGATGATTTTTACTCGGTAATATTTCACGAAATGGCACATAGTACAGGGCATGAGAGCAGACTAAACAGAGAAATGCATAAAAGGCGATTTGATAAAAAGTATTCTAAAGAGGAATTAATCGCAGAAATTTCGTCAATGTTTTTACAACTGGAATTAGGAATTGAAATAAATAATAACAAAAATCATTTTGAAAATCATAAGGCATACATAAAACACTATATAGAATTATTAAAAGAAACTCCAAGTATATTATTTAGTGTTATAAGAGAAGCGGAAAAAGCAAGTGACTATATATTGAATTATGCAAAGAATTAAAAAATATAAGGGTGTGTAATTATTCATATTCCACACTCTTAAAATTATCTTTCGCAAGCTTGCGAAAGAATAAAAAAATAAAAGGAGATAACATGGTAATTGCTGAAATAGGGAAAATAAAAGATATTGCAGAGATCAGAAGTAGAAGCTTAAAAGAAAATTTTGATTTTGAAACATTTGAAAAATTGCTTAAAGTATATTACAGTATAAAATTTTTAGATAATCTACATTTTGAAAAAATTGAAAGTACATTTGAGAATAGTTTTGATATAACAGATGAAGCATACGACATAATAAAAACATTTGATATAAGTGTTTGTAGAGGAACAATAGTTAATGAAATAAAACTTTTAAAAGATTATAAGGAGTGATTATATGGATAATATCATAATAAAGAGAATGAAAAAAGAGTACATGAAAGAACTATTAAGCGAAATAAAACATATAACTTATACGCATATTGAAGATGAGAAAGACGAGTATAATTTAGAGATTTACTCTGTGATCAGCGTGGCTATGAAGTTACTGAAAAAAGCGAGTAATAAACAAATAAAAGAAGCGTATAAAGAATTAATTGCAGATCATAAGAATTTTGAAAAAGTAATAATTTCTAAAAATAAAAAATGGTAAAAATATTATATAATAAAGGAGAAAATATGATTGATAAAGAGCAGATTGTTAAATATTTTGAAAGCATTGAAAATGAAAAATTTATTTATGATGATAAACCTGCAAAATTTTCATGGTCTTGTAATGATAATGATAATGAACATGGAGTTATGGGAGGGTATAATGTTACTGGAAAATGGTCAGGAATGGGAATACCATTTTCAAAAAATGATAATATCGAAGAAATAAAAGTCATAATTGAAAAATATTTAATTATACCAAAAGCAAAACAAATGAGTTTATTCTAAATTTGTCTAAAAAAGATATCTTTGATTGATATCTTTTTTATTTTAGAATTACATTAAAATATAAAGTTGTTTATCCAGGACTTTCCGGCAGCTGTAGCTGCAGAGTAGAATTTCATCAAAATACTATAAAATAAGGATTCTTATTTTTTGAAACTCTGATAATTGAAACAATCATCAGGGTTTGTATTATGATTTTTATATAAAATAAGATTAAAGATATAGAATATAATCCGGTCACAAAATTTTCCAGCAGAAAATTTATTGCACTGTAACATATGGGGTAATGCAAGCAGATAAAACACTCTTTTTATTCCGGAAAGGATAAGAGAAGTTAAATCACTTCTCTTTTTTTCTTTTAAAATTTTTCTTTTTTTTCACTCAAAATTATAGCATACTGCGAATTTCCTGTGGAAATCTAGTTTTCAAGGTCAAGCACTCTGTGTTTACCATGTAAAACCTTGAAAATCTAGTATGCAAAAATTTCGTTTAGAAAAAAAACAAAAAAAAATGTTGGAGGAACTCTGGACAATTACATGTAAGCAATGGCTTCTATTGTTTATTCGCTTAAATATGTAAGGCTTGTGAGTGTCCTTAGTGATTTAGTTTTGTTTTTAAAAATCTTATAGTAGGAGTGATAAAAATGGAAATGAGAACAATAATGAAATTACATTTTGAAGAATTGAATAAAAAAGTGCTTGAATTACACGATAGTCAGGACGAGGACAATTATAGAGAAGTGCAAGCAATTAAAAATACAGCTGAAAAAATGTCTCTAGCATTTAAAAAGGCACTAGATGATGAATTAGTTATTGGTGCTGATTGTCTTTACTCAAACGCAAGGGAAGTCTTGGAATATATGGAAAATGAAGAATATGAATTTAAGTTTAACAGAGTAGAAAAACATGGTGAAAAATTTAAGCTTACACCATATTGTCCTGAAAGTGTATTAGATATAGACAGTTTAATATGGGTGTTTAGACTTTTTAACTGGTAAATAGATGACAGTAAACATTAGAGAATATTTGTATAGAGTGTGTAATAATAAGACTTACGCACTCTTAAAATATACTTTCGCAAGTATGCGAAAGATAAAAAAATATAAAGGGAGTGAAAAAATGAAAGAATGGAAAGATATAGAAAAGAGTCAAGAAAAAATAAGAGAAAAATATAAAATATATAAAAATTGGAACTTATTAAGAATAATGAAGAAAGATAAGGATTTTAAGTTAACAATTTTAGACATATGTGAATATTTTGATAATTCAGTATATAAGCCAAAAATTCTACAGGATTTATATATAGCAACAATAGAAAATATAAAATTTAAAGATTTTGTAATTGACTATGATTATGAATATGAAATTCTTGGAGAAGAATATTTAAAATCTATAGGGGCAGTATAAAAAATAGGGAGATGATTATAATGAAAAAAATAGATATAAAAAAAATGGGAAGAATGGAATACTGGGTTGGAAATAGTTTTATTGAAGACTTAAGCTGTGAGATAATATTTCAAATAGAATCAAATTATAGATTACTGGAAGAAATAAAGAAAAATGGTTCAAAAATTGAATTGAGCAGGGAGCAGAAGAAAGCATATATTGCAGGTAATTTAGATGATTGCTTTGAATATATACAAAATTCAATTAACAATGGTCATGAGATTGATTTAGATGTTGATCAAATAATAGGCTTTGCAGTCGAAAGTATTGCCGAAGCAATAGAAGAATTTATAGAAAATGATTATAAAAACGAGTGGGAGCAAGTCAAAGTTTTTTATCTAAAAAATCAGATAGGAATATTAGAAGAAAATGAGACTTTAGAGGGATTTTTAAGAAAAGATTTTAAAGAAATAAGCAAGGCAATAGAAATGGGAGATTGTAACGAATATCCGGTATGGTTTAATTGGTATGAAAATATTCTAGTTGATCTTGAAAAAAAACCACAGAATTATATAAAATTAGATTCTGAATGGTATGCATATAAAAAAGATTTTGATGTTAGAAAATAATTTTTAAATCACAAAAAAGCCCCATTAGGGGCTTAATATTTTGTGTCTTTTAATTTGTTCAGAAAATTTTCTATTTTTAGCAAATATTCTGAGTGTTCTATATCTGCAGATACTCCATATAGACGAATACAATAAATTGTATTCCATTTTTCTTTATATCTTATAGTATAAGTTGTATTATCTATATTAAATGTCACAGGGGCAGTATGTACTAAAAAGACTCTTGGATTCTTATGAAAAACATATTCAAACCATTCATTGATTTTTTCTATTTTTCGGATTCCTTTAAAAAAATAATAATAATTTGGACTCATATCCCTTTACCTCATATTAATTGTTGTTTGACAAATTATACCTTTTTTGTTGCAAAAAATCAATATAAAGAACATTAAAGGTTGAATATATTTTCAAAAAGCAAAAAAATCGGCTAAAATAAGGCAATTAATGAAATAAATAAAATATATAATAAATCAATAAAAATTTATGATATAATAAATATAGATAGTTTATAAAATAAATTTTAATAGTAGATTATAAAAATGAAAGGAGAAAGTATGGAAAAAATAAATAAGAACATTGTTGAATTGATTGCTAGTGGGAAAGATATTAGTGAAGAAACTTTAAAAATTTTATTGGAAAAAATTAAGGCAGTAAATGAAGAAGAAGTGAATTATGTTCAAAAGTTATCTAAAAGGATTGTAATGACTAATCTTGGCTTTTTAGTAAGAAATAGAAAAAGGTTGATACAAGCTGAATTTGTTTCTAAAAAGTCAAAAATAGCTTTATATGAAGGGGATAGTATCAATTTAAATGAGGAAAATCTATATAGTCCTATAGCGATTCATGAAGATGTTAAGATGAACGAGAATTTTAAGCTACGAGCAGCTGAATATTTACTTAATGTTGAAAAAGATTTATATAGTGAAGATAACTTAGATATTGAAATTGAAAAATCTGGAATATTAGTAAAATAATCTGATCACAAAATTTTCACTGGGAAAATTTATTGCACTGTAACAAATGGGGCAATGCAAGCAGAACAAAAACATTTTTTTTATTCCGGGAATGAGTAAGAGAAGCTAAACCGCTTCTCTTTTTTTATTTATCTTTTTTCTTTTTTTTAACTCAAATTATAGCATACTGCGAAATCCCTGTGGGATTCAAGTTTTCAAGGTCAAGCACTCCGTGTTTGCTGCGCAAAACCTTGAAAATCTTGTATGCAAAAATTCGTTTATGAAAAAAAACAAAAAAAAATTGTTGGAGGAACTTTGCAATTGCATGCAAGTAATGGCTTCTATTGGTAATACGGGCAAATGTGTGAGGTTCGTGAGTGTCCTTATAAATTTAGTATTGTTTTAAAAAATATTATATATGGGAGTGATGAAAATGGAATTGAGAAAAGACAAAATAATGGGTAGAGTATTAACAGAGAGGGAAAAAGAAAAACAGGCTTTTAATATAGGGGTGACTAATGAATTAATGAAAAACTTACTAGGAAAAGAAAAGATAAATATATATGATTTTGCTATAAAACATATGAAATTGAAACATTATGATTATGAACAGGTAAAAGAAATTCAAAAAAATCTTTCAAATGAAGAATTGGAAAAATTTCCGTCAATGGGTTTAGACATGGGAGTTTTTCAAAACAATCAGAATGAATATATATCAGTATATGATATAGGAGATATAAGGTTAAAATCTATTGAAATGGCTAAAGAATGGACTGAAACTATTCAGGATTTAATAACAGGAAATCATGAAGTTGAAAATTCTAAGAATGCAGTAGATACTTTAAAAGTACATTTTAAATGGAGTGAACGCTTTTCACAGGAAAATATCATATTTGAAGGAAATGAAGCAGTTGAGTTTCTTAATAAATTAATAGAAGCTGATAATATTTACAGTGAAGAGAGGGAAATAAATGATCAGGATTCAGAAGAAGATTATCTGCCATATTACAAAACAAAACTAGCAATAGAATACAGCGGTGTTAAATATGATATAGAGAGAATTGATCTCGGTGACGGAATTTACAAAGATTTAAAGTCATTTACTAGAGAGAGAGAAGAAAACTTTCAATTTTTATCAAACAAAATTGAAAAATTAAGGTCTGTAACTTCTGATAAAATAGTTGATGATTTTAAGAATAATTACAGTAAATTGTTTCAGGAAATGAAAGATTATAATCCTCAAAAACAGGAATTCAAAACATCAAATGAAGCATTTGAGGAAATAGAAAGGGTGTTGGTAGAAAAGGAAAAAAAAGAAAAATAGATCTAATGTAGATTAGAAGACTGGTATTTTTGAATATCAGTCTTTACAAAAAAAATCTTTCGCAAGCTTGCGAAAGTATAAAAATTAAAAGATTATAAGGAGATGATTTTATGGCTACAAGAAGTATGATAGGGTATATTAATAAAAATAATAGAGTAAAATTAGGATATTGTCATTATGACGGAGATTTAGAACACAATGGAATAATATTACAGAATTACTATAATAATATGGAAATAGTAAAAAATCTTTTAAAAGGAAAGGGAGTATATTTTTTAACTGATAATATAAGAAAAAATCAATATTACAGAGATGATTATTCAGTTTCAAATCATATGACATTAGATGATTTATTAATGAATTTAGATGAATATGTTATGACAGTATATTTTTATTTATATCATGAAAAAATGAATAAATGGTTATATATTGATACGCATGAACCTGCTTTGAGAGATTTAAAAAAGGGAGTATCAAAAATAGAATTAAAACCATCTGATAAGCTATTAGAAAAAGATTTTGGTTTGCTGATAGCACAAAAATTAAAATCATCAGGAATAAATGTTTATAATGTAGGAAAAAAGGGAATAGAAAAAATATAAAAGATAATCTTTACAAAAAAGAATTATATGGTAAAATAAAGTATAGAAAAAAAATTCCATACCATTAACAATTTTAATGTAAAATTTAACTTTAATCACGTAGAGTTGACCTTTTAAATTTTAGCCTTTTGGTTAAAAAATAGGTCAACTTTTTTTTGGTTTATTCATAAGCGGGATTATCGGACGTTAATTTAGATTAGAATATAATTAAAAAAAATAATCTTAAATACCCATATTTCATCTCTGGAAATCTTCTAATTTTTAATTATAATTTTATATAAAAATGCTATAAAGCATAATAAATAAAAAGATTAATAGATTTTGAAAAAATTAATTTATATAGTATAATAAACTAAAAATAATAGTCCATAATTAAAAACTTTATACTATTTTGACTAAGGGGATGTTGGTATGTTCAAAAAAATAGAAAAACTTCAAAATCTTGGTGTTTTTAATGATTTTAACTGGGATAGAGATTTTAGTAGTGATGATAAAAAAGAACTAAAAGATATTAATATAATTTATGGTAGAAATTATTCAGGCAAAACTACGATTTCAAGGATATTTAGTTCATTGGAAACAAAAAAACTACCTTTGAAATTTATTCAACCTAAGTTCAGTTTAATGCAAGAGAATAATGTAATTATAACTGAAAAAGATATTGAAACTCAAACTTTAGATGTCAGAGTTTTTAATGATGAATTTATTTTTCAGAATTTAAAATTTTTAAATAATACAGATTACGATATAACACCTTTTGCAATTCTTGGACAAAACAATAATGAACTTGAAAATGAGATAAATAAATTGCAAGAAGAACTAGGAAAAAATGAAAAGGAGGAAAAAACAGGTTTATATAAAAAAGCATTTGAGACTGAAATAAAATATAAACAGTTAGATGAGAAATATATTTTTAAAATTGAAGATTTAGAAAAAAAAATGAAAAAAAAAGCAACTGACAGGCAGACTGGAATAAAATATAATCATGAAAGATTTGGTGATCAGAATTATACAGTAGCTAAACTAAAAAAAGAAATTTCAGATATAAAGTTGAAAAATTATACAGCATTAAGTGAAAAAGAAGTAATAATGTATGAATCAATAATTTTTCAACAAGGAAAAATGAAAATACAAAATTATAAAAAACCAAATTTAAATTTTAACAGTATTTGTATATGTGCAAATGAAATTTTATCACGAAAAATAGGAGAATCAAATAAAATATATGAATTATTACTAGATACTGCACTTAATGAATGGGTTAGGAAAGGATTTGAACTTCATAATCAAAAATCAAATTGTGCGTTCTGTGGAAATGTTCTAACAGATGAACGGAAAAAATTAATAAATGCTCATTTTGATGAAGAAAGTAGAAAATTGGAATTAGAAATAATGGAACTAATTAAAAAAATAGATAATGAAATTTCTAATGTTAGTTTATCCCTTCCAATAGATAAAAATAATTTTCAATCTAATTTCCATGGGGAAATTGAGGAAGTAGAAAATAATTTTAAAACGTCTTTAGGGAGTTATACTAAACAATTAATTGAGATAAGGATACAATTAGAAGCTAGAAAAAAGAATATTATAAAATCAATAGAATTTACAATCCCAAAAGATTTTACAAAAGAGCTATTTGAAATTTATGATAAATATCTAATAATGATAGAAAAACACAATGAAATTATAAGTAAATCTCAAGAAAATAAGATAGAAGCACAGAAAAAATTACGATTAAATGAAATATATATATTTAGTGAAACTATTAATTATGACTTGCTCAATAATGAAATTTCTGATATTGAAGAAGAAAAAAAATCTGTATCAAAAGTTTTAAATGAGCTAAAGGAAAAGATAAAAAATAAAGAGTCAGAAATTGAATTGAAAAAGCAACAGTTAAATGATGAGGGAAAAGGGGCAGATCAAGTTAACGAATATTTAACTAATTATTTTGGGCATGAATTTTTAAAATTGCAAGCAGAAAAAATTGATAATCCAAACAAAACAATTCGTTTTAACATCATAAGAAATGGAAATATTGCCTTTAATTTGAGTGAAGGAGAGAAAAGTTTAATAGCTTTTTGTTATTTTATGGCAAAACTTAAGGATGTCATAACAGATAATAAGAAACCTGTCATTTGGATAGATGACCCTATATCAAGTTTAGATTCAAATCATATCTTTTTTATATACACTTTAATTAGAACAGAGATAGTCGAGGAAAAAAAAACAGAACAACTATTCATTTCAACACACAATCTTGATTTCTTCAAGTATTTAAAAAGATTGAGAGGTAATGACAATAAGATAAAAGTACAATACTATATGTTACAAAGAATAGGAGAAACAACTAAACTAACAATTTTACCAAAACATATAAAAGAATATGTAACTGAATTTAACTTTTTGTTCAATGAAATCTATAAATGTTCAAAAATAACGGTTATTGATGATAGTAATTATAAAAGTTTTTATAATTTTGGAAATAATGCTAGAAAATTTTTAGAAATATTACTTTATTACTTATATCCTGATGATTCAAGTCAAATTGAGAAGTTACAAAAATTTTTTGAAAATGAAAGAATTTCAGCAATTATGACAGATAGAATAAATAATGAATATTCTCATCTATCTGGGGTATTTGAACGTGGAGAAATACCAATAGAAGTTCCTGAAATGTTAAAAATAGCAAAGTTGATTATTGATACGATCAAACTTAAAAATCAAGATCAATATGACGCTTTACTAAAAAGTATAGGAGAAAAGGACATTTAAATTAGATATTCCCTATTTTTTATAAAAAAACCTCTACCTTTTTTTTTAATATTATAAGGTAGTTTTCTTATGTATATAAAGTCTTGATTCTTATTTTTTAGACATATGTAATAAAAATATAAAATACTTTATTTACAAAAAGACTGAATAAAATCAGCCTTTTCATTTATAAATATCTTTAAATCCTGATTTTTTT
>RRZT012659201.1_pt1 | contig 22123 bp, 23 predicted proteins | sample 2165551 | NCBI WGS metagenome assembly RRZT01 (sample SAMN10456910, study PRJNA506462) | wastewater metagenome | biome: wastewater; feature: sludge; material: wastewater sludge; isolation source: wastewater sludge with Escherichia coli K12::gfp cells carrying plasmid... | place: USA: Moscow, Idaho... | reverse complement strand
CAGTCTTTGCACTTATAACGCTGTTTACCTGCATTAAACCCTGCTTTGACAAAGTGTATGGATTGACATTTAGGACAGTGAGTAAAGGTTTCGTTCATTGGCTGTTGGTTAGTTTGTGGTTGATGAGGTATTTTAGCTTGTATATGTTGGTTTAACGGTTTAACAATACCCTTATTTTTATCACCAGTATTGTTAGGGGTTTCAATTAATCAGCTCTTGCTTTAAGAATTCATCTTGATATTCTTGTGCAAGTAGAGTGGCTTTGGCTTTTAATGCCGTTTCTTCTTGTATGTCTTGAGTGCTAACAGCTTTTGGAATTTTTAATCTATGTGGGTGATAAATTCTAAGGCGTATAAGATGATTCTGCTTCTCCACTCCTTTACCGTTTTGAGTTTTGCATCATTTTAGTATAAAATGAATACTAATCTAGCGAAACTGCTTAATTGATGCTTGGCAATGTTGCTACCTATGTATGCACAAATCAAATTTTGGTTGCTGTAAAATAAACTGCTAGATAATCAGAGAATAAGGGGTTGGGTTGTGAATGATAGTAAAATCTGTGCCGTGCCTAATTTAAATGCCGATATTATCCCCGAAAAATCAGCGGGCGGATATGAGATTGGTATGAATTTTAATGATTTTCTTAACAAAATATCTAATAATTTTATACATCTAGACAAGATGGTTGGCTTATTATTATCCGCCCATGATTCTTGGGTTGTAGAGTGGTTTTCCAATGAATACTATGTGGATTATAAATATGCCTATTGGAATAATACCGTCATTCTAAGATTTGGCACTGACAATAAATTAAATTGCATTACCCTTAAAAATGGCTATCATGGTAAATTATTTAATAAAGTAGCTATTAATGATAGGCTAGGCGTATTAAGTGATGATTATTATTTTCTATTTTATTTTGATACTCATTTTTTGGTAAACAAGCTTGAAAATAGAAAAATTTTAGAAAAATATATCACTGATAATGAATTGTATGACATTGATATAGATGATGATTTTGATGTGATGAGCATTATTTATGATGTTGATGATATTATTGCGGTGCAGGGCATTGAATTGAATACTGATTATTTAACCCAATATTCAAGAGAATATCCAAATCAAATCATTCAAGATATGGTGATATTTTGCAATCAAGATTGAATTCATAACAATAAACCGCAAGCCCAAACTTACAGTTTATCTTATCATTTTACTTCAAAAACAACTGATACCCCACATTATCATCCAAATTCTCACATTCGTAACCAATGTCATTTAAGGCATCTAGGATTTGCCGTGATGAGCCGTGTGACGCTTGCAAGCCCACCAAAATCCGCCCTTCCGCCGCCCCGTGATTGCGGTAGTGGAATAGGGTGATATTAAAGTCTTGTCCCAGTTTTTCAAGGAAGTTTAGCAGCGCCCCTGGGCGTTCAGGGAAAATCACACGGAACAGATGCTCATCGGTCAAATTGGCATGACCACCAATCAGGTAGCGAATGTGCGTTTTTGACGCTTCGTCATCGGTCAAATCATGGGTGGTGTAGCCGTCTTGGTCAAGTTTTGCCTTGATGACGGCACGCTCTTTTTGTCCTTCTTTTAGGGCGATGCCCACAAAGATATGCGCAGGGGCATCGGGGCTCATGGCATCGACACGGTAGTTAAATTCGGTGATGTTGCGCCCTTGTAGGCTACGGCAAAAGTCCAAAAACGCCCCAGTTTTTTCGGGTATCGTCACCGCAAAAATCGCTTCTTTTTGCTCACCAATCTCGGTACGCTCGGCAATGTAGCGCAGGCGGTCAAAGTTCATGTTCGCCCCAGAGACAATCGCCACGCAGTTTTTGCCAGTCAAGCCATGCTCTGTGATGTATTTTTTCATGCCAGCAACCGACAGCGCCCCAGCGGTCTCCACGATAGAGCGATATTCTTCAAAGACGTCTTTGATTGCCGCACAAATCTCATCGTTGTTACACGTTACTACCTCAGGCTCAATCACCGTGCCTGAGCCGTCCGATTTGGGGAGTTTGGCAATCTCAAATGGCAACTCACCAATCTGTGCCACCGCCACGCCATCAGCAAACAGCGACACCTGTGGTAGGCGTAGGCGCTCGCCTGATTCTAAGGCGACTTTTAGGCATGCCGCCCCCTCAGGCTCAACCGCCACCACCTTGATGTGTGGGGCAACCTCCCCCAAAAATGACGCAATACCAGCGACCAGTCCGCCGCCGCCGCACGCTGCAAACACATAATCCACATCTCGCCACTGCTGAGTGAGCTCAAGGGCAATCGTACCTTGCCCTGCGATGACCAGTTTGTCATCATAGGGGGCGATGTAGGTCAAGCCGTCCGTTTGCGACTTGTGAATGGCATAGCGGTTGGCTTCATCAAAGCTGTCGCCATGCAGATGCACCTGTCCGCCTAATGCCTTGACCGCTTGCACCTTGATGTCGGGGGTGGTGGTGGGCATGACGATTAAGTTTTTTAGTCCCAATTGACTGGCGGAATAAGCGACCCCTTGGGCATGGTTGCCCGCAGATGCACAAATCACGCCTTTTGCCTTTTCATTATCGGAAAGCTGGCTAATTTTGTTATACGCTCCACGCAGTTTAAAGCTAAAGACGGGCTGTAAGTCTTCACGCTTGATGCGAATGTCGTTATCAAAGCGTTTGGACAACTTAACGGCAGGGTCTAAGGGGGTGCGGACAGCGACATCATAGACGGTCGCTTGCAAAATGGCACGGACGTAAGGGGTGAGCATGGGTGTCCTTAAAAGTCGGTATTGACGGTTTTGGTTTCTTTGACTTCTTTAATTAGCTTAAATGATTTGCTTTTTTCGTTCCACACATTGACAGCATAAGTGATTTTTTGTTTGGCTTTGGTGTCACTGATTGCTTCTTGCTCACAATCACGGGTAATAAATAGACGGCTGTTGGGATAAAAAGTCAATCGCTTGTCTTCATTGTCTTCGTCACTAGAATAACAATTATCGTAGGGCGAGCCTTCGCCAATGGGCAAGCCATAAACTTTGCCTGTCTTTTTGTCAATCATCGCCCCGCTAATACAGCCTGTACCACAGCCCCAAATACTGACCATATAACTGCCCGCAAAGGCAATCTCGCCATCATCATGAGCCCATTTTAGGCGAGTTCTAAAGCTACGCCAGTCGCCCAGTTGTAATGGGGCTTTTTTGCCTTTATAAATTTGGGCAGGATAGTCACTAAATTTATAGCCTGCCACCGTTTCGGCTTGGGCGGACGTCATTATAAATAGTCCTGCTAACAATACAAATAAAGCTTTCATAAAAATCCCCACAACAAACTGTGTTAAATGACAAAATCAAGCATCAAGCTGTGCCATTACTTCATCGCTAAAGTTGACATTGGTATAGACTTCTTGCACATCATCAAGGTCTTCTAGCATGTCAATCATCTTCAGCACTTTTTGCGCATCATCAATGTTATCAATGTCTGCGGTGGTGCTGGGCGACTGGGTCACTTCGGCATTATCAGGCTTGAATCCTGCGCCCGTCAGTGCGTCCATCACCGCCCCAAAGTCAGCAGGTTCAGTGATAACCAGCAGGCTCTCGCCATCATTTTCAATATCGCTTGCCCCTGCTTCTAGGGCGACTTCCATGACGGCATCTTCTAGCGACACATCATTAAAGACAATCTCGCCACGCTTGCTAAACAGATAGGCGACCGAGCCTGATGTGCCCAGATTGCCGCCATTTTTGCTAAAGGCGTGACGCACTTCGCCCACGGTGCGATTGACGTTGTCGGTCATGGTCTCAACAATCACCGCCACACCGCCCACGCCATAGCCTTCGTAGGTAATCTCTTCCATGTTGTCATTATCGCCACCGCCCGCACCACGCTCAATGGCACGCTTGATGACATCTTTGGTCATGTTAGCCCCGTTGGCTTTTTCTAGTACCGCACGCAGACGGGGGTTGTTATTGGGGTCGGGGTCGCCACTTTTGGCGGCGGAGACGATTTCACGGATGATTTTGGTAAAGATTTTGCCTTTGGCGGCGTCTTGTTTGGCTTTGCGATGCTTGATGTTTGCCCATTTACTGTGACCTGCCATATTTCACCTTATTTGCTTATAAAATTGGCGTATTATACGCTTTTCATGGAATTTTGTAAAACATCGCCAAGCCATGCCACAAAGCTTCTAATGGCAGGACTTGCCCCACGATTTTTATAATAAATCGCCGATAGGGGCACGCTGGGAATTTGCCAATCATCAAGCACGGGTATTAGCTCATCATCTGCCATAAACGTAGGCAATAGCCCCACGCCAAGCCCCGATTTAATCAAATCTTTAGTCAAAGCAAAATCATTGCAACCAATAAAAGGCTGAGGCGACAATTTGACTGTATGTTCGATCTTGGTCAATGTCCATGGCAAAGACAAAGTTTGGGCGATGACAGCGTGCTGATATAAGTCGTTAGGCGTAGTGGGTTTGGGGTGATTTTGTAAATATTTTGTACTTGTAAAAATGGCAAAATCCATGCTCATCACAACTTTAGCGACCACATTGTCATTGTCAATATTGCCTGCCCGAATGGCAATGTCAATGCCGTCTTGAATCATGTTAATTTTGGTTTGTGTTAGGTTGATGTCTAGGCTAACATCAGGATACAGAGTAAGAAATTTGGGCAAATTGGGGGCAAGTAGCAAGGCGGATATGTCGGCAGGAACAGATAATTTAAGTAGTCCTGTGGGTTTATCCAATTCGTGATGAATGCTGTCAATGGCAAGGCTAGCATGACTTAGCATCTCTTGGGCGTGAATAAAAAACCGCTCGCCAAGCTCATTTAAACTCACGCCTTTTTTGCCACGGTTAATCAGCTGTGTACCCAGTGAGCTTTCAAGTTCGGTCAGTCGTCTGCTAAGTCGTGACGTGGGTACACCCGTAAGCTCAGAAGCACGGCTTAAACTGCCTGCTTGCACCACCGCCACAAATAGGCGGATGTCATCTAAGTTAATGTTATTCATAAAAAAATTCCTACCTTTCTATTTTTGCAAAATGAATTTGCAATATTGTAACTTGTTTAATGATAAAAAATAGTTATAATAAACTCCTTTTTGATTTATTTAACTTAATTACATTAGGTAACCTGATGAATGCTTTATTTGAAAAACTGGCACAAAACTTAACCCCTTATATTTTAATGCTGACCCGTGTGGTGGCAGGCTATATGTTTTTATTATACGGCACTTCCAAATTTTTTGAAGTACCTGTTTCTATGACCAAGGGCAACGGCTCGGTGGAACTGTTTTCTGCCATGGGCGTGGGCGGTATCATTGAGATTGTTGGTGGTGCGCTGATTATTTTGGGTTTGTTTACTCGTCCTACGGCGTTTTTGTTGGCAGGTTTGTCGGCAGTGGCGTATTTTGGTTGGCACGCCCCCGAAGGCTTGTTTAATCCCATTGGCAACCGTGGTGCGCCTGCCGCTTTATTTTGTATGACGTTTTTATTACTTTGGTTAAATGGGGCGGGCAAATTGTCGCTTGATGCCAAACTGTTAAAATAATATCTTTGCAAAAATAGAATATTATCTTGTTAAATTGTATCTTGTTGCAAAAATAAAAACAAGTAAAATAGGCTTTATCAATTGAACGAGAGAATTTTATGCAAATAATCCGTAAAGCGTCCGAGCGTGGTCATGTCAATATCGGCTGGCTAAACAGTCATCACAGTTTTTCTTTTGGGGATTATTATGATCCCAATCACATGGGATTTAGCGATCTACGAGTGATTAATGATGACCGTGTTGCGGCTAGTGCAGGTTTTGCCACGCATCCACACCGTGACATGGAGATTCTAAGCTATATTTTAGAAGGTGCGATCGCCCATAAAGACAGCATGGGCAATGTAGAGACCGTGCCTGCAGGCGAGTTTCAAATCATGTCGGCAGGAACGGGTATCACCCATTCAGAATATAATCCCGACACAGTCAATACTTTGCATTTGCTACAAATTTGGATTAAGCCCAATATACTGGGCGTAACCCCACGTTATGAGCAAAAAGCCTTTGCTGATAAAGAAGGGGCAACGCTGATTTTATCCCCCAATGGCGATCATGATTCGCTCATGGTTTATCAAGACATGAAACTATGGCGACATCAGTACGCCAGTGGTACATCAAGCCAAACCATTACCCTTAATGGCGATCGTAACTATTGGTTACATATGGTCAAAGGTGTGATAAAAGCGGGTAGGGTGGAGCTTAGTGCAGGCGATGCTTTGGCTGTCAGTGGTGAAAGCGTGTTGCAGCTTGATATTATGGCTCAAAGTGAATTTTTGTTATTTGACTTAAAATAACGTAAGCTATTTTTGCGAAAATAGAAAATCAACTTGCCAAAATCGCTCTTGTGGTTTTAGGCAAATCTTTTATAATAGGCTAAGTTTTAATTTTTTAAGTGAGTGTCCCATGACCAAACAAGTTGCCGTGATCATCGGTTCAGCCAGCAAAACCTCCTTTAACCATTTGGCGGTAAAATACCTACAATCAGTCGCCCCTGCGTCTTTACAATTAAACATCGTTGAAGTGGGTGATTTGCCCTTATACGATCGTGACCTAGATGAGCAAGATGTTCCTGCTTATACTCGTGTGCGTGAAGCGGTGAAAGCGTCTGATGCGGTAATTTGGGTTAGCCCAGAGCATAATGGTGGTATGTCTGCCATGCTAAAAAACGCCATTGATGTGGTGTCTCGCCCTGCAGGTCAAAGCCTATGGATTGGTAAGCCACTAGGACTTATCACCGTTAACGCCAGTGGCAGTAACCGCGTGGTAGATGCCTTGCGTACCATTGCGGCGGGTGCCTATATCAATATGCCTGTTGCTCCTTATGCGGCAGCTGTAGGCGGTATCTTTGCAGGTGCGTTTAATGAACAAGGTGAGCTAGTCTCTGAACAAGCCCAAGGCACGTTGCAAGGCTTTATCAATGCTTATGCGGACTTTGTTGCACGTTTTTAAGTATTGTATCAATAGCAAAAAGCCAATCTGTTTAAGCAGATTGGCTTTTTTAATGGCGTTATGAGTTATTTTTTCTTAACGATTTTTTCAATCTCTTGCAATGTTTTTTCGCTCTGTTTGCCATAGGCTTCTAACACGGATTTATTGGCGTCTTGGGCGGATTGCAGGTAGCTTGAGGTCATTGCCCCTTGTTTTTTTAGGGCGTTTTGTCCGTCTGTACTGCCATAAAATGCCAATTGTACATCAACTTCTTTTTGATTATAAATACTTTTGGCGGTTTGTAGGTAGGATTTTTTAAGGCTGGCTTTGACTTGTGGGGTGTCTAGGCTTTTTAATAGTCCTTCGGCATAACTGTTATAAGCTTCCATGGCTTTTTTGCGTTCATCATCGGTCAGTTTGCTGTTATTGCTTAGTGCATACGCCAGCGCCATGCCGTCATTTTCTAAGCTGTCTGCCACACTGCGATAAAATAGGGCTTCATAATTGGCAAGTTTTGCCAAATCGTCCAAAGATTTATCACTAGGATTGGCAAAGCCGAGCGTGCTCAGGCTTAGGGCGGTAATTAAAAGTAGTGATTTTAGTTTCACAAATTTCTCCAGTTTAAAAATGCTACCTTAAATGAAGTTTTAAGGTAGCTTAATGGGATTAAGGTTTTGGGGTTTCGTCCACGTTAATGGCATCTTTCATCAGTGCTTCATCAAGGGTTACGCCTTGATCTTTGGCGTGTTTGGGGCTGACATACAGCGTTAATGTATTCATGACGGTGGGCTTGATTTGGCTAGGTGGTGTGCCGTCTAGCGTTTGGGCGACCAGTTTGGCGGTTGCCACACCAAAATCAAAATCATTAACCCCAAGGGCAGCCGTTGCCCCACGACGTACCGCAGGTTCGTCTGAGGTGATGACGGGGATTTTTAGTTCATTGGCGACTGCGACCATGGCTTCCATGGCGGACGCTACGTTATTATCCAGTGAGGTGTAAATCAGGTCAGCACGTCCTGCCAGTGCCCGAGTTGCTGCTGCCACATCAGCCGAGCGGTTGGCAGGCACTTCTACCAAGGTCATGCCGTGTTTGGGTAGCTCTACCGCTAGGCGATCTTTGAGCGATACGGCATTCATCTCACCTGCGCTATAAACAAAACCTACCCGAGTGGCGTCAGGTTTGATTTTTTTAAGCAGTTCAATTTGTGGTTCTAGGGGCAGTTCGCTAGATAAACCTGTGATATTGGCTTGGGTTGCTACGCCTTTATCATCAATAAGTTTGGCGGCAACAGGGTCAGAGACGGCGGTATAAATCAGTGGTATGTCTTGGGTAACGGCAGCGATGGTTTGGGCGGTGGGGGTAGAGATGGCGACAATGGCATCGGGTCTGTCAGCAACGAATTGTTTGGCGATCTGTCCTGCGGTTGCCGTATTGCCTTGTGCTGATTGGAAATTGATGGTTAAATTTTGTCCTTCTTTATAACCCAAATCGCCCAATCCTGCAATCACCCCACGGCGTATGTCGTCTAGTGACGGGTGTTCGACGATGGCGCTGATGGCAACGGTTTTGGTGGGTTTGTCACTGCTTGGGGCGGGGGCAGTGTCTTGGGTTTTGGGGGTGTCTGCCCCTTGTCCACAGCCAAATAATAAAGCACTGCACAAGGCAATGATCGGTAATCTGCTAAACATGGTGAATCCCTTTGGTTGTTAAAAGCTAAGAAATCGCCAATATAAGCCAAATCACAGCGTGGGTCAAGTGTTGGGATAAATTAAAAGTCAAATCCTTGCTCTTGTAAAGACAGTTTGGCTGCTTGGGGTAATTTTTCCCATAGGGATAATTTGGCGTGCTCGTCTCCTTGAGTAAGCACCAATTCAACCAGTGGCAAAGCATCAAACGGCAAATCGTCTATTTTTTGAGCCAACACTGCCAAATAATACGCCCCGTCCACGTCCTTATCGCTCATCACCCGCTCATAAATGGCGTTTAAACTGCTATTTCTAATACTGCCTTTGGCAAGCAGGCGATGTATCGCTTGTAGGGCGGTGTTGGGCGTTTGGCATAGCGTAACGATGGCTTCATCAAAATCATCAAAATTATCAATGTCATTTGTCATGTGTACCCCCTAAAAAATCCGCTTATCATCACGCACTTTGGTAAATTTGCCAATATGTCCGTCTATCGCCTTGGCAATATCCATATAATGCACCGCACAGCTGTCGTCCGCCAAGACGCTTGGTGTGCCACGGTCGGCATTTTGGCGTATGCTGGCATCTAATGGTAAACGCCCCAACAGTGGCACGCCATACTGTGCGGTCATCTCGTCCGCCCCGCCTGTGCCGAAAATCGCTTCGCTGTGTCCGCAGTTGCTACAGGTGTGCAGTGCCATATTTTCTACAATGCCAATGACGGGAATGTCGGTTTTTTGGAACATTTCTACGCCTTTTTTGGCATCTAATAGGGCGATGTGTTGCGGTGTGGTGACGACGACCGCCCCAGTGACAGCAATCCTTTGAGCCAATGTTAAGGCAATATCGCCTGTCCCTGGGGGCATATCAATGAGTAGGTAGTCCAAGTTTGGCCAGTTGGTTTGTCCGTATAGCTGCATCAGTGCCCCCGTTGCTTTAACCCCACGCCACGCCACAGGGGTGCTGTCGCCGTCTAGCAGGCTACCAATAGAAAGCATGGCAATACCATGAGCGTCTATCGGCACAAAATTCTCATTTTCTACTTGTGGGCGTACCCCTGCCACGCCCAGCATATCGGGCATGGACGGGCCATAAATGTCAGCGTCCAAGATACCGACCTTGTACCCTAATTTTTGTAGGGCAAGGGCAAGATTGACCGTGGTGGTGGATTTGCCTACGCCGCCTTTACCTGAGGCAATGGCAAGCGTGTGTTTGATACGGGGGTGTGGGCTTAGGTCTTGCTGTTTGGGGGCGGATTTTTCTTGTTTCATGGTGTTTTGTGGGCTTGGGGTGTAGCTTTGGGCGCTGTCTTGTGATTTGGCGTTATCGCTTAACTGCACATTAAAATTTAGCTCGGCAACACCAAGCTCAAACAGCGCTTTTTGTAAGGCGTGATATAGGGCTTCAAGCTCTCTTTGGTCGTCTGTTTTGCCAATAGCGATACTGATGTCTAATACATCATCATGCTGATGTTGGTTTTGGATAAAGGCGGTTAGTGGTTTGCCATATAGGGTTTTGGCGGATAACAGTTGCTCAATGGCGGACGTATTGACGGGGACTTTTTTGCTTTTTTTGAAGGGATTAAACATGGGGTTTTAACCAATATAAGGTTTCATCAACTAAGGAATACTGTTCATGGGGGCGTTCATCAGAAAAACCAACAAACCCCCGTTTCATCAGCTCTAAAATCGCCACAAAACTGACCACGACCCCGATTTTGCCTTGGGATTTGTCAAGCAGTTCGCTAAAGGTGCCATGTCCCTTTTCGCTTAGAATACGACTAATGCTGGTCAGACGCTCGGCAAGTGGCACGGGGTCGGTTTTGACGGTGTGCATTTGGTAATCGGGCTTTAGCTGCATGGCAACCAAGCTATTAACCAAAATATCAGGGGAAAATGTGGTGGGCAGGGCGGTCATGGCGTGTGGACTGGGCAAGCTGACAAACGCCAAAAACACATCACGCTCAAGGCGGATTAGGCTATCAAGTCGCTTGCTGGCTTCTTTGATTTGGGCGTAGGCTTCTAGTTTACGAATCAGTTTGGCTTTGGGGCTGTGTTCATCATCGATGTGCTTGGGGGCTTGGGGTAGTAACAGTTCGCTTTTGATGACCAGTAGCGTACTTGCCATGAGCAGATAATCGCCCGCCAATTCAAAATACTCACTATCCAAATCCTTGATATATTGCAAATACTGCTCAGTAATGGGTAGCAGGGCAGTTTCTAAAATGTCAAAATTGTTCTTTTTTACCAAATACAGCAAAAAATCCAACGGCCCTGCAAACTGTTCAAGCCAAATGGCAAAGGCTTGGGGCGGAATGTATAGGTCATCGGGCAGGCGTGCCACAGGGGTATCAAAAATGCGTACCCCTGTGGTGTCCTTGGCGACAATTTTATGTTTCATTTTTGGGATTTATTTTAGCTTAGCAAGTGGACGAATGCCAATCGCACGGCGAGTTTTATCCAACTGCTTACTTGCCACTCGGCGAGCCTTTATTGCCCCTTGTTGTAGGATTTCTTCTAGCTCTTTGGGGTTGTTCATTAAGTCCAAATACCGCTGACGCATGGGGGCGATCTCATCATTGATTTTATGGAACAAGATGTCTTTGGCTTCCCCCCAGCCAATGCCTGCACGGTATTTATCTGCCAGTGCTTTGATTTCGTCTGCTGTGGCAAAGGCTTTATAAATCTCAAAGATGTTGCAGCTTTCGGGGTCTTTGGGCTCTTCGGGGGCTTGGCTGTTGGTCACGATTTGAGCAATGGCTTTTTTTAGGGCTTTTTCAGGGTCAATTTGTGGATTGCCGTCGCCAAATAAAGGAATGGTATTGCCATAAGATTTGCTCATTTTACGCCCGTCAAGCCCTGTCAATAAAGGCGTATCTTCATCAACCACGGCATTGGGTAAAGTAAACAGCGGTTTGTATTTAAAATTAAACGTCCCTGCCATGTCTCTTGCCATTTCAATGTGCTGAATTTGGTCTTTGCCAACAGGTACATGAGTGGCGTTAAACATCAAAATATCTGCTGACATTAAGACAGGATAGCTAAATAAGCCCATGCTGATGCCAAAATCAGGATCGGTGTCTTCTTTTTCTTGGTTAATGTCAACCATGGCTTTATAGGCGTGGGCTCTGTTCATCAAACCCTTGGCACAGTTGCAGTTTAAAATCCATGCCAGTTCAGGGATTTCGGGTATGTCCGATTGGCGATAAAAGGTGACTTGCTCAAGGTCAAGACCACAAGCCAGCCAAGTGGCGGCAATGGCACGGGTGGAGCGGTGAATTTCATCGGGGTCAAAGCATTTGATGATGCCATGATAATCCGCCAAGAAAAAAAATGCGTCCCCGTCCCCATTGGCAAGGGCTTGTTTGGCGGACAAAATGGCAGGGCGAATAGAGCCAACATAGTTACCCAAATGGGGAATGCCTGTCGTGGTAATGCCTGTTAAAATGCGTTTTTTTTCGGGGGTATCAGTCATAATAAATCCTTAAATTAAAGCTGTGTTATTGATAAAAGCGAGTGCCGTCCGCTTGCGTTTTAAAACGGCGATGAAACCACATCCATTGGGTGGGGTCTTTTTGGATATTGGCTTCAAACATGTCGTTAATGCGTTGTGCGTCCGCCACTTCATCACGGCTAGGGTAGTTTTCTAGCACAGGGCTTAGGCTGATGTGATAATGCGGACGTTTGCCCTTGGGAAGGTGGTCGGGGGTTTGGCGTACCATGTCCATGACAATCACCGCAGGCGGGCTTTCTTTGTCGCCAAGTTTGGCAAGTCGTCTTTGGGCGGTAATGGTCGCCGCTGGCACACCAAAAAACGTTGCCATAACCCCATGATCTAGCCCAAAATCTTGGTCGGGACTATACCAAATCACATGACCTTCTTTGATACGGCTGATGAGTTTTTTCATGTCCCGATTGGGGATTTGCTCATCAAAAATGCGTCTGCGACTGTTATAAATCAGCCAGTCAAATAGGGGGTTGTTTTGTTTGCGATACACACAGTCGGCAGGGAAAAACTGGGTGCACAGACGTCCGCCCAAATCCAGCGTGGTATAATGACCGCCAAGCAAAATCACCGTACGTCCGTCATTACGAGCTTGTATCAAATGCTGTAATCCTGATATGCTAAAACAGCGTTTAAAGACGTTGGGGCGATACCACGCACACAGACTTTCAAACACGCCAATGCCTTGATTGACAAAGATTTGTTTTGTCATTCGTAGGCGTTCATCATCGGATTTATTGGGAAAAGCAAGTTTGAGATTGGTTAGGGTGTCTCGTACTCTGGATTTGACCAGTTTAAAAACAAGCTCGCCCAATTTACGTCCAAGCATAAACTGAAAGCGTAACGGCAATAAAATCAGCGGAAAAATAATCGCCAGTACCAGCCACACGCCCCAATTTTTGGGGTGCAAAAATTGCCACTGCCAAGGGGCTTTATCGGCAAGGTGGGTTTGTTTATGCGTGGCGGTTAGGTCGGGCATGGCTTTGATATCAATGGTTTGACCGCTGTCGTTATGGTCGCCATTGCCATTGCAGTTTCCACCACAACAAGGGGAATTATGTGTCATTTAGTTAATTAAACTCTCTAAGCTGTCCCAACGCTCTAATTTTTCAAGCAGCATTTCATCAATCTCGCCAAGTCGCTCACTCAGGGCGGTCGCCTTTGCCAAATCACTCACAAACAGTGAACCGTCCGCCAAAAGTTCGCTAATGTCTGCTTGCTCTTGTTCTAGCCCTGCTATCTCATCGGGCAGGCTTTCTAACTCTCGCTGTTCTTTATAGCTAAGTTTGCGTTTGTTTGTTTCAGGTTTGGTTTCTTGTTTGGTGCTTTGGCTTTGGGGTTTGGGGTCGGCTTTGGCAGGTTTATTATCGGGCTTGGCTTTAGGAGCTAAGTCATCTTGACGCTGTTTTTGCACCACATAATCGGCATAGCCGCCAACATATTCATCAATGATACCCACGCCGTCTTTATCTGTGCCAAATACCCACGTTTGCGTTACCACGTTATCCATAAAGGCACGGTCATGGCTAATGAGTAAAATCGTACCGTCAAAACCTGCCACATATTCTTCTAGCAGCTCAAGTGTTGCCATATCAAGGTCGTTGGTCGGCTCATCAAGTACTAGCACGTTGGCAGGTTTTAGCAGTTGTTTGGCAAGTAGCACCCTAGCACGCTCACCCCCTGATAGGGCTTTGACGGGCGTTCTGGCACGGTTGGGCGTAAATAAAAAATCTTGCAAATAACCCAAAATATGCGTTTTTTTGCCATTGACTTCCACATAATCCGAGCCTTCGGACACGTTATCGGCAACTGATTTTTCAAGGTTTAATTGGTCTTTTAACTGGTCAAAAAACGCCACGTTAAGCGATGTGCCAAGCCTTACCGTGCCGTGCGTTTTAGCACTGTCGTCTAAGCCTAAAATGGTGCGAATCAGGGTGCTTTTACCCACGCCATTTTGTCCGATAATACCGACTTTATCGCCACGCAGTAGCAGGGTGTTAAAGCCTTTAACTAGGACTTTGCCGTCATATTCTAGGTTTAAGTTTTTAATTTCACAGACGATTTTACCTGATTTTTCGGCGGTGTTTTGGGTAAGAGCCACGTTACCGACCACATCACGGCGAGCCCTGCGTTCTTCTCGTAGGGCTTTTAAGGCTCGTACTCGCCCTTCGTTACGGGTGCGTCTTGCTTTGATGCCTTGGCGTATCCATACTTCTTCTTGGGCAAGTTTTTTATCAAAATCGGCAAAGGATTTGGCTTCGGCTTCAAGCTGGGCTTCTTTTAGTTCTTGGTAACGGGCATAACCACCCACGCCTTGCGATACGTCATAGCTGTTAAGCTGTCCCCTGTCTAGCTCAACAATGCGAGTGGCAAGCGTATCCACAAACGCTCGGTCGTGGGTAATAAACAGCACCGTTAAGTTTTGGTTAAGTAGGTAATTTTCTAGCCAAGTAATGCTTTCTACGTCCAAATGGTTGGTTGGCTCATCAAGCAGTAAGACATCAGGTTTAACCACCAGCGCCCTTGCCAACAGCACTCGGCGTTTACGTCCGCCTGATAAGTCGCTTAGGTGGTCATCAGGGTTTAGGTTCATGGTTTCAAGTAGGGCACGGGCTTGACGCTCTAAATCCCAACCATGCACCGCATCTATCTCATGTTGTAATTCTGACATCAGGCTACAGGCGTTCATGTCGCCTTGGGTGCATTGTTCGGCACTGTCGTGATAGCGGTGTAGCAGATCGGAAACTGCAGGACTGCCCCCCATCACCACATCAAGCAGCGTACCATCATCACTGGGCACATCTTGGGCAAGCATACTGACCACGGTTGACCCTGCAATGATGACTTCGCCACTGTCGGGGTGCTGCTCGCCTGTGATGAGCTTAAACAGCGTGGATTTGCCTTCGCCATTACGTCCGATTAAACAGACCCGTTCGCCTGCGTCCAAGCTAAAATTAACGTCATCTAAAATGGGGGCAATGCCAAATGCCAAATGGATATTTTTAAGGTGAATCAGTGCCATAAACTTTGATAAATGGTAAAATAACCTGCTATTATAACAAATTTCGCCCCATAAACGGAAAAATTATGCACGAACTGACCGAATTACAAATCAAAGTCGCCTACCTAGAAGACACTTTAGATACCTTAAATGACATCATCGCCAAACAAGACCGCCAATTAACTGACCTACAAGACCAGCTAAAAATACTTTATAGACGGCTAGAAAATGGCGAGCAGGGCAGTGAATTTGATGTGGTGGCGGATAGACCACCCCATTATTAATTTTCCTTTGATAAGAGAAAACGATTGTTTTGTCTGTTTGTTAAATTTTTACTTGTATTTCAAAAATGTTTGCTTTAAGATAACAAGCGTAATATATCTGTAACGTTATACGATATATGTGTATTTTTTGTGCAATTATTTGCAATTTAAACAAAAATTGGCAACTACAGGAGTAAGCGCCATGTCTATGATTTTAAAACCCAAATTTTTAGCCCTAGCCACCTTGTCTGCCATGAGCATGACCGCTTATGGGGCAGGTCTTGACCGTTCTGGGCAGGACATTACCGCCTTTTTACAAGACGGTACTTATGGCGAAGCAGTTTATACTTATATTGATTCCGATGTGTCGGGTTATGATAATGCGGCAGCAGGCGGGGCAAGTAAAGAAGATGCTTATGTCAAAGGCAAAGCCACAGGCGATATTGCTGAAGCTTATGATTTTTTCCGTTGGGGCGTAAAAGCGGACATTAACGATACCTTTAGCGTGGGTGTGTTGTATGATGAGCCTTTTGGGGCGGCGGTTAAGCATTTTGGTAATAGTAATTTTAATGCTAAAGATGCCAATACGACCGTTGCTGAGATGACTGGTGGATATATTACCAGTGTCGCAGGACTACAAGCCGCTGCAGCGGCAGGTCTAGTGCCTGCAAGCCAAGCTCAATCCATTGGAACATTGGCACAGTTAAATAACTCTAAAGCGGGTGAAGGTACTAATGTAGAAATCCGTACCAATAACGTGACCATGCTACTTGGGGCAAAATTAGGACCTAACAAAAACTTCCAAATTTATGGTGGTCCTGCGGCGCAGCGTCTAACAGGTGAAGTACATTTGCGTGGCTTGGCTTATCAGGGGGCGGCAAGTTATGATGCCAAAATTAGCCCTGACCAAACACTAGGTTGGGTAGCAGGTGTTGCCTATAGTAAGCCTGAAATTGCCCTACGTGCGTCTTTGACTTACCGCTCAGAAACCAAGCATGATACTGATGTTGCTGAAGTTATGCCAACAGCGCCAGTGCGTGGATATGCGCCAGTGCAAACCCAAGATTTTAGTGTAACTCTGCCTGAGTCTTATAACTTGGATTTTCAAACAGGCGTAAGTCCTACCATGCTTTTGACTGCTAAAGCCCGTTATGTGCCTTGGAGTAAGTTTGACATCAAGCCTACACTTTACACCCAAGTATCCACCTTGCCAATTATTGATTATGCCAAAGACCAATGGTCAGGCGAATTGGGGCTTGCTAAGAAATTAAATGATAAATTTGTTATTTCAGGTAATGTAGGCTATGACAGCGGTGCAGGCAACCCTGTGAGTACCCTTGGACCTATTGAGGGGTATTACAGCGTGGGCTTGGGGGCAAGATATAACCTAACGCCTGAATGGTCGGTTGCTCTAGGCGGTAAATACCTAAAATTTGGCGATGCCACTGCACAGCTTCCAACACGTGATGTGGTGGGTAAGTTTGAAGACAATGATGGTTATATTGTGGGTCTTAAATTAGCCTATCAAAGCAAAAAATAAATCACACCCTATCATCATATAAAAAGCCAAGTTTATACTTGGCTTTTTGTTGACTATAATATTTACTGCACTGGGTTTTCTTGAGTGTGCTGTTGGCTACGTTTATTACGTTGGTCGGGTAGAGTTAGATTGGTTTCATCAAAGGCGGGTAGTGGAGCAAAGGCGACATTGCCCGCAGGCAGATTTTGCTTTTGGGTCAGTCGCCAGTTTTGTTCATCACTGCTGACGTGTAGATAATATTTACCTGCGGTTGGGTCTAGTGTCACTTCGCCTTGATAGACGTTATCAGTAGTGTGCGTTAGGATAAAATCACGGTCTTTATTTTTATCGGTAGCGTGAGAGATGCGAGCGTTTAGGGTATTTGGGAATGCTTGCTCGGGCTTGGCAAATTTAAGCTCAAAGCGTACCTTGCCATCATCAGCAAATCGCATGACCCCATTTGCCCCTAAGTCGTGAGCCAGTTGGTCTTTGGAGATATCTTGATACAGCGTTTTGCCGTCCATGTACCAGTCATCACGCACTGTGGCATCTTTGTTTTTGACCGCAAACACCACAAAAAAGATACACGCCACGACCACAAAGGCAGGTAGCCCAATGACAAATACAGTAATCATGTAGTTTTTGTACCAAGGGGCGGACTTGGTTTCTTGTGTGGTGGCTGTTTGGTTGGAATTATCGGGAAACATAGGCTTTTGAATTAGTTAAGTTGGGTTATTTTAACATATTTGCTACAATCAAGGGCGATAAGGGTCAATTTATTGTTTTACGATAACTTTTTACGCTTTAAAAGTACCAATACCGCCCCATTGCCACCATCATTGTTGGGTGCAGACACAAAGGCAAGCACATTGGGGATTTGTCTTAGCCAGCCATTAACGCATGTTTTAATGACAGCATCTATGCCTTTACCATGCACGATTTTAACCACAGTTTCATCATTGGCTAGGGCGTTGCTGATCAAGGTCAAAACCCCATCTCGTGCGTCTTCAATGTCCGAGCCGTGCAAATCTACAGCGTCATACCAACGCAGTTTGCCTTGTTTTAACTGTTCAAAGACTTTGTTTTGTAGGGTGGGGATCTTGTAACTTAAAAAAGCGTCCCCTGCTACAGGATTTAATAAAGCCTGCATGTCAGATAAATGGGTGGTCGTTTCTTGCTCTGCACCACTTGCCGCCGCCCTACGAAATACCGCACTACTATCAGCTTTGGGGCGGTCATGACTGACGGACTTTTCGTATTTTAAGGGGGTTACGCCCTGCATGGCTTGGGCGAATAAGGTGTTATCATCTGGGTTTTGGAGTTTTTGGGCTTTGGCTTTGATGTCTTGGGCGACTTTTTGTTTTTCGCTCTTTTTAAGCACCTTTAATTTGCCGTGCAATTCTTGCGATAATAAATCTTTAAAGGTTGTCATGACTTATCAATTTTTGGGTAAAGTGGATAAAGCAAACACAAAAAGGGCGATTTGCCCCTTTTGTTCTGTGCGCAGCCATTTAAAATCAAATGGTTATTGTTTAGCGTTTGGGTAGGTATTCTTTAACATCGTTAGCAAACTGACGCAGTGTTTCTACTGTTTTATCCCAATCCAAACAGCCGTCCGTTACTGATTTGCCATATTCAAGCCCTGATAAATCAGCAGGAATGTTTTGTCGTCCACCTTTTAAATGGCTTTCAATCATCAGACCCATGATGGACTTGTTGCCGTTTTGGATTTGCTGGGCGATATTTTGGACGACCATCGGCTGTAAATAGGGGTCTTTACCGCTGTTGGCGTGGCTGGCATCAACCATGATCATGCCGCTGGTTTTGCCCTTAGCAAGTTCGTTTTCAGTTTGGGCGATGGCAGTTTCGTCATAGTTGGGTTGGTCGTTACCACCACGAAGTACGACGTGGGCGTATTGGTTGCCTTTGGATTTGATGATGGAGACTTGACCGTCTTCTGACAGCCCTAAGAAACTATGACCTGACTGTACTGCTTGCATGGCATTGACCGCAACCGTCATGCTACCGTCTGTGCCATTTTTAAAACCAACAGGGCAAGACAGACCTGAACTCATTTCGCGGTGCGTTTGACTTTCAGTGGTTCTTGCTCCGATGGCTGACCAGCTGATTAGGTCTTGAATGTACTGTGGGGTATTGGGGTCAAGGGCTTCTGTGGCACATGGTAGACCCTTTTCGTTTAGATCAAGCAGTAGTTTACGAGCCAATCCCAAGCCTTTTTCGATATGAAAGCTGTCATTCATGTCGGGGTCGTTGATAAGCCCTTTCCAGCCTGTGGTGGTACGTGGCTTTTCAAAATAAACTCGCATGATGATAAATAGTTCATTAGAGAGTTCGTCTGCCAGCACTTTTAGGCGATCGGCGTATTCGTGAGCAGCATCCACATCATGAATGGAGCAAGGACCAACCACCACCAAGATGCGTTTGTCTTTGCCATCTAGGATATTTTGAACTGTGGTGCGTCCGTTTAGTACCGTCTGATAAGCGGTATCAGATAAAGGATAAAGGCTTTTTAGGGCTTTAGGGGTGATAAGGGGGATAAATTGATCGATATTCACATCATCAATGTCTTTATTGTGGGTCAAAGGTTGGCTCATGGCGTATCCCTTAAAATTAAAAACGGTTATTATGCACGCTTTGACTTGATTTGACAAGCCTTGATTGGGTTATAAACTAAGTCAGGTTAAGACAAAGGGCTAAAAATAGCCAAACAAGAGATGTACCCTAATTTAGGTGGGTAGCTGCTCTATATGTTCACATAAAATCACTGCCAGTCTTTCGGTTAATTCACTGCGTAAGGTTTGACCGTCATCATAAATGCCGTTATCTAGGCTTGAATAGTGTGGGTAGGAGCGAGCTTTTTTAAGTGGGCTAGGCAATTTTTCAGCCTGCCAAGGCAATGAAACCTCCGATCCAATGTCAATCACATCAAGACTGGCATGACCACGATGACGTAGGGTGTAGTGTAGGTTTTGCGATTGGGTGGCAAGTAGGGTAAGTGTTTCATTGCTGATGGTTAATGTTTTTACTCCCATGGCTTTGTCTTTAATTGCCATGGAGTTGGGCAAAATACCACCAAGCACGCCACCAATCGCTGTGCCTAGCCCAAGACTTGCCCCAAGTGTTGCCACATCAATCCCAGCACCGATAATCATACCAACCGCGCTACCGCCAACCGCGCGAATGCCATAACGAGCCAACATATCAGGATCGAATATGTCTTTTTGACCACCTTGGATAAGTAGAGGTTCGCCGTTGGTGTCAACATGATAAAATTTATACAGTTCAAGCAAGCGCTGCTGCATGACAACAAAACCCTGTCGCACTGCATGTTGCATGGTGGATAGTACTGGCGCGGGGTCATCATGTTCACCAATGCGCTGGCTAAAACTGGCGACATTGATGAGAAAATCAGCGATGATTAAGCTGCCTTCTTCTATCATTTCATGCCAAATATCAGTACGTTCTTTATGCAATAATTCAAATACGGGGGCAGAGCTTAAGGTGCCAAGATTGACCCATAGTGACATCTCAGCATCAAAATCAAACGCCACTGTATCAAAGGCATTAACCACGTGTAAAGCGCGCCTTGCCAGCATTTGTTGCCATTCGTTCATGTAAGGGCTACCTGCATTGATAAAGTTAAATACAGGTAAAATGGGTGTGCCAGAGCTTGCCAAAATCGCCAGTTCGTCCTTATATTTGGAGAGCACAGGCTCGCGTACATCTACGACATAAATGGCGATATCAACGGTCAGTAGGGCGCTAACCACTTTGGCTTCTTGAGAAAAGTCGCCAAGCAGAGTGGGTCTTTTTTCTTTGACTGCTTGTAAAAATTCTTGTAGGCGTTCTATGCCATCCAAACGGCTGTTGGTGTGTTCATGTAAAAAATCCATCACCCCTGTGGCGTCTTCTAAGCCTGGAGTGTCGTAGAGCCTGACCAGTGGCAAATCATAACGGTCAAAAATGGTAACAATCTCTACATGGCGGGTGGTTGCTGAAGCGTTTTTGACTTCGCCAAAATCACAATCACGTAATAAAGTACGCATCAGCGATGTCTTGCCTGTATTGGTGTGACCAATAACCGCAATGCTAACCACATCGCTTTGGGTGATATAGCTGTGTAGGGTTTGGGGTGTGGCTTGAGCTTTCATGCTTGAGCGAAACAAAGATAAATTATCCATAAGAAACTCACATTAACTGTACCAAATAAGCGTAAATTTGCCCGATTTTGGTGTGTTTTTTGATGTCCAAAAGCTGTAAAGTATTACTGTTTAAGCAGTTGCTTAAGGGCTTGTCACTTTCTATATAAATTAAACTGTTATCATGATAAAGCTTTTGTGTGTGTACTGCTTGCAATAATGCTTGCCATAAATTTAAGGCATAAGGCGGATCAATAAAAATCAGGTCAAAGGTTTGCGGTAGAGCAAATTTTTTGGGATTGGCAAGTACGTTTTGGGCGGTGTCATTGATAAGCTGTAAGGCAGTGGGTGCGATGTTTAAGGTAGTCGCATTTTGTTTTAGGGTTTGGGCTTGTTTTATGTTTGGTTCTATAAGCACCGCCTGTTTTGCCCCACGAGACAAGCTTTCAAGCCCCAGCACCCCAGAGCCTGCACACATATCGAGCACCACTGCGTCCAGCGTATCCGCCAAAAGCCAATTAAACAACGTTTCACGCAGGCGATCAGGCGTAGGACGCAGTCCGTCACTGTCAATAAAGCTAACCAAACGGCGTTTGTATTGACCACCGATGATGCGTACTTGATTGCTTGGCTGTTTGGGCTGTTTTGCCATAATTTTTCTTTGTTTATCTATAAATACTATTGTTGGGTATGATGATGAGTGGGCTTTTGATGTCCATGTTTGGCTTCTTTTTCCTTTTCTTTGGCTTTTTACATGGCATCGATTTTAGCTTGTAAATGAGCGTGTTTTTCGGCACGAATGCGAGCCATTTCTTCTGGGCTTGGTGGTAAGACAGGGTTTTTCTCTCTGCGTAATACCCAGTAGTCAAACAGTGCTCGCCCGATGGGGGCAGCCACTTTACTACCGCCACCACCGTTTTCTACAATCACCGCTAGGGCGATTTGTGGGTCTTCAACAGGGGCAAAACCTGTAAACCATGCGTGATCCCAGTGGCGAGAATCAAGGGCGGCTTTGTTATAGCTTTT
>RRZT012235723.1_pt1 | contig 22142 bp, 19 predicted proteins | sample 2165551 | NCBI WGS metagenome assembly RRZT01 (sample SAMN10456910, study PRJNA506462) | wastewater metagenome | biome: wastewater; feature: sludge; material: wastewater sludge; isolation source: wastewater sludge with Escherichia coli K12::gfp cells carrying plasmid... | place: USA: Moscow, Idaho... | reverse complement strand
GGACGGGGAGACAGGCTTGGTGGGAGGTGTCACGATCGCCGATCAGGCTGTTGCGGTCCGCGGCTCCAGCAGGGGCGTCTGAGCGCAGCTCGCGGTAGAATTCCTGTACACACCGAGGTGTACTTTCCATTCCTCGACGAGTCTCGCGAGATGACAATCGCACCCGCGATTTCCGGTTGAGTTCGGGTAGTTGTTGCCCGCGTGGTGATTCTAGGTGGAGCGGGCTGCCGCATGGGCCGTGTAGTGCCGTGCAGCGTGTCGCACCAAAGAAGGCTGCGAGCCGCGCACTAAGAGCAGCGGATGACCGTCCGGGGACGATCGCCCAATGAGCAGGATGGCTCGCCACGCCCAGGTTCTACCTGCGCGTCTGGGAAGATGTGGGCATGGACCTGAAGCCCGAGGAGCCCTTGCAGAATCAGGCGCGCCCTGACTTCGCGGTCCCCAAGCCCGGCGCTGACCAGCCGTGGGTCATCCCCCACGAGTACGAGATCGGCGGCGTGCGCTGGTTCAGCGACGCCGTTCATGAACTGGAGCGCGCCCAGCACCCGCTGCTCGCGCAGATCCCGAGGGTGGAACTGGTGGACATGCCCCACCCTCCGCCTGAAGGCGAGCCACTTCCTGCGGAGGCATCGCCGCTGTATCGGCCTACGGTGACGAAACATGAGTGGACAGTTCGGGTCGAGGACGTCGTCAACTTCAACGTCGAGCAACTCTTGGTCGATCTGGACGGTATGGCCCAGGATGTTGGCTCGCAGATGGTCAAAATGTTCATCGAGCACGTCTCCGAGGTATCGGAGGAAGTCGACAATGTGGTCAGCGCCGAGGATCGAGACTTCTTCGACGTATACGCCGAGGCACTGGAGAAGGTCGAGATGACCTTCGACGAGAACGGCGACCACAACCTGACCATGCTTGTGAACCCCGAGACTCACGACCGCCTCAGGGACAAGACTCCAACGCCCGAACAGGAAGCGCGCATCAACGCGATCATCGACAGCAAGCGGGAGGAGTGGCGTGCTGCGCGACGTCGTCGGGAACTTCCTTGAGACGCTGACCGAACGCGAGTTCGACGGCCCCCTGGTTGCGATCTTGTCAACGCGGGGGTTCACCGATGTGCACTTCATCCACGGAGCCTTTGAGTTCGGAAAGGACGTCGTGGCGAAGAAGGCCGACCCCAACACCGGGGTGGTCAGGCAGTACGTGATCCAGTCGAAGGCCGGGGACATCGGCGTGCCCGAGTGGCGCGCAGTCAGGCCTCAACTTGAGGAATGCGAGTACAACACCCTAGGGCACCCGTCGTTCGATGCGACCCTGCCACGGATTGCGGTCTTGATGACCACCGGCCGTCTCAAGGGAGGCGCCCCGGCAGACGCAGCGGAGTATCGGAAGTCGGTAGAGGCCCGAGGTCTAGCGGACCTGGAGATCTGGGACAAGTCCGACCTCATCGATTGGATCTGTGAGGACCCGGAACTCGGCATCGCGGGCGAGACGGTGCAGGTTGGGTTGATGTCCGTCCTGACCAACGTTCTCGACAAGGGTGTCACCGACCGCCGCCTTGAGAACTACGCACGCTGTTGGCTCCCGCCTGCGGGAGGCAACGCCAGCCGCGCTGCCATCGAGGCCGCCATCTTGGTAAACGGGCTACTACGTGTCCGTAGGCTTGACCTCGCACTTGGTGTCGCTCATCAACTGATGCGCGCAACGGCGAGCGACCCCGACGCAACGACAGGCGCCAGTCAAGCTGCGCAGCGATTGATCCTCGGCCTAGCGTCGCGGCTCCTTGACCAGATCGAACCCCTGCTGCAAGACCCTCTCGACCTGGCGAGGTACACCGTCAGCCAACTGGGGCAACTGAACTACCTCGTCATCTGCTGTCGGATCTCGGAAGCATTCGCCCTCGGGCGCACTCTCGCTGCGGCTATGCAGGACGAGGTACTCACGGCTCGGTTCCAGGCAGCCTTGACAGTGATGGCGAAGCAGCCTGGGTCGTCTCGACCACCGAGCGACCTCTTTGCCACGTCAGTTGTTCTGGTCACTGTTGTCCTGCAGACCTTCGATCGGGCTGCGGCCGTGGACTACGTACGCCGCGCGGCCCGATGGCTCTTGGACCGCCACGACGACGACCTCGCCGGGTTGGGTCTCGCAGCGTTGACAGAGGACGAGCAGACGACGGCAGCACGCTTGTTCGGCGGCGCACTGGAAAGCACCACTCTGGAACCACGGACGTCGAGTTATCTCGCCACGACGCTGCTTGATCTGGCGCTCTTCCTCGAACTGGAAGACTTGTACGAGACACTGCTCGTGAACTTTCGGGCGCTCCGGATCGTCCCCGAGACCACGAACGCCGATGAGTCAAAAGCCTATTGGGCGCGTGGCGGGCCTGAAGTCTGGCCGGTGCCGAACGTCGGTTTCGAGCCTTGGGCAACCCAGGCGGCCCTCCCGCTGACGAGTCCGCCCGCGGATCCTATGCTGGTGCTGTTGCTCACCGCCGCCTGCCGGTCTCGACACTACCGGGCAGCCTGGGGCGAGATCACGGATTCCGGACCCTAGGCCGGCCACATGAAGGCAGTTAGGCGCGTACTGTTCAACCAGCGGCACTCACTGCCGGTTCGCTTCCGAACCTCCAATCGCCCAGCCCAGCGCGCTTCCGGCAGGCTTGGATCACGACGACGAGTGCCGTAAAAGCTCTGAGGGCGTCGCGCTGAGCGACCAGCGACTTGGCACCTGAGTCCAGAAAGAGGTGGACGCGGTTGCGGTAGAGCCGCAGCTTATCGGCCGATTCTGCTGCCTCCTTTGAGAGGATTCCGGCTGCGCGAGCCTTCGTGATTATGCCGTCAAAGTCGTTGGGAGGGGCGTCTTTACCGTTCTGCTGCAGCATGATCCGTAACGCTGCTTCCGCGATGGCGCCGTATCCAACGAGTTGCGCCCGTACTTGCGCATTGTGTGCGTCGTGGTCGGTTGGTCGGGCGAACATCAGGCCGATCTTCTGCTGCCACCGGGTTCCTCGGTAGACGCTGGCCAGATGCTTCCGCTCGTCCTGCGATTGAACGAACGCAAAGAGGTCCTCGGCTGCGGCGGTGTCCTCGATGTGTTGGAAGGCAAAGCGGTCGATCGCCTCAATGACCTTTTCGCCGAGTTCGGCGCCCGATAGATCCGTGGTAATCCACCCCGCGATCGTCGCCTCGACAACTCGCTTGTCGCTTCGTTCAGCCATACCCACCAGGATGACGGCTTCATCCCTGGACCGCCAGGACATGCTCGACCTCTACACGCTGCCTCGTGCATACCGCCACGCTCGTCTACCTCGAATTCGCGCCGGATCTCGACTGGGACCACCCGAACTACCTCGACTGATCGGCGACCGTGCAACCGCCTCTCGAGGTAGCCGGGACGGGCTGCTGGGCGAGCAGACGGTCCGGGCCGCGCTGATCTCTCCGAGAATCGTCGACTTACTGGGTGCACCAACTCCCCGACACCGACGCGGAAAGCACGTCGACCCGCAGACCTCCTCCAACCCCCGCCGCAACTCCAAGGGCACCCGCTGGAGCAGAACGGCTCGCTCACTCGCCGGATCGACAGGGTCCACGCTCTGCGCCAACTGACGCATGACGCATTGGTCGCACATCAGTGGGAGCAACTCCGGAGCGTGCAGGCTGGCGTGCCGCGCACAGCCCACCAAGGATGGGCGGACTCCAGTCGATCTAGGCTGCGGCGGACCGATCGTGCCGGCAACCAGACCGACGCGACCCGCGCCTCTAGCCACGATGTATCAGCGCAGGTCACGGTAAGATGTTCGCACACGCCGAGGTGTACTTTCCATTCCTGGACGAAGCGCCCGAGTTCTCCCCACGCGCCCTTGAAGCGTTGCGCGTCCCCTTGGAGTCCGGCGAGGTCACGTTGTCTCGGTCGGCCGCCCACGTGACCTACCCGTCGCGCTTCCAATTGATCCTGGCGGCGAACCCGTGCCCGTGTGGGTATTCCTCCATACCGGGGCAGCAGTGTCGATGCACACCCATGGCCATCCGTCGCTACGGCGAACGCATTTCCGGGCCGATCATCGACCGTGTCGACATCACCCAGCAACTTCGTCCCCTCCGGCGCGCCTTCTTGTCAGGGCATCTCGGAGAATCGTCCGCCGTGATCGCAGACCGCGTGCGCAGCGCACGTGATCGGCAACGACGGCGACTCGCCTCCACCGTGTGGCTCACCAACAGCGAGGTTCCGGGTGCCTATCTGCGGCGTGAGTTGGCTCCGACAGAAGGCGTCGATCTTCTCGACAGGGCGGTGAGTCGCGGACAGTTGAGCGCTCGTGGCGTCGACAAGGTTGTGCGTGTCGCATGGACGTTGTGTGACCTGGCGGGCCGCGACGGCCCATCGAAGGCAGACATTCGCACGGCCGTCTTGATGCGACTGGGTGGCGACCTCAGCGGTGCGGCATAAAGGGGAGGGTGAGGTGGAAGATCGAGAGGCGCGGATAGCGCTCAACGCGGTGGTCGAGCCGGGCGACATCGAGGCGGCCCGGCTCGTGCGCGATCACGGGGCCGTCGACGTGTGGAAGGCCCTCCTCAAAGGAACTCCACAGCGGTGGGCCGCCCGCGCCCGGCACTTCGTGCTCGAAGACACACTTCGCCTGGCACACAAACACGCGATTCGCTTTCTCGCACCCGGGGACGCCCAGTGGCCTTCCATGTTGGACGACTTGGACTTCGCTGATCCCTTGGCGGGACGAGGTGGAGCGCCCCTGGGGCTGTGGGTGCGCGGACCGGGCGCCGCGACGACGATGACGGCGCGCTCGGTCGCCATCGTGGGGTCGCGGGCCGCCACGGCTTACGGGCAGACCGTTGCCAGCGACATGTCGGCCGAAATCGGCGCGGCGGGGGTCACTGTCGTCTCCGGTGGTGCCTACGGGATCGACGCCGCTGCCCACCGCGGGGCGTTGGCCGCAAACGCGAAAACCGTGGCGGTGCTGGCCGGCGGCTTGGACAACCTTCACCCCGCCGGAAACGCCCTCCTGCTCGGGGAGATCTGTGAAAGCCACCTTGTGATCTCCGAGGTGCCGCCAGGCGGGCATCCCACGCGGGTCGGGTTCCTCGCCCGCAACCGACTGATCGCCGCCTTGTCGAGCGCCACCATCGTCGTCGAGGCCGCAAGCCGTAGCGGCGCGCGCAACACCGCGAGTTGGGCAACCCGACTCGGACGTCACGTGTTGGCGGTTCCCGGGTCCGTGCACTCAGCGGCGTCTGTCACTCCCAACAGGCTGATCCGCGACGGTCAAGCGGTGTTGGTGACGTCGAGCGAAGATGTGCTGGATGATCTCGGCCTGGCTGACCACCCTGACACGCTAATCCCGCTGGACCCGGCCGCCTGCCGCCCATGGGACACGCTGGGAGACCCGACGCGGTCGGTCCTCGACGCCTTTCCCGGCCGCGGGACCATCACCGTGGCGGAGTTGTCGGTGGCCGCTGGGCTCGGCTACCGCAGCACGCTGGATGCGCTCGGAGAACTCGTCGATGTCGGGCTCGTCGAGATGACTGCGGAGGGGGATTTTCGACTCACTCGTGGCAGACCACCGGCGGCATCCACACCCTGACAAAGGTGTGCGGAGGGTGCGTGTTCGACGCCGTCAGTGCGGCCGCGGCGCGTCTGGCCACCCACCCACGTGTCCGAGCGCCCAGGTGACCGCCGCAACCACTCCGATGACCACGAGGATGAGGAATCCCACGCGCCAGACCGTTCCGGGGATCGCTCCGAACGGGACACGCAATCGAAGGATCATCGGAACAAGACGACCAAGGACGTGGATCGCGAGCGCGATGCCCCATACCCACACCGCACCGTTGTGGATGGAGATAAAGGTCAACGGCCGCCCGAAACCGGAAATGAGGGGGGCCGTGCCCGCATCGGACCCCATGAGGACGAGTGCCAGGCCGGTTGCCAGCGCAACGAGACCCGCCAACACCAGGATTGGTCCCAGAATGCGCAAGACGATGGGCGGTGGCCCTTCACGTCGATACATCGGATTGCCGGTGTAGTAGCGCACGATCTTGTACGAGGTGGTGACCACCTTGGCCACGACCACGACAATGAGGCCGCTGCCGATCGCGATGTGCCAGGCGACAACGGCTTTGACGTCGATGAGGGTCAACAACTGCCCGAGGAACCCGACGAGCACGATCAGCCCGAGCGCGGCAGTGAGTCGGGCATTTCCGGCCGGCCCACCCGTGCGCGACACGACCCGTGGGAGTGCCGTTCGCCCCTCCGCCTCCTCGATGTAGGAGTCGACGGCGGGGACCCGGCTGAATCGCAGGAGGGCCGCCTGGACGCGACCGAACGTCGACGTGCCACTGGCGTCGTCGGTGCTCATGTCTCATCGAAGCACACGGCCGTGGCCGCAGCGTCCCCCGTTGACTCTTGCCCTAGTGCCGAGCCTGTGCAAACGGTGGCCTAGGCCCCCGGAGTGACCGTGATGCTAGCGGTCATCGTGTGCGATGCCCCTTCAGACAACGAGATCGCGTCGCCCATGGCGTTCGCCGTTTCGACGCACACCATGCCGACCCACGCATCGTCGCCGAAGTCGGCCATGGCGCGAGCCTTCGCCTCCCACGGATTCCACACGACGCTGGTGAGCGAGCCGCGCTTGCTGACGCTGATCCGTCGGTCATGGCCCGGATCGATGATCGTTGCCGCCTTTTCATGTGCGTACACGCGGTCGGTCTCCGCGTTGAGGACGACCGGGCCACGCTGAGTGGAGACACGTCCGCCTGCGGTCTTGTCGGAGTACGTGCAGCCGGACAGTCCGTCGATGCTGATGCCTCGCACGTTGCTCACCGCGAAATAGGTGTGGAAAGCCTCCTCCAACTCCAGGGGGCCACCAACCGCTTGGACGGTCAAGGACAACGCCAACGTGTCCGCGCAGCGAACCTCATAGACCGCCGACGCGCCCGGACCGTCCAGCGTCAGCCGCACGGTGACCACGCCACCCTCGTCCGTGACGTCGGCCAGGGTCCACTCGCTGATGCGGAACCAGCCGTGCGCGGGGGAGCGGACCCCACTGGGGCCTCCGGCGAACCACGGAGCGCACAGCGGTATGCCCCCACGGATCGCCTTGTCGGGCTGGAAGAGGGCCTGCTCCGACATCCAGATGACCGGTGGTGAGTCGGTCGGCTTCCAATGTGTGATGTGCGCCCCGTGCAGGTAGATCTCGGCTTCGCACAACGGTGTGCTGATCGTCAATGCAGGCATCCCACCCTTGGCAGGGGAGAGGACGACCGATGGGGGCAACCCAATCGCGGTGCTCATGGTGCGACCCTAGCGGTGAGCGGCCGCAGATGCCTCCCTCGTCGGCGCAGGAACGAGATCGACGGGCTCGCGATCGCCGGAGGCACGCCGACCGAGCGTCTTGAGCAGGTGTGGGTCGCGGCGCCACGCGAGCGCCAGGGCCGCTGCGGCGGCCAATCCGGTGGCGATCGCGCCGACCAGAAGCGTGGCGGGAGCCCCGAAAGCGTCGCCGATCCAGCCGATGATCGGTGCTCCGATGGGCGTACCACCCATGAAGATGGCCATGTAGAGGGCCATGACGCGTCCGCGCAAGGGGGCGGGTGTCGACAGTTGGACGAGGGCGTTCGCGCTCGTCATCACGGTGAGGGCGGCGAGGCCCACGGGCACCAGCAACGCGGCGTAGACCCAGAACGTCGGGGCCGACGCCAGAAGGAACGTCCCGATGGAGAACCCCCCGAGGGCGCCGACGATGACGCGCATGCGCGGACGCTCTCGACGAGCGGCCAACAGCGCAGAAGCGAGCGAACCAGCCGCCATGATCGATCCCAAGATGCCGTACGACTCGACTCCCTGGCCGTACACGGCGGTCGCCATGAGGGCATTGGTGACCTGGAAGTTCATCCCGAAGGTGCCGAGAACGAATACCAGCACGAGGATTATCTGGAGGTCCGAGCGGCTGCGGACGTAGGCGAATCCTTCGCGGATGGCTCCGCGTCCGCGCCGCGGTCGTGAGGGTTGCAGCTTGCCCGGATCCATCGCCAGCAGGGCGCCCACGACGGCCGCGAAGCTGACGGTGTTGATCCACAGGGCAGGGGCGACCCCGGCCCACCCGATCACCAGGCCAGCGAGTCCGGGGCCGATCAGCCGGGCGGCATTGAACGATGTGCTGTTGAGGCCGACCGCGTTGCTCAGCAGGTCCGGCCCCACCATTTCGGAAGCGAATGCCTGGCGGGTTGGCACGTCGAAGGCCTGGACCACCCCGCCCAGCGTCGCGAGGACGAACACTTGCCACAACTGGGTGATCTCGAGGGTGACCAGCAGCGCCAACACGCTGGCCATGAGGGCCTGCAGCGTTTGGGTGATCATGAGCAGCTTTCGCTTCTCGAAGCGATCTGCAACCGCTCCGGCGATCGGCGACAGCAGGGCAATGGGAAGGAACTGCAAACCCGTGACCAAGCCGAGCACCGTTGCCGAATGCGGCGTCAAGATCGTGAGGACCAGCCAGTCCTGAGCGACTCGGTTCATCCAGGTGCCGATGTTCGACGCGAACGATCCACTCCAGAAATACCGGTAGTTGCGCACGGACAAGGACGCGAAGGTCCGGCGGCGCCCTGAGGTCATGACGAAATCACCTCGTTGAGGAGCCGGGCCGCCTCGGCCAACAACTCGCGTTCCTCGTCGGTGAGGCGCGCGAGGCGCTCGATCATGAACCAATCGCGGTGCGCGGCCGCGTCGTCGACGGCGGCCCGGCCTGCTGCGGTCACCACGAGCAGACACCGACGCCCGTCGTCGGGGTCCTGGGTGCGTTCCACGAGCCCGGCTTCAACCAGTGTCGCGACAGTCTTGGACATGCTCGGGGCGCTCACGCGTTCGCGACTGGCCAGATCGCCGGGGGTCATCGGCCCCTTGGTGAGGTGAAACAGGACCACGAGCTGATGCGGCGGCAACGTATCGGCGCTGTCGTAGCGGACGCGACGGCTGACCCGCTGGCAGGCGATGCGCACGGTGTTCGCCAGGCTCGCGAGTTCGTTGTCGCGGCCTGCGCTCAAGCTCGGCGCGGTCGGGGCGCCCACGGCCGGTGCCTGTTCGTTCACGTTCATGCGCAGAAATCCTTAACCAGGTTCATTAACCAAGTTAAATATAGCTCGGCGTTGAGCTGGGACAACCCCTCCGTGCGCGGGATCTCCACTCACGGGACTCGTCGCGGGGCACAATGGCGGCAGGCGCCGACAGGTGGCGGTTGGACCAACAGGAGGCATCGTGCGGATCGCTCTCATCGGGGGACACGGAAAGGTGGCCCTGCTGGCCACGCCGCTGCTGGTGGCCGCCGGCCACGACGTGGGAGCGATCATCCGGAACCCGGACCACGGTCTCGACGTCGAGGCCGCTGGGGCGGCGCCCGTCGTCGCGGACATCGAGAACCTTGATTCGACAGGGTTCGCGTCTGTGTTGAGCGGGTACGACACCGTGATCTGGTCCGCCGGGGCCGGGGGAGGGAACCCCGCCCGCACGTACGCGGTGGATCGCGACGCGGCGATCGCCAGCATGGACGCCGCCCAGTCCTGTGGGGTGGCCCGCTACATGATGGTGTCGTACTTCTTCGCCGGGCGGCCGGGTCGGCCCCACGGGATAGACCCGGGGAACTCCTTCTTCCCGTATGCCGAGGCGAAGGCCGAAGCCGACGCGCATCTCCGAGCGAGCGCCTTGGAGTGGACGGTCATCGGCCCGAGCAGATTGACGCTCGACGCCCCTACCGGTCTTATCGAGGTCAACACCGGATCGCTGAGTCCGGAGAGTGTGTCGAGGGGTGACGTGGCGGCCGTGATCGCAGCAGCTGTGGACCGCGGCGACCTGAACGGCGCGACTGTCGAGTTCAACAGCGGGACAACGCCGATCCCGGCGGCTCTGGACACCTTGGTGGCCGCACACGGCTGAGGCCCGAAAAACCCTTTGCCCCGCGCGGACGCTGCTGCGCACAATAGAACCACCGAACGGGCCGAAGGTCGTCGGTTACCGGGCTAGGTGGGGGTTCAAATCCTCGACGGGCGCAAGTTCGTGCTGTTGGAGCGTCTGGCGACTTCCGGCGACCGCTCCCACGCCCGGTCGGGAGCTTTGTGACGATGGTCCTGGTGAGCCGAAGCTCGTCGGTTCTCTCTTAAGGATGGGGTTGCGGGTTCGAGTCCCGTCGCCGCTAACGGCGTAGCTCAACTGGCAGAGCACATATTCCGGTGCGCGTAACCACGCTCATCGGGGCCATCGTTGCTGGACGGGCCGGAGTCTTCGGTTATCTGGCATCCAAAGGTTCAACCCCTTACCCCGGGGACGCGGTTCTGCCGCCGACCCGGGCTTCCGGAGGCGCACCACGCCCGTCCACACCGGGGCGCGTCGGTGTTCAGTGCCGACGCGCCCTCCCATGTCCCAACTCGCATGAAAGGACCGCGACCATGGACGTACTGCGCATGTTCGGCCCGCGCGGCGGGCCTGCACGCGGGTCAGATCACCGGCTCGTCCGCAATTCGGCCGGTGGTGCCGCGTTTGAGATCGACGACGCGACGCGACTGCGTCGGTTCTTGACCCTCGGTGTCGACGGCGGCACGTACTACGCCTCCGCCCCCTCGATGGCGCTGGACAACGCAAAGGTCCTGGTGCGTATGGCGCAGAGCGATCCCGACGGTCTCGTGAATGCCATCGTCGACGTTTCGACGCGCGGAGCGGCACCCCGGCAGAACCCTGCGCTGTTCGCCCTCGCCTACGCGGCCAGCATTCCCGACGCCTCTGCGAAGGCGTTGGCGGCGCTGCCGAGGGTCGCGCGGACGGGCACACACTTGTTCACGTTCGCGGGATACGTCGAGCAGTTCCGCGGCTGGGGTCGCGGTCTGCGGCGTGCCGTCGGCGGGTGGTACACGCAGTCCGAGCCGGACAAGCTCGCCTACCAGGTTCTCAAGTACCGGCAGCGTGAGGGCTGGTCGCACCGCGATCTGCTCCGCTTGGCGCACCCCGTGCCCGAGTCTGCGCAGATGCGAGCCCTGTTCGACTGGATCGCTCACCAAAACGTCGGTACCGAGCTGCCGCGCCTCGTCGAGGGATTCTTGGCTGCACAGGCAACGACTGAGCCTCGCGACTGGGCGCGGCTCATCGAGGACTACGGATTGTCGTGGGAGATGCTCCCTGACGAGGCCCTGTCCGAGCCCGCTGTGTGGGAGGCGTTCTTGGGCAACGGGATGCCGCAGACGGCATTGATGCGGCAGCTTCCGCGGTTGACGCGACTGGGTCTGCTGCCGGATCGCGGTGGCTGGACCGAGGCCGTGTGCGCGCAGCTCGTCGATCCACAGCGGTTGCGGGCCGCACGGGTGCACCCCGTGAACGTCCTCGTGGCGCAGCGGACCTACGCATCGGGGCAGTCGATGCGCGGCCAGACCGAGTGGGACCCTTCCCGCAAGGTCACCGATGCGCTCGACACCGCGTTCCGGGCGGCCTTCGGAACCGTCGAGCCCTCGGGCAAGCGGTTGATGCTGGCGGTTGACGTGTCGGGATCGATGGGGTGGGGCACCATCTCGGGGATTCCGTTGCAGCCTCGCGAGGCGGCAGCGGCACTCACCTTGGTGCAGCTCGCGACCGAACCGGACGCGATGGCGGTCGGCTTCACCTCCGACCACTCGCTCAAGGCATGGCCATCAGGAGCGGACAGGCTCCTGGCGGCACTTGCCGGATGGTTCCCGAACCGTCCCGTTGGCATCACGCTCCCGACTCTGCCTGGGCGGCATCGGGAACGGACGGTCCCTCGCACCCCGTGGCAGGCTGCGCTGAAGCCACTGCGGATCTCGCCGAACCAGCGCCTTGACGACGCCTTGCGTGTCATGGGCGAGATGCCAATGGGGGGCACGGACTGCGCACAGCCCATGCTGCACGCGCTGTCCGAGGGGTTGGAGGTGGACACGTTCGTCGTCTACACCGACAACGAGACGTGGGCAGGCGATGTCCTCCCGCACGAGGCGCTGCAGGCGTACCGCGCGGCGTCGGGCATCGCAGCGAAGCTGATCGTGGTCGGCATGACCGCGACCAAGTTCTCGATCGCCGACCCAGACGATCCCGGAATGCTGGACATCGCCGGGTTCGATCAGGCAGTTCCATCGCTGATCTCGCAGTTCGCCCGCGGACTGTGATCTCAGTGCGAGGGGCGCCATCACACGTCGTGGTGGCGCCCCTCGTCATGTTTCGCGTCTGAGTCGTCCTCCTCGCCCGGAGGGGCGTCGGGCGCCAACCGGAGCGCGGGATCGTCAAGGGAAAACGTCCGGACGGGTCCGGGTGGGGTCAACGCCGTTTCGAAGCGAACCGTGACGCGCCCCAGGCCCGCGCCCCACACCCAGCCCGGGCCGTACTCGTTGTGGACCACGTCGGCACCAGGTGCCCAGCGCGGCGTTGACCGGGCCAGTGGCACGGCCGCCTGCTCGACCACGCGGCTGGGAGTGGTGGGGTCGAACGTGTCGAACAGTGGTTCTTGGGCGACCTCGACGAGCCCCGACACACCCACGCCGAGCAGCCGCACGCCTCCCGAAATGTCGAGTCCGGCAAGGAGGTCCCGAGCGATGTGGGTGACGACCTCGGGTCTTCCCGTTGCCCCGTCGAGTGTGCGAGACCGGGTGACCGACGTGAAGTCGGGCCAGCGAACCTTGACCGTCACCGTGCGAGCGAACAGTCCGTTGCTCGTCATCCGCTGCACGACCTGTTCGGCGTGGCGCTCGGCGATGGCCGTCAGCGTCGGAAGATCGGCGATGTCGACCTCGAACGTGTCCTCCACCGAGATGGATTTCGTCTCTCGCTCGGATTGAATGGGACGTTCGTCTCGCGCGAACGCCAGCGCGTGGAGATGTTGACCGGAGGCTCGTCCGAGTTCGCGCACCAGGTCGGTCTCGGTCAACCCCTGCAGGTCGGCGATGGTGGACACGCCGAGGCGAGTCAGACGTTCCATCGTCGCCGGGCCCACTCCCGGGATAGCTCGCGCGGGCAGCGGGGCGATCGTGTCGATCTCGCTGCCAGGGGTGATGATGCGAATCCCGTCCGGTTTGGCGAGTTCGCTGGCGAGTTTCGCGATGAATTTCGACGTGCCGATGCCCACCGAGGCGGTCAGGCCGCCGGTGGCGGCCGTCAGTCGAGTTCGCAGTCCGCTGGCGAGCGCCGTGAGCGCGTCGGGGTCCCACGTCAGGTCTGGGGAGGTGAGGTCCACGAAGGCCTCGTCCAGGCTGAGCGGCTCGACATGCGGGGACAGCTCTCGCAGCAAACCCATCACAACGGTGCTGGCGGCCCGGTAGGCGCCGAATCGACCAGCCAAGAACGCCGCGTGCGGACAACGGCGGCGGGCCTCGCTCATCGCCATGGCCGAACCCACGCCGAAGTGGCGTGCCTCGTACGAGGCGGTGGACACGACGCCGCGTTGGCCGATGCCGCCCACGATCACCGGTTTGCCTCGAAGCGAAGGCTTGTCGCGCTGTTCGACGGCCGCGAAGAAGGCGTCCAGGTCGAGATGCAGCACCACACGGCGTGCGGGTGGCTCGTTCAAGCGCGACACGCGCTCACAGTAGGCCATGGCCTCCCCCGGTGAGGGAGGCCATGACCCACCGCATCACTCGGTCATCAAGTTGTACGGCGTGATCCGACGCACGCGCAACGCCCCGAGGAAGGTGACAACCAGCCCGATGACCACGATCACCGCCAAGACCTGCCACGTCGAAACCGGATCGTTCGTCATGTTGATATGCGCGAGCCCGGCCATGCTCAAGATGCTTGTCAGCAGGGGAGCAACCCCCACGAGAGAGAGGAGCCACCCTCCGGCCACGCCTAGCAGCAGGGGTAGCCCCGCCAACGCGGTCAACTGGGCGAGCAGGTTCGCAGAGGAGAACCCCAGTGCCTTGCGGACGCCGAGGCTGTGGGCCGAGTCGACAAGCGTGGTCGTGGACGCGAACGCGACGACCACCACGATGACGAGCGCCGTCAAGGCGATGATGCCCCAGCTCATCGCATCCAGCATGGACAGATAGATCCGCGTGGCGGCCTTGATGAACTCGTCGTAGTTGACGACGCTGGACGCCTGCCCGCCGAGCTCGTCTTGGAGCGTATCCATGACCTTGGTGATGTCAGCGGTGTCGTCCACGTAGATGGCGAGATCCTTGGGCTCAAACGACTTGTCGATGCGTTGGTAGCCCTCGATGGTCAGTTCCGACAAAAAGCCGAGGCCGCTGACGGACTGGACCAAGCCCACGATGAGGAAATCCTCCGAACCCGACGAGCCCGACACCGTGATCGTGTCGCCAACCTGCTTCCCGAAACTCTTCGCTGCCTGGCTGCCGATCGAGATTTCGTTGGCGTGACGCGGGCTCCTGCCCTCGTACACCGACGAGTAGTCCAGGTGGTCGAAGTCGTCGACAACATGGATCGGAACCTCGCGTCCCTCGATAGCCGTGGAATCGCCGTAGGTCGCGCGGAACACTTTTCGCACGCCAGCGGTATCGGCCACGGTTTCCTGGACCGAGGCGGTGTCGCTGTCGGCGGACACGTGCAAGGCGATGTCTTGGTGGTCGCCCGTCACGATCTGCGTGAAGCGATCGGGATTCCCCAACAAGTTTGTGCGCAGCGACACGGCGAACAGCCCGGCGAATGCCACCATCGCGACGACGACGGCCACCATCGCCGTTTGAGCGCTGCGTTGCACCGATTCCTTGACCCCCATGGTCAGGTTGAGGCTGCCGCGTGTTCGGGACAGGGGGAACCAGTTGCGCCGGAAACTGTGGGTCGTGACCCCGCCGCGCAGGGCGACAAGAGGCGGAATCTTCCGAACGCGTAGGGCGATGAGGAGTCCCGAAGCGATCACCGTGCCGGTGAGGACGCCCGCGCACACCAGGAGCGCCGTTGCGGAGAAACCCGGGCTCCAGCGCAATCCGGTCTGCTGCTCGAGTGTTTGTTGGACGATTGGTAACGCCCCATAGCTGAGCAAAGATCCCGCGACGGAGGCAACCAATGCCGCCAGTCCGAAGGCCAAGGCGATCGCGGTCACGATCTGGGCCGAGGAAAATCCCGTCGCCTTCAGCGTGCCGATGGCGGGTAGGTCGCGCTGCACGGCGTTGCGCACGATGAATGCCAGGACGATCACCACCACGAGCGTCATGATGGCTGCGAACCCGATCAACGCGACGGCGAACATGTTGGCCCCCATGCCGGTGACCGAGGTCGCCAGCGGCATGGTGATGTTCCACACGGCGTTGCTGGCGGCATTCCCGACGTCGGACGTGTTGTGGAGCGCCCGGGTCAAGGCAGCATCGGGATCCGAGGATGTGTTCAGGGAGATTGCCGTCTGGGGAGCGACGGATGGCAGCTCCTGCTCCATCGAGTCGTAAACGTCTTGCGGGACGACCATGCCGACCTGACCCATGTTCACGTTGCTCAGGAGGATCCACTCGATGAAGCCCTTGACGTGAAAGGTTCGTTCGCCCGTCGTCGTCTTGACCGTAAACGCGTCGCCGATCTCGTACCCACCCGAACTCTGGAACTGCAAGGGGAGGTACACAGGTGTATCGAGTGAGTCGGACGTCTGGCTCACAATCTCGTATCGCCCCAGGGCAGATTGGTCACCTTCGGGGAGGAAGCTGAGTTGCGTCCACATGTCGGCGTCGTTGAAGTCATACGTCGCATAGTTCACGCCGAGGGTTTGCTCGACCTGTACGTCGGAGACGTCGGGGTCGGAGCGCAACTCGCTCTCGAGCGCCTTGGCCCGTTGGGCATCGAACACGGTGAGGAGGGCGTCTGGGGTGTCGAGCTCGGCGGCTCGACGGTCGTAGTTCGACAGATAGCTTGTCGTGAGGATGACGCCGAGGTTCAGCGGTGCGGCCGCCAGCGCCACGAGCAGGATGACGCTGAGGATCTGTACCCGCTGGTGTCGGACGGTCCGGGCGATGAGGGGCCAGACGGCACGCACGTCACCACCCCATCTCGGTGAGGAAGCCGACCAGGCGACGGTGACGGACGTCTTCGTCCGGCTGATACGCGCCCAGATCCAGTTCGCCCTGGATCACTCCGTCTCTCAGGTAGACGATCCGGTTGCCCCGCAGCGCTGAACGTAGGTCGTGGGTCACCATGACCGTGGTCTGACCACCGGCGTTGATGTCCGTCATCAGGTCCAACACGCGTTGCCCGACCTGTGAGCTCAACTGCCCGGTCGGTTCGTCGGCGAACATCACGAGAGGTGCGTTGATGAGCGCCCGCACCAGGCCGACGCGCTGAGCCTCGCCGCCAGACAGCATGGCCGGGAACTTCCGCCACGCCGTTTCCGGCAGACCGACCAGCGCGAACAGCTCTGCGGCACGGGCCCGCAAACCCTTTCGATCCGACGTGTTGAGCAATCCCGGCGCCAGGACGTTGTCCATCACGCTCATGGAATCCAGCAGGTTGATCTGCTGGAAGACGAACCCGCAATTGCGACGCCGGAAGCGGGCCAGCTGATCTTGCGTCAGGGACGAGATCTCCTTGTCGCCGAACCGCACCGTGCCGAGCGACGGCGTGTCCATGCCGCTGAGCGCGTAGAGCAGTGTCGACTTCCCCGCTCCCGACGGACCCATGATCACCGTGAAGTCACCGGTGAGGATGTCCAGGTCGAGGTTCTTCAGAATGTGCTGCTGAGATCCCTTGTGGGAGAAAGTTTTCGACAGGCGCTGGGTCCTGATGACTGCGGTGGCCACCGACGCGGATGGCTCGCTGATCTGGCGGGTATCTGTCATGACATTGACGCTATGAGGGAGCCCCCCTAACGGTCCTTTCGCAATTCCTAAACCTGTCCTAACCAATCGGTCGGCGGTCACCCCGCCAACGGCACCGAGAGTTCGACGGTGAAGCCACCCGAATCATTGCGACACACGAGGGAGCCATGCATGCGTTCCATCAGGGTGCTCGCCGTGTACAACCCCAGCCCCAGGCCTGGGCGCGTTCCGGCATTGGAACCCCGGACGCCACGCGCCTGAATCGCCTCCAGCTCATCGGCAGGGACCCCGTTGCCGCAGTCGTGGACCGAAACCAGGCAAAAACCGTCGCGGACCCTTCCACGAATCGTGATCGGAGCGGCACCGTACTTGGCTGCATTGCCCAAGATGTTCTCGATCACCTGCGTGAAACGTTTGCGATCCGTGCGCACGAGGCAGTCCTCGATGTCCACCGCGTCGATGTGCTCGGCTGCGTCACATCGCCTCACCAGCCTGGCCAGTCCATCGCTGGTGAGGTCTACGAGATTGATGTCGAGCGCTTGCAAGCGATCGTCATTGGCATCGAACAGGTCCGTCATCAATTGTTCGATGTGCCTGCTCTTGGCGGTGATGACGTCGAGGCGTGCGGCAGCGGTCGGATCCGACGACAAGGCGAGGAGTTCGGCGGTGGCTTGGATCGTTGCCAAGGGCGTGCGGATGTCGTGGCTGAGCTGGGCGATGACGTCCCGTTTGGAGTCCTTTGCCTCCTGCTCGGCCGCGCGCGTGCGAGCCAGTTCCTCGCGCATCAGGTCGAACGCCTCGGTGAACTCGCCCGCGGCATTGGTGCGATCCATCGGGAGGGGGGTATCTGTGTCGCCGCTGGCCACTTGCTCGGCGTAGTCCGTCATCTGCCGAAATGGTCGTAGGAGCAGGCGATAGACGATCACCGCCCACACGCACACGGCGATGAGCAGCGCGATCACGGTTCCGACGCCCGCGCGCATGACCGCATCGATCCGAGCCGTCACCGCATCCGACGTGGTGTCGTGGACGTAGATCTGGCCGACGGTCCGACCGTCGACGCTGATCTGTGTGCTGAGGGCGCGGTTCTCGGCGGCGTTCAGCCCGGTGAGCGGTGACCCGCGGGCGATGACCACCTGGCCGTCGATATCGACCACGGTGAAGTCCGGTGCCGACGCCGGGTAGTCGTCTGGGGTCAACGACCCCCAGTGCTGCGCGCTGATCTGTGCGAGATCGTTGACCGTGGCCACGTCGGGGTTGGGGATGGGGCGGGTGCCGATCCACACCATGGCGGCGACGCCCACGGCCGAAATCAGAACAACGGTGACGATGAGCCACCGCAAGGTCCTCATTCGGTGTCCGAGAACATGTAGCCCCGACCCCAGACCGTGCGGATGTAGCGGGGGTTGTCGGGATCCGGCTCGATTTGTGTGCGCAGGCGGCGCACATGCACCGAAAGCGTCCCGTCCCCGGTTATCGGGTCACCCCACACATCGCGGAAGAGTTCGTCCTTGGTCGCCACCTGTCCACGTCTGGCAACCAGGTAGGCGAGCAGCTTGTACTCCATGGCCTTGAGGCGAACCTCAAGGCCCTCGACCCACACCCGTCCCGCCTCGGGGTCGACAACGAGTCGACCATCGTCGAACCGGGGATCGACGGGGGTCTGAGTCGTGGGCGAAACCCGCTCAAGGGTTCTGCGGACCCGCGCGAGCAGTACACCGAGGGGGTACGGCTTGCGCAGCCAATCGTCGCCCCCGATCGACAGGGCAAGAATCTGGTCGTCGTCGGACTGCCGGGCCGACAAGAACAGCACCGGCGTATCGCGGTCGCGTCGCAGGCGCCGGCAGAACTCGAAACCGTTCATCCCCGGGAGGTTGACGTCCAGCACGATCAGGCGGGTTTGGTTGGTCGCTAGCCAGACCAGGGCGTCTTCGGCGCTGCCCTCGCAGTGCGTTGTCAGGCCGAAAGCCGAAAGGTACTCGGCTGTCGACTCGGCGAGTTCATGCGCATCGTCAACCATCAACACATCGGTGTCCATCACACCTCCGCTCGGACGCGAAAATCATCATGTCACGCCCCGGCGCGACACGGAGGCCGTGCGTCACCGACAGCCTCAACACCGCGACTACCATGGCCAAACGGCCCCATGCCCGCCCGCCGCGGGTGGCTGGGGGTGGCTCGTCACCGCGTCGATGGCGAGCGAGGGGGAGGCCCACCGGCAGGTGAGTGGCGACGAGAGGCGGCAGCGTGTTCACATTCCAGGAAAGCTCCTGAGATGGCCAGCTTTCCCACGAGCGACCCGGCGGCCGAGTTGGCAGGCGACTACCGCGCACGGCGCGCACTCAGCGGAGCAGGTGAGTCTCCACATAGCCTGGCTAGTGTGCGTACAGCTACCCACCACCTACCGGGCCTCACCGTCACGGACCTGACGCTGAATGCCCCGCTGGACCATAACGCCCCCGGTGGCCAGACCATCGAGGTCTTCGCCCGCGTCGCCACCGGTGAAGGCTGCAGCGAAAACCCTTATTTGGTGTTCCTCCAGGGGGGACCTGGCAGTGAGGCGCCTCGTCCTTTGCTGTCCCCGACCAGTCCTCCGTGGCTGGCGCGGGTTCTGCATGACTACCAGGTGGTCATGCTTGACCAGCGAGGTACCGGCCAGTCGACACCGGTGTACACGAATGTGCGGCGCGATCGTCGCGGGCAGCCGCGCGCTTCGGTCGCTGGAGACCTGGAGGGCGCCGATCCTGCCCGCCAGGCGCGCTACCTGACGCACATGCGCGCCGACGAGATTGTCAACGACTGCGAGCTCGTCCGTGAAGCTCTCGGGATCTCTTCCTGGACCGTCCTCGGCCAGTCGTTCGGGGGCTTCACCTCCCTGCATTACCTGTCGACGCACCCCCAGTCTCTCGACGGGGTCATCATCACCGGTGGTCTCAGCGCGGTCCAACGGCCGATCGACGACGTGTACGCCGCGACGTGGGACGTGATGATCAAGAAGTCGGAGGAGCACTATCGCCGATTCCCCGACGACCGTCACCGAGTGCGCGAGTTGACGGCCCTGTGCGCGCAGGGCGCCATCACTTTGCCCAACGGGGACGCTGTTTCGCCCGATCGATTTCGAACTGTCGGGATTCGCCTGGGTATGCAAAGCGGGTCCGAACAACTGCACTACCTGCTGGGGTTGGACCCCTTTTCGGCAATGTTCTCGCACGACCTTGCAGCTTTCTTGCCGTTCGGCGGACGCAATCCGCTGTACGCGGTTTTGCACGAATCGAGCTACGCCGATGGGGTGGCGACGCGCTGGTCGGCGGACAGGACGATGCCGGATCGGGTCCGCGAGGACGTGACTTTGCTGGGCGGCGAGCACCTGCACCGCAGTCTGTTCGCCGAGGATTCTGAGTTGGCCCCGTTCGCCGAGGCCGCCGACCTGTTGGCCGAGCACCGGTGGAATCAGTTGTACTTCCCGGACCGGCTCGCTAACGCCGAGGTGCCCGTGGCGGCGGTGGCGTATCACGCCGATGCCTACGTTCCCCTCGAGTTCTCGCTCGAGACTGCTGCGCTGCTTCCCGATTGCCGTACGTGGGTCACGAGCGAGTACGAGCACAACGGGCTGCGCATGGACACGTCCGTCATCGACCACCTCTTGGGGCTGCTGCACGGGCGGCGCTGGCTGTAGCTGCCCGCGTCGCGCCCTACGTTCGCGCGCTCACCGCGGCCGAGACCCAGCTGTCAACCACCGGCCAGAAGGCGACGCGCGCGGTCGGGGGAGTGCCCGGGTTCCACACGTCCGCGTGACCGTCGGAGGCGTGCCGCAGGTCGATGAGCAGGTACCGCCCTTCTGGATCGACGAAGAACGTGAACACCGACTTGAGCCGTTCGTCCATCGACGCGGGATCGACGTCGGGAACGCTGCGCACGTCCCGCAACTGTGATGGGCCCAGAGCGCGCGTCTTGAGGTCGTGAAAGCCGTCATGGGTTTGTTCGTAGAAGCGCTGCAAGGTGATGGGGACGTCGGCCCACCATCGCTGCACGCCGCCCTCCTTGGGGAAGACCGGTTGCAGTGGGTTGCCGCCGATGAAGTAGCGCGACTCCTTACGGTTCACGCGCACGGTGTACAGCAGCATGTGCCAAGGCCCCAGGCGCATGACCTCGACGTCAGTTGCATGAGTGCGAAGAGCTTCAATGGTGCTGGGCATGACCGAACCTACGGTTTCGGTCCAGGCGCCGACGGCGGTTGCAACCCGGTCCGCCGGGGGTAGTGCGTGGAGCGTGCGCCACATGGGTGGCATCGGGATGGAGGGGTCGGGGGAGCTCGTGAGGAAGTGCACGTCACCTTGCCCGGAGGCATACGACGCGATCGCTCGCGCCTTGTCTTGGGTGTGTGCGCGTGTGTTTTTGAACCAGCGCATTGGACAATGCTGGCACGGTCTGGGCCCGATGCGAGGCAACAACGCGACACTGGTATGCGCCAGTGAGACGTGCGTTCATTCGGCAGGAGGTGGTCCTGCCGTTAAGGTGCATCGCAGCATGTGGCGCCTGCACCCCTTCCGCGGCCCCACACGAACGGTCCACTAGGAGGAACGCATGTCCCGACCCATTCACTTCGAGATCCACGCCGCCGACGTCGCCCGCGCCCGTGACTTCTACAGCGCTGTTTTTGGGTGGTCGTTCGAGGACTGGTCGGAGTACGCCGGCATGCCGTACTTCGGGGCCACGACGGGTCCAGACGATCAGCCCGGCATCAACGGGGCGATCATGCAGCGCATGGCCGACCAGGAGCCAGCCGGCATCAACGGGGCCGTCCTCACGCTCGGCAGCGGCGACTTCGACGCCGATCACGACAAGATCATCGCCGCCGGGGGAACGGTCGCGCTGCCCAAGCATGCGCTGCCGGGAATGGCGTGGCAGGGCTACTACCTCGACACCGAGGGCAATGTCTTCGGCGTGCACCAGCCAGATCCCGAAGCGAAGTAGCTCAGCGGGGGCGCGGGTCGCTGCTTCACCTCGGTGTAGCCGCGACCTGCCCCGCCCGTCAGCGAGCGTGTGACTCGACCGCCAGCGCGCTCACCCGCGTCGTTCGACCGCGTGGGCGCGCCGACCGCAGCGCTCGCTTCTGTCGGACGGTCCCGACGACCAGGCAGATACCCCAGGCCAGGAAGATCGGATCCCACAAGAACACGTGACCCATAAGGGCGTGTTCGCCGCTGACCGTCAGGGGACCGAACCAACCCAAGAGTGCCAGGCCGCCGAACAGGGTGTTGGCGCCGCCGTACAGCGTGAGAAATGCCCCTCCCGCAAGGATGAGCTTTTGCCAGATGCGCTGGCCCGGCAGGAATCCGTAGCTGTTCAAGATCGGACTCGCACCACCGAGAACCTTGACCGCCGCCACGATCACGAGAG
>RRZT010281405.1_pt1 | contig 22143 bp, 9 predicted proteins | sample 2165551 | NCBI WGS metagenome assembly RRZT01 (sample SAMN10456910, study PRJNA506462) | wastewater metagenome | biome: wastewater; feature: sludge; material: wastewater sludge; isolation source: wastewater sludge with Escherichia coli K12::gfp cells carrying plasmid... | place: USA: Moscow, Idaho ... | reverse complement strand
TTTGGGTCGGCAAAAAAAGCATCGGTTAGTTGTACATCAACAGCTCCCATAAGTTTCTTGTCGAGCGAAATAACACCACCACCTAAACTGTAGTATGCTGATGGCATTGGTATTACATCTGAACCGTTGGCATAATGTAATTTTTCGCACAGAGTATTGTCGACCACAAAATCGATATTGATTTTCTTTTTGTTTTCATAAACACCACCCATGGTTGCATAAATTTTACATTTATGTGCATTGTCCAGACTATTATCATATACGTCCTCGCCCAATACAATTGTACGTACCGGGTATTGATAAGCAAAGTATACAGTGCTATACTTAAAGTCAGGGAATTCAACTTCCTGATTCTGACATGAGCTAAGTAGAAGCATGATAATACCTGCACAAAGTATAGATATAAATTTTAACTGTTTCATTTTCAAATAATTTTAAATTGTTAATCGGGTAATTAATTACCAGCCTGCATTTTGAGTTAATTTACTCCATTTGCGAATTTCGCTATATGGAATCGGACCGTAATTCATATAATCTTTATAATCACGTATCTCAACTTCAATAGGGGTGTAACTAGTTGAACCATCCGTTTGTTTGTCAATAAGCATTCCTTTAGCAGGCTCAACCAAACCAGCTTTCCAACGACGTAAATCCCAAAACCGTTTATTCTCGAAACAAAGTTCAATACGACGTTCGTTTCTGATGAGTTCACGCATTTTATCTTTATCGCTCTTTATGCTTTCAAGATAGGCGTCGCCATTTGATATGCCTGCACGCAAACGTATTGCTTTAATCACATCGTAAGCACTGTAAGTGTGTGTTCCGGTACCTAATGGTCCCCAGGCTTCGTTGGCAGCTTCGGCATAATTCAAGAATATTTCAGTATATCTGATATATGCTGTATAGTGCTTTTGCTCAGTTTTGTACTGCGGATCCGGATTACAATCGGGGCGTAACAGTTTAAGCAAATAGTAACCTGTACGGGTCGATAGCCCATTGTCTTTATTGATACCATCCTTATTTGTACTATATGCAGCAGTTGTGATTACGGAGTTGTTAGGACCCTGCTTGCCGCCGTTTACCAGGATATATTTTGTTAAGCGTGGATCTCTGTTTTGATACGGATTATTTGATTGGTATCCACTAAAACTTTCAGTAATTGGAAATCCGTTTGATGCAGGGAAAGCGTCTACCAGATTCTGTGTTGGGTTTACCCTCCCACTACCATAAAGAGATGGTGGAAAATTATTAGTTTCCAGTGTATTGCTTTGCCCTATTCCACCTCTCCAGATTATTTCGGCCGGATTAGCGCCGGCTGATAAACCATTTATTTCAGCTGTATTTGCATACCATGTAGCGCCTGATGGAGCTAATCCACTTACTCCGTTAATTCGGTCAAGTACTACAGCTGCATAATCGGCTGCAGTTTCCCAATTTACATTGGTACCTGCACTGTATGCCGGACTTGCAGCTAACAGAGCCACCTGAGCCTTGATAGCTTCCACAATTCGGGCAGTAATACGCCCCTTCATGATTTTACCATTTACCCGATTGTAATCGCTGGCATTTGTAACACCAATTGTTTGGTATTTGGCCGGTATGTTTGAATCGGAAATGTCTTCAAAATCAAGAGGAAGTAGACCAAGCGCAGTGTTAGCATCACTCATAATCTGCTCTACGCATTCCTGAAATGTATTTCGCGGAAGATTAAAGTCAGAATTAGCAGTTTCTGGCTTAGTGACAATAGGTACACCCAACAATTGACCATCAGCTGTCCAACCTCCATGAGCCATAAGCAGGTAATACATTTGAAGTGCTCTGAGAGCATATGCTTCACCTTTTAAGCGGTCGTTGTACATGATTTTTATTTTCTCATCTTTAGCCCAAGTTACTTTATCTACATTGTCGATAAAGATATTCAGGTACTGGATGGCATTTTTACGAGCCTGCCATTGCGACATAGGATCACTGCTTGATGTCCATGACCCCGTAGCCATTTTTAAATAGGCACTTGCATTATCATTTGTTACAGCATCATCTGTAGCCATATCTGTATCCGGATTAGATGAGTACGGTAGCAGAATATATGCATTGGCCAGAATGCCTTGGGCATAGGTGGGTTCAGCATACATAGCCTCAATCGAGCGGATGTTCTCTATTTCGGGGGTGAACACATCTTCGCACGAAATCAAAAATGGTAACAGAGCCAAAAATATTATTATTTTTTTCATAACTTACTACTTATTAATTAAAATACTACTTTAACACCTACATTATAAAAGCGGGTCTGAGGTGCCGAACCAATGCTAAGTTCCATCGTCTCTTTTTCTTTTGCAATAGTTAACAGATTTGAACCACTTATATAGGCCGATACACCTTTAATCACGCTGTTTACAAGTATTTCTTCAGGTAAATCGTAAGTCAACTGCAATTTAGCGATATTGAATCGGTCGGTTTTATATAACCAGAAATCGGAATTCCTGAAGTTATTTGCACCTGTTTGTGTGGTAAGGCGTGGAAAAGTAGCAGTTTCTTTTGTTTGTTCTGTCCAGCGTTCACGCACTATTTCAGAGTATTTTCCATTACCATATACCCAGTGATATGAACTGTTTTTCATGGCTACACCTCCAAATCCTCCTGTTCCCAAGGCAAAGAAACTGAAGTTTTTATACTTTAAGGTTAAATTTACACCAACTGTAAGTGGTGCACCATACCATCCGCCTCGTCCTAAATATACTTCGTCTTTTTCATCGATAATATTATCATTATTCTGGTCCACATATTTCAGGTCGCCAGGTTTAATGGTACCACCAAACTTTTGTTTTGGTGAGTTATCAACATCCTGTTGGTCGTTGAAAAATCCTACTGTTTTCAACCCCCATACACCGTCAATTTGCTTTCCGGTTCGATTCTGATATGCGTACTGATAGTTCTCGTCTCTTTTAGTTGCTTCAGTAGTATAATAGGTTGCTGATACTCCAACGTTCAGGTCTACTTCTCCCATTTTTTTGTTATAATTTACATTGAAATCGAACCCTGTACGTTTGTTGTTATTGAAGTTTGTATAGGGGATAAACGATGCCGATGGATAGCCTGTAGAAAAATAGCTTGGATAAATGGTAGATGGAATAATTATTAATCCTTCCATTGAGTTTACAAAGAATGACGCATCAGCAGTAATACTGTTGTTAAACAATGCTGTGCGGGCATTTACTGATAACTCTTTGCGCTTAATGAAGCTCAGGTTTTTGTTTTCACCTCGAACTGAATTTGTTGAACGCTCAGATGTACCATCGCCCCAGCCCCACCATGCACCGTTTGCTTGCGTATAATTCGACTCATACATATAATAATTGCTTATGTCTAAATCGGTATTTAATTCGCTTGCTGAAGCGCTTATCGTTAAATCATTGATCACATCGGACTTACTTAGGAAACTTTCATTAGCAATTTTCCAACCCACTGTTGCAGAGGGTGAAAATGCACCTCTATTACCTTCGGCTAATCGAGCCGAATGTACCTGTGCTGCACCTAAATCTATAAAATATTTGTTTGCGTAATTATAGCTGAGTTGTAGCCCTAAGTTTGCATTTGTAGTGCGATGGTAAACTTCCGATTCGGTACGTTGAAATCCGGCAGCAACCAATACGGCTGAGAAATTATGTACATCGTCAATATTGGTTACATAATTAAATTGTCCGGAAAAAGCAATTGTTTGCCTGTTAGTACTTCCCGAAATGTTTTGGGTGCCATCTTTTTTGTCGTTGCCTTCTTTTTTCAGAGCAGATATAACATCAGTTCCATTAAAGTTCGACCAGGTTGGTGTATAAATACTATAACTATTATTATACGAAGTGTTGTAAGTAGTAGCATAGTCAATGGCCAACATAGTATTGAAAGAAAGACCTTTGAGTATTTTTCTTAAATCAAAATCAATTTTCGTATCGAACTGAAACTGACGACTGGTGTACTTGTTGTATCCGGCTGCATAATAATCAGCAAAAATATTGGTTTGTTCCTGTGCAGTACCACTTAGAAAGTATTTTCCATCTATAATATTCGATGTGTTATTTAGAAGCAAGATCGAATTTAAGTCGTTCTCTTCAATAAATGAAATCGGTATTAATGGAGCAAAACGGTTCGGACGTAAGGTAGACGCAGCTTCCCAGTAATTTCCCTTTGCACCACGTGCATCGTAAAAAGTTGCATTCGCATTTACAGCTGCTTTTATGAAATCATTGATTTTGATATCAATATTACCACGTATGTTTAATCTGTTATTTCGGTTGTTTTTGGCCTCGCCAAATTTAAAGTAATCACCTTGTGTAAAATAACTGATATTTGTATAAAACTGAGCTCTGTCATTACCTCCTGTTATTTCGGCAGTAACGTCTGTACGGTTAAATGCCTTTTTCAGATAATCCGATGAATAAAAATCGATATTCGGATAGCGATAAGGATTTAGTCCGGTGCTATGGTTATAAATTGATTCGTCTGTATATGAAGTCGCAAGGCCATCGTTTGTAAGAGCCTCATTATATAAAGTCATGTATTCAGATGAACCGAGATATTTTGGGTAACCCTTAGCTACATTGTAACCGGTATTAGCACGTACGCTTACCTGTCTGTCGGCAATTTTACCACGTTTGGTAGTGATGGAAACCACACCCTTAGCACCCCTGCTACCATACAGTACTACAGCTGAAGCACTTTTCAGGAATGTTATACTGGCAATTTCAGTAGGTAATACATTGTTGGCATCGCGTGGTACACCATCTACTAATACCAAATGGCTGTCCATACCCCATAATGAGTTTCCATTCCATCCGGCTACATATCCCTGCATGTTGTCCATGCTGTAAGTATTGTAGTTTTTCTTTAATAACTCCTCAATATTTATAACTGATACACCACCCATAATATTGCTTTTCTTAACATCCCGATAAGCCACATTTACCAGTGGGTCAGTATTATTTAAAGAGTCAGTTTCTGTAACCGCAGGTGTTTTCGCTCCGATTGTTTGCAACGAAGAGATAGCAACCAGCATACATAAAATGAATCTAATATTTGTTTTTTTCATTGTTTATTCATTTGTAATTAAACATTTTATTTGCTATTAGATTACCAGCCAGGATTTTGACCAAACTCAGGATACATGGATGTGTCTCTGATTTTGAGCGGAAACCAATAGTGTTTTGTTCCAAATAAGCGGGTAAGTATCACTTTTTCTCTGAAATTTGATACACGGGCATTGCGCGGATCGTTGGTTTTATAGAAGTTATCGTTTTCAACCCGATCGAACTCCTGCGATGTTTTCACATTGTAAGGATATTCGGTTAACAATAACCAACGTTGGAGGTCGTTAAACCGGAAACCTTCAAATGAAAGTTCTACAGCACGCTCTCGTCTTACTTCATTCATAAATTTGATATTATCGCCTGTATAACTTGAGTGTACATGACCGGCACCTACTCTGTCGCGCAATGTATTGATTGCTCCTTCAGCCGTTTTTGCAAAGTTGGTTGATTTAGCAGTGGCTCCACCTACTGCTGCACAAGCCTCCGCATACATCAGGTATATATCACCTAAGCGCATATATGGTAAGTAGGTATGCAAGCTTCCGCTCCAGTTATACAGTCCATCGTATTTATTACAGGTATGAGGTACCAATTTCTGAATAAAATATCCAGTACGGCTAGCGCTGGCATCCGAACGCATAGTTCCTCCTGTATGAAGTCCGCAATAACGCAAAAATTCCATATCAGCCGGCATAGTAGAGTTTACGTATTTAAATCCATCGAACACTATATCGTGATAAAAGCGCGGGTCTCTGTTTTTAAAAGGATAATTCGGGTCGAAGCCTGAATTCGGATCATTCAGAGGTAATCCATTGGCCATTCCATAATAGTTTACATAATTAGCTGTAGGCTGATGAATAATGTTATCGTGCTCCACTAATCCATTCACTTTAGGACCGAAAGTTTTTGTGGTATTCCAGTTACTACCATTGTAGTCGGTTGATGGACCACGGAAGATTGCTTCGGTTGACCCGGGCATTAACCAGTTTTGTCCGGTTGTGTAGAATATGTCTGCAAAACGTGTTTTTACAGTATCTCCATCCTGTTTTATGTGATTATAAATGTCTTTGTATTTATATTGTGCCAGTGAGTACTGTGTTTGCCCGCTTTCAACAAGGTTTAGTAATTCGCCAAGTGCTTCAGCGGCTTTAGTACAGTATGTTGCATCGTAGTCGTACGTTTTAGTCCCACCGGTTTGAGCGCCGTTTTTCATCAATGGACTACCGGCCCACAAATAGTTTTTGCCTAAATAGCCAAGCGCCATTATTTTATTGATTCGCAATGGGTTTTTGCCGGAAGTGTTTTTACCTACTTTCGTATTTTCCCAATCTATAGGCAATAAATCGGCAGCTTTTCTAAAATCGGCTCCTGCTTTATCGGCACATTCAGCATATGTCAGGCGAGGCAATTCCAGTTTTTCAGTTGGCGAAAATACTTTGTCGATGTAAGGTAATCCGCCAAAATACTGCATCAATTCAAAATGCCACCATGCTCTGAAAAAATACAACTGACCAGCTATCAGGTCTTTTTCTTCCTGTGTAGCCACCTGTAATTTATCAAGGTTTTCGAGTCCCATATTAGCTTTACGAATACAGTACCATGCATGAGGCCATAAGCCATGATGGAATTTATTGGTAGATGTTGGGTTAGCATTGTTTTTATTCAACCAGTTTCCACCTCCGGTTTGCCATGCCCAAAAGTTTCCAAGGTCAACCTGGCTCGTCATGTGCCAGTTTCCTTCCAGGTTGAAGATTTCATCGTCGCCCCAGTTCCAGGATGCGGTCCAGTCGTTTTTTTCTTTATCAGGAATACAATTGTATATTTCTTCGATATACCCCTGAAAATTTGTGAAGTTTTTAAATGCTTCTACCTCAGAAATCGTAGATTCCGGTGCTTTGTCAAGGTATGCTTCACACGAAGCAAGACCAAAAATCAGGAATAAAATTCCTCCGCCAATAATTAACGATTTGTATATTTTTTTCATTTCATTCATATGTTATAATGTGAATTTTATACCAAAATTGTAACGTCGCATAGTAGGGTAAGCTCCCTGACTACCTGCACCAGCGAAGTTGGACTCGCGGTCGTCGGGCATTTTAGACCAAACCCAAAGGTTGTTACCATTCAGGAATATCCGAAGGTTGTTTAAGCCGAGCGCTTTAATAAACCCGCCATTAAATGTATAGGCGATTTCAGCGTTTTTCAAGCGAACATATGAACCATCGAACATATACTGTGTTCCTTCGTTGTAAGTGGGTGTTGAGTTCCATCGCGGGGTAGTAACGTCTGCATTGTTATGATCGTCGGCCCACCAGGTTCCCATGTCATATACCGTATTAAGTTTACTTCCAAAACTGGTAAGGTTTACTACACGGGTTACATTGTTAACACCGTAGAATTGTGCAAATACACTGAAACCTTTCCATTCGAAACCAAATGTGGCGTTGTAAGTGTTTTGTGGACTACCTGAATAACCGTAAGGAATGTTATCTTTATTATCAATTATACCATCGCCGTTGTAATCAATTATATAGTAGTCGCCCGGCAATTTATGGTTATCGGTTTTGTCGTGTGCTACACTGCCAAAAACTTCATCGTAATTGTTTACAAATCCGGCATCTACATAAGCACGATTCTGGTCAATGCTAAATCCGGCTGATTTTTGATAGGCGGCATAAAGTGCAGGATCGTCTTTTTCAAGAATGGTATTTTTTGCATGTGTCATGCTCAGGTTGGCCCATAAGCGCATTTTATTGGCCAATACTTTATTTATACGTAGCTCAAGTTCGTAACCTTCAGTTTTTACTTTACCTAAGTTGGCTGTTGCAGGCGTGGTACCATAGTATGGAGGAACAGCACGGTCGCCGCCATTTACGAGGATATCCCGTCGGTTATCTCTAAAAACCTCAACACTACCCGCAAGCAATCCTCCCAGAAATGAATAGTCAACACCAAGGTTAGTTTTCTTAACTATCTCCCAGTGTACATCCGGGTTGCCTACAGTAGATTCACGATACCATGTATAAGGGCTTGTTCCATTGTTTACATCCAATGATGAGTTGCCTCCATATGCCCATTGATCCATGTACATCCATCTGTTGTTTACATTGTCGTCGCCAATTTCACCATACGAAGCCCTCACTTTTAGCATATCAATAAAGCGGAGTGATTTCATAAACTTCTCTTCAGTTATCATCCAGCCCAAAGCTCCTGAGTTGAAAAATGCAAATCTGTTGGCCTCACTAAATTTTTCAGAACCGTTGTAAGCTCCGTTGTATTCTACAAAGTACTTACTTGCATAATTGTAGGTTGTGCGGAATACCCAGTCTTCACGGAAGAATGGTATTTGGCTACCGGTGGCTCTTTCCTCACGACTGAAAACGCCCATAGCCGATACACTATGTTTGCCAAAGTCACGTGCCCAGTTTAACTGCATTTGATAGTTCATATTGCGTAATGTAGAGTTGTTTTGTACTGTACCGCCGTTGGTTGTCCATAACACACTTTGCATGAAATCGAACTTGTTATTATTTTCGTATTCTTTTTTGTACGTTGCATTACCTGTAGTAGGGTCAATCCATTTTAACTGCGCATCGTTGTATAGGTCATTAATCCCACGATTGAATTCAATAAATGCATTATCCCAGGATATACTACCGCGGAAATTCAATCCTTTTGTGATAAATTTCAAATCCTGTTGCAGTACAAAGTCAGTTGCTATACGGGTGTTATTTGTTGTCATTACACCGGCAAGAGCCAGATTAGCTGCGGAGTTTGATACGTTTGAGATACTTGGGTAGAATCCCCACGAACCGTCTGCATATTGAGGTAAAAACACATCCGGTGCAATGTTGTATGCACCTGCCCATTGTTGAGCTACAGCCCAGTCCGATGAGTTTGTCTGGTTCCAGGGGCTCTTTTTTACACCGCTCGAACCTGATAGATTCACTTTGAATTGTGTTGTTTTTGTGATTTGAAAATCCAGATTGCTACGAACATTTAAGCGGTTGTATCCATAACCCGACTGATAATTACGTCCGTTGTCCCATTCTTCAAGAATATCGCCTTCGTGTACAAAGTCGGCTGATGTAAAGTATTTCACAAATGAGTTACCACCACTCACATTCATATTCACATTGTACGAGGTGGCGTAATCTTTAAAAAGTACATCCTGCCAATCTACATTAGGATATCTTTCGGCTTCTGTTGCATTGGCCGGATATCTGTATTTGTTGATAACAGATTGTGGTTTAATGTACGACCAGGATTCGGGCATTAAGGATAATTCATTCTCTATTGCTACGTTACGAGCCATTAATGCATCGTATGAATCCAGTTTATTTGGCAGTTTAGAGGGTGCTTTTATGGTCATGTTAGCAGATACATCAATTTTTGCTGCTCCTTCTTTACCCCGTTTTGTAGTGATTAGAATTACCCCATTTGCTCCCTTTACCCCAAATACAGCTGTAGCAGAGGCATCTTTAAGTACTGAAATTGATTCAACGGATGTTATATCGACACCACTCATGGGTCGTTCAATACCGTCAACTAATATCAGAGGGTCACTACTGTTCCACGAACTGCTACCACGAATGATAATCTTGGGGTCTTCTTCGCCGGGTAATCCTGAACTCTGCATAGTAACCACCCCTGGCAAATTTCCAGTTAATGCAGCACCTACACTTGATACACCGCCTGCACGTTCAAGTACTTTTCCGGAGGTTTGTGTAATGGCTCCTACAAGGCTTTCTTTTTTTTGCTGCCCGAAACCTACAACTACTACTTCGTCAAGTTTCAGGTCCACATCTTTCAGTTTTACCTGAACAGTTGTTTTACCTTTGAGTTCTACTTCCTGCGTTTCCATACCCAGATACGACACTACAAGTGTAGCATTGGATGATGAAACCTGCAAAGAAAATTTACCATCCATATCACTGATAGTTCCGATGGTTTTATCGCTTTTCAGTACGATGGCCGCTCCAAAAATTGGCTCTTGTTGTTCGTTTACAACTGTTCCTTTTACAAACACTTTGTTTTGTGCCTGAAGTACAGTTAAGCATGCAGAAATCAACAAGAATAAAAATGCCAATTTCGATTTCGCCAGACCTGATGTGCTGAAATCTTTTGACATGATTTTTCTGAAATTAATTTTCATCTTTATCTATATTATGCATATTAATATTAAGTTTAAAATTAGCCCCTGTTGCCATATAATCAGGCGGTTGGGTGAATTTGTGTCAGGATTTCTGAGTGTGAAGTGTTTTAACTGTCGTCTTTTCTGTTCATTTTTTTGATTTTAGAGGTTAACATTGAATTAGTATTGTTTTATCGGAGGTGTGGTTATAAAGGGTATAACCAATCAGCACTATCTTAAGCGTTGAATTTTTTAAGTAATATACATATTTATTTTAGTAATTAGATTTGGTGATAATCTTAAAATAGATTAAAATTAAACGTCGCAAAATTAATGGCAACCCTAATCTATGGAGTTTTAGTTATAGATATATTGTTTTTAAAAACAGATAAAATAGAGCTCTAATGCTTTAAAATAAACTGCACGGAGTATTTTCATTCTCCGTGCAGCCAAATACACAACACAAGGCAATAGAGCCTTCTCCTTTTGATACTAACTAATTTAACCTGAATCAAACTATTCAACTATTAACATGTAATGTTTACCTGCCACTGTATTTAAGTCATATTCAAACACATTTTGCAGTTTTACTTTTTTAATTGCAGCTTTATTCGAAATAATAGGCTGTGCAATTAGTGTGGGTTGTAATAATTCGTTATTACATATTTCCGAATTTGTTATTAATGCTTTATTGTGTAGTGGAACATAGGAACGTAAGCGAATTATACCTCCGATTTTTGAGTGTATAGAAATCCTGCAAATTTTCCCGTTTTCCCATTTAATGTCCAATACAAATCCACCACGTGCCACTAAACCTTTCACCGAACCACTTTGCCATACATCGGGTAAAGCAGGTAGCAAATGAACTGCACCGTCATGGCTCTGTAACAGCATTTCTGCAACCCCGGCTGTGAGCCCAAAGTTCCCATCAATCTGAAATGGTGGGTGTGCCGTAAACATATTAGGATATGTACGTCCGTTACGGTTTTCTTTGTTGGCAATGGTAAGCATATTGTTGATTATTTTATAGGCATGATTCCCATCCTGTAAACGAGCCCATAAATTTATTTTCCACCCGATTGACCATCCTGTAGCCATATCGCCTCGATATAATAATGAGTTTCGGGCGGCTTCGAAGAGTTCCGGATTACGATATGGAGATATTTGATTGGAAGGATACAAACCGTAGAGATGCGATACGTGCCGGTGGTCACTTTTGGGGTCGTCTACATCTGTTAACCATTCCTGTAATTGATTGTATTGTCCTATTTGCATAGGAGGCAGCTGTTCAATTGTTTTGCGTAATAGTTGGCTATAGGCTTTGTCCCCCGATAAAACCTGGTTTGCCTTAAGTGTATTGCTTAGTAAGTCGAATACAATTTGATTATCCATTGTGCATCCTGCTGTAACAGATGTACCGAAAGGTCCATGTTCTGGCGATACGGATGGGTTGGTAACAAGCCACCCCTTGAGTGGGTCACGTACCAAAAAGCTCAAAAAAAAGTCGGTAGCACCTTTCATAGCGGGAAATACATCGGCTAAAAATTTTTTATTGCCGGTGTATAGATAATGTTCCCATAAGTGGCGACAGAGCCATGCTCCTCCATTGGGCCACATTCCCCAATATGCACCATCAACTACACCTGTAATTCGCCAAATGTCAGTATTATGATGTGCTACCCATCCATTTGCACCATACATTGTTCTGGCCGTCTCCTGTCCCGTTTGACTCAGGTCTTTAATCAACGAAAATAAGGGTTGATGCGTTTCGCTTAGGTTTGTAAGTTCTGCTGGCCAATAATTCATTTCAGTATTAATGTTGATGGTGTACTTACTATCCCAGGGTGGCACCAACTGATTTGCCCATATTCCCTGTAAGTTGGCCGGCTGTCCACCCGGTTGCGATGAACATATAAGTAAATATCGACCATATTGAAACAACAATGCAACCAATGAGGCGTCCTGATTTTGTTGAAAGTTCATTATACGCTGGTCGGTAGGGATATTGTTATTTGAATTATTTCCCAACGAAAGACTAACTCTGTTAAACTGACTTGAATATTTTGCCGAGTGCGTTTTAAGTGCTGTATTATAATTTTTTTTCAATACATTGTTTAGCTTTTCAAGTGCTTTCTGTTCTTCGTTGTTGTCAAGTGTTTTATAGTCAATAAAATTAGTGCCAATTGAGACATATAGTACAGCTGTAGTGGCATTTTTAACCACAATTTTTTTATCTGTAACCAACACATTTCCATCAGAGCTTTTTATCGTTGAATGTATTTTGTAACGTATTTTTCCTTCAATACCTTCGTGGTTAATTCCTTTTCCGTTTAGTACCAGATTGTTACCGTATTTATAGCTTGTATCATTTGTGGGTGAGAAATACTCCAATTCGAATGAAATTGCTCGTTTTTTATTGGCAGATAATCGCATAATAATTACATCGTCGGTAAACGAAGTGAAAATTTCGCGCTGATATTCAATGTTGTTGACAGTGTACTTTGTGAGGGCAGTCGCTTTTTTTAAATCGAGCTCACGGTAATATGATGCATAGTTTTCGTGCCCCGGGAAATGAACTTTAATGCTACCGGCAGTTTGATAAGGCATGCCATGTTGGAGAGATAAAAAATTTTGGTTAATCAGATTCTCTGCATCCTTATTTTTTCCATCGAATATAAGCTGGCGTACCTGAGGTAATACATTTAATGCTTTTGGGTTGTCGTTTCGGTACGGTTTACCCCCCCAAATTGTCTCTTCGTTGAGCTGCAACTCTTCCAATTCAGGTTTTCCGTATTGCATAACTCCAAGTCGGGAATTTCCCAAAGGCAGAGCTTCTTCCCAGACCGAGGCCGGTTTATTATAAAGCAGCTTTAATTCCTGTGAATACAACTTAGCTGCTATCGAAATGAAAAGCAGCGTATAGGCAACTAATCGTTTTTGCATTCTGATTTTTTCAAAAATATTATGAATGCAAATATATTTCTATGATTGGTTACATATTTTCAAATCCAAACATTTAATCTTTAATATTAGATACTTGAACGATAACGCAGTTGAAAAAAGGGTGCCGATTTGCAATAGATCACATTTCTATAGTTCTTTCGTGAAAATTATATTTCGGTGGGCGATTTACCAAAGTGCTTTTTAAATACAGTGCTGAAGTAGCCCACACTGGAAAATCCGCACATTTCGCTTACTTCGGTTACTGAGTGTTTTTTGGAGTTGAGTAGTTCAAGTGAATAGTCGAGTCGTATGGTTTTAATAAAATCAACAGGCGATTGATTGGTGATAGCTTTTATTTTTTTGTATAATAATGATGGGCTTGCATTCATTGCCGATGCAAATTCATCTTTTCCAAAATCGCAATTTGCCATGTTGTCGGTCACAATTTTATACGCTTTTTTTATAAACTTATCACTGAGTTCATTGGTCATTATGGGTTCAGTAATATCGGTTTGTTTGATTAAACGGAGCGATTTTTCTCTTACTATTATTCTGTTACGCAAAATAGTTTTTATACGTTGCAATAATAATGCGATATCAAATGGTTTGGTTATATAGTCATCGGCTCCGAGATTTAATCCTTCGAGTTGTTCGGTTCGGTCGCTCAGTGCAGTCAATAGTATAACAGGGATATGAGCCGTATCGAAAGTTGACTTTATTAACTTACACAGGGCAAACCCATCCATATTTGGCATCATTATATCCGAAATAACAAAGTCGGGCATCTTCTTTTGTATTATATCCCAGGCTAACACTCCATCGCCTGCGACTGATATTTTAAAATAGGGCTCAAGCGATGTTTTCAAAAATGTTTGCAGGTCATTATTGTCTTCAACTATCAGAATGTGATTTTTCTTTTCGATACCCGGTTCTTTTTCATGTGAGTTCGGTTTTACTTCCTGATCCAAAAAAGTGAATTCAGAAAACGCCTCGTCGATAAGTTGGTCCTCTGCAACGTGGTTGTCGACTTTCGCATATGGAATGGAAATGGTAAAAACAGCCCCCTGGTTTTCTGCACTGCTCAATATTACTTTCCCTCCATGCATTTCTACATAGTTTTTAACAAGCAATAACCCAATACCCGAGCCTACAATTTTGGAATTTACATTGTTGTCGCCTCTGTAAAATTCTTTAAATAGTTTTTTTTGAGCAATTTCTGATATTCCAATACCACTATCCTTTACTTCCAGACTCCAGTTGTGGTCGTCACAGTGTAATGTAAGCTTTATTTCGCTGTTCGAATATGAGTATTTTATAGCGTTCGAAATTAAATTGTCTACTACTTTCTCGATTTTGAGTTCATCCACCGCACTCAGGTAGCTATCTTTATTGCACGAAAAAACCAGCCTGATGTTTTTCTTCATGCATGCGGTTTCGAACATAGTTTTTCGCCTTTTTACGAGTTGAACTATGTCGGCCATAACCAGGAATAGCTGACCTTTACCAATGTCTACTTTCTGAAAATCAAGTAGCTGTGTTGATACGAACGATAATCTGCCCGACTGTTCGGTTGCTAAATTCAGGTAGTATTTCCCTTTTTCAGACAATTGCGGCTCATTCATTAATTGCTGCAATGGCGCTTGTATCAGGGTAAGTGATGTACGTAAGTCGTGAGCTGTTGAGGTGAAAAACCGAATTTTGTCTTCAGAATGTTGTTGCTTTAGTTTATTGGTATAAAACTTTAGTACCCAAATGGCAAATCCAATAATTGTGCTGAAAATGAGTAGTCTGAACCACCATGTGGCCCATATTGGCGGAACAACTTCAATGTATATTATTCTCTCGTCGAGTACCCGCGATAATGAACTATCATACATCTTTATGTGTAAGCTGAAATTGCCACTGGGTAGGTTTGTGTAAGTTATTGTTCGGCGGGAGTTTGGGCTTGTCCATTCTTTGTCCAATCCATTTAACTTCCACGACAATTTTAAACCACCCGACGAAATTCCGGTGCTGATTAATTCCACATCGAGTGTGTTTTGATCATAATCAAGCTTTACACTTTTCATTTCATTAAGGGGCTTGCTCAGTTTTAACTGTGGAATTTCACGTATCGATCTGCCGGATACTTTAATATCCTGTAGGAAAAGTTTATTGTTGTTTTTGGGGTTTGTTAGTTTTAAAGGATCGAAAATTACTGCTCCGTTTGATGACCCGAATATAAGCTGACCATTTTTAAGCCGGCATTTGGAGCCCAGGTTAAATGAGGTGCCCGTGAATGTGTTAATTGAAGGGTATAAATCCACTTTTGACGTAGATGGGTCAAAGCGACAAAGCCCGTTTTCGGTTCCAAGCCAAAAATGTTTGCCTGAAGCAATAATACTATTGATATAGTTTGAAGGAAGTCCATTTTCAATAGTAAACTTACTGATTTTTTTAGTTGTTAAATCAAGCTTAATTAATCCATCGCCCGAAGTTGCTGCCCATACATTATTACCTGTTACATTCAAGTCCTGTGCAATAAAACCCTGTGCAAGTATTTCAGTATGCCCATCGTTTTCGTTTAATGCTAAAATACCATAGGTACAAGCCAGGAGAAACTTACCTGGCGCTCGTTCAACAATAGATTTAGTTGGTTGTCCGGTATATTTTTTAAATTCATTGGTTATGACATTGTAACGGATCAGATCGCTGTTTATACCTCCAAGCCAGATATTACCACGATTATCATTATAAAAGTCAAAAATATAATTAACCGAAAACCGTTTTCCGGTTTCTTCACTACCAAATCTCATTTTTTCCATCCCGCTTGCTCCATCCAGAACATACACACCTGATGAATATGTGCCAGCCCAGATATTACCTTTTGCATCTTCCTTTAACGCAAGAAATACCTTAGCCTGTTCATTTTTGTTCTTATAATAGGCTTTCCATGTGTTTTTTACCGGATTCCAACAATTTAAACCATTGTTTGTGGCAAACCAGATTTGTCCCCTTTTATCTTCAATTATTTTATTTATATTATTGTCGGATAAAGAGTTGGATATGTTTATCCGGTGGGTGATATGAGTTACATTTGTAGTTTTTTGGTCAAAAAACGATAACCCTCCACTATAAGTTGAAATCCATACTCTGTTGTTATCATCACAAAAAATATCGTACACCCCATTGCCATGTAATGACTGATGGTTGTCTGCATTTTCTTTGTAAATATTGTATAATTTGTTGTGTTTTTTGGATATCTCCCAAATGCCCTGCCCATCAATTCCTATAAGCAAAGTGGAATCGCTGTTAGGCGAAATGGCAAGTATAGGCTGATTGGGAAAATAACTACCTCCTACCTTTCGAAGAATTCCATGGACAAGTGAATAGTTGTATAGTCCGGACGATTGTGTACCAATCCATAATATTTTTTCATTCTTATCGAAGTAATAATGAGCTGTTTTTAAAAACACGGCATCGAAACTTTTCCCAATCGGACTGAATTTTAATGTGCTGGTGTTTAATAAATGAATGCCATTTTTATTACTGTAGAATATATTGTTGTCGTCGTAAAATTGAATATTTAAATTCTGAACACCGTTGTTTTGGATGTGCTTGAACATTCCGTTTTTGTATCGGTAAATTCCATATGATGTAGCCATCCACATATATCCTTTGGTGTCGATATTTATGTTTTGAACTACAAGAAAGTTTTGATTTAATACTTTTGGTAAGTTAATTATAAACTCAAATTTATCTGTTATCGGATTGTAAATAAATATCTGACCATTATTCGTATATGCATACAGGCTGTCGTTTTTTAACAGAAGTTTTACATTCAGTACATCCGCTGTTTTGTAGGGTAAATTATATATCCGGCAATCGTCCTCGGTTACGCGCAATACCCCTGATTTCGAAGCAGTCCAGATAAAACCATTACTATCTTTACATATATTATTGGTTTCGCGAATTGATATACCAAATGTTTTGTTGATACTGACAAATTGCGGATCGAGAGCAAAGGCATAAAATGAAGTCAGAAACAAAAGGGCAGAGCTAATTATAAGCTTTATCATTTTTGCGTGATTTTATGTGTAGATACTAATAGATAACAACTTCAAATATATTCAAAAAAACCACATCACACAGTTATTTATCCTTTTTGTGTTGTGTTTCTATTATTGATAACGAGTGTTTACCTGAATATGTTTGTGTTTACAAAAATAACATTATTATTCATTATTAATATCTGATTTTAAATACTTGATTTTTAAATTCAGATATGGCAATTTTACAAGTGCCTCATATTCAGGGTTTATAATACCATTCCTGCCATATTGATAAGATGTATTTTTAATACTAATCCAGTCATTTTCGGGCATTTTTATGGATTAATCATCTACAGGGGTATTTATGTTTATAGCATTGAGTTTTTCTCATAAATCGGGTGTCTCTGTAATCGGGTAACTATATTACAACAAAATCGTCTCAATGATTTTAAGTCGGGGTCGGAATGGCTTTTTAAAGGCTGTGGGGCACTTAAAAATCCAACCTGAAACGCATGCGTAATCCCCATTCCGATACGTGTGAGTGGTCCAGATAATTGAATCGTTTCACCAAGTCTATTCTGAAAATTTTAAACAGATTGCCTATACCCACACTTCCTTCGATATATGGTGCATCGCCCATTACGTAGGCAGCTTTGCTTCCGTCAGTGTTGAGAGGTAACTGAAAAAGTCCGCTGTTTTTTTCGGGATTGTTATGGTCGGTTGTACTACCATACAACATTTTCATGCTCACATGCTCACGTAGCCCGAGTTTTGATATCAATGGTATTTTGCTGAAAAAAAATCCGTTGAAGGTGTGGTCTACCAGCAGCGAAGCATATTGATCCACGGCAAATTCCATAAAATTCATCAGGTTGTACGACTCTATCTGATACGAGTACGACTGGTTGGCCTGTGGTATGTGGAGCAGAGGGTAGGGGACTTTACCGAATATTTTACCACTTTCGAGCACTATATCCGAGTATCCGAGCACCGACCAATACATCCGTTTTCGCAAGTTCACTCGTAGGTTATGATAGTTATAATCGTTGCCCCACAGCTTGTTTCCTACTGTATAACGTAGTTCTAAAATAGGGTAACGGTTATAATTCTGTATACGGAAGGTTTTGCCCTGATAAAACGATTCGTTGGGTGCGTAGCGCAGACTTACATTGAATTCGGATACATTGATATGGTCCACATCGTTGCGGTACTCATTGTAATTGCTGTAGTTGAAATACAGATTGCCTCCGGGTGCCATCTGATTGTATTTGTAGCCTATCGTATACGAAAAATGGTTTTCGAACTCGTTGATGTGTTCCAGCTTAAATGTTTTGTTGTAAAACATTTTGTCGCTTTGCCCGCGTTTGATGGAAAGCAAAAAGTTATCTTCCATCAAAAATTGCATTTGTTGCCCCGGAAACTGTGTTTCCTGCTGGTAGCTGGCGCGTATGGCTTTTACCGGAAACTGCTGAAAACCACGTTCGGACAACGACCAGGTACCGCCCAGATAATACTTCCACTTTTCGTCTTTAAAACCATAGGCAGCATAGGTTTCGAGGTTAATTTTTTTACTGAAAGCATTGGTGGTGCGTCCACCTAAGCGCAAGCGGAGGCCTTCCACATCGTTGTACATGTAGAATGTATTAATCGGGCCTACTTCAAATTTGCCAAAATCTTTGTATCCGAATAAAACGATTTGTGCTAAACTCATTACCCGCTTAAAAACAGGTACTTTGGTAATGCTGTCCATGGCTGTATATACGCCCATTTCCGATTTTGAGAGTTGTTGAGCCCGGTTGGCTTCGAGGTATTTCTCGCTTTCTTTCATTTGCTCATCGTCGTAGTGCGAGAGTGCCTTTATGGCGTCGATATTACTTTCGGGTGTTTTCTCCAGTTTGTTTTTGCTGAAGTAAACAGCTTTCTGACCTATAATGCCCCGCTTCTTGTTGGAAAGACCAAACTTCATTGATAGCAATTCCGATTGCAAAATCCACTTGTGGTCAACCGGTTGAAATTCCTGAATCACTTTTATATCGCTCACAAAATTGACGTTTACTGTTTTACTGGCTGTAAGTTCCAACTTCCTTACAGCATAAATGCTGTCCATGGCAATGTACATATTGCCCTCAAACAATAAGTCCACTTTATTGCGCGGAGCGAAATAGAGTTTTACACACCGGGTTTCGCCTACCATCAGGGTGTCCTGTATATAATACCGGTAAAACAGGGAGGCATTGCCAGCCAGCGGACTCAAAAACTGGGTGGATAGCAGTGGAATGTTATTGCTGTAGATATCTACGTCCTGATAAAGGTAACGTATATTTTCGTCGATGCTTCGCTTGTCGAACCCATCAAACGAAACCGATTTATGTGCTACCAGAACCGATTTGTCGATGGAAGGTGATTGCTGATATTCGTTGCGATAAATGCTTTCTTTCAAAAACACGGGTAGCACCTGTTGGCCGTTTACCGAATCGATGTTTTCGAATACAAACTGAAAGCGTTTAAAGATGGATTTCTGCTGAAAATCGGGGGTGATTTTATCCAACGCAAACTGTACTTTTTCGTATTTCTCGTTTTGAATATAGGGTATGTTTTTCGTGGAATTTTTCTTTTTGTTTTCAATCACCTTTGATAGTAATTCCAGCGCCGGATTGTTTTTCCGACGGTAACGTTGTTTTACTACCACAATTTCGTTCAGAGTGCGCACCTCGGGCGAAAGTTTTACTTGAATATTTTCCGATTCAAGTTTAATGAACTCGGTTTTATAACCCACGAGCGAAATGCGCAGTGTGGTACCTTTGCTAAACAATGAACTCAGGGTCAGGTTAAATTTTCCTTCGGGATTGGTGCTTGTGCCCTGATTGGTATCCACACAATATACGGTGGCATACATCAGTGGCTCATTGGTTTCTTTGTCGGTAACAGTGCCGGTAATTGCCACTTTATGTTCTTCGGCAAATGCATGGCTTTGAGCAGCCAGCATTAAAAATGCCAGCAAAAATGCATAATATTTTTTCATTGATAAATGTGTGTGGTAGGCGATCAATGCTCATTTAAATTGTATTTTTTAGTTTTTTAAATACCCAGTATTTCTGTAGCGGATAGTTGCAACCGAGCGATACAGCCAAATCGATGGCAATGCGGACAATTTTATAGTCGATGCCCGATAGTCCGACGAATAAATATGTGCCAAGCGATTTTAATGTAAAACTATTGATTACCATTACTGCAAACTTTAGCATTTGCATACGTACCGCTGAGTTATAAGCCTGTTTTTTCGAAAAAAATGTCCACTGGCGGTTAATATAAAAGTTGACAAACGCACCTACTATACCTCCGGCTATAATGGTAAGTGTGTAGTGTATGCCAAACACTTCGGTAAGGAAAACCATTACGCCATAGTCAACCATACCGCCCACGAATGCCGATAATTGTGCTTTTGAAAAAACCCAGGCTGAACGAAAAAAGTTTTTATTACTGCTTAATACTTTTATTTCTGTCTGCATCGTCCGATAATCGTAGTATTTTTTTTGTATCAATCAAATCAACTATCAGCAATATTATAGTTGCCAATATTGAAAACACTGTTACTGAACCCGGTAAAAAAACTTCGGCAACCAGAATAAGCGAAATAATAATACGCACTTCGGTTGGACCTAATATACCCGAATCGATACTGTATTTCCCCGAAACCAGGTAGCGTATTAACGCCATTATCATTTGCCAGCCATACAACACTACAAATGCAAAACCAACCATTTCGTAAGGTTCGCCTATGTACATCGTAAACCCGAAACCGAGTAAAATTATACCGAGCCAATCCACAATAATATCCAGTGCAAAACCATAGTTTTTACGTGGTTTGTTACGGTAATAGGCCAATCGCCCGTCGAGCGAATCGCCAAACCAACTGATGGCAAAACCTGCTACTCCCAGTAGCAACAATGCAGGCTCTACGTACCTGGCCAACACAAACGAGGCAAAAACCAGAACATTTCCCAAAAATCCGGTAAAAGTAAGCAGGTCCGAAGTGACCCATTGTGGCATTATCTGCACCAGGTATGCCAGCGCCTCCTGTTCCTGTTTGCGTAAAATATTGGTGCGTTTACGGTCGGTAGCTATTAATTCTTTGCTTCTATGCATGGTTTCTTTCGAAACTTTTGTAACACTAATCATATTTTTATCCTCCTGTTCTTATATATCGATGTTTTTTGAATATACGTTTTTAAATACCATTACGGTAGTCTTTGGGCGACATACCGGTAAGGCGCTTGAAAAACTTTCCGTAGAATGACTGATTCGGGAAAGTAAGTAAATAGCTGATTTGCTGAATAGTTAAATTGGTTGATAATAAAAGAGCTTTCGACTCCAGGACTATACGTCGGTCAATCCATTCACTGGCCGTACAACCGGATGTTTCGCGCACCACTTTTGAAAGGTATTTGGGGTTAAACGACATTTGCGTAGCATAATACTCAACGTTGCGGTGTTTTGCAAAATGAATGTTTATCAGTTGTAAAAACTCATCCACTATCATTTCCTGCTTTGTTAATGGCATTTCAGCTGTTTTTTTTTCGTATTCATAACCCATTTTAAGCGAAAGCGCTTTCATTAAATGTGTTATAATCTCTATTCGATGCGGGTTTTCAACAGCTCTGACTGTATTTTGAAGCATCTGAAAGAACGATAATAAAGAGTTCAGATTGTCCTGCGATACAGAACTATAGGGTTTTTGCTTCAGCAGTTTTACCAATGAGTGCGAACCATTATGAATAAAATGAAGCGCTTCGCTGCTGAAATGCTGCGAAATAACGATAAAATTGCCATCAAAGTCGCTGCTTAACTCTTCCATCTCCAATATTTGACCGGGTAAAACCACAAAAATAAAGGGGCCGCTTGCCTGATATTGTTTCAGGTTTACAGTTCCCTTCATATAGCCTTTTGTGCATAAAAT
>RRZT010324081.1_pt1 | contig 22158 bp, 20 predicted proteins | sample 2165551 | NCBI WGS metagenome assembly RRZT01 (sample SAMN10456910, study PRJNA506462) | wastewater metagenome | biome: wastewater; feature: sludge; material: wastewater sludge; isolation source: wastewater sludge with Escherichia coli K12::gfp cells carrying plasmid... | place: USA: Moscow, Idaho... | reverse complement strand
GGCCACATGGCCGATGTGCTCGTCCAGCAGGCTGTTCACCTCGCCGCAATCGGCCAAGGGTTGGTCCTTGAAACGCAGCAGCACCCGCACCTCGTCAAGCGTCATGTCCAGGCTGCGGCACTGGCGGATGAACCCCAGCCGATCCGCATGCTGCGGGGTGTAGATGCGGTAGTTGCCCTCCGTGCGCGCGGCGGCCGGCAGCAGCCCCTCTCGTTCATAGAAGCGGATCGTCTCGATGGGCGTTCCGCTGGCCTGGGCCAGTTCGCCGATGCGCATGTGCGGTTCCCCTTGTGCCGGTGACAGTTCGCGACGCACCTTGACTCTATACCCACTTCAGGGTTTTCAATGTCGGCATGGCCCACGATCACCCCCACGACATCAAGCCGGATCCGGCCGGCGCACTGCAACCGGCTGGCTGCGGCGCCTGCTGCGGCGCTTCCGACCACGCACCTGCTGCCTCTGCCTCGGTCCCCCTGGGTGGTGGCCAGCGCTTCCGCATTCCGGCGATGGACTGCGCCAGCGAGGAGTCCGAGATCCGTCGCGCTGTCGAGGGCATCCCCGGCGTCCTGGGGCTGCGCTTCCAGCTGGGCGAGCGCAGCCTGCGCATAGCCGGCGAGCCGCAGGCAGCGCTGGCGGCAGTGGAAGCCATCCGGAACTCCGGATTCGAGGTTCACGCCTGGCCCGACGCGACGGAGTCGTCCAACGCCGGTGATGGATCGGATCACGGCCACGACGCAGCAACCGGGTCCGGCCTGCCCCGCCTGCTGGCTGCCCTCGCTCTTGCGACGGCTGCCGAGGCCCTGTCCTTCCTGGCACCGGACGCGCCCTGGTCCAAGTGGGCTGGCCTGGCCGTTGCAGCCGCGGCCATCGGGCTGGCCGGCTTCGGCACGTTCCGCAAGGGCCTGTCCGCCCTGCGGCACGGCCGCCTGAACATCAATGCACTGATGTCAGTGGCGGTCGCGGGAGCCTTCGTGATCGGCCAGTGGCCTGAGGCGGCCATGGTCATGGCGCTGTACGCGATCGCCGAACTGATCGAGGCGCGGGCCGTCGACCGCGCGCGCAATGCAATCAGCGGCCTGCTGGCGCTGTCGCCCGACACCGCCGACCTGCGGCAGCCCGACGGCACCTGGAGATCCGCGCCCGTCGGCAGCGTACCTATCGGCGCCACGGTCCGGGTCAAGCCGGGCGAACGCGTGGCCATGGATGCCATCGTCACCGACGGCAGCACCGCCGTGGACCAGGCGCCCGTCACCGGCGAGAGCCTGCCGGTCGACAAGGGGCCGGGCGATGCGGTCTTCGCCGGCACCATCAACCAGACCGGCACCATCGAGTGCCGTGTCACCGCCGCGGCGTCGCAATCGACGCTGGCCCGCATCATCCACGCGGTCGAACAGGCCCAGGGCAGCCGTGCGCCCACGCAGCGCTTCGTCGACCGGTTCGCGGCCGTGTACACACCGGCGGTGTTCGTGCTGGCACTGGCCGTTGCCATCGCCGGCCCGTGGCTCTTCGGCTGGACGGTGCTGGCCGCGGTCTACAAGGCGCTGGTGCTGCTGGTCATCGCCTGCCCGTGCGCCCTCGTGATCTCGACGCCCGTCATCGTCGTCAGCGGGCTGGCGTCGGCGGCCAGGCGGGGCATTCTGATCAAGGGCGGCGTCCACCTCGAACAGGCGCGCCTGCTCAAGGCGGTCGCGCTCGACAAGACCGGCACCATCACCGAAGGCAGGCCGCGCCTCGTCGAGTGGGAGATGCTGTCCACCAGCCTGCCCAAGCCGCAGGCCGAACACATCGCAGCCGCGCTGGCGGCGCACTCGGACCACCCGGTGTCGCGCGCCATCGCCGCGGGGCTGACGCCGAACAGCGTCGAGGCCCGCAACTTTGCCGCGCTGTCCGGGCGCGGCATCGAAGCCGACATCGGCGGCCAGCGCTACGTGCTGGGCAACCACCGCCTGATCGAGGAGCGCGGCCAGTGCTCCGCCGAGATCGAGGCCGTGCTCCACCGTCACGAGGAAGCGGGCCGCACGGTCAGCCTGCTGGCCACCGCGTCCGGGGTGCTGGCGCTCTTCGCGGTGGCCGACACGATCAAGCCCTCGTCGGCCGCCGCCATCGGCGAGCTGAAGGCGATGGGCATCACGCCGGTGATGCTGACCGGTGACAACCAGGCCACCGCCGAGGCCATCGGCCGCGAGGCCGGTCTGACGGACATCCGCGGCAACCTGCTGCCCGAGGACAAGCTCGCCGCGATCCAGGCCATGCAGAAGCAGTATGGGGCGACGGCGATGACCGGCGACGGCATCAACGACGCACCCGCGCTGGCGCAGGCCGACATCGGCGTGGCGATGGGCGCTGCCGGCACCGACATCGCGATGGAAGCGGCCGACGTGGTGGTGATGAACGACGATCTGCGGCGCATTGCCGAGACGGTGCGCCTGTCGCAACGCACGCACGCCGTGCTGTGGCAAAACATCGCGCTGGCTCTCGGCATCAAGGCCGTCTTCCTGGTGCTCGCGCTGTTCGACAACGCCAGCATGTGGATGGCCGTGTTCGCCGACATGGGGGCCAGCCTGTTGGTGGTCTTCAACGGCCTGCGCCTGTTGCGAAACCCCGAACGAAGCTGAGGCGACCATGGAGGCCAAAGCCCAACTGCTACAGCCCACGCGGCTGCTCGATTTCACGCACCCCGCCATCGAAGCGCTGGTCGAGAAGCGGGGGTGGCGGCCGTTGCCGATGTATGACCGTATCGGCGCCGTCTACGACTTCGTGCGCAACGAGATCGCCTTCGGCTACAACGCTGGCGACGAGTTGCCGGCATCGGCGGTGCTGGCCGATGGCATCGGCCAGTGCAACACCAAGGGCACGCTGCTGATGGCCTTGCTGCGCGCCGTGGGCATTGCCTGCCGCTTCCACGGTTTCACCATCGACAAGCCGCTGCAGAAGGGTGCGATCACGGGGCTCGCCTATGTGCTGGCACCGCGACGCATCATCCACAGTTGGGTCGAAGTGGCCTTCGAGGGACGGTGGGTGAACCTGGAAGGCTTCATCCTCGATGCACCCTACCTGACCAGCCTGCAGCGGCGCTTCCCGGTCCGACAGCGGTTCTGCGGCTACGGCGCGGCCACGCCCGACCTGTCGGCGCCTGGCGTTGAATGGCGCGGCCAGGACACGTACATCCAGAAGGACGGGATCGCTGACGACTTCGGCGTGTTCGACAGCCCGGACGAGTTCTATGCGCGCCACGGCTCGAACCTCTCCGGCCTCAAGCGTTGGCTCTTCACGCAGGTCATCCGGCACCGCATGAACGCCCAGGTCCGACGCATCCGCGCCGAAAAGTGGTGATGCCGGTCACGGCGATCAGCCCGGCGAACCCGTCTCAAACTCTGTAGCTGCTAGACTCTTTTCATGCGCCGTTGGCTCGCGATCCTCATGCTCGCCCTGCTGCCGCTCCAGTTCAGCTGGGCGGCAGTGGCGGCGTATTGCGGGCACGAAACCGGCCAGCATGTTCAGCACCTGGGCCATCACGAGCACCAGCACACGGATGAGGCCACGGCCGACCAGGGCAGCGCGCCGGCAGATCAGAGCGCGCCGGCTGGGTTCGATTTCGACTGCGGCCATTGCCACGGCACCTGCGCCAGCATGCCCGCGCCCATGGGCGACATTTCGCCGCTGGCTCTGGCCTCCCACCCGGTAACGCCTGTCGAAGGCACCGTGCGAACCCTCGCGCAAAGCCCGCCCGAACGCCCTCAGTGGCTGCCCCTCGCCTGATCGGCGAGGCGGGTTCCTTCTCCTTCTGAAGCCCGTTCGCGCCTGCGTGCGCGCCGCCCGACACATGGGTCAGCGGCGCCGCTCGAGGCCCGATCCGACCCTGAGTTCCTCAGCGTCGACTCTCGCCGATCTCCTGTGGGTTGTTTTCAACACTGGAGCATCGGATGCACCGAAGAAGAATCATGCCGGCCGGGCGCTGGCATCACGCCGCCCGCGCCACCCTGGCGACCGTAGCCAGTACGGCACTCACCGCAGCGCTGATGGGCGTCGCGATCGAAGCGCGTGCGCAGACCCCTGCTGCACCCAGCGAGCCGACCCCGCCCACGCTGCGAGCAGCCTTCGAAACCGCCTGGGCGCGGCAGCCCGAAGCGCAAGCGCTGGCAGCGCGGCGCGACGCGGCACGCGCGCAGCGGGACGCGGCCCAAGCATGGACGCCCGAGCCAGTGGCGATGGAGCTGTCCACCAAGACGGACCGCCTGAACCGAAACCTCGGCACCCGTGAGGTCGAGGTCGGCGTGGCCATCCCATTGTGGCTGCCGGGCGAACGTGGCCGCAGCCAGGCCCTGGCCGACGCCGAGGGCCGTGCCATCGAGAGCCGTACCACGGCGGCACAGCTGCGCGTGGCTGCCGCTGTGCGCGAAGCGTGGTGGGCGTGGCAGCGGGCCCGTGTGGAGCTCGATGCCGCACGCGGCCAGCTCGACAACGTTCAACGCATTGCCGCCGATGTCGGCAAGCGGCTCAGAGCCGGTGACCTGGCCCGTGCCGACCAGCACCAGGCCGACGGCGCCGTCGCGGCGGCCGAAGCGGCCGTGGCGCAGGCCGAAGGCGCGCTCACGGCCGCCTGGCAGCAGCTTCGTCCCCTCGTCGCCATGCCAGCGGCTGCCGCACCCAGCGCCGCGCCCGGCGCCGACGCCGAACCCGAGCCGTCCACGGCGACCGGTCCTGCAGACGGCCTGGACACGCATGCCGAACTGCTCTCGTTGAAGGACCGCTCCGCCGTCGCCGACGGCGTGGCTGCACTCGCGGCCACGCAGTCTCGCGCCAGCCCGGAACTCACCATCGCCGCCACCCGCGATCGGGGCACTTACGGAGAGTCCTACCAGCAGACCTTCACGGTCGGTGTGCGCATCCCCTTCGGCGCCGGTCCCCGGCACGATGCCCGCGTGGCCTCTGCGCGCGCCGAGGCGGTCGAACTGCAGGCGCAGATGGCATTGGAACGTGCCCGCCTGGCGGGCGAGCGCGAAGCCGCTCGCGCGCGCACCGACGCGGCGCGGGCGCAGCTGGCCGCTGCCGATCGTCGCGCCCAACTGGCGCGCGAATCGCGCGGCTTCTTCGACAAGTCCTTCCGCCTGGGCGAATCCGACCTGCCCACGCGCTTGCGCATCGAGGCCGAGGCCGCCGACGCCGAGCGACAGGCCGTGCGCGCCCGCATCGAACTCGCCGCAGCCATCTCGGCGTGGCGGCAGGCCCTGGGCCTGCTGCCGCAGTGAGCCGACGGCACACGCCCCCACGAACACGCTCAGCGAACCCCATCAGGAATCCCATCCCATGAAGTCTTCCCACTCCCTGGCTGCGCTCTGCCTTGCATCCGTGCTGCTCGGCAACGCCCTGCCGGTCATCGCCGGCGATGGCCATGACCACGGCGACACCGCCCCGGCCGCCACGGGCACCGCGCTGCCCCGCTTTGCGGCGGTGTCCGAGACCTTCGAGCTCGTCGGCGTGCTCGATGGCAAGCAGGTCACGCTCTACCTCGACCGATTCGTCGACAACACCCCGGTGCGTGGCGCGCAGATCGAACTCGAGATCGACGGGACCAAGTTCAAGGCCGAGGCCCATGGCGACGACGCGTATGAAGTGGTGCTCAAGGAAGCGCCCAAGCCCGGCGTGCTGCCGATCACCGCGACCGTGACCGCTGGGGCGGAGGTCGATCTGCTGGCCGGCGAACTCGACTTGCACGAGGCCGCCCACACCGACGAGCCTGCGCATGAACTTTCATGGAAGGAGGTCGGCGGATGGGCCTCCGGCGGCCTGGCCGTCCTTGCCGTGCTGGTATTTGGCGGGAGACGCCTGATGGCCGCCCGCCAGGTTCGCGCCGGAGGTGCAGCATGAAGCGCGCTTCTTTGCATCGCCTGGCCTGGCTCGGCGTGGTGCTGGCACTCGTGGGCCCACTGACCGCGCAGGCCGGGGAAGGCCATGACCACGGCGACGCACCCGCTGCGCCGAGCGCAAACGGCCCCCAACGCCAGCCCGACGGCAGCGTGTTCCTGCCCAAGCCGGCCCAGCGCCAGCTGGGAGTACGTACGATGGTGGCTGCTGAGGCCGAGCTGCCGCGCTCGGTCGAGCTGAACGGCAAGGTGCTGATGGATCCCAACGCCGGCGGCAAGGTGCAGCCGCTGAACGCCGGCCGCATCGAGCCCGGTCCACGCGGCCTGCCCAACCCGGGACAGGTGGTGCGCAAGGGCGAGGTGCTGGCCTACGTGGTGCCCTCGACCGCGCCCATCGAGAGATCGAATCAATCCGCGCAATTGGCCGAGTTGCGCGCGGCCAAGTCGCTCGCCGACAAGCGCGTGACGCGGCTGAAGGAGTTGTCGGATACCGTGCCGCGCAAGGACATCGAGGCGGCCGAAAGCGAGGCAGCCAGCCTGGCCGAGCGCATGGCGGCCGTTGGCGGCGGCCTGGCAACGCGGGAAGCGCTGGTGGCCCCGGTGTCGGGCGTGATCGCCTCGGCCCATGTGGTGGCCGGTCAGGTGGTCGATGCCCGCGAACTGCTGTTCGAGATCATCGACCCGAGCCGCTTGCGCATCGAGGCACTGGCCTTCGAGCCCTCGCTCGCGGCCAATGTCGGCAGTGCCACGCTGGCAGTCGGTGACCAGCGTGTGCCGCTGGAGTACCTGGGTGCGGCGCGCAGCCTGCGCGAGCAAGCGCTGCCGCTGGGCTTCCGCGCTCAGGGTGCGGCCCTGAACGGCTTGGCCGTAGGACAACCCGTGCGCGTCTTCGTGCAGACGAAGCAGAAGGTCAAGGGCATCGCGGTCCCGGTCGCGTCGCTGATGAAGAACCCGGCCAACCAGACCGTCGTCTGGGTCAAGACTTCGCCCGAGCGCTTCGAGCCTCGCAGCATCACGACCGAGGCCCTCGATGGTGTGAACGTCGCGGTCACATCGGGCCTGAAGGCCGGGGACCGCATCGCCACCCAAGGCGCCACCCTGATCAACCAGGTGCGCTGACATGTTCAAGTGGCTACTCGACAACAGCCTGACGAACCGGCTGCTGGTGATCATCGCCAGCGTCGTTCTGATGGCCTACGGCGCGTTCACGCTCTCGCGCACCCCGGTGGACGTGTTCCCCGACCTCAACAAGCCGACCGTCACCATCATGACCGAGGCCGGCGGCATGGCCGCCGAGGAGGTGGAGCAGCTCATCACCTTCCCGCTGGAGACGACCATGAACGGTCTGCCCGGCGTCGAAAGCGTGCGCTCGACCTCGTCGGCCGGCCTGTCCTTCCTCTACGTCACCTTCGACTGGAGCACCGACATCTTCCGCGCCCGGCAGCTGGTGTCGGAGCGGCTGTCCTCGATGGAGGAAGGCATCGCCGAAGGCGTGGTGCCGCGCATGGGCCCGATCAGCTCGATCATGGGCGAGATCATGCAGATCGCCATTCCGGTCGATCCGAGCAAGATCAGCCCGATGGCGGTGCGCGAGTACGCCGACTGGGTGCTTCGACCGCGCCTGCTCTCGGTGCCAGGCGTCGCGCAGGTCATCCCGATCGGCGGCGAGGTGCGGCAGTTCCAGGTGCAGCCGAACACCGCGCGCATGGCCGAGCTGGGCATCACGCACGACCAGCTCGAAAGCGCGCTCAAGGGCTACTCGTCGAACACCTCGGGTGGCTTCCTGGAGCTGAACGGCCGCGAGTACCTGATCCGCAACCTCGGCCGCACGTCCCGGCTCGACGACCTGAAGAACCTCGCGCTCGCGGCCAAGGGCGGCCAACCCATCCTCCTGCGCCAGATCGCCGAGGTCACGTTCGCCGCGGCACTCAAGCGCGGTGACGCAGGATTTGAGGGCAAGCCGGCGGTGATCCTGGGCATCCAGAAGCAGCCGACTGCCGACACCATCGCGCTCACCAAGTCCATCGAAGACGCCCTCGTCGGACTGAAGGCTTCGCTGCCGGCCGGCATGGAGGCGCCTCGCGTCACCTTCCGTCAGGCCAGCTTCATCGAGGCCTCGATCACGACGCTGCAGGGCAAGCTGATCGGCGCCTCGATCTTCGTCGCGGTGATCCTGTTCTTCTTCCTCGGCACCTTGCGGCCGACCGTCATCGCGCTGACGGCCATTCCGGTATCGATCTTCATCACCGCGCTGGTCTTCAAGTACTTCGGCCTGTCGATCAACACGATGACGCTGGGCGGCCTGGCCATCGCCATCGGCGGTCTCGTCGACGATGCGGTGGTGGGTGTCGAGAACGTGCTGCGGCGGCTGAAGGCCGACCGGGCCAACCATCCACACAGCCGGCTGCACCCGATCGAGATCGTCGCGCACGCGACGATGGAAGTGCGATCGGCCATCCTCTATGCGACGGTCATCATCGTGCTCGTCTTCATCCCGCTGTTTGCACTGCCGGGGCTGGAGGGCAAGCTGTTCGTGCCGCTGGGCATCGCCTTCATCGTCTCGACGCTGGCTTCGCTGATCGTCTCGGTGACGGTGACGCCGGTGCTCAGCTTCTACCTGCTGCCGCGGATGAAGAACCTGGACCACGGTGACACCAAGGTCCTGGCCTGGCTGAAGGCACGCTACCGCAGCGGCCTGCAGGGCGTGCTGGACCGGCCCAAGGCCGCCATGGCGGCGGCCGGTGCGGCCGTGCTGGTGGCCGCAGTGGCGGTGCCGTTCTTCCCGAGGACCGTCCTGCCGCCGTTCAACGAGGGCACGCTGCTGATCGGCCTGCGCCTGAACCCGGGTGTCACCTTGACGGAGTCGTCGGCCTTGGCACGCCAGGCCGAGGTACTGGTCAAGCAGGTGCCCGAGGTGACGCACGTCGGTCGCCGCAGCGGCCGGGCCGAGCTGGACGAACACGCGGAAGGCGTGCACGTCAGCGAGCTCGACGTGGGCCTCAAGCCCACCGCCGAGCTGACGCGCAGCATGGACGAGATCAAGGCCGACATCCGCAAGCGCCTGATCAACCTGCCGGCTGCGCTGGAGATCGGCCAGCCCATCTCGCACCGCATCGACCACATGCTCTCGGGCGTGCGCTCGCAGATCGCGATCAAGATCTTCGGCGAGGACCTCGACGCGCTGCGAGGCCAGGCAGATGCCCTGCGGGCCAAGCTGGCCACGATCCCAGGCATCGCCGACCTGCAGATCGAGAAGCAGGTGCTGGCGCCGCAGATCATGGTGCGCATCGACTACGCCGCCGCGGCGCAGTACGGCGTGCCGGCGCCGCAGGTGCTCTCCGCATTGCAGGCGCTGGTCGAGGGGGAGAAGGTCACCCAGATCGTCGAGGGAGGCCGGCGCTTCGCACTCGTGGTCAAGCTGCCCGAGTCGGCGCGTTCGGTCGAAGGCCTGGGCCAGATCCTGATCGAGACGCCGAACGGGCGCATCCCGCTGTCGAAGATTGCGGCGATCGAGGACGGCGACCGCCCCAACCAGATCAGCCGTGACGACGGCAAGCGGCGCATCGTGCTGTCGGCCAATGCGTCCGGGCGCGCGCTGTCGGAGATCGTGGCCGACATCCGCAAGGTGGTGGCCGAGACGAAACTGCCCGAGGGCTACTTCATCACCCTGGGCGGCCAGTTCCAGGCCCAGGAGGAGGCCTCGCGGCTCGTCGGCCTGCTGTCCATCGTGTCGCTGACGCTGATGTTCGTGGTGCTCTACAGCCGCTACAAGTCGGCGGCGCTGTCGGCGCTGATCATGGTGAACATCCCGCTGGCGCTGGTGGGCGCAGTCATCGGCCTGTGGCTGTCGGGCCAGCCACTGAGCGTCGCCGCTCTCGTCGGCTTCATCACGCTGGCCGGCATCTCGGTACGCAACGGCATCCTGAAGGTCAGCCACTACATCAACCTGATGCGCTTCGAGGGCGAGTCCTTCGACCAGAAGATGATCCTGCGCGGCTCGCTGGAGCGGCTGAGCCCAGTGCTGATGACCGCGCTGGTCACCGCCTTTGCGCTGGCCCCGCTGCTGTTCGAGGCCGAGCAACCCGGCACCGAGGTGCTGCACCCGGTGGCCGTAGTGATCTTCTCCGGCCTCATCAGCTCGACCCTGCTCGACACCTTCCTCACGCCCGCGATGTTCTGGCTCTTCGGGCGCAAGCCGGCCGAAGCGCTGATGGACGACAAGGACGCCGAGGCGCTTTGAGCGGCTTCCTGTTCACCCCCAAACCCTGAAAGGACTCTCATGAAGACGCAATCCATCCTCGCCTCCATCACCCTCGCCCTGGCTGGTTCTGCCTTTGCCGCCGGCGACAAGCACAACCACGCCCACGAGCACAAGCCGCTGCATGGCGGCGTCGTGGTCGAGGTCAAGGACATGGACTACGAACTGGTGGCCAAAGCCACCGTGATCCAGCTCTACCTGCGCGACCACGGCAAGCCGGCCGACGTGTCCAAGGCCAGCGCGAAAGTGACGCTGCTGACCGGCACCGAGAAGCAGGAGGTCGAGCTGAAGCCCGCGGGCGACAAGCTCGAAGCCTCCGGCAGCTTCAAGGTCGGCCCCGGCACCAAGGCCGTCGCTGTCGTGATCGTCGGCGGCAAGCCCGCCACCGCACGCTTCACAGTGAAGTGAACGCCATGACTGCCGACCGATTGACCTGTGCCTCGGTGGTCTTGGTGGCTGGGCTGCTGGCGGGCTGCGCCACGCCGCCCGCACCCGATCCCACCGTCGAGATCCCGTACTGCCACAAAACCAACAAGGGCCGGGTGATCGCCTGCACCACGGCTCCGGCGCCGAGCCTGAACGCCGATGCGCAGGCCAAACAGTTCGCGCCTGACCCGAACGCCCTCACCGTGTACGTCGTGCGGCGCAACTGGGGCGACGGCCGGAACTTCGTGAAGGTGCAGGCCGACGGCGGAGCCGCCGTCGAGACCCTGCCGAACACGATGGTGCGCTACCGGCTGAAGCCGGGTTCGCACTCGATCGCCTTCGACTTCGAGGGGCAGCGTCCAGCGACGACGGTCGCGGGCAAGGCGGGCGAAGTGCGGTTCGTCCGGCTCGACGGCATGGTCTGGGCCTGGAAGAGCACGTTCACCTGGGCGACCGAATCCGAGGACGCGATCCGCGAACGAGCGCTGAAGGCAAGGCTGGTGGCCGACTTGGCGGTACGCTGACCCCATGAGGACATTTGCCCTGTTCATCGCCACGGCCCTGGCCGAGATCGTTGGCTGCTATCTGCCCTACCTGTGGCTGAAGCAGGGCAGGTCCGCGTGGTTGCTCGTTCCGGCGGCGGCGAGCCTGGCCCTCTTCGCCTGGCTGCTCACGCTGCACGAGACGGCGGCGGGGCGGGTGTATGCGGCGTACGGCGGGGTCTACATCGGCGTCGCGCTGCTTTGGCTGTGGATCGTGGACGGCATCAGGCCGACGGCATGGGACGTGGCGGGCGTCGCCGTCGCGCTGACGGGCATGGGCCTCATCATGTTTCAGCCGCGCTGATGATCAGTTCGATGCCGTAGCGTGCAGCTTCTTTGCCGGTCTGCGCGCGGCCGACCCCGGCTTGAGTGACTCCGCCGCTGTCAATCGACAGGTACATGTGATGCGCGAGCTAACGACTTGCGAACGTCTGCTTAGACGCGATACGACTGACTACAACGGGTCGATTTCGGCCAGCCAACTCGACGAACAGTCTGCCGTAGACCGGTCATTGAGCTCCGGCCCTGCGCCCGCCGCGACGTGAGTAACGTTAGTTCGAAGCGAACTCATCGCCCAAGATCGCTGCGAGGTCCTGGCGCTCGCCCAGCAGCCGGACGACATCCAGGTCATCTCCGCGTTCGAAGTAGCACCACAGCAGCGGGAACTTTGCGACCCGCCAGGTCCGAAGCCCTGGAATGCCAAGAAGCTTTCCGAGCGTCGGTGAGCCGATGCCAGGGTCGAGTTCGATCTGGTCAAGCGCGGCGTTGGTGGCCTTGGCCACCTTCACCGCCACGCGGGTGCCACCCTCCTTGCGGTAGTAGCGGACTTCGCCCTGCTGGTCGCGCAGCGCCTGCGGGCGCAGAACCGCCGGCTTCAATCGATCTCGCCGCGAGCGATCGCCAGCAGTTCCTTCTCGTCCGCCTTGGTGCGACGCCGGCCGGGCCCGGATGCCAGCCCTTCTTCGATGAGGTCGCGAAGCCGCTTCTTGGCCTGCTCTTCCTGGTCGCGCCGGACCAAGTCGCGGATGTACTCGCTGGTGTTGCCATAGTTGCCGGCGGCGACCCGGTTGTCGATGTACTCGCGCATCGACTCGGGCAAGGCGAAACTCATGGTTTGTCGGCTCATGTGGGCATCTTGGGCGGTTTGACAACCGTTGTCAACTCCGCCGGCTGACCTTCTTCCAGTTCTGCGTGTGCGGGAGCGGGTCCCGTCACGAAGCAGACCGAGTTGCCTGGCCCGGCACGCGTTGGATCAGCGCCGCCGCGAACTTCTCGATGCCGAATCTCATCGTGCCGCGGAAATTGATGTGCGAGAAGTGCGCCGGGCCGATGCGGCGCAGCCAGTAGTCCTCGACTGGGATCCCGTCTCGCTTGAGCCTCTCGACCACCTCGTGCATACGGGCAGTGTTCCAGGCCAGCACGATGTTCGTCAGCAGGGCGTGTGAGCCGGAGATCGCCTTCATCTCGTCCCGCCGCCGGCCGCGTTCGGGCGCCACCTTGCCTGAGTACACGGCGCGCTGCAGCTGATGCACCGACTCGCCACGGTTCAGCAAGGTATGGATCTCGCGGCGGAAGTCCTCGATGGCGATGTAGTCGCACAGGAACACCGTTCGCAGCAGCCGGCCCAGGTGCTCCGCCGCCCGGTGCAGTGGATCCCCCTGGGCAGCCGACCCGAAGCGCTGCAATGCCAGCGTGGCGGAGACACGTCCCGAGCGGATTGACGCCGCCAGGCGAAGCAATTCATCCCAACCGCGCTCGATGGCGGCCAAAGACACGCGCCGAACGGTGACGACTTCCAAGCCATCGGGCACGGTGAATCCACGAGGCAGGTAGAGCTTTCGTTCGGCCAGGTCCCGCAGGCGGGGGCACAAGTCAAATCCCAGCAGCTTGGAGATGGCCATCGCCGGATTCGTGTAGCCGTGCGTGTCGACCGCCAGCAGCGAGATCCGAATCCGATCCGCCGCGCTGTTGTGCTGCTCGATGCCCTCGATGGCGACGCCGGCCTGTCGTTCGTTGAGCACGATGGGTTGGTCGTAGACGATGCCCCAGCGGTCGCGCACATGGGTGTAGAGGCCTGCGGCGTAGGTGCGCCGGCGTGGGTCCACACGGGCGTTCCACAGGTGGCGCGAAACGTCCAGCGACATCATGTCGGCTGATGCCTTGTCCCCGTTGCCCCACAGTGCCGCGATGGGGATCCGGCTCTGGAACTCGGCCACGCGCTCGTTGGCGCGGCGCAGGCGGCCACTTCCTTCCAAGGCGCGCATGGCCACCGTGACTTGTGTGGGCTCCAGACCAGGGATCATCGACGCCACGCCCTTGGCGTCCGCATCGGTACCGTGCGCCAGCAACGCGCCGTACAGGGCCACGAGTTCGCCGGTGGACTGCGCGCGGTGGCCGAGCAGCGCTTCGCTGTACCCGGTGGCGGCATCCACCTCCAACAGCATGTCCGGAAACTGTACGCTGCCAATCAAGTTGTAGATGGTCTCGCGTGTGCGCACCGGCTCGCCTTGATCCGGCAGTGCCGTGATCGCAGGCAGGTGGAGCATGCCGTCGGCGCCGATCTCGACCTTGCCGCGCCGCTGGGCCTCTGCCACCGCAGACATAGCGGCCATCAAGTTGGCCAGCAGGGGCTCCAGGAATTCGGCCGCCGACTTGGGCATGCCCAGCAACTCAACCTGCTCGTCCCGTTGCAAGACCCAATCCGCCGGCGGGATGAGCATCTGGTCTCGCTCCCGAAAACTCAGCGAGTGGTCCAGCCAGACACTGCCTCGGCGAAGGCTCTTGCGCAGCGACATCATCGTGCAGGCCTCAAACGCCCGAAACCCTGAGCGGGGGTCCAGATCGCGGACCAGGCCGTGCCAGGCTGTGCCAACATCTGGCAGCGGTACGCCCTCCTTCAGCTCGGTCACACCCTTGCGCTGCAGATCCGTCCAGGACTTCCACTGTTCGAAGCCCGGATCGCCGGGGCGGCCACCGAGGTCCAGATCTTTCAGCGCTCCCAGGCAAGCGCGCACGCGCTGGCTGTCTTCCGCCAAGGCCTTGCGAACCAAGGACACGAAGCTGCCGCTGGCGGCTTCGCCGAGCTCGGCGAGCAGTTCTCTGGCTTCCAGGACTCTCGCCTGCCAGGTCTTCGTTTCGTCGTACAGGACGGATCGCGCCTTGGCCGCCTGCTGGATCAGGCCTGTCGTGCCCCGGATACGGTTTGATTGCGCCTTGTCCGCCGCCTCGCGGAACAGTTGCTGGCTGCGCCGGCTGGTTTGCAAGAGGGCGACATCGGTGAGTTCGAGCAGCGTCACCCGCAGGAAGCACACCAACTCGATCAGCTGGCGCGATGGCTTGATCTCCCGCGTCTTCACGGGGCGCCTGGCCTGGACCTGACGGGCATAGGCCTGCTGCTTTGCCAGCGACACGGCATTCAGGTTCCAGTCGTGGGCACCGAGCTCTTTCAGGTAGCGGACCTTGTCGATGGTCTCCGCAAGGGTGCTCGGGCCGTGACGCTTGGACGGCGTCTTGAGCCACTCCAGGCACGTCGTGTCGGTGCCCGGCCGCGTGCTGTATGCGGCGTCGACAACCTTCTGCGCCGCTGCCGGTGGTACGGCGGCATTCACCGCGCTGAGGATCTGCGCCTCCACCGCGGCGAATGCATCTCGGGCCCAGTCCTGCAGGCGGCGCGCTCCTGGGATCAGGATGCGCCGCGTGAACAGCCAGTGGCTGGCCGACTGGACCAGGTCATCGGCGTGGGAGGCGTCGGCTGCTTGGGCCAGCAGGGCCGCGGTCAGCGCGACTTCGTCGTCGATTGCAAGTTCGCGCAGGCCGAGATAGGTCTTGGCCCAGAGCTGGTGCTTGAAGAGGGTCTGCCGGCGCTTGTAGATCGACCGCAGGCTGGCGATGGACGGCGGCGACACGGCCAGGACCTGGGCGGTGTGCCGGAGGAGGTTTCGGGGCAGCACGTTGAAACCGTCGAGCGGTCGGCCGGCCACGCGCATGAACATGAGCATCAGCGCGGCGGGCAGGCGGCGGTCGCTGCGGAACTGCTCCCGGAGGGCCGCCACGTCCGCCGACGTGAGCGAAAAGAACTGCTCCCGATCAAACTCACTCAGGCGAGGCGGCAAGGCCTCTTGGCCGACGAAGCGCAGGGCGAAGGCGGGCATGGGGTTGGGCAGCGGCAGGTGGGCGGTCAATGTACCGCCGCGGCTTCCGTCAACCCAACTGAGTGATCAGCTTGCGGGGGTGGCGACCCGCGGGAACCCGCATGGATGTTGGGCTTCAGGCGAAAGCGCACCAATCTGCACGAAAAGTACGACCACCCCGGCGAGCCTTCGCCGGCATTCGACTGATCGAGGGCGCGGTGGCCACCTTCGTCTGCGAGGCCTATCGGGCATGGCCGGTGGGCGACCACCTGCTGCTCGTGGGCAAGGTGCTGCAGATCGATGGCGGCGATGACGAACCGCTGGTGTTCCATCAGGGCCGTTTCCTCTCGATGCGGCTCACGCAGATGGCTTGAGTGATGGCCCGTCGAGCACTTGGGTCTGAACAAGCGCAAGGAGAGGCGTTCTTGATGATCGACGTCCAAAGCTAGAAAGGATGTTTGGGAAGGAGCGATCGCTGCAAATGATCGATGTACGCAAGCTGGAAAGCCTGCTCGAACGGGGCCGCGATTCGGCCTTGCTGCGATTCGGGCTGGGCAAACACTACCTGGATGCGAACGAGCAGGCGCGCGCGGCGGCCCAGTTGCACCGATGCGTCGGGCTGGATCCGGGGTACTCGGCAGCATGGAAGCTACTGGGCAAGGCGCAGCACGAGATTGGCGACATCGCGGCCGCGCGCCATGCTTGGGAGAACGGAGTACTCGCGGCCAGACGCAACGGCGACGTGCAGGCGGAAAAGGAGATGAACGTGTTTCTTCGTCGCCTTGCAAGAACGTCAACACCCTGATGCACAGGACGACTAGCAGCGTGGCTCGCGGCCCCTATGACCTGCGGCAGGAATTCGTAGAGGAAGTCTTATGCGTTCAAGCAAGCTGTCACTGAAACCGATATTCCCTTACCTGCTGGCCACATTTTTTTCGTCGTGGGTGCCGTAGCCAACCTGCTGGCGTTAGGCGGGGCAGCGGAAGACTACGCCCGTTGGGGCTACCCGCGAAGGTTCAATTTTGTCCCCGGGTCTCTGGAACTGGCGACAGCGTTGCTGCTGCTGCGCGGGCGCACACGGGTATGGGGCGCGGTGCTGGGGGCACTGATCATGGCGTGCGCCGGTGCGACGGTGCTACTCAACGGCGAGCCCGGCCGCGTGCTGGCGCCCTCGATCGTGCTGGCAATGTGTGTGCTCGCCGGCCTGCTGCACGATGGCGCCCGCACCGTTGGATCCGTTCAGGAGGAAGCTCGACCATGAACGAGCGCAGCCCGCGCATCGCGGCAATCGCATTTCTGCGCAGCCGGCACACTCCGCCAGGGGGAGCCATCCGGTGACCCGGTTGCTTTCTCCGTGCCTGCTGGTTGCCGGTGCCCATGATCCGCTCGGCCGGCGCGTCGTCGAACTGCTGCTGCGCCGCGATGAAGCGGAGGTCATCGCCACCAGCCGCCAACCAGTGCACCTTGTGGATCTGGCTGCCCGTGGGGCGCGTATTCGCGGCGCGGATCCCGACGATGCAGCGTCCCTGGATGCCGCCTTCACCGGCGCACACCGCCTGCTGCTCCTGCCGGGCGCTGCCGACGGCTCGTGGTCGCGGCGTCGCCAACTGCAGGCCATGATCGATGCCGCAGCGCGCGTCGGCGTCCGCACCGTGGTGTACGCGGCCCAGATCGAAGTGTTCGACCCCTCGCTGATGACTGTAGCGCGGGAATGCGAGACGGTGGCACAGGCATGCGAGGCTCGCAACCTAGCCTTGTCAGTCTTGCGGGTGAGTTGGCCTATGGAGCGATTGTTTCCGCGGATCATCCTGGCGCTTCGGTGCGGGAAATGGTTTAGCTCAGCGCCGCAAGGCAGACTGCCTTACGTGGCGGGCGAGGACGTGGCGCGCACCGCTGCGGCGGTACTGCGGGCGGACCCTGTTCCGCCCGGAGAGCTGGCGATCACCGGCCCGCAGGCTCTCACCGCCGAGGCGCTGGTGAACAGCATCAATATCATCTTCGGAGCCAGCATCGACCTGGTGCCCGTCAGTGAGGAAGCCCTGGCGCTGCATCTGCAGGTCTCGGGCTTTCCGAAATCCACGGTGCGAGAGGCGCTGATCATCGAAGAGGTGTCCAAACGCGGGCTGGCGCCGTTCTCCGACGGTGTCATCGAGCAGATGACCGGTCAGCCGCCGCGCAGCATCGAGGCGGTGCTGGTCGAACACCGCCTCGATTTGCTGTTGTCCACCAGCACCCCCCGGCTTTGAGACGAGTCGACTTCTTCGACTCTAGAGGCTGCAGGCGTGCTTGCTGCAGTACATGATCCACGCCGAGACGATGATGAAACAACGATCTGTACGAACAGCCACCCCGACGACGGTGGTCGCCAAGCCTTTTGCCACGGAACGTGTGCCAATTGTTGGCGACGTCGCCAGCCTCGGCGGCGTAACCGTGTCCAACGTTCGTTTCTATGAAGCAGAGAGGTTGATCCATGCTACACGCACGGCAGGCAACCAGTGCCTCTATGGGCCCGTATCTAGCACCTATGCCAGTTTCAAGTAGGGATTGTTCGGTGGCCGCTCATCGAACAGTTGGCCAGGGTCATCGAGTAAGTAGCCATGCAGCTTGCGCGACTTGCGCGGGCCGGTGACCTCGCAGGTCCAGATGTTCAAGCTGCTGGGCTGCTTGCGATGGACCTGCAGCTTCTCGAAGCGCTTCTGGACCCATTGCCAGTCGACAACGGCATCCTGCTTGGCGAGTGCTGGAACTTGAGGATGCTCCTGGACATAGCGCTGAAACACCCCAGGGCTTACCAGGAACACCGTGTCGTCCACGGTATGCACCAGTGCCTTGGCATCGTTGAGAATCAGCTTTCGGCTCTGCAAGCCATGCCTAAGCCAGCCCATGAAGTGCTCGCCCGAAGGCTGCTGTGTCGATGCCGAAGATTTAGACGCTGGCACAGGCAGTACCAGCGAACTCGTTGCGAAGGCCGGGACGGGCTCTGCATCCTGTCGCGTCGCAAGGAGGTGTCCGGAGCCCACCATCGCCAGCATGTCTTCCATGACGTCAGGCAGGGGCTGAACTGCGGGCGGTGAAGCCAAGTTAGCGGGGCTGCTGCCTTCCCAAGGTGGCGTCGTCTGTTCTTCCAAGACAGGCTTCGCGGCAGTCATAGGCGGGGCAGCCTCCGAGCCAGCATCCTTCTCGATTGCCGCAGCGTCGATTGCCACCGTGCCGGTAAACGATGCTGGCCGTTCGCCAGCTTCCCAGATCAGCGCGGGAGCTAGACGCAGCAGGGTAAATGAGTGGGACCAGCCGGTCGCACTGGTCACGGTCGCGCGCCAGACCGCCTTCCCGTCCGACGTCGGCTGCAATATGCCGTGGTCCTGAAGCACGTTGAACACCGCAGTGTTGTTCGTAGGGATGCCATCGATGCCCTCTGACAGCAGGTGCGCACGTAGCTTGTCCGAAACCGTCTTGCTCACCAGCCACAAGGCGTCCTCGGTGAGCCAGCCATCGGAGGCTTCGGGCTGGTTCAGCTTCAACTCTTCCTTGAGCAGGTAGCGCAACCCGTCCAGCAGCTTGCGTTGCAGCGCGTGCTTGGGGGCGGCCATAGCGCGCGCGGGATCGCCTCCCAACTCTTGGGCCACGGAAGCGCGGTCGGCCTGTACGACAAGTTCGCCCAGCACGCCGGCGTGCTCGTACTGGCCGGCCAGGACGTAGAGCAGCGGTCCCCACAGGTCGGGATAGCCACTGAGCCAGTCCAGGGCATCACGGTCGAGGAGTTGGCGGTAGAGCAAACCTGTCGCAGCGCTGTGGAGCCGATATTCTCGATCGTCGCGGTAGCGGAAGCGGTATGGCTGGTGCAGCGGGCCGTGCCAGGGGTGCCACAGCGAGCCGTCGGACAGTTCGACGTGCAGATCGACGGCGATCTTGCCGATGTCGTGCAGCAGCGCGGCATAAGCGACTGCGGCAGTCCAGGCTTCAGACTGCGCCGCCTGGTCTTCGGGACTGGCGCCAATGGGCAGCAGATGGGACTGCCGCAGCTTGAGCGCATAGGCGACGATCTCCAACCCGTGATCCAGCATGCCGCCGGGGTAAGCGTGGTGATGGCTTTCCGATGCGGGGAATTGTTGGACCAACTCGGCGTAGTGCTCCAGCGGCGTGCGGTATAGGGTGGCGAACTGCCGCCGCGACAGCGACGTGCGCTGCCAGATGTGTTCCAGCAGCTTCTGCCGGCGCGGTGTTGCCAGCAGCGATGCGGCCGATTCGGGCCGCAGCAACCCTTTCGGGAGGTCGGTGGCGGGCGCTGGCGACGGGGCAGCGACCGGGGGCCGTTTTCGCTGGAACAGGGAGAGCATGCGGGTGTCCTCTGGGGGGCCGGCCGGGAGGCCTTTTCGCCTTTTCGAGGTAGGGCCTTTCCCCTTGCACCCCATTCCCTTGCCGTTTCGGCCCTTTGGCCTTTAACCGTTTCGGTATAGCCGGGCCTGGGTTGCGTCTCCAGCGTCAATGTGGAACCCGCACGAATGGATTGGACGGAGACCTGGCGCTGGCCCCTGCCTATGCTGCGGGGACGCTACCCCCGGCAGGTAGGCTCTCGCTCAGGCGACTAAGTTGACAAATGCGACAAGGGCGACTAGAGTGACTCCTGTCTCAAACCTGCTTGGGAGATGACCATGCCCACCGCCATTGAATTCATTGCCGATCGTCTGCCGCGCGTCACCGTGGAGGACGTGCGCCGTTTCGCGGATACCGTTGAAATCCGGGATGCGCCGGCTTTCGCGGCCGAGTTGCAGGCGTTCATTCACGAGCGCGTGGAGGCGGTAAAACTGCCAGCCAACCTCGAAGGCGAAACGGTGGAGCAGGCCCTGGCGCGCAAGGCGGCCGCGCTGCGCACCGAAACGCGCTGGACCCCGACTGAAACCGACGTCCAGCGAGGCCGCGCCGTGTTGCTGGAATCCTTCAACCAGCCGCACAACCTGCCGATCCCCGAGTACGCCAAGCTGGCGGACAAGTCGCGCCAGCAGATCTACAAGGACATCCTCGCGCGCCGGCTGCTGGCGCTGAATGTGGGGCCGCGCGGCCAGAAGCTGCCCGACTGGCAGCTCGACCCGGTGAAGCAGCAGTTGACCCAAACCGTGCTTCAAGAGGTCGAGGGCATCGACCACTGGACGATCTACCGCGCACTATCCGAACCGCTCGAAGGCTTGGGCGGACGCTCGCCGGTGGATGCGGTGACGCATGGCACGATCGATGACGTGGCCGAAGCGGTGTTCAACGTGCTGGGCGTCCAGGTGCATTGAGGCAAGACCGCCATGAGCCGCGAACTGCCCTTGTTCTTGATCGATGCGGGTGAACTGCTCCAGCATGTGAGCCGCGTCGTCTATCGGGGCAGCCCGCTGTACTATGGCCGCAGCGGCACCAATCGCTACGACGACCCGGCGCGGACCTACGGCGTGCTCTACCTGGGCCGCGACCTGTCCACGGCGCTGATGGAGTCGGTGTTTCACAAGCACCAGTGGCTGGCGGACGAGAAGCGCTCGATTGCGCTGAAGGAAGTCGAGAGCCGGCTCGTGCGGGCCGTGGGGGTCCTGGACGACGTGCGCTTGGCCGATCTCACGGCCGAGGGTGTCATGGCGGGTTACTTCGGCCTGAACCTGGAACAGTTGGCCAGCCGCGACTACACGCACACGCAGCAGGTGTCCGCCCAGGTGCATGCGATGCTCGGAGATGACGGTCAGGCGCTGTTCGACGGGGTGCTCTATCCGTCGCGCAACAACTATCCCGCCAAGAGCATCGCCCTGTTCGAGCGTGCGGCAGCAAGAGTCGGCGTTGTCGATGACATCGACCTGGTGGACCATGTGGACTGGCCGCGCTTCGTTGCCACGTATCGCGTCGGCGTGGAGCCTGATCCCGGGCCGGTGGAACCGGATGACGAAGCGTCCTGAAGCGGCAAGAGAGCACATTGAAGCCCCAAACAGAATGAAATGGACCAAACTGGAATAGGCATCCCTCTGTAGCAGGAGATGACCATGAACACCACGACCCGCATCAGCACCGCAGAACGCCTCGGCCGCACCTTTGGCCGCGGATGGCGCGCCTACGCGCGCGGCGAACGTCGGGCGTCGAACTGGTTGGTGTCCAAGGGGGTGCCGGCGGCCGTTGCCACCGCGCTCGTGTGGGTGGTCAAGCTGTCTGTGGTGGGATTGCTGCTCTACGTTGCTTTTTGGTTCGCACTCGTGTTGTTGGGCGTCGTGGCGGCGGCGTGGGCTGCTGCTGCCAATACCTCTGACGAGGACGAGTGGCCTTTCACCGATCTCACAGAACTGCGCAAGACACCGGGCTACGATCCCAATCTGTACAACGATACGTCGCACGAGTTGTACACCGACGACTGACGGACTCCGGGCTACTTCAGCTTGCCTCCCGTGAGTGCCCCAGGCCCCTTGCCCCCGGCTTGGCCGGCGCTCTTGCTGCCGTCCGACAACCCCTGAATGGCATGTCCCGCCCGAATTCCAACCCAGGTCAGGCTTGCCAGCCAGAATCCTGGCAGCACCAGGAACATCGTGCCCGCGACGAACATCAAGAGCATGTCGCCGAACGCATTGTTCAGCCCCACCAGCGGGTCGAAGTTCGTGTGTGGCCGGTTCCAGCCAAAGCCCCAGCCATAGAGCGCATCGAGGATAGTGCTGTCGATCCAGCGAGCGAGCTGGAACCAGAAATCCACGAAGAACAGCGCGAATTGCACGACGCTGACCGTGACGACCGTCTTCAGGTCATAGGTGCCCACGACCAGCACGAGCGGGATGCAGATGACCAGCGCCATCTTGAGCAAGGCGAGGACCATGGGTAGAGACTGTCTCACGACGTCCATGGCGGGAAACGCGGCAATCGCGCCGACGGCCATCCCAACGTCTCCCGTGGCCCGTGTCACGATGTTCGGCAAGGTCTTGTCGATCTGG
>RRZT012635798.1_pt1 | contig 22183 bp, 21 predicted proteins | sample 2165551 | NCBI WGS metagenome assembly RRZT01 (sample SAMN10456910, study PRJNA506462) | wastewater metagenome | biome: wastewater; feature: sludge; material: wastewater sludge; isolation source: wastewater sludge with Escherichia coli K12::gfp cells carrying plasmid... | place: USA: Moscow, Idaho... | reverse complement strand
TACTGTAAAGTATTATTCGAAAACTTTAAGGATGATGTAAAGTACTGGTTAACATATAACGAACAAAACATGTTAATCTTCTTTGGGGCAGTTGATATGATGGGTGGAACTTTTAAAGTTAATGATCCAAGTAATCTCTATACCCAAGCGCATGTTCAAATCTTAGCTCAAGCAAAAGCAATTCATCTATGTCATGAAATATGTCCAGATGCAAAAATAGGGCCTGCACCCAATATCACAACGTCCTATCCTGCAAGTTCAAATCCTCTCGATACAATTGCGGCTATGAATATGGATGATCTAAGAAACAATTTCTATATTGATCCACTTGTGTTTGGAACTTATCCAGGTAGTGTATGGAAATATTTCAGAGATAACAAGATTACCATTCAAATTGAAGAAGGTGATTTTGAAATCATGAAGACCTGTAAACCTGATTTCATTGGGTTTAATTGTTACGGCAATGATACAACAGAGTATTTACCATTCTACGAACAAGATTTTAGTATCTTCGAAGGTGCGAATAATCAGGACATAAGTTATTTAATCAAACTCATGGAAAAACCGGGTGTTGGTAAAGCAGTGGGTAATCCACATTTCATGAAGAATTCAGTCGATGGTAACAGTTATGATCCTTACTGCATTCGTGTTACTGCACGTCGCTTAAATGATCGTTATCGTTTACCGGTTATCGTTACTGAAAATGGTTATGGACGTCGAGATACATTAGAAGCAGATGGAACAATTCATGATCAATATCGGATTGAACACCTAAGAGAAACCATTAAAGAAATTAAATGTGGCATTGAAGAAGGCATTGATATCATCGGTTATTGCCCTTGGTCAGCAGTTGATCTTGTCTCCACACGCGAAGGCATTTCTAAACGATATGGATTCATCTATGTCGATCGTGATGAGGATGATGAGAAGGCAAAGACAAGTGAAATGAAGCGTTATCGCAAAGATTCGTTCTATTGGTATAAGAATGTCATTGCGAGCAATGGAGAAAATCTAGATTAGTTTTTTATGGAATCGTTTATCGATTCCATTTTTCATAAAATAGTGTACAAAACTAGAATAAAGCATGATAGAATAAGTGCAAGTTTTTAAGGATACCTCCATGATTCAAACTGAAACAAAACCCATTTATATTTTACTCACCAATACGGGTAGTCTCTTCTCAACAGCGATTGGTTTTTATACGAAACAACGTTTTAATCATGTCTCAATTTGTTTAAATGATGATTTCAAGGCAATCTATAGTTTTGGACGCAAACATCCAAAGAATCCGATTGTCGGTGGTTTCGTCAATGAGATTGAAACACAGATTTATGATCATTTTGTTGGGACAAGTTGTATCGTATTGAAGAAAGAAGTCAGTTTAGAAAAATACGCACGAGTTCATGAATCAATTAAGCGTTTTGAAACAGATAAGCTTATTTATGGATATAATTTAATTGGTTTTGCTGGGTTTATTGTTAATATACCAATCAAGCGACAAAAGGCTTTCTTCTGTTCACAATTTGTTGGGGAAGTGCTTAAACAAGGTGGAGTTGACTTCACATCTAAGCCTTCTGAGCTGGTAAAACCTTCTGATTTCTTAGGTCATGATAAGTTTGTGCCTATTTATCAAGGGGATATCATTGATTTTTTATCCAATCCAAAAAAGCATTTAGATTCAAATGAATTAGAATTCTATCTATAATAAAGGTGCTATCAAGCACCTTTATAAATATATAAATGTTGCGATGAGAATTTGTGCTAAATGATATAAAACTAAATAAGCAATCTTAAGATAGTTATTCTTTTTCTTGAGGAAGTATACATGAAATAAAGTTAAATCCGATAAGAAGAATAATATACATCCAATCATCAAGATAAAATTAAGTTCTGAAGAATATTCGGTAAAATAGAAAACTGAACTGAAGAACGTAGAACTTAATAAGAATAAATAGACAATTAGGAAATAGGCTTTTGAAGGAAACTCAATCTTAGGGTTTCTTTTAATATAGAACCAAAATGCACCCATAAAGAGCAAAGCGAGTATGAAGGCAAAATAATTAAAGTGATAAAGTTGTAAATAAAGTAAGTAATACAATTGAGCAAGTGAGAATGCACTCACTCCAATAATAAATGCACTCTTAAAGTAATCTTTAAGCCCTAAGAAGACATCTCCTATAAATGATAGGATTAGTCCAATCACTAAGAGATATTTCATTAAACTAATATCACGTGTTAGAGCGGCATATATACCTAATCCAAGGAAGTGACTACAGGTTAGTATTTTTATAAGGAGTCGATATTTAGAATGATTTAAAAAGGTTACTCGAATAAGTAAGAATAGGAATACAAAATAACTAATTGTGAAAAGTTTATCCATCTATCTCTATTATAGAAGATAAATCGAATAAAAGAATAGCGATAGAATACTTTTGGTAAAATTAACAAAAGCTTAGTGTTAAAATATAAAGTGAGGAAAAAAATATGATAAAAGAACTCATTAATAAATATTATGAAGAAACGAGTTTACTAAGACAATCCATTCATCAAGAACCAGAATGTGCGTTTGAAGAATTCAAAACAGCAGAAAAGATTATGAAATTCTTAGATAAATATGGGATTGAATATCATTCAGGGATTGCGAAAACAGGCATTCTTGCGACAATCAAAGGAAGTAAACCGGGTAAGACAGTCTTACTAAGAGCGGATATGGATGCTTTACCTATGAGTGAGAATCCAGACAATCCATTCGCATCAAAAATAGCGGGTAAAATGCATGCGTGTGGTCATGATGGACATACAGCTGGCTTATGCATGAGTGCAGCTGTTTTAAATGAAATGAAGGATCAGTTGTGTGGTACGGTAAAATTTCTATTCCAACCTGCAGAAGAGGCAGATGGTGGTGCTTATCCAATGATCAAAGCAGGTGCCCTACAAGGGGTTGATGGTGCATTCGGTGCGCATTTATGGGGATCTTTACAAGAAGGTGTTGTTGCGATTAAATATGGCGCAATGATGGCTTCTCCTGATAACTTCAAGATTACAGTAAAAGGCTTAGGTGGACATGGATCAGCACCTCAATTAGCCATTGATCCAATCTTAATCGCATCACAGATTGTTGTGTCTTTACAAACGATTGTATCGAGAAAAGTTAGTCCACTTGAGTCTTGTGTTATTACAGTGGGTAAGATTCATGGAGGTACAGCGCCTAATATTATTCCTGAGGAAGTGATTCTTGAGGGTACATTAAGAACACTTAACAATGATGTAAGAAGTGTTGTACCTAATCAAATGAAGGAACTTGTTGAGACACTTGCGAAGAGTTATGGTGGAAGTGCTAAGTTTGAATACTTACCAGGATACCCTGTTTTAGTGAATGATGATCGGATGACTGAAGTAACTCATAATGCTTTAAAAGGATTCTTAAAAGAAGAACAAATCAAAATTATAGAAAAACCAGATATGGGTGGAGAAGACTTTGCATATATTGCTCAGACTGTGCCTAGCAACTTTATGTATGTTGGAATTATGAAGGATAAGCCTATTTCACATCATCATCCAGACTTCCATTTTGATGATGAGAATTTAAAATTATTATCTGAATCACTTGTACGAAGTGCGATCGCATTTTTAGAGAAAAATTAACAGAAAATTAACATTAGTTGGGTTTTGTTAAAATAATTTATCATTTATAATGGTAAGGCTATAAAAGGAGAACATATGATTCTAACCAGTACCGTTACGTTTATGGATATTGATTGGCAGGCGATCTTAGGTGGTCTCGGGCTATTCTTATTTGGCATTAAGTTTATGGGGGATGGATTAAAATCACTAGCAGGGGATAAGCTAAGAGATATCATTGACAAATATACTTCAAAACCTTGGATGGGTTTAATCATTGGTATACTTGTGACGGTTTTTATTCAATCCTCATCTGCGACAACCGCTATTACCATTGGGTTTGTTCGTGCAGGATTAATGCGATTAGATCAAACGGTTGGTATTATCTTTGGGGCTAACATTGGGACTACGATTACAGCGTTCCTCGTTGGTTTAAAAGTAGAAAAATATTCGTTATTCTTTATTTTTGTTGGGGCAATGATGTTGTTGTTCTCAAAACGTAAAAAGCAAGGTTATATTGGTGAAATCACTTTAGGCTTTGGGATGTTATTCTATGGATTAATGTTGATGGGTGATGCATTAAAAGTACTTAAAGACATTCAAGCATTCCATGATTTAACTATTGCGATGTCTGCACATCCTTGGTGGGCTGTTGGTGGTGGTATCATCATGACTGGGGTTATTCAATCTTCAAGTGCTATGATTGGTATTGTGCAGAAAATATATGAATCTGGTGGTATGCCATTTGCGGCTGCCTTACCATTTGTGTTTGGATCAAATATTGGGACAACCATTACAGCTGCTTTAGCTGCGATGGGTGGATCACTTGCATCACGTCGTGCAGCAGGCATCCATACCTTATTTAATGTATTGATGACGATTATTGCGATGTTAATGTTGCCTTTATATCTGAGCTTATTTGCTTATTTAACAGGTCGATTTGGAATTGAACCTATGATGCAAATTGCAGTTGCACATATTATCTTCAACTTAGTTGGTACCATATTATTCTATCCATTCATTAAACAAATGGTATGGATTATAAAGAAGACAATTCGTGGAGATGAAAAGGAACGTATTGATATCAATACTGAAGATTTCGATTCAGGATTAGCTCATGACTTGCCAACTGCTGCGTTGGGTGTTGCGAAACGTGCTACATTAAAAATGGGTGAAATATCTACGGAAGTTATTGAAACTGCTAAACAGTATTTGAATAAAGAAAACAAAGTTAATTTAGATTCGATTTCTCAATTAGAAGATATCATTAATAACTTTGATACAAAGATTACAGACTACTTATTACTTATCTCAAAAGAAAAATTAAATGAAGATGATATTGAACAGAATTCAATTAATCTACAGATTGTTAAGAACTTAGAACGAATTGGTGACTTAACCATGAATCTAGGAGAATTCTTTGACTTAGTTTACGATGCAAGGGAATCCTTCTCGCAACAAGCATTAGACGAAATTAACAACATGTTTGACTTAGTTATTCACATGTTAAATCGTTCACTCAAGATTTATGAACACAATGACTTCTCTTTATTACAATCTGTAAAAGAAGATGAAACATACTTAGACTTACTTGAAAGTAAAGCAAGAAACAATCACTTTGCACGTATGCGTAGTGATGAGTGTCCTACAACCATTGGCGGAAGCGTCTATGTTGATATTCTAGGAACACTTGAACGTATGGGTGACCATGCAGAAAATATTGCTCGTTCCGTATTTAACGTTCATACTCAACATGAAGCACGTCGTGCTGCGGAGATTGAGGAACAAAACTAATCGTACCCGAAAGGGTACTTTTTTTATCGGTAAATTGACTTGATATTTTGTATGTGTTATCGTTTATTTGACTTTTATCTGTTTAGATAAAAAGGCGGTCGGAGGTACTTTTTTTGGTTATCAAAAAGAGTTCATCCGAAGCAATTGACCCATTCAAGTAAGGCGCAACTTCGGTTGTGCCTTTTATTAAGAGGTTCCTATGCAAAACAACATGCTTACAGATTCACCCACTAAGACACTACTCATCTTTAGCCTACCAATCTTACTTGGTAACCTTTTACAACAATTCTATAGCATCATTGATTCTGTTGTGGTTGGGAACTATGTTAGTGCGAATGCATTAGGATCTATTGGGAATACAATGCCAATTATCTTTATGGTTATCTGTATATCGTTTGGATTATCCAATGGAGCTTCGATTCTAATCGGACAGACAATCGGGGCTAAACAGGATCATCGAATCAAACCATTAGGGTATTCAAGTTTATTCTATGCGATGATGATTGGGCTCGTATTATCGATCATCTGTATTCCTAATGCGATGAACTTGGTTAAAATGATTAACACACCACTAGAGCTCCAACAAGACAGCGCAAACTATTTAACCATCTATTTCTATGGTTTAATCTTCGTGTTTGGATTCAATATGATATCCGCAATCTTTAGGTCTCTTGGAGATAGTATGAGTCCGCTAATTTTCTTAATAGTCGCATCTGTTCTTAATATTATCTTAGACTTAGTATTTGTATTAGTCTTTGAAATGGGTGTTGAAGGGGTTGCGATTGCGACTGTACTATCACAAGCATTAGCGTTCTTACTACAAGTGATCCTTCTTAATATTCGATTAAGAAAATTTACTACTGAGAATAAACAATGGATTGAACTTAAATCACTCGTACAATTAAGCAAACTTGCACTCCCAACCACTTCTCAAGAAATACTAATCGGGGTAGGCATTATTTTAACGCAAGTATTGGTCAATCAATTTGGATCCAATGTTGTTTCAGCGTATACGATCACATCCAAGATTACTGACTTTGTGATGTTGCCGATGGTAAATCTTGGGATAGGAATGACTGTATTTACCGCTCAAAATGTTGGGGCATTTCAATATGATCGTGTTAAACAAGCACATTTGAACATGTTAAAGATTACATTATCATTTGGTTTAATTATGGCAATACTTGTAAGTTTATTTGGGAATCAATTAATTTCATTGTTCTTAGGAGAGAACTTAACTCAAGAAATATTAGAAGTAGGAAGAGTTTATTTATACTATTCCGCAATCACTTTTTTCTTTATGGCAATATTATTCCCGGCCGAGAGTTTACTCAAAGGAGCAGGGGATATCAATATGTTCCTCTTTATCGCAATCACAGGATCATTTACCAAAATAGTGGCTGCACTAATACTAATCCCTTACTTTGGTATACAAGGGATTTGGTTTGGAATTGCGTTTGGATGGTTTGTTGAAATGAGTTTAACCTTATATCGATATCGATCCAATAAATGGATTCATAAACGATTAAAAGAGGTGTAAAAAAAGACAATTTAGATTGTCTTTTTATTCGACTGTAACGGATTTTGCTAGATTACGTGGTTTATCCACATCAAGTCCTCTTAACACTGAACTATAATAGGCAAAGAGTTGAAGAGGAATAATACTAACGAGAGGCATTAAGTCTTCATGTACATCGGGTAAGATAAACTCACGATCACTGTAATCATGTGTATGTTCTAACCCTGGTCTTCCTATTAAGATTACACGTGCTCCACGAGCTTTGACTTCTTTGATATTCGATACCATTTTCTCTACTAAGTTTGATTGAGTTACTAAAGCGATTACTGGGAAATCTTCTGTAATGAGTGATATAGTCCCGTGCTTTAATTCACCTGCTGGATATGCTTCAGAATGGATATAGGATATTTCTTTCAGTTTCAATGAAGCTTCAAGTGCCAAGGCATAATCTAATCCTCTACCTAAGAAGAATACATTTCGACTATTCACAAACTCAGAGGCAATCTGTTTAATTGTTTCTTGTTTATCGAGTAATTCCTGGGTAATAGAAGGAAGTGCATAGAGTGCTTCAATCAAGTGTTGAATATCATCTATACTTATCGTTTGATGAACCTCTCCAAGTTTATAGGCAAATAGCGTTAATAACGCAATCTGTACAAAATAAGCCTTTGTACTTGCGACTGCTATTTCTAAACCAGCCCATGTATACAATACATAATCCGCTTCACGTGCAATCGATGATCCTACCACATTCACAATTGCGATGACTTTAGTGCCATTTGATTTCGCAAGTCTAAGTGCAGCTAATGAATCAGCTGTTTCGCCCGATTGGGAGATGATAATTACGACATCATTCTTATTTAATATAGGATTACGATATCTAAACTCTGATGCAACATCCACATCACAAGAGACTCTTGCATTTTTCTCTATGAGTTGTTTCCCTACCATAGCCGCATGCATCGCTGTTCCACAAGCAATGAGATGAAACTTCGTTATCGATTTTAAGATAGAAGGGGAAAGTCCTGCTTCACTAAAATCAATCGTATTATTTTTGATTCTTGGATTAATCGCATTCAAGAGTACAGAAGGTTGTTCATGGATTTCTTTGATCATGAAATGAGCATAACCTGCTTTTTCAGCACTTTGACGATCCCATGAAGCAGTTTGCACTTCTTTATGTATAATCTCTCCATCTTTATCGATGATAATGATTTGTTCTTTTTTTACAATCGCAATTTCATCTTCCTCAAGAAGATAATAATTACGGGTATAGTCCAAGATTGCAGTAATATCCGATGCGATGAAATTTTCATCCTTTCCGATACCGATAATTAATGGACTATCTTTACGTATAGCGTAGATAGTATCTTCATGTCCAGAAAATAACATGCCTAATGCATAAGAACCCTTAATCTTTTCTAAGACTTTCTTAATTGCCTCGATAGGGTCATTTTTTTGAACATAGTAGTAATCTAAGAGTTTTGCTAATGCTTCAGTATCTGTTTGTGATTCAAAGGTATAACCTTTACGAATCATGCGTTCTTTTATCGCTAAATAGTTCTCAATAATTCCATTATGAACCAGTGATACACGTGCACTTCCATGCGGATGAGAGTTAATATCGGATGGTTCTCCATGGGTTGCCCATCGGGTATGTCCAATGCCCACTCTTGATTCAGTTAATGGATTAGATTCCAATTTAAGTTGTATATTATCAATTCTTCCTTTTGTTTTTAATGTCTGTATTTGACCATGTCTAAATACAGAAATCCCCACAGAGTCATAACCGCGGTATTCTAATTGTCTTAATCCCGCAATTAAAAACTCAGGTGTTGGCTTATTCCCAACAACACCTACAATTCCACACATATTTAATGATCCTTTCAATTTCAGTTTAATGAAGTCTCTGTTAATTTATCCTTCATTTCACGACAACTGTTGCCGAAGAGGCATCCGCCGAATCTTTCGATACTCCTCTTTCCTCGTCACTTCAATAAGCCGGGCGCTATAATTATATTAACCTTGTTTTCTCCTTTCCTTCGACATTCTAACATAGGAAGGTGCTCATCGCAAATACCCCTACACAAGTTTTAAAACTTCGTGTATAATGATTTAGCACACCGATTTAGATTAGACCCATTGTGCTAAAGCTCAGGCTGATCAATCTATAGACCATTGCGGCCGTAGCTCAGGTGGATAGAGCGAGCGCCTCCTAAGCACTAGGTCACAGGTTCAACTCCTGTCGGTCGCACCAAAACTTATGAATGCACCAGTGGCGAAACTGGCAGACGCGCACGCTTGAGGGGCGTGTGGGCAACCGTGCGGGTTCAAATCCCGCCTGGTGCACCATATTAAAAATTGAACATCGAAAGATGTTTTTTTAGTATGTTATTTCGAATAGATGTTTAAACTCGATTAAAATAAAGGTATGATAAATTACAATAGTCGAGGTAAATATATGAATTTTGAGGATAAGGTTAATCGCAAGAATACGAATTCTATTAAATGGGATGGACATGAGAAATTTAACATACATCCAGACGCAATTCCTTTATGGGTCGCGGATATGGATTTTAAAACACTCCCAGAAATCACACAAGCACTCAATAAACAAGTTGAGTTTGGTGTTTATGGCTATGCATTTGAGCCAGAGAGTTATTTTGAATCTGTTATTGGGTGGATGAAACGTAGACATCATTGGGATATTCAAAAAGAATGGATCATCACAACACCCGGTGTGGTAAGTGGATTAAATGCATGTATCCTTGCGTTTACAGAGGAAAATGATTCTGTATTAATCCAAGAACCGGTCTATCATCCATTTAAGAATTCAATTAAGTACAATAAACGAGTGCCTATTATTAATGAATTAGTAAAGAATGATACGCATTATTCGATTGATTTTAATGACTTTGAAAAGAAGATTGTTGAGAATAAGGTAAAACTATTTATCCTATGTTCCCCACATAATCCTGTGGGAAGAGTATGGTTAAAAGATGAACTCATCCAAATGGCCGATATCTGTCATAAACATGAAGTTATGATTGTATCCGATGAAATTCATATGGACTTTGTCTATAAAGGACATGAACATCATGTGTTAGCGAATTTAAAACCTGAATACCAAGATTTCGTTATTACTTTAGCTGCACCAAGTAAGAGTTTCAATCTTGCGGCATTTAAAATTTCACAACTGATTACATCAAATTCCTCTTTTAAAAAGAAGATTGAACATGAATATGAACGATTAGGTTTCCATGGACATAATACCTTTGGACTCTTAGCGTGTGAAGTCGCGTATCGTACAGGCGATCAATTTATGGATGATGTGGTAGAGTATATTTATCAGAACATTCAATTTATAAAGAAGTATGTTAGTGTAAATATTCCTAGTGTTAAAGTAATGGACATTGAAGGAACATACTTATTATGGTTGGATTTCAGTTCATTACATCTTGAACAAACTGATTTAATGAAGTTCTTAAATGAGAAAGCATTGATCTGGTTCAATGATGGATCCATGTTTGGGCAAAGTGGTACAGGCTTTGTTCGTATGAATTGTGCAACACAAAGAGAATTGATTAAACAAGCACTTGAGCAATTAAAGAGTGCCATTGATGCATTCAATCAATAAGGAGGAATCTATGAAATTTGCATGTTTACTTGCGAATGGATTTGAAGAAACAGAAGCCATAACGGTTATTGACTGTTTAAGACGTGCAGGTGTAGAAGTTGATTGTGTATCCATCCATGAACTTGAAGTAACGGGAAGTCATCAGATAACTGTAAAAGCCGATAAACTCTTTGGTGATATGGATCATTATGATGGTGTGTTTTTACCAGGTGGTCAACCCGGTTCGACACATCTTGGAAATGATGAGCGTGTATTAAATTTAGTGCGTGATTATGTTCATCAAGATAAATGGGTGAGTGCTATTTGTGCAGCCCCAACTGTTCTTGCGAAAGCAGGCATTATTAAAAATAAGAATATAACATCCTATCCAACATCGAATGTAAATGGAATGTTTGATGAGGCCAATTACAAAGATGATTTGGTTGTGGTAGATGGAAAAATGGTCACATCACGTTCGATGGGTACAGCACTACATCTAGGGATTAAGTTGGTGGAAGTCTTAGGGCTAGATCATAAGAAGTTAGCTTCAAGCATCCTATTTCAAGGAGAATAATATGAATGAATTTAAGTATGATACACAACTTCTCATTGAAGGTCAAAATCTATCAGAAGACAAGATTATTAATACAATAACTCAAAATATTGAAGGGGATTGTTTACTAGTGGTTGGGGATGATGAGCTAATTAAGATTCATTTTCATACCAACACACCATGGAAAGTTGTGGAATATGCCTCAACGCTTGGAGATGTTTTTGATGTAGTGATTGAAAACATGGATCGACAAGAAAGAGGCTTAAAAGGTTAAAAGATCCTACGTAACTTTTCGTTTTATGAAAGGGAATAGACTATGCCAACACAATTGGATTATATCGAATATGTTTGTGAACAAATTCGAACGATGGGAGACATTCGTTATCGTAAGATGTTTGGTGAGTACATGGTTTATTTGAATGATAAACCCTTATTTCTAGTGTGTGATAATACAGTTTATGTAAAGATTGTGGATGAGATACAAGATCTTATGGTAGACGCATCGAAAGGATATCCTTATGAAGGTGCGCGGGAACATTACATCCTTGATATCGATAATCGAGATTTAACAGAAACAGTGATTGAGAAGATTGAACCGATATTAACTTACCCTAAACCAAAAAAGAAAAGAGTGAAGGAATGAATACTTCGGTCATTATTCTAAATGAGATTTTAAAACGTAATCCAGAAATAAGTTACTTTGTGATGGATACTCATTTTTGTTATACAGAGATGAGTCAAAGTCATCGTGATCGTGTTTATAGAATTTGGGGATTAGAACCCAAAATAGGTCAGTCTATCTTTGAAGTATTTGAAGGGAAGAAAGGTGTGATTAATTTAAGATCACGATTAAAAAAAGTATTAGACCTTCAAGAGACAATAACACAAATTGAGTCTCGGCATACAAAGAATTTAAATACGATTATATTTATTGAAACATCTTGGATACCACTTATAGAAGATGGAGTAAGTGTAGGTATCTTGTGTTTAACGAAAGATATCAGTCAAACAATAAAACATACCTAATCAAATAAAAGCCGGTTAATCACCGGCTTTTGTGTCCCATTGTAAGAGTCTTCTTTGACCCTGTAAACTTCGTATTTCACTGACTTCTTGAGATAACTCAAGGACACCTTTATATACACCATCTTTATTTCTTAAGGCGAAATAACGAATATAGAGAAACTTACCACGCATCTCGATCCAGAAATTCGCTTCAGATTGTTCATTCTTTCTGAATGCCTCAATGATTTGATTCACCACATCAACACTTTCTGCAGGATGACAGTTACGCACATCACGACCGATAACAGAAGCGGATCTTGGGAAGATTCGATCTTTAGGTCGATTGAAGTATCGTACTTTATTATGTTCATCTACGTAGGTACAATCAATTGGTAATGCATCAAGCATAAGCGATAATTGTTCAAAACTTAGTTCACCGGTATCGGTTGAGAAGTAGGAATTTCCTAATGGTTTTGAATGAACTTCTTTTTGTTTAGGGGTATTAATCCATGCGAAACCATATTCAAAACTTTGAGAACGCATTTCTTCAAGTTCCTCAACGGAACAAATCTGATTACATACTTGGAATAGAATCATCTCTTCCTTTTGAATGAGTCCAAATGCTTTGAAGAAGAAATCACCGATTAATCTAGACACTTCTAATTGAGTTTTATTTTGTATTGCCTCAATGGTTTCTTTTAAGCGTAAGCGTGTTAAATCATGGAGAGACCACATAATGCTTACACCTGAGAAGTGGTCAGCTTTCTTCTCTAAATATGGGAATAAGATGTTTTGTATCTTTGTATAATGAATCGAGAATGCATCAAGTTCTTCAAATAAGTTGATGGATTCTTTAGGGAATACACCTTTATTCTCAATGAGAATTTGCTTGATGTGATTAAGTCGTTCTTCGAAAGCTCGATTCTCTTGAGTAAGATGATCTAAAAATGAGTCTTCTAATAAGAGTGTTTTCTTCAATTCTAAAGATTGAGCGAAAACATGTATAAGTTTGTCTAGATATACAAGAATTTCTTTTGGTTTATGATTTTCTTTTAATAAGGAATCGAATAATATAAACAAATCTTCATGATTAACACTCAGTATGTCAGCTTCGTACTTCTTATACGTTTCTAAGTTAGACTGATTATTTTCAATCGCTTTGATGTATTCTAACAAACGTCTGAGTCGATCATTCATGTTTATACCACCGCGTTAAGACGAACAATTTCTACAATTGTTTCAACAGCTTTATTCATATCGTTGAGTGATGCGAATTCAAAAGGACCGTGATAGTTTTCTGCACCTGTAAAGATGTTTGGAGTAGGAATGCCCATAAATGAGATCTTTGATCCATCGGTACCCCCACGAATTGGTTTGATAATCGGTGTGATACCAAGATTTAACATCGCTTGTTTCGCTAAATCAACACATTTCATGTCTTTCTCAATCACTTCACGCATGTTGTAATAAGAATCTGTTAGAGTGAGTTTGAAGCGTTCAGCTTTGTATTTGTTGTTAAGGTAATTGACATTATCCACAAACATCTGCTTACGAGCTAAGAATTTTTCTTTATCGTGATCGCGTATGATATAGGTCATTGTGCCATGGTCAATTGCAGTTTCTAAATCATGTAATAAGTAGAATCCTTCATATTTTTCAGTATGTTCAGGGACTTCATTTTGAGGTAAGAGTGAATCAAATTCAAACGCAAGTTTAGCGCAGTTAATCATTTGATTCTTAGCAGTTCCTGGATGAACCGATACACCACTAAGTTCTACAACAGCTTTTGCCGCATTGAAACTTTCATATTCAAGTTCACCAATCTTACTTCCATCCATGGTATAAGCAAATTTTGCTCTAAAGTTTGGCGCATCGAATAAGTTAGCGCCTCTTCCAATTTCTTCATCGGGTCCAAACGCAACACGTACTTCTCCGTGTTTAACTTCTGGATGAGCTAATAGGTAAAGCATTGCCTCGATAATCTCTACTAAACCTGCTTTATCATCTGCCCCAAGAAGGGTTGTGCCATCGGTTGTGATTAATGTATGACCAACATAGTTCTTTAGGTTAGGGAAAGTAATATTGTCTAATACTTTGTTTAAATCTTTGTTTAAGACTAAATCACTTCCATCATAATTCTCCACAATTCTTGGTTGAATGTTTTCTGAATTGAAATCCGCCGTATCAAAGTGTGCAATAAATCCAATGGTATCCACAGGATAATCCACATTGCTTGGAATAGTGGCAGTCACAAATCCATTGGATCTGTTCAACTCTACTTCACTAAATCCACAAGCCTTTAAGTCTTTTACAAGAAGTTCCGCAAACTCAACTTGAGATTGAGTGGATGGAACGGTTGTGCTCGATTCATCGGATCGAGTGTTTATTTTACAATAACGTATAAATCTTTCTAATAATGTTTCCATAGTTCTCTTCTTTCTAATATTTTTATTATACTGTATATTTTATGATATAGTGCTATATAGGTTTGAGGTAATCGTGTGCAAAAGAATAAATTCTTAATTCACTTAGTTTATACATTAATTGCGATTGCTATGATTGGCTTTGGCATGTCATTAATCATTAAAGCAAATCTAGGTCAAAGCACTGTTTCAGGCTTTACCAATGCATTAGCACATGTCATCAATATCAAAGCTGGGACGGTACTTATCTACTTTAATTTATTATGCTTTGTTTTTGAGTTAATATTACTCGGTAAGAAAGTTAAACCTATTCTAATCTTACAACCCTTATTAAGCTTAGTATTTGGTAATATTGTTAACTTCTTTCTCTATGACTTTGGATTTATTGCTCAATTAAATTTATCCAATTATGGATTTCAAGTTATCGCTCTACTCATTGGCATTGTAATGATGTCACTGGGGGTAAGTTTAATGATGAGTGTTAAGTTAGTTGTACTACCCTATGATGCATTTATTGTTGTGTTTTCTGAACATTTTAAGATTCCATTTATCAAGGTTCGAACCGGTGCAGATTTCTTATTTGTCCTTTCATCCTTATTCATGACATGGGCATTTGCGCTTCCGTATGCACCTGTTCGAGAAGGGACCGTTATCTTTGCGTTTACGGTTGGTAGTTTAATCGCATTCTTCTCGAAGTATTGGAGAAAAGCACTAAATCTCCACTAACAAGTCAAAAACTTGTTTTTTATTGAGAGTATTTCACAAACAGTGTACAATAATCCATATGGAAAGTCCTAAAAACAAACTAAAACTATTAGAGATTCGAGACCTACTTTTACGTGAAACAGATGATAGGCACGCGATTTCCACGCAACAAATCATTGATTATTTAGCGTCTAAAGGGATTCAGAGTGAACGTAAGAGTATTTATCATTACATACAACTCTTAGAAGACTATGGTTTAGATATTATTACTGAGAAAGATAAACAGAATTGGTATCATGTTGCGAATCGAGACTTTCAATTAGCTGAGTTAAAACTTTTGGTGGATGCGATAAAGTTTTCTAAGTTTATTACTCAATCAAAGAGTGTAGAACTCATAGAAAAGATAAAAACATTAACCAGTAAACATGAAGCACAATTATTACAACGTGATGATCTCGTAACAGGTCGATTAAAGACACGTAATAATTCAGTTTACCTCAATGTCGATGCGATTCATGATGCGATATTAGGTCATTATAAACTTCGATTTAAATACTTTGATTATGATATTCATAAAGAAGTGAAGTATCGTAAGAATGGTGATTTCTATACCGTCATTCCAGTTTTCTTATGTTGGGATGATGAGAAATATTATTGTGTTACCTACCATGAACAACATGATGATTATGTGGTATATCGTGTCGATAAAATGAGAGAGGTCAGTGTTGTCTTTCAAAAACATTCGATTGATAAGAAGCCTGAAGACATTGAGAAATATTGTGATCAACTCTTTAATATGTTTAGTGGGGATGAAAAAGAAGTCACTCTACGCTTTCATAAAGATTTATTGAATGTGGTCATTGACCGCTTTGGGATAGATGTTAAAATAACTGAGGTTGATGAGCAGTGGTTTGATATATGTGAGACAGTTTATGTCAGTCCTACTTTCTTATCATGGATTATACAGTTCCAAGATAAAGCGAAAGTAATTGCGCCGAATGATGTTAAGGAAGAAATGAAGAGAACCTTAGAGAAGACACTTAAAAATTATGAATAAATCAAGTTTAAATAAAAAATTAGCCATTAACTACAGTGTTTTAAAGAAGCTTGTCCAAAATGACACTTTAGTAAACACACGTATCACAAAAGATAATATCAATGAACTATTGGATGTTCAGAAGTTTTATAGTACCTATTTTGAAAGTACGAAGTTTGTTCAGTATTTTCCACAAGTTTGTCAGCTGGTTAAGCGTGAAACAGAAGCTGCATTTGCTCGATTAAAACAACGTGTCTTTATCGTGCATAAGTTTGATGAAGAATATCCTAAGGCTATCCTTCAAGACTTTAAAGAAGAAGCGCCTCTATTCCTCTATTTATGTGGAGATAATACATTACTCGATCGTAAAGTAAAACGTGTATCCATTGTGACCACCATCAATCGAGAAGATGCATTTATTGAACAATGTAAAGCGTTATGTGAAACGTTTGTTGGCCAACCTTACACCTTATTAATTCAAAATAGAAGTGTAGTTGATCATGTAATATACGAACAGTTAAAAGAACGTGAAGTATCAATCCTACATTTTGTGAATGGACCACTATTCAAAGATGAAGATGCGATAAAAATCTGTAAATCCAGTAATCCTAAATTTGGTCATTTAAGTTTTGTAGGACCTACGGATAATGGTATGGAAGAGTACCAACGTATTAAACTAATGAACTCTTTAGGTAAAGTAACAGTACTACTCAGTGATAATCCAAATGATGTTCATCATTTCTCGATTCAAAACAATTACAGTTGGCATAAACCTTCGGTATTACCATTACTAAAAACAGGTGAAACACAGTCATTTGATCGTGTATTTACCTTGGATAATATGGAAGAGTTTATTCCCTTATTAAATAATCTCATTTCTTAACGAGTTTAACGGCTCAAATTTCCAAAAGTTGTGAAAATAGACTAAAAATGTTATAAATTTCTAAAATTTGTTGGAGACTTATTGAATTCCACATTTTTGAGATTTATACTTTTTTTGTGCTTTAAGCAAAAAGGAAAATCGTCATGAAGAAGAAAATATTAATCGTTGGTGGCGTAGCAGGTGGCGCAACCGCAGCCGCAAGACTTAGAAGATTGAGTGAAGAAGATGAAATTATCATGTTTGAGAGAGACGAGTATATTAGTTTCGCAAACTGTGGATTACCGTACTATATCGGGAATGTGATTACAGATCGTGAAGACTTGTTGGTTCAAACGGTTGAAGGGATGTCAGAGCGTTTTAATTTAGATATTCGTAACTTCTCTGAAGTCGTGGATATTAATCGTTCAGAAAAGACGGTTACCGTAAGAAAAGTAAAAACGGGGGATACATATCAAGAATCGTATGATGTATTACTTCTATCCCCTGGTGCTAAACCAATCTTTCCTCCAATTGAAGGAATCAAAGAAGCGAACAACTTATTTGTATTAAGAAATATACCTGATACCGATGCGATTTATCGTTTCATCGAAACCAAGAAACCTAAGACAGCTGTAGTAGTTGGTGGTGGATTCATTGGTGTTGAAATGGCTGAGAATCTAACTGAACGTGGAATCAAAGTTACGCTTGTGGAAAAGATGCCACAAGTATTAGCTCCTCTTGATTTTGAAATGGCTCAAATTGTTCATCGTGAATTAAATGCGCATGGAATTGATTTAGTTTTAGGGGATGGATTAATGAGTTTTGCGAATAATGGTAGAACCATTCATCTTGAAAGTGGTAAATCTGTAGAAACTGAACTAATTATACTTTCGATTGGTGTCGTTCCTGAAAATGCATTAGCGAAGAAAGCAGATTTATTGGTAGGTCCTCGTGGTCATATTGCGGTCACATCAAAACTAGAAGCTTTGGACTTAAATTCCAAAGAAGTAGTGGAAGGAATCTATGCGATTGGGGATGCGATCCAAGTTAAGGATTTCGTAACTAATACCGATACTGCCATAGCTTTAGCTTGGCCTGCAAACCGTCAAGGTAGAATTGTGGCGGATATCATTCATGGGGCAGATTTACATTACAACGGTTCAATGGGAACCTCAGTATTAAAAGTATTCAATCTAACAGTTGCGACGACAGGCAATAATCAACGTTCTGCAGAAATGAAGAAACTACCTGTACAAGCAATTCATGCACATCGTAATAATCATGCGTCCTATTATCCTGGCGCAACGAATATTGATTTCAAACTTGTATATAACCCTGAAACACTCGAAATCTTGGGAGCTCAAGCCATTGGTCAAGATGGGACTGAGAAACGTATTGATGTCATTGCGACCGCAATCAAACTCAAAGCGAAAGTTACACAATTAAGTGATCTTGAACTTGCTTATGCACCTCCATTCTCATCCGCTAAAGACCCTGTTAATATCTTGGGATACATTGCGGAAAATGTTGTGGCGGGTCACTATAAAGTCGCATATGTCCAACAAATCGAAGATTTACGTAAACAAGGTGCACTATTCTTAGATGTACGAACACCAATTGAATATCAAACTGGCGCAATTTCAGGTGCGATTAATCTTGAAGTTGATCAATTACGTCAAAATCTACATCTTTTAGGCGAATCAAAAGATTCGCCAATTGTGGTAAACTGCCAAGTTGGATTACGTGCTTATGTCGCAATAATGATGTTGCGCAATTTAGGTTATACAAACTTATATAACTTATCCGGTGGATATGCAACATATAAGGCTTATAAGTATGAATTAAATTCATCATCGATTGGTTTAACCAAATCCAATAAAGTCGATGAAACAACGGGTATGACCAAAGGTATTTCCAATGATACGAATAAAGTAGTGGATGTCTCTGGACTACAATGCCCAGGACCACTTCTTGAAACCTATAAAGCAGTTCAGGACTTATCAGAAGGTGAAGGCGTTAAGGTTATTGCGACAGATCCAGGCTTTGCGGCAGATGTACAAGCATGGGCAAGAACCAATGGGCATGATTTAGTTAGCTTGAACTTAGATGGTAATAAGTATGTGGCAGAGATTGTAAAAGGTAAAAAAATAAGTCAAGAAAGTAGTAATATCAACCAAGAAAATGCGACGATTGTATTATTCTCAGGTGAACTTGATAAAGCATTAGCTTCTATGATCATTGCACAAGGTGCAGCAGCTCAAGGTAAACATGTATCCATCTTCTTTACATTCTGGGGATTAAACGCATTACGTAAGGATGTCAATGTTCCAACAAATAAAAACTTTATTGAACGTATGTTTGGATTCATGATGCCAAGAGGGGCAAATAAACTTCCGTTATCCAATATGAATATGTTGGGTATGGGGCCTAAAATGATCAAAGGTATCATGAAGAACAAGAATGTCGATCAATTACCAGTCATGATTAAGAATGCTCAAAATCTTGGGGTTAAATTCATCGCATGTCAAATGAGTATGGATTTAATGGGTATTAAGCGTGAAGAACTCATTGATGGTGTTGAAATCGGTGGTGTAGGAACCTATATCGCTAATAACGAAAACGTAGGAACAACATTATTTATTTAAACGGGTTAAACCCCGTTTTTTTTAGGTATAATATGAGTAGGGAGATTATATATGTTAAAGATAGAATGGTTAGGGCACTCTTCTTTTAAACTAAATTATCATAATTATTTAATTGTAATAGATCCATTTGGAGATAATGTAGTACCTGGATTAAAAGGTGTACATGAATCCGCACATATTGTGTATTGTTCACATGAACACAAGGATCATAATGCAAGAGAGAATGTAAGTCTTTTACCGCATTCAGAGAATCCGTTTAAAGTAACTGAAATTAATAGTTATCATGATCAAAGTATGGGGTCTCAAAGAGGTAAGAATAAGATATTAATTCTACAAGATAAAGAAGTAAAATGTGTACATCTAGGTGATATTGGATGTATGCCAACAGATGAAGAATTAGACTTATTGATGAATATTGATGTCTTAATGGTTCCAATTGGAGGACATTATACATTAAATAAAGAGGATGTTGTTCAATTGATTAAGCGGATTAAACCAAAAGTGATTGTGCCAATGCATTATCGAACAGAGCGTTTTGGGTATGATGTGATTGGTGGATTGGATGATTTCTTAAAGTTATTGAATTATGATGTGGTTTATTATCATCAATCATTTATGGAATATCGTAGTTCAATGGCTTCGCATATAGCGGTTTTAGAACCTAAGAATCATCTCTAGAGCATTGTTTTACCATAGGGTAGAATCGACTGGTATACTACTAGATAAATAAGGAGGCATTTATGTCAAAATACGATTTATCTAAGTTGAATCCAATGCAATTTCAAGTAACACAAAAAAATGCGACTGAACCCCCTTTTAAGAATGAATTCTATAATTTTTTTGAAGAAGGGATTTATGTGGATGTTGTAAGTAAAGAAGTTTTATTCTCTTCGTTGGATAAGTTTGATTCCCATTGTGGATGGCCAAGTTTTACTAAACCAATTGAAGATAATATCATTGAGAAGAAAGATTTTAGTTATGGAATGATTCGAATTGAAGTGCGATCTAAGGATGCGAACAGTCACTTAGGTCATGTGTTTAATGATGGTCCACAAGATAAAGGTGGGTTGCGTTATTGCATTAACTCCGCGTCACTCGAGTTTATCCCAAAGAAAGATTTAGAAGCTAGAGGATATGGAAAATACCTATCCTTGTTTGAATAAAGAAAGAGGTTATTATGGCGTATCCCATCCGACTATTTACTCAACGAATCCGTGCGTTAGTTCTTAATCGTTCCATCGAACTTGTTAAGAATGACAAAGTTGAATTACTTGATCATGATGATGAACATGCTCAGTTTCATGTGGAAAATCAACGGGGTGGTTATTATCATGTCGAAGTAAGACTACGTGATCATGATGTTACATTCACGCACTGTGATTGCCCATATCGTGGTGTAGGTCTATGTAAACATACAGGAGCTGCTTTGTTGCATCTACTTGTGAAGGATGGGTTTGAACTATCAGAATTCAGTGATTTGGATTTTAAGACAGATGATAGTGAAGTTGTGGAGATCGAAGAAATGGAAGAGAATGTACGTGCAATTATCAAAGAGATTAATCAAGATGGTGCATTTGATTTAGTTGAATTCTTATCGAATAAGGATCAAAGTGAGTTGTTAACGTTTATTCTTAAATATCTTGAAGAATCAGAAGATATACGTTTAGTAATAATGGCGTATCTATGGTATAAGAGTCAAAGTCCTAAACCACCATTCTTGTCATAAAGTAGAATTATTTTTGATTCATTAGCTAAACCGAGATGTACTCGGTTTTTTTAATTTTTACAAGAGTTTAAATTTTGTAAAATGGTGGACAAAAGTAAGACCCTTAAGTCTTTGAATCTTGAAATGACAACAGTTAAACTGTAAATGTAAACGGATAGAGGTGATGAAAGAATGCTAGTTGAATTAATATCGGAATCCTTGATCCAACTTGATATTGAAGCAAGCAGTCCAGAAGAAGCGATTAGGCAAGCAGCCTATCCACTTATGCAAGAGGGAATGATTGAAGAGAGATATGTGGATGGAATTATTAAAGCGCTAAATAATTTTGGTCCATATTTCGTCTTACTTCCTCATGTAGCACTTCCTCACACACGAGCAGAAGAAGGTGCAATAAAGAATGCGATTGGAATCTCAACTTTGAAAAATCCTGTGAATTTCGGGAATGAGAGTAATGATCCAGTTAAGTATCTCTTCACATTGAGTGCAACTGAGAATGGAAGTCATCTTGCAGCACTAGCAAGTTTAGCAGAGCTTTTTGAAGATGAGTCTTTCTTCAAATTATTGGAAAATGCAAAAAGCTCAAGTGAAATCATGGAATACATTAAGAAAGGTGAAAGGAGTGGAAAGTGATGTATAAAGCATGAGTACCATGTAGAGATGGAATGGGTGCAAGTATTC
>RRZT010883027.1_pt1 | contig 22183 bp, 19 predicted proteins | sample 2165551 | NCBI WGS metagenome assembly RRZT01 (sample SAMN10456910, study PRJNA506462) | wastewater metagenome | biome: wastewater; feature: sludge; material: wastewater sludge; isolation source: wastewater sludge with Escherichia coli K12::gfp cells carrying plasmid... | place: USA: Moscow, Idaho... | reverse complement strand
GGTTCGGTTCCGAACCGATCGTTGACGAGGCCCTGCGCAGCCACATGCTGGGCTTTGTCGGGCGATGATCATTCTCGGCCTGACCGGCTCGATCGGGATGGGCAAGTCCACCCTCGCCCGCATGCTGCGGGAGGCCGGGATTCCCGCGCGTTACGTGTCCGGATACTTGCATCCGGAGAGCGAGGCCGAGATCGGGCAGGCCGTGGTGGGCGAGTCCCACGCCTGGGTCGAATGGTATGCGGGCCAGTGGCGTGGATACGACCCCACCAACCTCATCGACATCGGTGATCGCCACGTCTACATCGCCCACGGCCGCGACTACTCGGACGTGGCGCCGCTGCGCGGCGTCTACGCAGGCACCAGCGGCTCGGAGCTCTCCGTGAAGGTGGAACTGACGAAGCTGGGTTGAACCACCGGGTCCGTTTTTCCCGAGTGGCTGGCGTTCTGCATCGCGATGCCCGCCGGCTCAGAGCCCAAATAGTCGCTCATGGAAGAATAACTATCCGTATGTGGGGTGGGCCTGCGACTATTTGCAGCCCGGTATCGAATACGGATAATAGTTCCGGCAGGTCCCCCGGCGCGGACACGGGCAGGGTCTCAGCGAGCTACCGGCCCAGATGTGCCGCGATCATGAACTGGAGGGGAAGACGATCCGGATCCTCGCGCAGGCGCCATCGTGCCCCTTCCCGAACCTGCAGATCCGGCCATGCGCACCACGCCGAATACGGAGACTCCTCCAGAACGTCAATGACGAGCCCGGCCTTGATGAGTGCGGTGACGATCTGGCCCAGCGAGTGGTTCCACTGGTGATTGACGCGGTTCCTGATTGCGTCTGTTCCCGCGGGAGCGTCCACGTAGCTGCCGGCATCCTCCCATGTGAGGGGAGTGGAGCGTTGGAAGTAGGGCTGCTCGATCCTGAGGCCCTCGCCGAGGTCGTCGCCAATGGTCATGAACATGGGATGATCGTCGCGAATCACGAAGCGTCCGCCCGGGCGGAGCAGGGAGGCCACAACGCGTGCCCAACCCTCCACGTCTGGCAGCCAGCACAGCACCCCGAGCGAGGTGTAGACCAGATCGAAGTCTCCCGCGACGTTCTCGCGTGCGTCATAGACGTTGGACTGCACGTATTCGATCGTTGCCCCTGCCCGCTTCGCGATGGACCGCGCCCGGCGCAGCGACTCGCCCGAGAGATCGACACCGACCACTCGCTTCGCACCCAACCGCGCGAATCCCACGGTGTCCGTTCCCAGATGGCACTGAAGATGGATCACCTCGCCACCATTGATGGCCCCCATCCACTCCAAGTCCTGGGTCAGCTCCGGTGTGATGTGGTCCGGATCCGCGATCAGTTCGTCGATCCCGTAGCCCGAGGCCTCATGTAGCGCCGCGCGGTCGTCCCAATTCGCCTGATTGTCGGAGAACCATCTCTGCTGATCATCGTTGTTCATGGTCATCGAACCTACCAAGCATCACTCAGGAACGCGAGGTCCGCACGCGTGCGATGCCATGCGCAGGGCGGGTCCGTGCCCTACTGTTCGTCGGCTTCAAGTCGGAAGCGGGAACGGGCGCTGCCGAGTTCCTTCCTGAATGCCCGGTAGAACTGGGAATAGTCCTGAAAACCCACGCGTTTGCCCACCTGGTCCAAGGTCAGATCCGTTTTTCTGATGAGCTCCACTGCAACGTCGAGTCGGTAACGCGAGAGATACTCCCTGAAGCTCACCCCGATGGTCTGAGTGAAGAGCTTGGAGACCGTCGAACGGGAGTATCCCAGAATTCCGCACAGATCCCCAAGGCGAACCGGTCCGGCATAGTTCGTGCTGACGTAGTCCACCACTTCGCGCACGATGTCGCGACGATCTGCTTCGGAAATGCTGGAGGAGTTCGGATCGCCGTCGACCTGATTCAACTTGAACTGAAGGATTCTGCCTCGCATGATGGATTCCTGCGGGACTCGCTCGAACGTCGATCCGCCCACGTAACCCTGCACGACGTCGTTCTGATAGAGCCATTTCATGTCTCCCGAGGAAACGATCGGGCCGCCGTAGACCAGAGTGATGACATCGGGCCGGATGCGCGCCGCGGCCTCCAGAACGTCGCGGGAGTGAGTCCTGGCGGCTTCCAGACTCTGTGCCTTGGGAGCACCGAGCTTCCCGCCCACCGTCAGTCCGAGATGGCAACAGACGACGTCGGCACCTGCTCGCGTCATGTCCTCGGCCTGGCCGGGAGTGAACACGAACGCAACGGTGAACAATGCCTTGGTGTGGGCCAAACGAATGGACTCGACCTCGAGAGCGAAGCTCAGCCCCGATTCGTCGAGAGCGTGGCGAAACGCTCCATCGAGCAGTCCAACGGTGGGGTAGTTGTTGATGCCGGTGCAACCGGACCGAAGGACGTCGTCGATGTAGTCGTCGAGATTGACCGTGGGATCCGTTGCATTGAGGCCGAAGACCACCGGGGTGTGCGCCGCCCGCGGCAGGACGTCGTGCATGACCATGTCCATGACCAACTGGTTGGAGTTGACAGACGGCAAGTAGGCGCCGAGTGAGCTGACACCATGCTGGCGAAAGTAACCGGAGGAGAGCGCGAGAAGAAAATCGGCGTGGCCCTCGGCGGCGATCCGGGCGGAGAGCCCACTGCCAACGGCCACACCGACTATCTTTCGGCCGGCGGCCAACTGTTGGCGCAGATTCGCCAGAATCTGCGCACGCGTTGGTTGCCGAACCATGGTGGTACCTCAGGAGAGCTTGATGGCCTTGAATGCCTCTGTCTGAACCTTGATACCACTTTCCGCCGCAAAACGCTCGATGGAGGAAGCGCCGAAGAACCCGGAGATGCCGGCAACATGAGACAGGACGTACTCGGCGTCCTCTGGTTCGGCGATTGGACCGCCGTGGCAGATGACGAGGATGTCGGGATTGACTTCGCGTCCGGCCTCCATGATGGCGCGAACTCGTTCGGCCGAGTCCACCAGTGTCAGGGCGGTGTGGGCGCCAATGGTTCCCTTGGTGGTCAGGCCCATGTGGGCCACCAGAATGTCCGCTCCGGCCTCAGCCATGGCGCGGGCATCATCCTCGTTGAAGACATACGGGCAGGTCAGCATGTCGAGCTCGTGAGCCTTGCGGATCATCTCGACCTCCTTGTCGTAGCCCATGCCCGTTTCTTCGAGATTCTGACGGAAGACGCCGTCGATCAGACCAACCGTGGGGAAGTTCTGGATGCCGGCAAATCCCTGTGCCTTGAGGCTCGGGAGGAACACGTCCATGTCCCGGAAGGGATCGGTGCCGCAAACGCCTGCAAGGACCGGGGTTCTTTCCACCACGGTGAGCACCTCGCTGCCCATTTCGACGACGATGGCGTTGGCGTCGCCATAGGAGAGAAGGCCCGCGAGGGAGCCTCGTCCCGCCATCCGATAGCGTCCGGAGTTGTAGATGATGAGCATGTCAGCGCCTCCGGCCTCGCTGAACTTTGCCGTGATTCCGGTGCCGGCTCCCACGCCCAGAAGCGCTTCTCCGCCTGCAACCTTCTCTCGGAATCGGGCAAGGATTTCGCTACGAGTCTCTCGGATCATCTCAGTTACCTCTTTCTGTTGTGGTGGCGAGTTCTGTGGTGGTGAGTTCCATGAGTTCGTGGACGCAGGCTGCCGCGAACTCGGGGTCGTTGATGTGGGCGTCGATCATCTTGACGCTCACATGGGAGTTGGTGAGGGCGGCGATCAGTGAATCGACGGCTGCGGTATCCGCAGCCGGATCGAAGAACGCACCTCCTTCAATGTCAAGTGCCGAGAATCCGCGCCGTGGGATCATGATGGTCACGGGGCGCGTGGCACCGTTCAACTTCTCCGCGATCTTGCCACCGAGCTGACGATTCTCCTCCACGGTGGTGCGAATGAGCGTGGTGGTGGGATTGTGTTCATACATCAGGCGATCCCGCATCTCCCGCGGAAGCGAGGAGACCGGGCCGAAATTGATCATGTCGAGGGCACCGAGGGAGACCACCTGCGCAATGCCCGCCTTCACAGCCGCATCCAATCTCTCGGGGCCAGCGTTGAGAATGCCTCCGAAGAGCTCGTCGCACCACTCGGTTGTTGTGAGGTCCAGGGCCGCATCCACATGATTCTCGCTGATGAGACGCTCCATCGTGCGGCCACCCGCACCCGTTGCGTGAAACACGAGCACCTCCCACCCGCGCTCGGTGAGTTCCGCCCGGGCAGCGTCCACGCACGGCGTCGTGACACCGAACATCGTGCAGCTGACCACGGGCTTGTCCCTCTCCGTGCTCACGTTTCTGGCCTGTGCGACCCGTGCCATCGCGGAGATCGCGGACGCGGCGTTGTCGAAGATCATCCGACTGACGGAGTTGAGACCGGAGACGTCGGTGACCGATGGGAGCAGGATGAGGTCGGAATCTCCCACGTAGATGGAGGCATTGCTCGCAACCGTGGAGACAATGAGCTTCGGGACTCCGATCGGCAGCGAGCGCATGGCCGGCGCCACCATGGACGTTCCTCCGGATCCACCCATCGAGACGACGGCATCGAATCGTCCCTCGCCGTGGAGCCGAGGCAGCAACCTCTCCAAACCTTGTGCGATCGCGGCAGTGCCCGCCCCTCGATCCCGACGATTCGCGATCTCGCCGAGGTCAACGCCGATTTCGTTCGTGATTTGTTGATTGGTGATCGCGACAGCCACCTCGGGTTCGAAGATCCCGGTGTTGATCAGCAAGGTCTCGCAGCCGTGTTCGTGGATTCTGTCGCGTAGGTAGGCGAATTCTTCAGGTTTCGAGTCAAATGTTCCAGCTATGGCAACGACAGCCATTGTTTCACCCAGCACTTCCTCGTATTGGGCCGTCGGCGGAGTGCATGGTTGAACTCGGCCGATCAGGTTGGCTCCACGTTATCGGGGAAGCGCCCGGATGATCGATGGCCGAATGTGCCGAGAACATTGTTCAATGTCTTGCGCGCGAGTGCTGCGGAACCGGCCCGTGGGTGGTGCCGGGCCGACGGCCCGATGTACCTGCGACTTGCGAGAGTGACCGTTGGGACACGAGAAGTGCCCGTAGAATCCCCACCTCGTGTCCCAATGCCGGTTGTCGGCGCCGGTGAGCTCTCGGACTGCCGCCCTCTTCCCCATCCGGACTCATACCCAGCGAATTGTCAGCTAGTCTGTGACAGGTAGCTGTGGACAACCACCTGGAGACGTGATGGCAATGGCCCAATTCCGACCGACCCTGAAGCGGGGACTCGCGCTGAGCCTCGCCCTTGGCCTGTTCGCCTCGGCCGCGGGAGCCGCTCAGGCCGCTCCCGCAGATCCGACCAGTGATCCCTCCCTCTCCGATGATGCGATGTCACCGCTGCCGTCGGCCTCACCGTCGGTCTCTCCTGAGACGGCAGAGCTGGAAGAGCTGGATCCGACCGGCGATCCTGCGATCCCGGTGGAGGTTCAGTCGGAGCCCGAGGACGAAACTCCCGTTGATTCTCCCTTCGTGGATCTGTGGGGACCGGGCATCGATGCCGAGGCCGCCGAAGGCGCAACGATTGACGGCCCGCAGCCCCAGATCCTCATGGCCCCCCAGGCGGACGTCGGAACCCAGGCGGACACCTCGAATGACAGTCCGGCGGCGACCGGCGTGACCGTTGCGCCCCGCCTCCCCACGGACAAGGTCGCGGGAATCTACCTCAACGATCAGTGGAGTTCGCAGGCCAACATCGGGTTCAGTTTCGGGAGTTCCACGGATTCGTTCCTGACGGGAGATTGGGACGGGGACGGCACGGACACGCTCGCGATCCACTCGGGCGCCACGTTCTACGTGACCAACCGGCACGGAGATGGCGCTCTGGACAGAGTGTTCGTCTATGGGCATCCGGGTGACACGGTTCTTGTGGGCGACTGGGACGGGGACGGCAAGGATACCTTCGCCGTGCGCCGCGGGAATGTGTTCCACGTCCAGAACACTCTGGCCGGCGGCACCGCATCCTCGACCGTCGCCTATGGTGCACCGGGTGACACCATCCTTGTGGGAGATTGGGACGGCGACGGCAGGGACACCTTCGCGGTCCGGCGCGCCAACCACTATCACATCCGCAACTCGATGACGTCGGGCAAGGCGGACCATGTGATCAGCTATGGCAAGGCCGCGGACGCGGTCGTCGTCGGAGATTGGGATGGCAATGGAACGGACACCCTGACGGTGAGACGTGGCAATGCCTATCACACCCGCAACACGCTCACCTCGGGCGTTGCGGACAAGGTCGTCAACTACGGAACCACCTCGGATGAAGTCTTGGCCGGTGACTGGAACAAGGACGGCAAGGATACTCTGGGAGTGGTGCGCCGCGACGGCGTCGTTCCTCCGGTTCAGGCCGCCCATGATCCGTTCGGGACGCTCGATTCCCTCACCCCCAACGCGGACGGCACGGTCACTGCGGTGGGGTGGGCTGTCGATCCCGGCGTCGCCAAGGCTCCGGTCGTTCAAATCCACGTGGATTCGGTGCCGCAGCTGATTCGCCCGTCGCTCAAGCGCGCGGACGTGAAGAAGGCATTCAATCTGGGGTTCGACACCGTCGGTTTCCAGAAGACCCTGACGATGAGTCCGGGATCCCATCGCATCTGTGTGTCAGTCATCAACGAGGGTTCGGGCAGCAACAAGTCCTTGCGCTGCGAGACGGTCACGGCCAAGGTCACGAGTAACCCGACCACGCCTCCCACGCCACCCACGCCGAATCCCACGGATCCGTCCACGACGTTCACACCGGGCAACATCATCTCCGATGCCGTCATGTTCGACGAGAACACCATGACGGCCGCGCAGATCCAGACGTTCCTCAACACTCGCAATCCCAACTGCACCCCTGGTTCCGCGGCGTGCCTCAAGGATTATCGGGCAACCACATCCACGATGCAGGCGCCCTACTGTGACACCTACGTTGGAGCGCCGAACGAATCGGCAGCGACCATGATCCACAAGTCGGCCAAGGCGTGCGGAATCAATCCGCAGGTCCTGCTCGTCAAGCTCCAGAAGGAGCAGGCCCTCGTGACGGCCTCGGGTGCCGGGCTGACCGAGACCAGATACAAGAAGGCGCTTGGCTACGGCTGCCCGGACAATGCCGGCTGCAACGCTTCCTATGCGGGACTCGCCCAGCAGCTGTACTACGCCTCCTCGGGCCTCATCCGTTATGGCGAAGAGCCGCAGCGATACAATTTCCGCGCAGGCCAGACTGCCAACATCCAGTACAACCCGATCGCATCGTGTGGATCGAGCCCGGTCCTCATCTCCAATCGGGCCACCGCGGCGCTGTACAACTACACGCCGTACCAGCCCAACGCAGCAGCGTTGGCGAACATGACGGGTGAGGGAGACTCCTGTTCCACGTACGGCAACCGCAATTTCTGGAGGATCTTCAACTCGTGGTTCGGTTCGACGCATTAGGTGATTGATCCCGAGCGCTCGCGATTTTCGATCTGTGTCACCGGGGGCAGTGTGTGGCGCCGTTGACATGGGCGCGGACCGGCACGTACTGCGCGGACCGGCACGTACTGCGCCGGGTCAACACCATCCCAGAACCTCGATCGTGCCGTGTCCCGGGCACTTCCGGGAGGGGCTGGGGACCTTCAGATTTCTTGATGGCTACACAGCGTTGAACTGTGCCCATATAGGCGTAGTTCAACGCTGTGTAGCCACTTGTTGAGTGAAAGCTCAGCGCCATGTTGTGGAAACAATCATCCGGGACTACAGGTTCGGCTCGACGCATTGGGTGGGCATAGTCTGGGACCGAGCGGCAACGCCTCTGTGCAATGCCTCGGTGCCGTGCCCCGGGGCCTTGGCAGGCGCCCGGCCCGCTGTGGTACCTTCCTTGAGTTCCATCGAAAACGAAGGGGTTGCGATAGTGACGATCAACGAGTCGGATTTCTCCGAGCCAACGCCGGTTCCGGCCATGGACGAGAGCTCACTGAAGGTCCTGCAGGCCACGCGAGAACTGTTCCAATCACAGGACCCGGGACCGCGCCTTTTCATCAGGCAGTTGCGCGAGGACTTCACACGGATGGAGATGGAGTACCGGGCAGGGATCAACGAGGTGCTCACGAAGGTCACCATTCTGCGCGAGGAGTTCCTCCACCTGCATCGCTACAATCCGATCGAGCACATCAATTCCCGCATCAAGACCACCAAGAGCATTCTCGAGAAGGTCATTCGCAAGGGGCTCGATCCCTCGATGGCATCGATCCGCGAGAACATCACCGACATTGCCGGCATTCGCGTCACCTGCAGCTTCATCGCGGACACGTACAGGATCCTCGAGGCCTTGACCTCTCAGCATGACGTTCGCGTTCTGGAGATCAAGGACTACATCGCCAATCCCAAGCCAAGCGGGTACAAGAGCCTGCACGCCATCATCGAGATTCCTGTGTTTCTCTCCACCGGGCCCATTCCGGTGGTTGTGGAGATTCAGATACGTACGATTGCGATGGATTTCTGGGCCAGTCTGGAACACAAGATCTTCTACAAGTACGACGGCGACGTACCCGCTCACCTCGCCATGGACCTCTTGAATGCCGCCTATCTGGCGGAGCAGCTTGATCAACGAATGGAGCAACTGCACAGGGAGATTCACGGCGATCCCTTGGACATGGACGAGGGCTTCGTTGCGGATTCGGACATTGATGATGCCCTGCTGATGCGCATGTGGGAGATGATGCACGAATCGCGCGGGGGAGACGCCGAATAGGCCCATGCCTGCCTGCGCCTGACGGTGCGCGCCGTCCACCCGCGCGACGAGGTTGCCCTCAGGTCGTGCGGTTTGCCCCGCTGCGCCGTGACTCATCGGCCAGTACACGCTCGGGCAGGTAGTGCCACAGTTGGTGGAAGTGATGGAGGGGCCCGTGACCGGAGCCCACGTCGAGTTGGCTGCTCGCTTCCAGAGCACCGTGCAGGTACTCCTTGCCAAGGCGCACACTGGTCTCCATGGTGTGGTGGGGGAGCAGCGCGGTGATCGCCGCCGAGAGTGTGCACCCGGTACCGTGATCGTTACGAGTGGCGATGCGTGGCGCGGTCAGCTCGGTGATGCCCGAAGGCCCGTGAAGCAGATCGGTGCTGGTATGTGAATCGGCGAGGTGGCCTCCCTTGAGGAGCACCCACTCGCTTCCGAGGTTACCCAGACGCACCACCTGCTCCCTCATGGTCCGCTCGCTCCAGAGCGTCTCCTCGCCCAGCAGCACGGCCGCTTCGGGAAGATTCGGGGTCACGAGTGTGGCCAGCGGAATGATCCGCTCACGCAGGGCCGCGACCGCATCGGGGTCCAGCAGATGGTCGCCGCTCTTGGCCACCATCACGGGGTCGACGACGACGTTGCGCGCTCCGAAGTGCCGGAGACGGTCCGCGACGGCCTCAATGATCCCAGCGTTCGCGAGCATCCCGATCTTGACTGCATCCACCCGGACATCCTCAAAGACGGCGTCGATCTGGTCGGCCACGAATGAGGGATTGAGCGCGACGAATGACCGCACTCCGTGGGTGTTCTGCGCAACCACCGCCGTCAAGGCGGACATCGCATAGGCGCCCAAGGCGGAGAAGGACTTGATGTCGGCCTGAACTCCGGCACCGCCGCTGGGATCGGTCCCCGCAATCGTCAACACGTGGGGAACTGACCTCCCGCCGGACGAGTGCTCTGCATCGTTGTGCCGGGGTGAAACGCGAGTTGGTGATGGCATTGCGACCTCATTTCGCAAGGCCGGCGAAGGAAAGATCTCGCATGGACCGGTCCCTTCGCCGGCATGATCCGGATCAGGTTCAAAGGGTCACCACGCTGCTGACGGTTCAGTGGTATCTCAGTCCCTTGGCGGGACACCCCTCGGTAGTGCCGATGTTACCAACTTCGCGCAAGGTATGGATTGGCAGGAGTCAGAGTGCTTCGTCAAATCTGCAGAAGAGGGGATGGTGGGACCACCCGGGCTGCAGCATGAGCGCCGTCAAATACATGGAACAAGGGGCGTCGGTCAGAACCAGGTGGAAGCCGGGGTGACATCGGACGGAACGGTCCATTCCGGATACAGGGTATTGAAACTGCGATATATATGAGAGACAAACTCAGAAGCATCTCAGGGAAGATGTGGACATGACGGAGGAAGAATGGACTTTGTGGACGCGTTGGTGCTCTTGTCAAAGAAGGTCGCCGACCAGTGGGGAGATGTCGTCACAGAGGAAGGAACCAAGAATGCCTTCATCATGCCGTTCATCTCCACGGTGTTGGGATATGACGTCTTCAATCCTCAGGAGGTTATTCCCGAGTTCACTGCCGATGTCGGTATCAAGAAGGGAGAGAAGGTCGACTACGCAATCAAAGCTGGCGGAGAGATCCAGATTCTTGTCGAATGCAAGAAGAACGGCGGAAATCTCAGTGCTGAGAATGCCTCTCAGCTGTTCCGATACTTCACCGTTACATCGGCCCGTGTTGCAATCCTGACGAATGGACGTCTCTACAACTTTTACACTGATCTTGACGAGCCGAACAAGATGGATCGCAAGCCGTTTCTTGTCCTCGATCTGCTCGATATCGACGACACGGTATTGCCTGAACTGAGAAAACTGGCCAAGGACAATTTCGATCTCGATTCGATAGTCAACTCCGCCGAGGAACTCAAGTATGTCGGCGCGATGAAGCGAGAGATCTCCAAGGAATTCCGCGAACCGAGCCTCGAGTTCAGCCGGATGCTCACCAAGCGCGTCTACGACGGCTCCTTCACACAAGCCATACAGGAGAAGTTTCAACCGCTGGTCTCCAAAGCACTCTCGCAGTACTTGACCGAACGAGTCAATGACAGGCTGAAGAACGCGTTGGGAGCAAGCGAGGTTCTCATGGAAGTGGAATCTGCTCCTGTCCTGGTGGAGACAGTCGAAGTACAGGACGACCCGCTGCTCGACTCCAACGGTATTGAGACGACTGAAGAGGAATTGTTTGCATTCGGCATCATCAAGGCAATCGTCTGTGCCGAGGTCGCGCCAGAACGAGTGGTCTACCGGGATGCGAAATCCTACTTCTCTGTGTTGCTCGATGACAACAACCGCCGAATGATCGCACGTTGCTACTTCAATGCGAAGTCCACGAAGTGGATAGGTATTGGCGATGGAGACAGGAACATCGTCCGATATGACATCGATGATCCACAGGACATCTATCACCTGTCCGACCAGCTTCGAGAATCTGTTCGCCGTTATCTCTGAGGGGACCTCACTCGCTTCGGCTCTGGGATGACTACAGGGCCGAAGCTCAAGTTCCCCAGACCTCGCGGACGAGGCCGGGACGCCTCATTGTAGCTACGGGCGCCGTCGGAGCGGGGCGGAGCTGTGCTTCGGCGAGGCGTTGCCGGACCGTGGATTTGACCGAAGATTCCTCCACGGTTGGTGGCCTCGATTCCTCGTTGCTTAATCGATCAATGGCGTGACCTGCGGCCCCGTGGAGCCATCATCAGTCTCTTCCAATCCGAACACCTCCATTGGGAGACCAATGGTGAGTACCGGATGGTGAGGGGTTGATATGACGCAGGTCACGATTTGGCATATTGCGTCCCCTGATTTGGTGGGGATACTATGGACACATCAATAAAATATCTCTCCGAGATGGCTTTGAATGCTCGCACATGACAATTTGTCGGTGCGAGTTTTTTTGTTGTCGGAGAGTGTTCGCGGGGCGGTGGCTTCCCTCCGGAGCCTTCGCGATGAGCATGATCCTCAACTTCAAAGGAGAAGAACAGTGACCAAGACACGCAGAATGTCCAACATCTTCGCAGGCGACGGCAAATCGGTGACTCTGGCCCTCGACGGCTTCGGTTTCGCTTCGAAGACGGCCGGAGTTGACCATGCCGCACGCACCGTTCCGGCGATGGCCGAGCACGGACTTGACAATGTCCTCGTGACCTACGGTCAGGCCAAGAACTTCGCCGAGTACTTCAGCGCGGTCGGCATGTGCTTGCGCGTCGACGTGACCACGGGCGTCTTCGATCCGAGCGTGCCGGACAACATGCCGGCCTTCGACGTGACGGACGCACTCAAGGTTGGAGCCGACGGTGTCGTCATCATGAACTTTCCCGGCGCACACAACGAACGCTCCACGAACGAGTTCGCCGCTCGCCTGGCCCAGCAGTGCGATGCCTGGAACGTCCCCTTCATGTGCGAATCCCTTCCCCACGGATACGCCGTCACCACACCGGAATCCGAGGATCCGGAAGTCGTTGCCGTTGCCTCCCGGTTCTCCGAGGAGCTTGGCGCCGACATCATCAGGACGCGCTTCTTCGGCATGGACAAGGACCGTCTCATCGTGGAGAACTGTACGGTCCCGGTGCTCGCACTCGGCGGTCCCAAGTCCGATCACGAGACGTACTTCGCCTTCGTCCAGCACGTCATCGCCTGTGGGGCGAAGGGTGTGGCCGTTGGCCGCAACATCACGCAGGATCCGAAGCCACTTGCAGTGGTTTCGGCGCTCAATGCCATCGTCCACGGCGACGCGAACGCCACCGAAGCAATGAAGATCTACAACTCCTTGGATTCATGATCAGTTTCCCGCGGCCCACGGTGATTCCCTCGGTACGCCGTATCAGGGAACTCGACCGCGCTCTGAGGAGCCCGTCACCCTACATCCTGCTCTCCGAGGTCCACATCGGAAACCTTCAGGCGTTCGCCGCGAAATGCGCCGCGGCGGACAAGAAGGTGCTGGTCCACGCGGACCTCATCGGCGGATTCAAACCGGACCGCGAGGGAATCAAGCTGCTTCGGAACATGTACCACGTCAGTGGAGTGCTCACCCAGAGCGCTCAGGTTGTCATCGCGGCCAAGAGGGCCCGGCTGTCCGCCATCCAACGGGTCTTCATCATGGATTCGCGCTCCTTGGAACGCGGGCTCGCCTCGATCGGGGAGTCGGGGCCCGACGGCATCGAAGTTCTTCCCGGAATCCTTGCGGCCCGCCACCGAGCACAATTCGACTTCTGGCGCACCACGTCCACGCTCATCGCCGGAGGCATGATCACGACGAGGGACGAGGCCCAACAACTCTTCGACAGCGGCTATCGCGCCATCACGGCGAGCACGTCCGAGCTGTGGGAGGCAACGTTCTAGCCTCTGGTTCAGAATCTGGTGAGCCCGACTGCCACGTATCATCCACATTCGTCATTCGACCAATCAACACCCCCATAGCTCATTGGCCACACCCGCGGGGAGTCTCCAAGCAGATCGCGGCATCGACTCCCGTGGCGTACACGTGCACCGACGCACCGTACGGGCGGATTCGGTGGCCACATCAATCAAGGAGGATCAATGAGCAAGAAATATGTGCTGGGCATCGACAACGGCGGTACCGTCACGAAGGCGGCAATCTACGACGCCCAGGGAAGAATCCACGCACTCGCACAGAGCCGCCTCGACACACTTGTTCCCCAACCCCTGTTCACGGAACGCAACATCGATGACTTCTGGCAGGCGAACGTCAACGCCATTCGCCGGTGCCTCGAGCAGTCCAAGATTGACCCCTCCGAGATCGCCGCATTGGCAATCACCGGCCACGGCAACGGAATCTACCTGGCTCGAAAGGATGGTTCCGCCCCGCGCAATGGCATCATCTCCACGGACGGCCGAGCCCAGAGCTTCGTGGACACGTGGCTTGCCGATCCCGAGTTCGCCTCGCGCGTTCGTTCCAAGACGGGCGCGGTGGTCTGGGCAGGCCAACCCGTTGCGCTGCTGGCCTGGATCGATGCGAACGAACCCGAGATCTTCGACGAGACGGACTTCGTCTTCGCGGCCAAGGACTACATTCGCTACCGTCTCACCGGCGAGGCGAAGTTGGAAGTCTCCGACGCCTGCGGAGTGAGCATGGCCGACATCCTCAAGCGGGAGATCGATCCCGATCTCTTCGACTTCTTCGGCATCAGCCGCTGGATCGAGAAGATTCCTCCGATGTGCGACTCGGTCGAGGTGGCCGGTTACGTCACGCCGGACGTTGCCGAGCTCACTGGCCTGACACCGGGAACGCCGGTTGCCGGAGGCACCATGGACATCGTCGCGGGTGCCCTCGCCGCCGGACTGGTGGACGAGCATCAAGCACTCGTCATCACCGGTACCTGGTCCATCAATGAAGTCATCTCGGCCGAACCGGAGCTCGAGAAGGAGGTGTTCCTGACGGATGTGTATCCGATTCCGGGCACCTGGCTCATTCTGGAGGGAGGTCCGAACGGAGTCAGCAACCTGGAGTGGTACATCCGCAACGTGGTACGCAAGTATCTGGAGCTGTTCGGTGATCGCAAGCTCTCGGACTCCGAGGTCTTCGAACTGTGTGAGCAGATGATTCATGACTTCACGCCGGAGGCCGAAGATCCATTCTTCCTCCCGTTCGTCAATGGAACCTCAATCATCCCGAACGGACGCGCGGGATTCGTGGGAATCACCAACTACCACGACATGCGGCACATGGTGCGCGCGGTGTACGAGGGAGTCATCTTCTCCCACATGTATCACATCACGAAGTTGCGCGACTATCTCGATCTGGGCCGTCACGTCCGCTTCACCGGCGGTGCCGCCAACTCACGCATGTGGGCCCAGATGTTCGCCGATGCGATCGGCCTGCCACTGGACATCGTGGATGCGGAGGAGTCCGGAACACTCGGTTCGGCCATCTGTTCGGCGGTGGCCGCCGGCCTGCATCCGGACATCGAGTCCGCGATCACGGCGATGGCGGGAACCACTCGCGAGACCATTCATCCGAATCCCCAGTTTGCCGAGCTGTTCCAGCGCCGTTTCGCCCGCTTCAGCGAGCATCTGGTAGCTCTGGGAGCAGACATCGAATCAACCAACTGGATTGCCGTCAAGGAGAACTGATGCGAGTACTAGCGATTGCCGATGCCTTCATCCCCTCGGACATGCTGTGGGAGGGGACGGAGCAGCTGCGCGAGGCCGGCCACGACGTCGACGTTGTCCACTGGGGACCCGAGAGCGTTGAGGACCTCCAGGAGATCAACTTGAGGGTGGAGCAGAATGGCGCAAATGCTCTTGAGCTTCCCGTGGAGCTGCAGAACAAGGTGCGGGCGTGCGAAATCGTCATCACACAGTTCGCTCCGATCGGCGGGGCGCTCATCGACAGCTGCACCGAGCTGCGCGCCATCGGCGTCATGCGCGGCGGAACCGAGAATGTGGATCAGGAGGCGGCTGCGCGCAACGAGGTTCCCGTTCTCAACACCAACGGGCGCAACGCACGCGCGGTGGCGGAGTTCGCGGTTGGCCTCATCCTCGCTGAAACTCGGAACATCGCACGAACGCACGCGGCCATGCGTGACAACATCTGGCTCAAGGACTTCCCCAACTCTGAGGACATCCCCGAGCTGGAGGGGCGCACCATCGGAGTGATCGGTGCGGGCGCCATCGGCCAGCTGGTCATGAAGTTCCTGGCTGGCTTCGATGCCCGCTGCGTCTTCTACGATCCCTACGCCCAGTCCTCGCCGTTCGGCGAGAAGATCGAGGATCTCGACGAACTCATCGCCATCAGTGATGTGGTGACGATCCATTCCCGCCTGACCGCGCAGAATCACCACCTCATCGACGCCCGCCGGCTCGCCCTGATGAAGCCCTCGGCAGTCATCGTCAACACGGCCCGATCCGGACTGATTGACGAGAAGGCTCTGCTCGCGGCTCTGCAGAGAGGTGCGATCATGGGGGCGGCCATCGACACCTTCGATGAGGAGCCACTTCCGGCGGGATCGGCGTGGGCCACCCTGCCCAACGTCACGATCACCTCCCATCTGGCCGGCAGCACGAAGGACGCGTTCCGCAAGACCCCGCGCTTGCTCAGCGCGCGCCTTCTCGCCGAAGTACTGTGAACGTGCCGCGGCGTTCGCGCCTGGTTCGTGACATGCCGAGTACCTGAAAGGAATCGAACATGGATTTGGGACTCAACGGAAAAAGAGCTCTGATCACCGGGGGAGCCTCGGGGCTCGGGGCCGAACTGGCTCGCACCCTGGTTGGTGAGGGGGCGAGAGTCTGCATCAACTACCGTAGCCGCACGGACGAGGCGAACGCGCTGATCGCCGAGCTCGGCGCCGAGAACTGCATCGCGGTCAAGGCGGATCTGGCGGTGCGATCGGACGTTGATGAACTCTTCGAGGGCGCCATTGCAGGACTGGGCGGCCTGGACATTCTCGTCAACAACGCCGGTCTGTGGCTGGACTGTGCCATCGGCGGCATCACCGACGAGCAGCGGGATCGATCCATGGAGGTCAACCTGCGCGCTCCGATGCGGCTCACCCAGCACTTCATCAACCATTGCCTGGCGGCGGGCCGCAAGGGCCGCATTCTCAACGTCACCTCGCAGGCGGCCTTCTCCGGCTCGTCGACCGGGCACGTCCCCTACGCCATCGGCAAGGCCGGACTGGTGGCGATGACGCGATCTCTGGTGCGCGAGATGGGGCCCAATGGCATCACCATCAACGCGCTGGCGATCGGCACCATGGAATCACCCATGATCGCCAAAGCGCTCGATGAGAAGCGTGCGTACTACGAATCCCGCATCCCGGTGGGTTACATCGCAACTCCGCACGACGTCGCGACCGTCGCGACGTTCCTCGTCTCCGAGCGTTCGACGTACATGAGTGGTGCCACCGTGGACGTCAGCGGTGGGCAACTGCGCCATTAGATGATTGATTCCGAGTTCCATCGGCTCTGATCCTGCCCGGAACGGGACCGTTCCGGGCAGGACGGAGGGCGCTGAGGGCCGATCGGATTCCTTGATGGCTACACAGCGTTGAGTTATGCCTCATTTGGCACAGCTCAACGCTGTGTACCCACTTGTCGAGAGGGGGATGACCGGTGGGAGGAAAGGGCGTCTGGCCAGCTGAAATATCGTGCAGCCACAGAATGCTCGCCGGGAAACTGTTCGATTCCGGGCGTACTCGAACCGTCTCCTACCGACTGTGATCATAACTGAATACTTGAACGGAAGTTCCATCCGAAAACTCAATCAAAGGAGATGAAGTTATGCCGGAACTTGTTATTGGAATTGACATCGGCACGGGCTCGTCCAAGGGCGTGCTTTCTGACACTGACGGAAATGTCGTGTACAGCGAGGTCGTTCGCCACGAGACGTCCTTCCCGCATCCGGGGTGGGCGGAGCATGACGCCGACGACGTCTGGTGGAGCGATGTCGTCGAGATCTGCCGCAAACTGACCACCTACGCCAAGGGTGACGTTGCCGGTCTGTGCATCTCGGGCATTGGCCCGGTGTTCCAACCCGCGAACGAGCGCGGCGTACCGCTGCGCCCGGCCATCCTGTACGGCGTCGATACCCGTTCCGCTGCGGAGATCGACGAGTTGACGGAGCGCTACGGCGAGGACAAAGTCCTTGACGTCTGCGGCAATGGCATGACCTCCCAATCCGTGGGCCCGAAGATCGAGTGGGTCAAGCGCAATGAGCCCGAGGTGTGGTCGCAGACCCGCCGCTTCCTCATGGCGCACACCTACTGTGTGTTCCACTTGACCGGCGCCTACGTGCTCGATCACCTGTCCGCGTCCATGTGCGAGCCGCTGTACTCGCCGTTCACGTGTGACTGGGTGGACGAGTGGGTCGAGGACATTTGCGGTGACCTGCCGATGCCCCGCCTCATGTGGGCGAACGAGGGCGCCGGGTACATCACCGACAGCGCCTCGCGCATCACCGGGCTGAAGCCCGGAACCCCAGTCGCGGTGGGCTCCATTGATGCCTTCGTCGAGGCTCTCTCCGTGGGAGTGTCCCAACCCGGCCAGGTCATGATCATGTACGGCTCCACCATGGTGGGTGTGCAGATCTCCGACAAGGCGCTGGTCGGACCGTCTCTGTGGTCCTGTTCCGGCCTGCTGGAGAACACCTACAACCTCTCCGGCGGCATGTCCACCACGGGTTCACTGACCACCTGGGTGTCGGACATCACGGGCATGGACTACGACCAGCTCTCCCAGCTGGCGGCTGAGTCCAAGCCGGGCTCCAACGGATTGATCATGCTGCCCTACTTCTCCGGCGAGCGCACACCGATCGCCGATCCGGCGGCGCGTGGAGTGATGGCCGGTCTCAATCTGACGCACAATCAGGGCGACATCTATCGCTCCGTACTGGAGGCAACCGGATTCGGATCCCGCCACATTCTCGAGACCATCGCCAACTGTGGCGGAGACGCCTCGGAGTACTGGGCCGTGGGTGGCGGAACAACCGGAGGCCTGTGGCCGCAGATCATGTCCGACATCATCGGCATCAAGCAGTACATCCCCAAGGTGACGATTGGTGCCGCCTATGGCGACGCCCAGCTGGCCTCGATGGCGATTGGCGCAATTGACACCACGAGCACGTGGAACGTGGCCGATCGCGAGGTCGTCCCGAATGAGGCCAACGCCGAGCTGTACGCCGAGATGTTCAAGGTCTACCTTGACCTCTACCCGGCCACGGCTCCGGCCAGCCACATCCTGACCGACATCCAGAATCGATAGAGCGAGGGAGCAGGAGCTCCCTCGTGACGAGCGACCTGCCGGACACATCGACGAGACGTCGCGTTCGGCAGGTCGCGAGATGGCCCGGCACCGTGCCGGGCCGCACGTGATCGTGCGTAGGAGGCACAAGGAATGAAAGCTGCGATTTTCGTTGGTCCGGGAGAACTGGAGCTGCGCGAGATTGATACTCCCCACGCCGAGCATGGAGAGCTGGTCCTCAAGATCGGCGCCAATACCGTGTGCGGCACGGATGGGCGCATCCTGCGAGGCGAGAAGTCCAAGGGTATCGATCGGGGAGTTGTGCTCGGGCACGAGATCTCCGGATACGTGACCGAGGTGGGCGCGGGAGTGGACGGATTCGTGGAGGGCGACCTCGTGGGCGCCGTGCCCACCATCCCCTGCCTGAGCTGCTACTATTGCCAACACGGCATGGAACACCTGTGCACGGATTCGCGGATCATCGGGTATCAGGTGAACGGTGGGCTGGCAGAATACATCAAGATTCCCCGCGAGGCCCTGGAACGTGGGTGCGCCTTCAAGGCGGCCGGTCACCTCACTCCCGCCGAGGTCTCGCTGGCGGAGCCGTTGGGATGTGTTCTCAACGGTGCCAGCCAATACCGCACGAAGATCGGTGACACCGTGCTCATTCTGGGCGCCGGACCCATCGGACTTCTCCACGCCCAGCTCAATCGCCAGATGGGCGCTTCGAAGGTGATCGTCTCGGATCCCTCGGCGAGCCGCCGCGCCGTCGCCACCTCCCTGGGCGCCACCCACACTGTTGATCCTTCCCAGACCGATCTGTCCGACTACGTGCGGGAGCAGACGGATGGGCTGGGGGTCGACGTCGTCGTCATCTGCATTGGTTTCGGAGCCCTCGTCAATCAGGCCTTCGAACTGGTGCGCAAGGGCGGAGCCGTCAACGCCTTCGCGGGCTTCTCCAAGGGATCTCTGGCGAGCATCGATCCGAACCTCATCCACTACGGCGAGCTGAAGGTGACGGGAGCGTCCAACGCCTCGCGCGCGAGCCACAAGAAGGCGCTGCGCCTGATCGGTGAGGGGCTCATCGACGTCAAGTCGTTGCACACCCACACCTTTGCCCTCGACGACGTCATCGAGGGCATTGAGTTCGCCCAGAAGGGCGACGGCATCAAGGTGGCGATTGTCCCCGAGCTCTGACCGACTCGGACGCCTCGCCCCCTCCCCATCAAACAGTCACACGACATTTCGAAGGTACAGAGAATGAAGACCCTCATCGCATCAGACGGATTCCTCACCCGTGACGTCCTCGAGACGGCACTCCTCGACCGGGTGTCGGACATGGACCTGGCCCACATCGCGTCCACGTGGCCCACTCCCGCATTCGGGGATGTCGCGGAAGTCCAGGAGGCTCTGGGAGACGAGGACGAGCTGATCGAAGCCCTTTCGGGGTGCGATATCGCCGTCACGCACACCTTCCCATTCACCGAGAAGGTGGTCGCGGCCAGCCCCGACCTGAAGCTCATCACCGTGTGCCGCGGCGGGCCCGTGAACGTCAACATCGAGGCGGCGACCAGGCACGGAGTGCTCGTCACCTTCGCCCCGGGCCGAAATGCGCGGGCAACGGCGGAGCATTCGGTGGGCATGATCATCGCCGCCGCCAGGCAGATCGCCCAACGGCACCTCGAAGTGGTGGAGGGCAACTGGCAAACCGACTACTACTTGTTCGAGAAAGCGGGGGAGGAGATCGGCTCCTCAACCGTGGGGATCATCGGTGCGGGTGCCGTGGGTGGCCGGGTCGCCAGAATCATGGCGGCGTTCGGAGGGAAGGTGCTCGTTCACGATCCCTTCGCCGGTCCCGAGCTGGAGGGCCTGGTGGAGTTCGTGGACACTCTGGACGAGTTGCTGGAGCGCTCGGACATCGTGTCCATCCATGCACGGGTGACCCCGCAGACTCAGCACTTGATCAATGCCGAGACGCTCGCGAAGATGAAGCCCGGAGCCATCTTCGTCAACTGTGCACGCGGACCCCTCGTGGATTATGACGCCGTGTGCGATGCCATCGATTCCGGCCGGCTGTGGGCGGCCGCCTTCGACTGCCTGCCGCAGGAGCCGCTTCCGGCGGACCACCGGCTGCTGCGCACTCCGCGCATCACGTTCACCCCGCATCTTGCGGGTGCCTCGAAGGAGGCGGCCCGGCTCGCTGCCCGCATCGGCTCCGCGGACATCGCCGCGTTCGCCCGCGGGGAGCGGCCCACCCACGTGGCGAACCCGGAGGTCCTGGACGGGCCGCGGCAGGGTTGAGATGAGGGGCGGGCACGCCCGAACTGTCAAGGACTGCAGCGGAAGCGGATAGAATTGTCCCATACTGCCCTGGCTGGGAGAACATCGCGAACACGAGCGCGAAGTGATCCGGCGGCAGTAGCGATACGAGGAGGTAGGAATGAAAGCTGCGGTCTTTACCGGGCCTGGCCAACTGGAACTGAGAGAAGTACCCACGCCGCATGCGGGAGAGGGAGAGCTGGTCCTCAAGGTCGGTTCGAACACCGTGTGTGGAACGGACGCCCGCATTCTGCGTGGCGAGAAGTCCGCAGGAGTGAGGCCGGGTGTCATTTTGGGCCATGAGATCTCCGGGTACGTGACCGAGATCGGCCGCGGAGTCGAGGGCTTTGCGGAGGGAGATCTGGTTGGCATCAACCCCACCGTGTCCTGCGGCGTCTGCTACTACTGCCGGGCGGGCTTCGAACATCTGTGCTCGAAGGCCGAACTCTTCGGTTATGCGATCGATGGCGGCTTGGCCGAGTACGTCCTCATCCCCCGCGAGGCCATTGCGCGCCGGGCGGCCTACAAAGCGGCGGCGCATCTGACTCCCGCCGAGGTCTCCCTGGCCGAGCCTCTGGGCTGCGTCATCAACGGGGCGAGCAACTATCGGACCAAGCCGGGCGACACCGTGCTGATCATCGGGGCGGGCCCCATCGGGCTCCTCCACACAATGCTCAACCGCCACTACGGGGCCTCGCAGGTCATCGTCTCCAACCCGGGCGACGATCGCCGCCTCATCGCCGAGGAGCTGGGCGCAACGCACAGCGTCGATCCGATGAAGACCGATCTGGTCGAGTACGTACGATCGTTGACGGACGGCCGGGGTGCGGACGTCGTCGTCGTGTGCATCGGACGGAACGAGCTGTTCCAGCAGGCTCTGGAGTGTGCCCGCCCCAAGGGGCACGTCAATGCCTTCGCCGGATTCGCCAAGGGCTCCACGTCCAGTGTTGACCCGAATCTGATCCATTATGGCGAGCTGGTGGTGACGGGCGGCTCGAACACGTCGCGCGCCAATTACGAGAAGGCGCTCCGATTCATCGGTGAGGGTGCGGTCAACGTCAAGGCGCTGCACACCCACACCTACAAGCTCGACGACGTCATCGAGGCCATCGAGTTCGTTCAGTCCGCCGAAGGCCTGAAGATAGCAGTCGAGCCGTAGCAGGGGCGGGACAGGCACGGGAGGTGGCGGGCTGTCAGGCGGTCGGCCAGTCGCAGCCGGTGTCGTGGGCGGTCGGCCAGTGCGCCAAGCTGGCGAGATCAAACGTTTGTACACGAAGTCGTTCGTACAACTGCGTGTGATGTCTCGGGACATGGGTGACAGTTTTGTATCAGGACATGGGTGACATGTCTGGGGGTTTGAGTGGTGACACTTGGAGCAGTCTGATGGGTGAATGAGGAATGAGCC
>RRZT010940922.1_pt1 | contig 22197 bp, 23 predicted proteins | sample 2165551 | NCBI WGS metagenome assembly RRZT01 (sample SAMN10456910, study PRJNA506462) | wastewater metagenome | biome: wastewater; feature: sludge; material: wastewater sludge; isolation source: wastewater sludge with Escherichia coli K12::gfp cells carrying plasmid... | place: USA: Moscow, Idaho... | reverse complement strand
CAGGCGACGCTGGAGCGGGTGGGCGTCGAGATCGCGCCCCGCGCGCTGTGGCCGCAGGGCTTGGACCGGGTCGGCGTCACCCACCAGGGCGCGCCGGTCAAGGGCAAGATCCCCGCAGCGGAACAGGTCGAGGAAGGCCGCGTGATCGCGCGGCTGACCGACCTCGGGTACGGCAACGCTCTGCGCGAGCTGTTCGCCCCGGACCGCGACGGGCGCCCGATGGACCGGGCCCTCCCTCCGGCGCTGGCCTCGGCCTGCCTGCGTGTTCTGAAGGAGTGGGACTGGGCCGAGCGCCCCGTCGCGGTGGTGTGGGTGCCCAGCGTCGGGCGGCCGGGCCTCGTCGAGGCGCTGGCGACCGGCATCGCGAGGGCGGGACGGTTGGAGCCGCTCGGCCCGCTGGCCCTGCACGCCGACGCGTCCCTTTCGGCGGCCAACAGCGCCTACCGGGTGCGCGACCTGTGGTCGCGGTTCTCCGTGCCGCCCGCGATGGCGAGCCGGCTGGCGTCGCTCCGCGGCCCCGTCCTCCTGGTCGACGACCTGATCGACTCCCGCTGGACCGTCACGGTCGCCGGTCGCCTGCTCCGCCAGGCGGGTGCCGACGCGGTCCTCCCGCTCGCGCTCGGGTCTGTCAGGTAGCGGCACCGTGTTCGGGGAGCGGCCTTACCCCTGTGGTAATACCGGTTATACTTGGGTGATGAAGACAGCCATCTCAGTTCCCGACGACGTCTTCCGCGCGGCGGACCGCGCGGCGGAGCAGCTCGGTTGGAGCCGTTCGCAGCTGTACACGCGCGCCATGAGTGAGTTCTTGGAGCGCCGAGGCGTCGACCCAGTGACCGCGGCCCTTGACGCCCTTGCCGACGAGTTGCCTACCTCGACACCGTCGAACACCGGGCGCGCCCTCATCGATGCCGGGGGCTGGGAGTGGTAGCCCGCGGGGAGGTGTGGTGGGCGGACTTCGGGGAGCCCTTCGGATCCGAGCCCGGGTACGAGCGCCCCGTGCTCGTCGTGTCCTCAGACCGCTACAACCGTTCGCGCATCGGCACCGTGATCGTCACGGCCCTGACCAGCAACATGCGGCTCGCAGCGGCCCCTGGCAACGTCGAACTGGAACAGGGCGATGCGGGGCTCCCCAAGGACTGCGTCGTCAACGTCTCGCAGACCCTCGTCGTCGATCGGTTGCGCATGGTCAGGGCGATCGGCGTGCTTCCGCGTCATCTCATGAACCGGGTCGACGCCGGGTTGAGGCTGGTTCTCGCGCTTTAGGGGGCCGCGGGAAGGCCTCGCGGTCAAGTATCCTTGGGCGCGATCACGCACATCTGCGAAGGGTACAACCAAGTGTTCGACACGCTGCAGGACCGGCTCTCGTCCGTCTTCAAGGGGCTGCGCGCGAAGGGGCGCCTCACGGAGGCCGACATCGACGCGACGATGCGCGAGATCCGCATCGCCCTGCTCGAGGCCGATGTCAACCTCGGCGTCGTCAAGGAGTTCGTCGCCTCGGTCAAGGCCCGTGCGCTCGACGCCGAGCTGTCGAAGGTGCTGAACCCGTCCCAGCAGATCGTCAAGTTCGTCGACGAGGAGCTCGTCTCGATCCTCGGCGGCGAGGCCCGGGCCATCCGGCACGCGAAGCGGCCCCCGACGGTGATCATGCTCGCCGGCCTCCAGGGCGCGGGCAAGACGACGCTCGCGGGCAAGCTGGGCCTGTGGCTGAAGGAGAACAAGCGCACGCCGCTGCTCGTCGCCGCCGACCTCCAGCGCCCCAACGCCGTCACTCAGCTGCAGATCGTCGGCGAGCGCGCAGGCGTGCACGTGTTCGCGCCCGAGCCCGGCAACGGCGTCGGCGACCCGGTCGACGTCGCCCGCCGCGCCATCGCGCACGCCGAACACAAGCTGTACGACGTCGTGATCGTCGACACCGCGGGCCGACTCGGCGTCGATCAGGAGCTCATGCAGCAGGCCGCCGACATCAAGGCGGCGGTCAACCCGGACGAGACGCTGTTCGTCGTCGACGCCATGATCGGCCAGGACGCCGTCAACACCGCGAAGGCGTTCGACGAGGGCGTCGGCGTCGACGGCGTCGTCCTCACCAAGCTCGACGGCGACGCCCGCGGCGGCGCGGCCCTCTCCATCGCGCGGGTGCTCGGCAAGCCGATCATGTTCGCCTCCAACGGCGAGAACCTGAACGACTTCGACATGTTCCACCCCGACCGGATGGCCTCGCGCATCCTCGGCATGGGCGACATGCTCACCCTCATCGAGCAGGCGGAGAAGACCTTCGACGCGGAGCAGTCGCGCGCCGCCGCCGAGAAGCTGATGGGCAGGAACAAGTTCGGCCTCCAGGACTTCCTCTCCCAGATGCAGCAGCTGCGCAAGATGGGTCCGATGTCGAAGATCCTCGGCATGCTGCCGGGCGCCGGGCAGTTCAAGCAGGCGATCAACGAGATCGACGAGAAGGAGATCGACCGGATCGAGGCGATCATCTACTCGATGACCCCGGCCGAGCGCGACGACGTGTCCATCCTCAACGGTTCGCGCCGCGCCCGCATCGCCAGAGGTGCCGGTGTGCAGGTCTCTGAGGTGAACAAGCTCGTCAACCGCTTCGTCGAGGCCCGCAAGATGATGGAGGCGATGGCCGGCGGAGGCATGCCGGGGATGCCAGGCATGGGCGCCGGCCGCCGCGCGGGCTCCAAGAAGCCGGTGACGAGCAAGCGCAAGGGAAAGAAGCCCGCGCCGCGCCCCGCCCAGCGTCGGCCGCAGCCGGGCCAGCAGCCCGCCGCCCCGCAGGTCCCCCAGACCATGGACGACTTCCAGCTCCCCCCGGAGCTGCAGAAGATGTTCGACGAGAACAAGCCCAAGTTCTAGGCCGATCTCGCCCGGGCGGGGGGAGACGGTCAGCGTGAAGATGAAGTGAGGCGTCGATAGCTTCGAATGAGCCGCGGGATCCCCGCCCGGCCGCCCCGGTCGCATCCGGCGTTGCGGTCTGGGCGGGGATCCTGCTGCTGCCGCTGGCCGAGTTCCGCTGGGGAGCGGATCCCGGGGCAGCGCTGCGGCTCATCGTCGCGGCCGTGGTGTTGGTCGCCGCCGCGGTCGCGCTGCGCTCGACCCGGGTCTTTCTCGACGCCCGGGTGCTGATCGCGGCGGGGGCCGCGCTCGCGGCGTTCGTCGTCGCCGCGCTCCTCGGGGCGACCCCCGCGCTCTCGCTCATGGGGCGCTTCCCGCGCTACGAGGGCCTCGGGATGCTGCTGCTCTACCTCGGGTTGGCTGCCGCGGGGGCCGTTGCGATCGGCGGGCGGCGGGTTCAGCAGGCGCTGCTCGCGCTGGCCGCGCTCCAGGTCCTGCTTGCTGCGCAGGCCGTGTGGGAGACGATGCAGGACGGCGCGCGGGTCGTCACCGCGGTCGGCAACGCCTCCGACCTCGCGATCGTCGGGCTGACCGGCGTCGGCGTGCTGCTCTGGCACGCCGTCGAACATCGGTACGCGTGGCTGTGGGCGGGTGCGGGGGCAGGCGCCGTCGTCGTGGTGCTCAGCGCGTCGCGCGGAGGGTGGCTCGGCCTCGTCGCGATCCTGATCCTCACCGTCGCGCTGCTTGCCCAGGCCCGACGGTGGGGTGCGGTCGCGTGGCTCGGCGGGCTCCTGCTCGCAGCCGCCGCGCTGGTGTTGGCGATCCCGGCGACGAGGGCCCGGCTGCTCGGCCGGGGCCTCGCCGGGCAGACGGTCGACGGCCGGCTGCTGATGTGGCGCGAGACGCTGTCGCTCGCGGGCGCGTACCCCGTCACGGGGGCAGGCCCATCGCGGTTCGTCGACGAGATCGGAGCTTTCCAGTCCGAGGAGTGGGCCAGAGTGATCGGCCCGGAGAACCCGCCGGACGCGCCGCACAACGTGGTGCTGCAGGTCCTGGCGTCGACCGGCGCTATCGGGCTGATCGCCGCGTCCGCCGCGGCGATCATGGTGCTCGCGCTGCTGTGGCGCTCCCGGTCCGACTGGGCGACGGGCGCGCTGCTGGCGAGCGTCGGCGCGGGCGTCGCGCTGTGCTTCCACTTCACGACGCTGTGGGCGATCGGCCCGTTGCTGCTGTGCGTCGGCGGTGCGTTGGCCGCGCCCTGGCGTCGGACGAGCCTGGCGACGGCGGCGCTCGCGGCCGTCGCGGCGTGGGCGCTCGTCGTCGGCGCGCTGACGACGGTGTCGGAGGCGCGGCTGTACGCGGACGTCGAGGCCGCCGTCGCCGGGGAGATCGACGCGGACATCCGGCTCGACGAGACGCTGGCCTCGAAGTCCTGGGACCCGGACTTCGTGCGCCGCGCGGCCTACGCCGTGGTCGCGCTGGCCGAGGAAGGCCGCGCCGACCCGGCAACGGTCATCCCCGCGCTGGAGGACGCGTGCGCGCGGCTGCCGCGGTCGACGGAGTGCGCCCAGACCCTCGGCCGCGCCCAGCTTCTCGCGGGCCAGGCCGACGAGGCCGCCGCCACCCTCCGGGACGCCCTGGACTACGCGCCGACCAACACCGAGACGCACCGCCTGCTCGCGGAGGCCGAGGCCGCCGCCGGGGGCTGAGCGCGCGTCGGTAGGCTGGCGCCATGAGCGGCGCCCTTCACATTCGCGGTCATCTGCTTCCCGGCGACGAGGTCGTCGACCTCTGGATCGCCGACGGCGTCCTGCACCCAGAGCCGATCCCCAGCGCCGACTCCCTCGCCACCGAGGGCTGGGTCATCCCCGGCCTGGTCGACGCGCACTGCCACATCGGCCTCGGCCCCGAGGGGGCGGTCAGCGCCGAGACCGCCCGGGCGCAGGCCCAGGCCGACCTCGCGGCGGGCACCATGCTGATCCGCGACGCCGGGTCGCCGTCGGACACCCGCTGGGTCCAGGCCGACGACGCCCTCCCGCGCCTGTTGCGCGCGGGCCGGCACGTCGCGCGCCCCAAGCGGTACCTGCGGAACCTCGGCGCGGAGGTGGAGCCGGAGGACCTGGTCGCCCAGGTGCGCCACGAGGCGCGCTCCGGGGACGGGTGGGTCAAGCTCGTCGGCGACTGGATCGACCGCTCGGTCGGCGATCTCGCCCCGCTCTGGCCCGCCGACGTCGCGGCCTCGGCCATCGCCGTCGCCCACGAGGAGGGAGCGCGCGTGACCGCGCACTGCTTCGGCGAGCAGTCCGTCGCGGAGTTGGTGGCCGCGGGCATCGACTGCATCGAGCACGGCACGGGCATGTCAGACGACGTGATCGCCCAGATGGCGGAGCGCGGCACGGCGCTGGTGCCGACGATGATCAACCTGGCGCGCTTCCCGCAGTACGCGGCGCCGGCCAGGGAGAAGTTCCCCGCCTACTTCGCCCACATGACCGATCTGTACGAGCGTCGCCGCGAGACCATCGGGAAGGCCGTCGAGGCCGGGGTCGCCGTGTACGCGGGCACCGACGCCGGCACCGTGGTCCCGCACGGCTGCGTCCGCGAGGAGATCGAGGAGCTTGCCGCGGTCGGGGGAGCCGAGTTCGCCGTCGGCGCCGCCAGCTGGCGGGCGCGCGCATGGCTGGGCGCCGACATCCTGACCCCGGGCGCCAGCGCCGACCTCATCGTGCTCGACGCCGACCCCCGCGCCGACCTCTCGACCCTGTACCGCCCGGTCGCCCGCGTGTTGAGAGGGCGAGTGCTCTGACCTACCCCCACCCCAGCTCGTGGAGCTTGTCCTCCTCGATGCCGTGGTAGTGGCCCAGTTCGTGGACGAGCGTGATCCAGATCTCGTCGTACAGCTCGTCCTCGTCGTGGCACATGCGCGTCAGCGGGCCCTGGAACAGGACGATGCGGTCGGGCAGCTGGCCGAAGCCGTACTGGTGGCGCTCGGTGAGCGCGACGCCGTCGTAGATGCCCAGCGTGTCGGAGCCGTCCTCGGGCTCGTCCTCGATGACGAAGATGAGGTTGTCGACGCCGTCGACCAGCTGCTCGGGAAGCTCGCCGAGCGCCTCCTCGACGAGGAGCTCGAATTCCTCCGCTGAGATCTGCATCCGTCGAGCCTATCCGGCTGGCGACGCGTGTTTGGGCGGAGCCGTCGGGATCTGGCACAATGTCCGCTGCACCTTCTTCGCTCGTGCCCTCTCACGCGGGCGGGGGAGTCCCTTAGGTTTGCGCCGCGCGTGCCCCACACGCAACAGCGCGTCCATCCACTCGCCTGCGGCCGCAGGCACCTTGAGTAACAGGAGAAACCACACCAGTGGCAACCAAGATTCGCCTGAAGCGACTCGGCAAGATTCGCTCGCCCCACTACCGCATCATCGTCATCGACTCGCGCGCCAAGCGCGACGGCCAGGCCATCGAGGAGATCGGCCTGTACCACCCGAAGAACGACCCGAGCGTGATCCGCGTCGACTCCGAGCGCGCGCAGTACTGGCTGGGCGTCGGCGCCCAGCCGACCGAGGCCGTCGTCGCGATCTTCAAGCGCTCCGGCGACTGGCAGAAGTTCACCGGCGACACCAGCCCGTCGGGCATCGACCCGCAGCCGGAGCGTCGCGACCGCGAGGCCGAGTTCGCCAAGGCCCTTGCCGAGGACGCCGGCGCCACCGCGCCCGCGATCTCGAAGGCCAAGAAGAAGGCCGACGACGACGCCAAGAAGGCCGCGGAGGCGCCCGCCGCTGAGGCCGAGGCCCCCGCCGAGGGCGAGTGAACATGCTGGCCGACGCCTTGGAGCACCTCGTCGCGGGCATCGTCTCGAACCCCGACGACGTGACCGTCAAGGACAAGGATCTGCGCCGCGGCCGGCTCCTCGAGGTGCGCGTGCACCCCGAGGACGTCGGCAAGGTGATCGGCCGCCAGGGCCGCACCGCGCAGGCCCTGCGCACCGTGATCGGCGCGCTGGCGGGCAAGGAGAGCATCCGCGTCGACTTCGTCGACGTGGATCGCCCTCGCCGCCGCTAGTCCCGCTGGTTGAGCCGGGTCCGCGCGCGAAGCGCCGGAGCCGTGTCGAGACCAAGAGGCCGAGCACGAGAACAAACCGCACCGACGCCGGTCGAGCAATCGCTCGGCCGGCGTCGCTCGTCTCCCGAGGAGGAAGCATGAGCGACACCATCGAGGTCACCGTCGGCCGATTCGGCCGCGCGGTCGGCATCCGCGGCGAGATCGCCGTCGATCTGCGCACCGACGAGCCCGGGCGCAGGTTCTTCCCCGGCGCGAAGCTTCTTCTGGGGGCCACAGGCAGGAAGGTCGAGATCGCGGGCGTGCGCTGGAACCGCGGGCGGTTGGCCGTGACCCTCGTCGGGTACCCGGACAGGACCGCCGTCGAGGCGCTCACCGGGCAGCTGCTGCACGCCCGGGTCCCCGCCTCGGAGCGTCCGAGCGAGCCGGAGGAGTACTTCGACAGGCAGCTTGTCGGCCTCGCGGTGCTGAGCCACGACGGGACCCGCGTCGGCACGGTGACCGAGGTGGCTCACCTGCCCGCGCAGGACGTGCTGGTGTGCGACGTCGCCGGGGAGGAGCGCATGGTGCCGTTCGTGCAGGCGCTGGTCCCCGTCGTCGACGTGGACGCCGGGAACGTGCGGCTCGCCGACGTTGCGGGCCTGCTGGAGGACGACGAATGAGGATCGACGCCGTCAGCATCTTCCCCGACTACTTCGCGCCGCTGCGGCTGAGCCTCGTCGGGAAGGCCATCGCCGCAGGCACCGTCGACCTCGCCGTGCACGACCTCCGCGACTGGACCCACGACCGGCACCGCACCGTCGACGACACCCCGTACGGCGGGGGCGCGGGCATGGTGATGAAGCCCGAGCCGTGGGGCGAGGCGCTGGATGCGCTGGAGGAGGCGTCCCCGCTGCCGATGACGGTGATCGTCACGACGCCCGCGGGGCGGCCGTTCACGCAGGAGCTGGCCTACGAGCTGGCGGCCAAGGATCGGCTGGTGTTCGCGTGCGGTCGCTACGAGGGGATCGACCAGCGCGTCGTCGACCACTGCCACGAGCGGTACGAGGTGGTGGAGGTGAGCCTCGGCGATTACGTGCTCAACGGGGGAGAGGTCGCGGCGCTCGCGATCGTCGAGGCCGTCGTCCGGCTCCTGCCCGGGGTCTTGGGCAACCCGGAGTCGCTGCTGGAGGAGTCGCACTCGGCCGGGAACGCGCAGCTGCTCGAGTATCCGAACTACACGAAGCCGCCCGTGTGGCGCGGCCGCGAGGTGCCCGACGTGCTCCTTAGCGGGAACCACGGTCTCGTCGCCACGTGGCGGAGGGAGCAGGCCGAGGCGCGCACACGCGAGCGCCGCCCCGACCTGGCAACCCCCTAGCTAGGAGCGAAAATACGTGACGAAGTAGGCGCGTAATTTCGTTTTTCGGGAAGATTCGTTTAACCTGCCCCCTGCCTCACTCGCGGCCTCTCTGTTGGCTAGAGTGAGCCCGTGGCAACAACACTTACCATTCATCAACGAGCGTTGCGATCAACGGTCATCAAGAAGGTCGTCATGGCGGTGACCGGCTTGGCGATGATCGCCTTCCTGCTCGTGCACATGTACGGCAACCTGAAGATGTTCGTCAGCTATGAGGCTTACGATCACTACGCGCACTGGCTCAAGAACGACCTCTTGTACCCGTTCATGCCTCACGGGCAGTTCATCTGGATCTTCCGATTCGGGCTGCTCGCGGCGATCGGCCTGCACATCTGGTCCGCCGCGACGCTCTCGCGCGACACGATCAAGAACCGTGGCGACAAGTACGTCAACAGCAAGCGCGTCGCTCAGACGTACTCGGCGCGCACCATGCGCTGGGGCGGCGTCATCATCGCGGCCTTCGTCGTCTTCCACCTGATCCAGTTCACGATCATCCCCGGTTCGTTCGGCGGCAGCGGCGACGAGCCCCACAGCATGGTGGTCGCGAGCTTCACCCAGTGGTGGATGGTCGCGCTCTACGCGGTCTGCATGGTCCTGATCTGCATGCACATCAGGCACGGCGTCTGGAGCGCCTTCACGACGCTCGGCGCCAACACCAGCGCGCTGGCCCGCAAGAACCTGAACCTCCTCGCGATCGTCGTCGCCGTCGTCCTCTACGTCGGTTTCATGATCATGCCCCTCGCCGTCCTGTTTAGGGTGATCTGATGTCTACCACTGCTACTACTAGTGACTTCTGGGTTGAAGGCGCCGACATCGCCGACACCAAGGCGCCCACCGGCCTCGAGATCGAGAAGGTCTGGAAGACCCGCCAGTTCCAGGCGCGCCTGGTCAACCCGGCGAACCGCCGCAAGCTGTCGGTCATCATCGTCGGCACCGGCCTCGCCGGTGGCGCGGCCGCCGCGACCCTCGGCGAGGCGGGCTACAACGTCCTCAACTTCTGCTACCAGGACAGCCCCCGCCGCGCCCACTCGATCGCGGCCCAGGGCGGCATCAACGCGGCCAAGAACTACCGCAACGACAACGACTCGACGTTCCGGCTGTTCTACGACACGGTCAAGGGCGGCGACTACCGCGCCCGCGAGACCAACGTCTACCGGCTCGCCGAGGTGTCGGCCAACATCATCGACCAGTGCGTCGCCCAAGGCGTGCCCTTCGCGCGCGAGTACGGCGGCCTGCTCGACACCCGCTCCTTCGGCGGCGTGCAGGTGCAGCGCACGTTCTACGCGCGCGGCCAGACGGGGCAGCAGCTCCTGATCGGCGCCTACCAGCAGCTGGAGCGCCAGGTCGCGGCCGGCACCGTCAAGATGTACGCCCGCCACGAGATGGTCGAGCTGATCGTCGTCGACGGCAGGGCCCGCGGCATCGTGACCCGCAACATGGTCAACGGCAAGGTCGAGACCTGGACCGCCGACGCCGTCGTGCTCGCCACGGGCGGCTACGGCAACGTCTTCTTCCTGTCGACAAACGCCATGGGCTGCAACGTCACCGCCGGCTGGCGCGCGCACCGCAAGGGCGCCTACTTCGGCAACCCCTGCTACACGCAGATCCACCCCACCTGCATCCCGGTGCACGGCGACACGCAGTCGAAGCTGACGCTCATGTCGGAGTCGCTGCGCAACGACGGCCGCATCTGGGTTCCCAAGAGGGCCGAGGACTGCGCGAAGGACCCGCGCCAGATCCCCGAGGAGGACCGCGACTACTACCTGGAGCGGATCTACCCGGCGTTCGGCAACCTCGTCCCGCGCGACATCGCGTCCCGCCAGGCGAAGAACATGTGCGACGAGGGCCGCGGCGTCGGCCCCGCCATCACCGAGCGCGACGCCCAGGGCAACGAGCGGCAGATGCGCCGCGGCGTCTACCTGGACTTCTCCGACGCGATCAACCGCCTCGGGCAGAAGGCCGTGGAGAACAAGTACGGCAACCTGTTCGACATGTACGCGCAGATCACCGGCGAGAACCCGTACGAGGTGCCGATGCGCATCTACCCGGCGGTCCACTACACGATGGGCGGCCTGTGGGTCGACTACGACCTGCAGTCCTCGATCACCGGCCTGTACGTGACCGGAGAGGCCAACTTCTCCGACCACGGCGCCAACCGCCTCGGCGCCTCGGCGCTGATGCAGGGCCTTGCCGACGGGTACTTCGTGCTCCCGAACACGATCAACGACTACCTGGCCGACGCCCCGTTCGAGAAGCTGGCCGACGACCACCCCGCGGTGGCGGAGGCGCGCGAGTCGGCCCAGGGCCGCATCGACACGCTGCTGTCCATCCAGGGCACCCGCTCCGTCGACTCCTACCACAAGGAGCTCGGCGCGATCATGTGGGAGTACTGCGGCATGGAGCGCACCGAGGCCGGCCTGAAGAAGGCCATCGGGCTCATCCGCGACCTCAAGGCCGACTACTGGAAGAACGTGCGCGTCACCGGCGTGAACGAGGACTTCAACCAGGCCCTCGAGCGTGCGGGCCGCGTCGCCGACTTCTTCGAGCTCGGCGAGCTCATGTGCATCGACGCGCTGCACCGTCGCGAGTCCTGTGGCGGTCACTTCCGCGCGGAGTCGCAGACGGAGGAGGGCGAGGCCCTGCGCCACGACGACGAGTTCCTCTACGTCGGCGCCTGGGAGTGGGGCGGCGAGGGCGGCAAGCCCGTGCTGCACCGTGAGCCCCTGGTCTACAAGGCAATCGAACTGAAGCAACGGAGTTACAAGTGAAGCTCAAGCTACGTATCTGGCGCCAGGCCGGCGCGAATGCCGCCGGCCGGATGGCCGAGTACGACATCGACGGCGTGTCGGAGGACATGTCGTTCCTGGAGATGCTCGACCTTCTCAACGAGAACCTCACCGCTCAGAACCAGGAGCCGGTTGCGTTCGATCACGACTGCCGCGAGGGCATCTGCGGCATGTGTGGCGTCGTCATCAACGGCGTCGCGCACGGTGGTTCCGCCACGACCACGTGCCAGCTGCACATGCGCTCCTTCGCCGACGGCGCGACGATCGACATTGAGCCGTGGCGCGCGGGCGCGTTCCCGGTGATCAAGGACCTCGTCGTCGACCGCACCGCCTTCGACCGGATCATCCAGGCCGGCGGCTTCATCTCGTCGAACACGGGCTCGGCGCCCGAGGCCCACTCGACCCCCGCCCCCAAGCGCGAGGCCGACATCGCCTTCGACAACGCCACCTGCATCGGTTGCGGCGCCTGCGTCGCGGCGTGCCCGAACAGCTCCGCCATGCTGTTCACGTCCGCGAAGATCACGCACCTGGCCATGCTCCCGCAGGGTCAGCCGGAGCGGTACCGGCGCGTGAAGTCGATGGTTGCCCAGCACGACGAGGAGGGCTTCGGCAACTGCACCAACATCGGTGAGTGCGCGGCCGTCTGCCCGAAGGGAATCCCGCTGGAGTCCATCGCCCAGCTGAACCGCGACCTCATCGCGGCGATGTTCAAGCGCGACGGCAAATAACAAACCCCGACGGCGCGGCCCCCGGATTTCCCGGGGGTCGCGCCGTCTGGCATAATTACTCCTCGCTGCCCGGTCCCGGGCGGCCCCAATTCACGCAGCTCCTGCCACGGGGGGAACGTCTGCGCCGGCTTGGGAGAAACGCACACCCGCGGTGACCTGTGGCACTGACGGAGAGGGCAGAGACATGACCCATCAGTTGATCAAGGACATCAACAAGGCCGCGCTGCGCGACGACATCCCGGACTTCCGCGCCGGCGATTCCGTCAAGGTGCACGTGCGCGTCATCGAGGGCACGCGCTCGCGTGTCCAGGTGTTCGCGGGCGTCGTCATCGCGCGCAACGCCAGCGATGTGCAGGAGGCCTTCACGGTCCGCAAGGTGAGCTTCGGCGTCGGCGTCGAGCGCACCTTCCCGCTGAACTCCCCGATCATCGAGAAGATCGAGGTCGAGCGTCGTGGCGACGTTCGCCGCGCCAAGCTGTACTACCTCCGGGGTCTGCGCGGCAAGGCCGCCAAGATCAAGGAGAAGCGCTGACGCAGATGACCGAGCCATCAGAGCGCGCGGAGTCGCAGCCGACGCCGCCGAGTCTCGGTCGCCGCATCCTCGGGTGGGTGACCGAGAGCGTCCTGGTGATCGTCGGCGCCGTCGTCATCGCGACGCTGATCCGCACCTTCCTCGGCCAGATGTTCATCATCCCGTCGTCGTCCATGGAGCACACGCTCGAGATCGACGACCGCGTCCTCGTGGCCAAGTTCGGGGGCTTTCAGCGCGGCGACGTCGTGGTGTTCGAGGATCCGGGCAACTGGCTGGATCCGGACCCGAAGGAACGCAACGCCGTGCAGCAGGCGCTTGAGTTCGTGGGCATCCTGCCCAACTCCGGCACGGAGCACCTCATCAAGCGCGTGATCGGCATGCCGGGGGACCACGTCCGTACCACCGATGACTTCCGGATCGAGGTCAACGGACACGTCTTGGACGAGACGCCGTACCTCTACGCCGACGACGGCGTGCAGGTGGCCGCGGCCACCGTGCCGTTCGACATCGTGGTGCCGAAGGACCGCATCTTCGTGCTGGGCGACCATCGCAACGCGTCCAACGACTCCCGCTGCCGGCTCGGCGACGTCTCGCAGAACCCGGGGATGAGCGCGTTCGTCCCCATCGACCACGTCGTGGGCGCCTCGGTGGCCGTCGTCGCGCCGCTGACCAGGTTGGCGACGTTCCAGCTGCCGCCCACCTACGCCGAGGTTCCCGCGCCCAACGAGGCGCCGGAGAAGCCGATCTTGAACCACGTCGAGCCCGGCTGCTGATGATCCGCCTGGGACGGGGCGCCTACAGCTACGAGCGCGCCGTGGCGCGCGCGGGCCTGGGCCCCGTCGCGGGCGCGGACGAGGCGGGGCGCGGTGCCTGCGCCGGCCCGTTGGTCGCCGCTGCGGCGATCCTCGACCCTGCACGGCCGATTCAGGGGCTCGACGACTCGAAGGCGCTCACCGCGGCCGCCAGGGACCGGATGTACGACGTGATCCTCGCCGAGGCCGTCGCGGTCGCGTGGGCCGTCGTCGAGCCCGGCGAGTGCGACGCGCTGGGCATGCACCAGGCGGACCTGCACGGCCTGCGCCGCGCCGTCGGCCGCCTCGACGTCGCCGCCAACTTCGTGATCACCGACGGCTTCCCCGTCGACGGGCTCGGCGTCCCCGGGGTGGCGATGTGGAAGGGCGACAAGGTGGCCGCCTGCGTGAGCGCGGCGTCGATCGTCGCGAAGGTCACGAGGGACCGGATCATGATCGGCCACGACGCCGAATACCCGCAGTACGGGTTCGCCATCCACAAGGGCTACTGCACCTCCGCGCACCAGGCCGCGCTGGACGAGCACGGCCCGTCACCCATCCACAGGTGGTGCTTCGACAATGTGGTGCGAAGCGCCGGTGGTGTGTCGCTGGGGCGCCCCACTAGACTGAGCAGATCATGAGCGCCGAAGACCTGGAACAGTACGAGAGCAAGCTGGAGCTTGACCTCTACCGCGAGTACAAGGACGTCGTCGGAATCTTCACCTACGCGGTGGAGACCGAGCGCCGGTTCTACCTCTGCAACGCGGTCGACCTGAAGGTGCGCACCGAGGGTGGCGACGTCTACTACGAGGTCTCCATGGGCGACGCCTGGGTGTGGGACATGTACCGCCCGGCGCGGTTCGTGAAGTCGGCGAAGGTGCTGACCTTCCGCGACGTCTCGATCGAGGAGATCGTGCACTCGGACCTCCAGGTTCCGGACGGAAATCGCCCCGCCAGCTGAACCAGCGCGCTGGTTGAGCCGCCGCGTGAGCGCCAGCGAACCGGCGTGTGATCGCGCTTCGCGCTGCAACGCCTTCCTCGGCCTCGGCAATCGAGCAAGCTCGATTGCTCTCGCCCTTCGTCGGCGTCGAAACCAATGAGCTGTGGATAAGCGGTAAACCCGCACCCACTTTTGCCACTACACCTCGTGGAGGTGGTGGCCATGGAGAGCACCCGGATGGCGTTCGGGCGCCGCGGCGAGGACCGCGCGGCGGAGTACATCGAGAACCTGGGCTGGCAGGTGCTGGCCCGCAACTGGCGGTGCCGCGAGGGTGAGGCGGACATCGTCGCCTACGACCCTTCCGCCGACGCCCTGGTGGTCGTGGAGGTGAAGAGCCGGTCCAGCACGGAGTTCGGCTCGCCGCTCGAGGCCATCACCTACGCGAAGGTGCGGACGCTGCGGCACCTCGCCGCGATCTTCGCGCGGCAGTCGGGTGTGTCGGCGCGCCGGCTCCGGGTGGACGCCGTCGGCATCCTCTGGCGGCCCGGCGAGGAGCCCGAGTTGGTTCATGCCCGCGGGATCGAGGAGTAGTGCGGGCGTCGGCGTGGTCGGTGGCGCTGTCCGGCATCGACGGGGTCCCGGTCGAGGTGGAGGCCGCGAAGGGCGGCGGCCTGCCGCGCACGCAGCTGGTCGGGCTGCCCGACAAGTCGCTGTCGGAGGCCAAGGATCGGGTGAAGGCGGCTGTGGTTGCCAGCGAGCTGCCGTGGCCTCCGCAGCTGGTGACCATCAACCTGTCGCCGGCCAGCCTGCCGAAGATGGGTTCTCACTACGACGTGGCGATCGCGGCCGCCGTCATGGCGGCGGAGGGCGGGATCCGGCGCGGGTTGCTGGACTCGACGGTGCTGCTGGGGGAGCTCAGCCTCGACGGCCGTGTGCGCAAGGTCCGCGGAGTGCTGCCTGCGATGCTGGCCGCGGCGCGGGCGGGCTTCGAGCGCGCCATCGTGCCGGCGGGACAGCAGGCGGAGGCGGGCCTGGTGCCGGGGCTGACGGTGTGGGGAGCGGGCCGCCTGGAGGAGGTGGCCGCGCTGCTGAACGGCAGGCAGGTCGAGGACCCTGTCGAGGCGGCGGACGCGTCGTCGCCGCTGATCGAGGCCGAAGACCAGTACGCCCCGGATCTGGCCGACGTCATGGGCCACGAGGACGGGAAGTTCGCGTTGGAGGTGGCCGCTGCGGGTCGCCATCATCTCTCGATCCGCGGGGCGCCTGGCACAGGAAAAACGCTACTCGCGTCGCGGCTGCCGTCCATCCTCCCGGACCTGACGGTGGAGGAGTCCATCGAGGTATCGGCGGTGCACTCGCTGGCCGGACACGCGTTGAATGGACTTATCACGCGTCCGCCCTTCGCCGACCCGCACCACTCGGTCACGCCGGTCGCGCTGGTGGGCGGAGGCTCGGGCGAGATCCGGCCGGGAGCCATCTCGCTCGCGCACCGCGGGGTCCTGTTCTTGGACGAATGCCCCGACTTCGGGGGAAAGCTGGACGCCCTGCGCACTCCTCTGGAGAACGGCTGGATCACGGTCAGCAGGGCGCGGGCGACGGCGCGGTTCCCCGCGCGGTTCCAGCTGGTGCTCGCCTCCAACCCGTGCGCGTGCGGCTACTACGGCGTGGCCGGCGCGGAGTGCCGGTGCGACCCCATTCGCGTGCGCAGGTATCAGGAGCGGATCAGCGGCCCCATCCTCGACAGGGTGGACATTCGTCACCACATGGCGGGCGTGAACCGCGTGCTGCTGGACGTCGACCAGCCGCGTCCGGAGCCCAGCTCCGCGGTGCTGGCGCGAGTGATGGAGGCAAGGGATCGTCAGGTCCGGCGGCTCCGGGACACGCCGTGGACCACGAACGGGGAGGTGCCGGGGCCGCACCTGCGTCAGCAACTGCCGCTGCCAGCCGACCTCGGGATGCTGAACGGAGCCCTCCAGCGTGGACAGCTCAGCCTGCGCGGTGTCGACAAGGTGTTGAAGGTGGCGTGGACCATCGCGGACATGTCAGGGATCGATCGGCCCGGCGAGCGCGAGGTCCGGGCGGCGCTGCACCTTCGCCAGGGCGAGACGAGGAGCGCGGCATGAGCGCGGGGGAGCGGAGGACGCGGATGGGGCTGTGCGCGCTCATGACCTGGGCCTCGCCGCTGCTGGGCCGCACGCTCGCCGAGTTCGGCGCTGAGGCGCTCTGGGCGGGCCTGTTGGCCGACGGCGAGGAGTCCACCTTCGGGCGGCGCGCGGCGGCGATCGACCTCGGCGAGCTGGAGCGGGCCACCGCGGCCTGTGGGGCGCGGTTCCTCATCCCTGGCGACGACGAGTGGCCCGCGAGCCTCGGCTCGCTCGCGCCGGTAGAGGTCGGAGGAATGGGAGGTGAGCCCGCGGGCCTCTGGGCGCTGGGCGGGCCTCTCGAGGGGCTCTCGGGGGCGGTCGCGGTCGTCGGCGCCCGGGCCTGCACGAGGTACGGGGAGCAGGCCGCCGCGACGCTGTCGGCGGATCTCGCCGTCGAGGGGCGGTGCATCATCTCGGGCTTGGCCTACGGGATCGACGCCGCTGCCCATCGGGGGGCCCTCGGCGTCGGCGGGCACACCGTCGCGGTGTTGGCCGGCGGCGTGGACGATCCGTATCCGACGGCGAACCGCCGGCTTGCGGAGGCCGTCGTCCGCGCCGGGTGCGTGCTGTCCGAGACGCCGCCCGGGGTGCGGCCCACGAAGCAGGCGTTCCTGGCGAGGAACCGCCTGATCGCCGCGCTGTCGGAGGCTGTCGTCGTGGTGGAGGCGGCGTCGCGCTCCGGCGCGAAGAACACGGCGTCCTGGGCCGGCGAACTCGCCCGCCCGGTGCTGGCCGTCCCCGGCCCCATCACGTCGTCGCTCTCGGCCACGCCGCACCGGCTCGTCCGCGACGGGGAGGCTGTCCTCGTCACCTCGGCCGCGGAGGTCGCGCAGGCGGTCGCGCCCCTGGATCCGCTGCGCGAACCCGAAGGGAGGGGCGAGCGCCGCCCGATCGACTCCCTTCAGCCCGCGCTCCTGGAGATCCGCGAGGCGGTTGCGCCCCGGGAGTCGGTGACCCCGGCGGAGTTGGCCCGCAGGACGGGCCAGTCGGTGCTGGACGTGCTTGCGAACGCGCACGCCCTCGTCGACGGCGGCTGGTTGGACCTTGCCGACGACGGTCTGTTCAGCCTCCCCCGGCGCCGTCGGCCGAAGGAGGTGACCATGACTAGCGCCAGTTGACCTGTCGGCCCAGCGTGCCGCTGAGCTCGTCGGCCGCCTCGTCCGAGGAATAGTGGGCGAGCGTCGACTGCATGGAGACGATGCGCTCGGTGATTCCCAGGCGCTCAGCCGCGAGGACGTTGGTGGGCTCGCCGATGAATCGCTTCATCGAGCCGACCGTCCGCTCGGCATGCAGCGCGATGGAGGCCGCCTGCGCCTTCAGCCGGTCGCGATACCAGTCCGAGGGGAGGATCTGTTCGCGGGTGAACATGGCCCGGAACGCCGGGTCGTGCAGCGTCATGCCGTCCGACTCCCCGGTGGCCATGATCTCCAGTAGCGCCTTCACCGGCGGGACGGCGAGGGCGATGGTGCCGTCGTCGATGTAGGACTGGGCGACCCGCTGGTGGGTGGTCACGATGGTGCGCACCGACTCCGCGTAGGCCTCTTCGTCCTGCAACTCGGGCCGCAGCATGTTCTCGGAGAACACCACGTGCGGGTGCATGAAGATGCGGCCGAAGTACTTGGACTGGAACCTCTCGGTCATGCGGTATCCGAGGCGGCTGGCCTCGATCAGCTCGCCGTCCAGCTCGAAGTCCTCGACGCGCTCCAGGGCGCCCTCGGCGATCAGGTTGGTCGCCGAACGCTCCTCAGGGGTCATCCGCGAGAAGACCTCCGGCACGAGTAGCGAGATGTCGTGGTCGACCCGGACGTTGGGCCCGATCACTCCCGCCGACGAGAGCCAGCCGTCGTAGCCGGTCAGCGCGAAGGACAGGAAGGCCGCGTTGAGGTCGACGACCGAGGCCAGCGCGTTGAACGGACCCTTCGTCATCGCGCCCTCGGAGCCCGCGCCCGTCGTCGACGGGGACTTGCCCGTCATCGATGAGATGAACTCCATGAACAGCTCCGGTCGCTCCATGAAGTGGAGCGGGGCGTAGCAGCAGAGCGGCGGGACGCCGGGCTCGGCGGCGTTGTTGCGCCGCCCGGCGGCCACCACGTCGACCGGCAGCCGGAGCGGGGCGTCCATCGGCAGGCGCCGGTGCAGCCGGGCCGCCATCTCGGCGACGGCGGTCTCCTGGGGGCGGGCGATGTCCGGTCGGACCTGCAGGTAGCGGGGGTTCTTCGACGGCGCCCCGTTCACGATCCGCGGGTGCGCGGAGCTGACGAAGAAGGGGGCGTCACCCTCGCCGTCGGCGACCGTTCGGATCAGGCCCTGCATGGGGCGCGTGAACTTCGAGAAGGCGACGGCGTCGTCGGCGATGGCGCGGGCGTCCTCGCGGGTCAGCGGCGCGAAGTTGCTGAGGAACGCGCCGCCGGCGATGTCCGCCTCCGCCTGCTTGTCGTAGCCGCGGTGGATGGCGTCGTCGGGGCGCTGGAACAGCAGCTGCTCGCAGTTGGTGACGTACTTGCGCGACAGCCCGTCGGCGCTGTGGGCCGCCCAGCCGGGCACCACCATGCTCGCGGTGATGTCGTCCTCGGTCTGCACCTTCGACGCCGGGTGGAAGTCGTGGCGGAGGCCGAACAGGCGCCAGGAGCCGTCGGGCGCGAAGCCGACGCGCAGCATGTTGACGACGATCTTGTCGCCGTCGAGGCGCAGCGCGTGCCCCGCGCGGCCGTTGATGCGGCCGACGGTGAAGTGGCTCGGCCAGTCGTTGCCCCACTCGGGGCGGTAGAACCGCTTGACGACGAACACGAGCTCCTTGATGTGGTGCGGGATGGTCGTCAGCCACTCGTTGTACTCGTCGGTGTAAGAAGAGCTGGGGGTCAGCAGCTTGATGACCGAGCCGACGCTGCGCTCGTCAGACAGCAGGGGGCGGGAGTCCCGCTCAGACCCGTCGGCGAACCGGAGGGAGAAGTCGTAGCCGACGATGTCGGCGACCTGCTCGAGGTCCTCGGTGAAGTCGTTGACGTAGGCGTTGCCCTGCACGAAGGCGTCGGTGATCGACTTCGAGATCTCCGACTTGCCGCCGCCCGAGACGGTGGCCGGCTTGTGGCACGAGGTCGCGATGGGGGAGGTGCCGAGCAGCGTCCACTGCTCGCCGTCGGCGGCGAGGTGGGTGAGGTTGACCAGGTACCCGTCGGGCAGGACGTAGGTCTTGTCCGCGCGCAGCGGGATCGACTGCGGCTCGCCGCCGCGCTCCCACGAGACGGTGACGTCGCGCAGGGAGAAGGTCGTGCGCTCGGGAACGAGGATGATGTGCGGCTGCTCGAGGTCGATCGCGTGGCCCTCGGCCTGCTGCTCGAACCGGTCAGGATCCCGGGCGATGACCTCGTCGATGCAGGCGGTCGGGTCGGAGTAGGTGCTGGTGAAGGTCTGGCCGAGGTTGTAGCGCGGGAACGCGATCGCGCCGCCGGAGTGCTCCTCCTCGACGCGGCCGAGCAGGTTCGCCGAGTAGCTGATCTGCGCCTTGACCTCCTTCTTGCAGTAGCCGAAGTAGTTGTCGGCGATGACGGTGACGATCACGCCGCGCTCGTCGCGGGCGCAGGCCTTGAACGCGGAGCCTCCGTTGTACCGCTCGTCGGCCTCCTTCCAGCACATGCCGTCGCGGCGCTGGCGTTCGGTGGCGTCGTCCCAGTGGGGAAGCCCGAGTTCCTTCTTCGTCAGCTGGGTGAGGTGCGGCGCCAGCACGACGAGTCCTGTGTGCCCGGTCCAGCGCGTCGGGTCGAGCGAGCTGTCGTTCTCGGGGAGGTAGGGGTCGCCGCCGTTGCCGAAGATGCCCTCGACGAAATCGAGGTTCGCCATGAGGGTTGCGGGCGCGAAGAACCGGGTCTCCATCCGCACCTCCTCGGTGTAGCCGGGCACCTCGGGGACGACGATGGGCCGCAGCAGCAGCGACGCCCAGCACGTGGGGCGCTCCTCGCGGTTGGAGGTGTAGGGGAGGACCATGGCCTCGGCCGGCGGGGTGAACGCGTGCTCCATCAGGCGACCGAACACGGCGCGAGGCACGGCCAGCTTGTCGTCCTGGATGGGGAGCCCGCCCTCGGCGATGTGGAAGACGCCCTGGGTGGTGCGCCGGTCGTTGGCGGGGTTGTGCAGGATGCCGTTGGCGAGGCGGTAGCTGGTGAGCTGGGCGGAGGTGAACGTGTCGCCGTCGTAGGGGAGGCTCATCACGCGCGCAAGCCCCGGCTGGTCGAGCACGAGAGTCTCACGGGGCACGCGTGGCGCGGTGCCGGTGCCCTCCAGGTACGCGTCGAGGAACGTCTGGACCCTGCCGTCGACGGCGGGAAGCCGGTTCTGCAGGCGGCGGTTCAGCTCGCGCTGGCGCGCGAGGATGGGGCGCACGAGGTCCACGGCCTTGCCGGCCGGTCCCTCCTCGGGCAGGGGGATGCCCAGGAGCCCCAGTCGAAGGTGGATTGCCGCAATGTCCGCGAGATTGTCCATGCCCAACTATTGCGCGTCGCGCATGATGCGCAAACGGGGGCCCGGGATAAGGACGGGACTCCGATGTGCTTACATACCGCGCTACCGCGACGCGGCCTGCACGGCGTCGATGGCGGCCGCGACGTCGTCGTTGAGGCTCGACAGGTGAGCGTACGACGCGGGCGGCGTGCCGCGGTACAGCGGCCGGACGCCCACGAACACGTCGAACAGGTCCTCTCGCTCGAACGAAGGCCGACTCGCCAGCATGCGCAGCTGCCCGCTGGCGTTGCGCAGGTCGCGGACCCGGCCGCTCCACCCGGGGTTCGACATCGGGGCCCCGTCGGTGTCCATTGCGTCGGCCAGGGCGCCGAGGGCGGTGGCTAGTGGTCCGATCGCGGCCTTGACGCGCTCGCAGTCGAACGGGCCGGGCGTGTCGTCGGCGGCACCGCCGCGCCCCAGGATCTTGTCGAGCAGCCCCATGTCGTCTCCTTCGTCGGTGGGTGGTCACAGGGTACCGGGGCCGACGCCCACGCCCGCCGATTTCCACGGCTGGAAGTCCCGCGATGACATCGTGCCGCGGCTTGGCCTCGTCGCTTCGCCCACCGCACTCGGAATAGGATCGCGGGCATGACGAGACCAACGTTCGACGAACTCGGCCTGGCCACCGCGCGGTTGTGGGCCACGCGCAGCGCGGACCCCAAGGTGCAGGTCGGGGCGTGCCTGCTGGACCGGTGGAACCGCGTGGTGGGCGTCGGGTACAACGGCCGCGCGGCGGGGGAGCCGAACGAGCGCGAGAGCCTGGAGCAGGGCCACAGCGGCTTCATCCACGCCGAGGTCAACGCGCTGCTGGCCGCCAACTGGAACGGGGAGGGGCACACGCTGTTCGTGACCCACGAGCCGTGCGCCACCTGCGCCCGGCTGATCGTCAACTCGCGCCGTGTGACCCGGGTGGTCTACGAGACGAGCTACACGGAGACGGCGCGCCGCGACGCCGGACTCCCGTCCGGCGCGGGCATCCTCGGAGACGCCGGCTTGGTTTTGCTCTCCGCTCGTTCTGACGGATAACTGCATCAAGATGCTCTGGAACCCGCCCATACCCGCAGAATCTCAAGCTGACAGCACTTATCCGTCAGGGAGGTCGGTGAGAAACTGAAAACCCCGGTTGAGCTTGTCAACCGGGGTTTCCCCTGGTGTCCGAGAGAAGACTTGAACTTCCACGCCCTTTACGGGCACTAGCACCTCAAGCTAGCGCGTCTACCTATTCCGCCACCCGGACGAGTGGACTCCCTCATGGGAGCGCGACACGAAACGTTAGCAGGTCTCCCGGCCTCTTGCACAATCGGGGGATCCGACGCGAGACGGGGCGGTGCGGGCCGCGCTCAGGAGGCGCCGCGGAGCGCGTTCGGGCCGCCCGAGATGTCGTCGAGCGCGGCGACGATGGGGGCCACGAGCTCCTTGCCCTCGGCGTCTAGCAGCTCCGCCAACTGGTCGACGGTGCGGGGACCGACGAGCGCGCTGGCGACCTGCGGGGCGT
>RRZT011272776.1_pt1 | contig 22209 bp, 15 predicted proteins | sample 2165551 | NCBI WGS metagenome assembly RRZT01 (sample SAMN10456910, study PRJNA506462) | wastewater metagenome | biome: wastewater; feature: sludge; material: wastewater sludge; isolation source: wastewater sludge with Escherichia coli K12::gfp cells carrying plasmid... | place: USA: Moscow, Idaho... | reverse complement strand
ATAGTAAATAAGAGATAATCTATGAATAAGTTGTTTTCGAGTAATAAAGTTCTCTCTGGTTTGTTCCTTCTTTTATTGCTCCTGGCCCCTCAGACTGGAAGCGCACAAAAAGATAGCACAAAAACGGACAATCGGTTCGAATTAAGTAAGAACCTTGATGTATTCAATGCATTGGTTAAAGAAGTTGAGATGTTCTATGTCGATACTGTAGATGTGGAGAAAACGGTTCGTCGTGGAATTGATGCCATGCTTTCTGGTTTGGACCCGTATACGGAATATATTCCAGAACAGGAGATGGGAGATTTAAAATATATCACAACAGGTGAGTATGGCGGTATAGGTTCTTTTATCCGCGAACGTGAGGGGGGGGGAGTTTACATCATCGAACCTTTCGAAGGAATGCCTGCTGCGCTTGCCGGATTAAAGGCGGGCGACAAGTTGCTGGAGATCGATGGGATTGATGTATCCAAAATGACTTCCGATAAAGTGAGTGAATTATTGAAAGGTAAGCCAAACACCAAAATGACACTAAAGATTCAGCGACCCAACGAAAAGAAGCCTCGTGCACTGGAGTTAATCCGCAAACAGGTATTGGTAGATCAGGTTACCTATTATGGTGTGCGTAACGATAGTATCGGCTATATTTATTTGAAAGGATTTACGGATAAAAGCGCGCACGAAGTAAAAGCTGCTTTTGAGGATTTGAAGAAGAATCACAAAATAAAGTCGCTTGTATTAGATTTGCGGAATAACGGCGGAGGTTTGCTCGATAACGCTGTACAAATTGTCGGGATGTTTGTTCCCAAGGGAGAAGTCGTATTGTCTACAAAAGGTAAAATTAAGCAATGGGATCGTACATACCGTACGACCATTGAACCTATAGATACCGTAATGCCTATTGCGGTGCTTATTAACGGAGGTTCTGCCTCGGCTGCCGAGATTGTATCCGGAGCATTGCAAGACCTCGATCGTGCCATCCTTGTAGGTCAGCGCAGCTTCGGTAAAGGGTTAGTTCAGTCTACCCGTGAGTTACCTTATAACGGGAACCTGAAAGTAACCATGTCAAAGTATTATATTCCCAGCGGCCGTTGTATTCAGGCAATCGATTACACGCATAAAAACGCTGACGGAAGTGCTGCCCGTATTCCTGATAGTCTTACAACGGTATTTAATACATCGAAAGGTCGCCTTGTTCGCGACGGTGGAGGCGTTCGTCCTGATTTCGAAGTAGAAGACACGAAAGTTCCTACTATCATGTTTTATCTGGTTTCGGATATGATTGCGTTCGACTTTGCCACCGAATGGGCGCAACGTCATCCTTCGATCGGACCAATTGAATCGTTTGAGCTAAGCGATGCCGATTACGAAGAATTCAAGAAGTTTGCCAAGGAGAAAAACTTTACATACGACCGCCAGAGTGAGAAGGTGCTTAAGAACCTGAAAGAGGTTGCCGGATTCGAAGGGTATATGGATGAATCGTCGGAAGAGTTCAAAGCCCTTGAAGCAAAACTTACTCCGAATCTGGACAGAGATCTGGATCGTTTTAAGGGTCAGATCTCAGAGCTTTTGGCTTCAGAGATTGTAAAACGCTACTATTATCAGAAAGGCGAATTGATTCAGAGTCTTAAAAAGGACAAGGTGCTCGATAAAGCGCTCGAAGTATTGGGAAATACATCCCTTTATCAGTCCACGCTTTCTGTTCCTACAGCAGCGCTTTCTACTCTTGAAAAGTAATATGCAGAACAACTAATTCGGAGACGGTCCCGACCCGGTAGGGCGGACCGGCGCATCCGATTCCCGAGGAGACGTAAAACTGAGCGTCTCCTTTTTTATAATAGCCATACGGACATTCAAATATCAGTTTCATGATAAGCGGATAAGGCCAGAACTGTCCGTTGTGCGTATGACCAAACAAACCTAAATCAATCCTGTTCATTGCCATTTCGGCAAAAGAAAAAGGCTGATGGTCCAACACAATTACGGGTTTGTCTTTATCCAGGTTCTTTGTAAGCGTGTGCAGCGCTTTCCGTTTCTTGTTTACCAGATCGTCTCTCCCAACCAGATAGAAGCTGGAATCAGGCATAGCAACCGAATCAATTAAAAGAGTGCCTCCTGTTTTCCGTAACCATTTCCGTTTTTCGTTAATGTTTGCCCTGTATTCGTGGTTACCCAGGACAATATAGGTTCCTAAAGGTGCCTTTAACTGCCGAAGCTCTTCCTCTGCTTTGTATTTTACGGCCATTCTGGATTCGTAATCCATTATGTCTCCCACCAGCACTACTATATCTGCTTTCTGTTCATTGGCTAATGTAACATATTTATGCACCAGCTCACGGTTAATTGTTTCGCCGATATGCAGGTCGCTCATCATAACGATAGTAAGGCTATCGCGGTTACTTCCCTTCTTTGGAAGCTTAATGTTTACATGTGTAACAACCGGATTGGTAACCGTGTGATAGGCATTGATCATCAGTCCTGTTACACCCACCACAATAACGAAGAACAGTATCAGTTTTGTTTTCGGATAATGCTTTTTTATCCACTTGGGAATAACAGGAATGTATCGGTTTGTAAACCTTATAAGCTCGAGAACCAGCAAACTCATGGTAATATAAAGAGTAGCAATATACCAGGTATTACAAAATTGCATGATGGGGATAAATACATCATCCGGAAGCTCTTTACGAAAGAAAAACCCGGTAAGGTACGTGGCTATTTCAAGGATGAAAAACAACGTATAGGGAATTCTCCATTTCTTTGATGCCGGGATAGCCTGATATCCCCGTATAAAAATATATGGATTAAGTAACAGTTGACCAACTATAGCCTGAATAAAGACTTTCATCTGTACATCATTTATTTTGAGAGACCAGAACTATCCTTTAACGTGTAAAGGATATGTTAAATACAACCATTTCACTTTGTGTGCCGATACGGAAAGGAGGTCCCCAAAGCGATAATCCCGAAGATACATAGAGATGGGTATTTCCTCTTTTTTTGTAGCCGTGACTAAGCTCGAACATTCTATCCACAACCAGCGTCATAGGCCAAACCTGCCCGCTGTGCGTGTGACCGCTAAATTGCAGGTCGACGCCCGATTCTGCTGCTTTGTCTAAATTAAACGGTTGATGATCCAGTAAAATTACCGGAAATTCAGGATTTGTTTCTGCAACAAGCGAATCCAGAGAAAGACGTTTCCGGTTATGGGAATCGTCTCGTCCAACAAGCTGTAACCCGTTAGGAAGCGTTACAACGCTATCCTGAAGTAAAACCACAGGAGTTGTAGCGATGAAGTTCCGGCTATCTTCTATTCCACTTATATACTCATGATTTCCCGGAATCATATAGATGCCCAGCGGAGCATGTAACTTAGCCAGTTCTTCTTCCATCTTCTGTTCGCGAACCGGATGGATACTATTGTCGATCAAGTCGCCACCTATTAAAATAAGATCGGGTTTTTGATTGTTGATAAGCTCCACATACTCTTTTAATTGATCCTTGGATGTACCGTAACCCAAATGAATATCACTTACAGCCACCACCTTCACCGAGTGTTGATAACCCTTCAAAGGCTTGTTGATAACTATGTTGATAAAGTTGGTTTCAGGGTGTTGATAACGATAGTTCCCGTAAATTAAAACGCATATAATCACTATGGTAGCGTAGATAAAGCTGTATTTGATTTTCTCTCTGAAAAGATGGAGGATATCAACAACCAGTAAAATCATCACCATGTACATGGTAAAAACCAGCCACCCTGTTCCCACAAGGTGTAATCCATGCATAATAGAGTAGGGAACCGACACATTTCTCAAAAGAAATACCCCAAATACGGCAAAGGCCATTAGCCAGTAGGCACAAGTAATTACTACTTTCGCCCCTTTGTGTAAGGACGCTATAACCGGCCATCCCCGGAAGAAAATGTAAATGTTGCCAAGTACATATACGGCAAATATGATAATAAAGAAGATTGGCATCGCATCAGTTTTTTGCAAATATAACGAACCTCGCGCTAACTTGCAATAGCTTACATCAATCGGTTAATAAGTAATTTCGATGAGTTGGCTTAAATAAAACGAGATTATTTTCTTCAAAAGAAAAGGGGTACCTTGCGAGTACCCCTTTCCGTAAGTAGTATCTGTTATTTCTTTAAATCAGCGTCCATAGCTGCAGCCGCTTTACGACCATCTCCCATGGCAAGTATAACTGTAGCACCACCACGAACAATATCGCCTCCGGCATAGATATGGTTAACGGCAGATTCCATACTTTCCTGGTTTACCACAATAGTTCCCCATTTGGTAACTTCGAGTCCCTTGAAGGATTGCGGAATAAGCGGATTGGGAGAAACACCGATGCTAACGATCACCTCGTCCACTTCGATTGTCTCAATAGCTCCTTCGATGGGAACCGGACGGCGTCTGCCTGATGCGTCAGCCTCTCCCAATTCCATTTTCTGAAGAACCATATGGGTTACGCATCCCTTTTCGTTTCCTTTGTATTCGAGCGGATTATGCAGTGTGAGGAATTCAATGCCCTCTTCTTTGGCGTGTTTAACTTCCTCAATTCGCGCAGGCATCTCTTCTTCGCTGCGACGGTATACAATAATGGCACGGTCGGCACCCAAACGACGCGCCGTACGCACTGAGTCCATCGCCGTATTACCTCCGCCAATCACAGCAACCCGTTTCCCCATAAGTACGGGCGTATCCGATTCGGGATTGGCCGCATCCATTAAATTAACGCGGGTAAGGTATTCGTTGGACGACATTACGCCAATCAGGTTTTCGCCTGGTATGTTCATAAAGTTAGGTAAGCCGGCTCCACTGGCAATAAAGATGCCTTTAAAGCCATCTTCCTGCAGCTGTTCCTGACTAATCGTTTTACCAATAATGCAGTTCGTAATGAATTTTACGCCCATTTTGCTTAATACGTCAATTTCGACGTCCACAATTTTGTTTGGAAGACGGAATTCAGGAATACCATACTTAAGTACGCCTCCAATTTCATGAAGGGCCTCAAATACAGTAACATCGTAACCTCTTTGCGCCATATCACCGGCAAAAGAAAGACCTGCAGGTCCCGAACCGATAACAGCCACCTTGATTCCGTTCTTTTCAGGGATCGAGGGGACAGAAACCTGACCGCTTTCGCGTTCATAATCGGCTGCAAAACGTTCCAGGTAACCAATGGCAACGGCCTCTTTCTTTAATTTCTGAGTATAAATGCATTGGCTTTCGCATTGTTTTTCCTGAGGGCAAACACGACCGCATACTGCAGGCAGTGCACTGGTTTCCTTAAGAGTCTTGGCAGCTTCAAGGAAATCACCTTTTTCTATTTGTTTTACAAACGTTGGAATATTGATGCTAACCGGACAGCCGTTCATACAAGTAGGATTCGGACAATCCAAACAACGCTGTGCTTCCTGCATAGCTTGCTCGGCAGTTAAACCCAGATTTACTTCCTCTTTATTATGGCTGCGATATTCTGCATCAAGTTCATTCATATGAACCCGTGGAATATCTGTTCTTTCTTTATTCTTCTTGCTTTTTCTTAGCTCTTCTCTCCATTGCTCGGCACGGCGGGCAGCTATTAATTCTTCGGTAGTCATATGCTCTGCGCGTTTTTTTTATTTCTTATTCAGCCCATTATAAGCGCCCAGGCGCATTATCATTTCATCGAAATCAACCTGATGAGCATCGAACTCGGGTCCGTCTACACATACAAATTTAGTTTTACCGCCTACAGTAACACGACAAGCACCGCACATACCGGTTCCGTCTACCATAATTGTATTTAGGGATGCAACGGTCGGAATATTATATTTTTTAGTGAGCAAGGAAACAAACTTCATCATAATGGCCGGACCAATTGTTACGCAGAAATCAACCTTTTCGCGGTTGATAACTTCTTCGATTCCGTTGGTTACTAATCCTTTTTTTCCGGAAGTACCATCATCGGTCATTACAATTACTTCGTCCGAATTCGCCCTCATCTGCTCTTCCAGAATAACCAAATCTTTCGTTCTGGCTGCTAAAACCACGATAACCCGGTTGCCTGCTTTATGCATTGCTTCTACAATAGGCAGAAGCGGGGCACAACCTACGCCACCACCTGCGCAAACAACAGTACCTACTTTTTCGATGTGTGTTGCTTGTCCCAGAGGTCCAACTAAATCGGTAATGTAATCCCCTTCGTTCAGTTCGCATAGTTTGCGTGAAGATTCGCCTACCGTTTGAATTACCAGAGTGATTGTACCCTTTACGGTGTCTGCTGCAGCGATGGTAAGAGGAATACGTTCTCCCGTTTTTCCCACTTTGACAATCACAAAGTGACCTGCCTTACGTGAGCGTGCGATAAGCGGAGCCTCAACTTCCAGCTTAACTACGTTTGCAGAAAAATGTTCTTTACTTACAATTTTGTTCATTAAGAATGTTCTTATTGATAGTCTGTGTTAATATGTTTTTGGCAAAAGTACGCAATAAATGCATATCTGATAGTTATATGCTTAAAAAAATGACATTATTCAAACAATCCTTCATCTCTTACAAACATAAGGATAGCCGAATGAGGCACAATCAGATACGTCTCATTGTCGAATAGAATTTCGTAAGCCGAACTCTGTAAATAAACGGCCAGATCGCCTTCGTGAGCCTGAAGTGGAAGGTAATGCACTCCTTCTCCTTTTTTCTTTTCCCAGATTTCATGTTCCTCTGTTTGTGAAGGCAGTGGATACCCGGGTCCGGCTTTAATTATGTATCCGCTTTGGATCTTTTCGCCCTGTTGAACGGAAGGAGGCAGGTATAAACCCGTTTTAGTCTGACTTTGCGGATTCTTAGGCTTAATAAGCACTTTGTCGCCTACCATGAATAACTTGGCTAAATCTTTCGGATCTATAGATAATTGCATATATGTATATGATTTTCTTATTACTGATTGCAAAGATACAGGTACTAATGGAATAAAGCAATCCGTAACATGAAAAAAGGAAACAGTTGATTCCCTGCTCTTTTAAAGAAGTGTTTGCTTTTTGAATCTTTTAATCTGATGCCACAAGAACATCCAGGCCGTTACGGCAGCCAGCAGATCAGACAATGGGGCCGCAAGCCAAACCCCGTCTAATCCGAAATAATCCGGCAGGATAAGTATGGCAGGAATTAGAAACAAACATTGTCTGCTTAAACTCTGGACCATCGATTTCCATGCAATTCCAATGCTTTGAAAAAATTGCGCAATTACAACCTGTGAGCCTACGACCAAAAAGGCCATGAGAGAAAGCCGTAACGCATTGGCCGATATGGAAAGCATAAGAGGATCGTTGGTAAAAGCGCGGACTACGAGGTCGGGGAAGAACCAGCTACAGATAAATCCAACTCCTGTCGCTACAGTAGCTATACGAATTACCAACCAGAGCGTTTCCATCACCCGGTGAATATTTCCGGCGCCGTAGTTAAACCCTACAATAGGTTGCATTCCTTGCGACAGCCCTAAAATGAACATAACAAGGAGCATGGCAAAGCTCGTAATAATCCCGTTGGCACCAACGGCATAGTCACCGCCATAGTTTTTTAGCGCGTTAATCATCAGAACATTAACCATGCTTCCGGCAAGCTGCATGGCAAAAGGAGACATCCCGATGCTAACGATTGCAATGACAATTTTAGGCTTAAGGGTAAAATACTTCCGGTGAAAACGTACAATACTATCCTTTTGAATAAAATGGTGCATTACGAATGCAGCGCTTACAGCCATGGAAATAACCGTAGCGATTGCCGCGCCCCGGATACCCATATTTAATCCAAATATGAATATAGGGTCGAGAATTACATTTAGAAATGCTCCGATAAGCATGGTAATCATCGCCTTACGAGGATATCCCGATGCCCTCATTACCGCATTGTAACTAAAGCTAAGTCCGGCCAGAATATTTCCGGGAATTGTGATGTAGAGATACTCCTCGGCATAAGGAATTGTCTGCTCGCTTCCGCCGAACCAAATCAAGAGCTCTTTCATGAAAACAAGCGAAACGGTGATCGTAATCACGCTTAGAATAAGCGTTAGTATGAGGGCATTTCCCAGCACATTCTCCGCTACATCGTTCTCTTTTTTCCCCAGGTGGATAGAAACCCGTGCAGCAGTACCTGCACCAACCAACATGCCGAATGCTTGCAAAAAAAGAAGGATAGGGAAGGTGAGGGCTAATCCTGAAAGAGCCATCGCACCCACACCCTGTCCGATATAGATCCTGTCGACAACACTGTACAGCGCATTTACCATTGTACCAACTACCGCCGGTATTGCATAATGCAACAGCAGGCGGGGAATCTTTTCGTTAGCAAGCTGGTATGTTATTTTATGGTCCATGCTATCATCGTTTCGTTTGAATAATCTGTTATATCATCCCGAGCATTTCGGCTATACTGCCAGCTGTTATCGTTTCTCCCGTAGGTAACCCGATCCGGATGGTATGCTTGTCAACACATCGTATAGTAAGACAACCAGGTTGGGGAGCTACCGGGCGATATCCGTTCCGGATCAATGCATTTCCGGCCCAATAGGCTGTAAGCATTTCACCTTCAATACCAACAGGAACTGCGGCAGCCTGTACCTGAAGTTTCCCGGTTGTTACATCGAAAGTGATTTCTTCCTTTTCGAAGAACGATGAAAAATCTCCGGATAGAATAAGATCCTCGGGCGTTCCGCAAATCATTGACTGTCCTTTGGCCTGCAACCAGATGCAATCGCCCATCTGAATAGCTAGTTCGAGATCGTGGGTAGAAAGCAAAATGGCTTTATTCTGTTCTTTCGCCAGTTTGCGCAACAAGACCATGGTTTCTATCCGGCTGGTAACATCGAGAAACGCAGTGGGTTCGTCGAGGAGGATTATCGGACACTGCTGCGCAAGAGCTTTTGCAATCATGGCCTTCTGACGTTCGCCGTCGCTCAGCTCGGATACGTAGTTTTTTGCTTTATGAGCAATCCCGGCAGCTTCCAGGGATTGTTTTATAATCGCATGGTCTGTTTTTTTAAGCTGGCCAAAGAATCCTGTATAGGGATGACGGCCAAGTGATACCAGTTCGTATACGGTAATCCCTCCCGCATTGGTTTTTTCTGTAAGAACAACTCCAACAGTAAGAGAGAAAAGCCGCTGCGAATAATCGGTCAGCGGTTTACCTTGCAAATGAATACTTCCGCCTAACGGCTTCTGGAAACCACAAAGCGTTCTCAAAAGAGTAGATTTCCCCGCACCGTTTAATCCCAGAAGACAAGTTACCTCCCCTGGTCTCAGCATCAGTCGCAGACCTTCATTTACGAGGTTATTTTTTCCACCTTTCAGCGAGTAGCCGATTCGTAAATCAAATGTTTCTATGGCAGGAATAGGATTCATCGGCTTTTAGTTAAAGTATTGAATATTCTTTCTGTTCATAATGACATAAATGATTACCGGAGCGCCTATTAACGGGGTAACTGCATTGAGAGGTAATATTCCGCTACCTCCGGGAAGTACCATCAGAATATTACATAATAAAGCAATGCATCCACCTGTCAGCAATGTTACCGGTAAAAGTAATTTATGATTAGACGATCCAAGCATTAATCTTGCAATATGCGGAACCGCAAGTCCGATAAATGATATCGGACCACAAAACGCAGTGGTCGTAGCGGTTAATATTCCCGTACATATAAGAATCAGCGCCCGCGTACGTTTCACCTTGATTCCCAGATTCGCGGCATACATCTCACCCAGAAGCAGTGCATTGAGCGGTTTAATAAGCAAAATGGCTAAAAATAAACCAAGGAGGGTACACGTTGTGAAAAAGGGTAGCTGTTTTAAAGATACACCCGAGAAATCGCCCATACCCCACATTACGAAAGCATGAACTTTATCGGAAGAGGCGTAGTAGTTTAAAATAGAAATAAGTGAAGAGGCCATATAGCCGACCATAATTCCTATAATGAGTAACATTACGTTACTCTTAACCTTCGTGGAAAAGTATATAATGATGCCAAGAATAAGGCATGCACCGGCAAACGCGGCCACTACGATAGCCAGATATCCGCTCATGGGCAGCGAACTAACCATGCTGAGGGATCCTCCGAAATAAAGCATAACGGCTGCAACCCCTAAGTTTGCGCCATCACTTATTCCCAATATGGAAGGACCGGCCAGTGGGTTTTTGAATAAGGTTTGCAAAAGCAGACCACTTACTGCCAGCGATGATCCTGCGAGGACAGCAGTTACCGATTGAGGTAACCTGGCATGCAGGACAATTTGCTTCCATGATTCTCTGCCTATTTCATTCCCGAGCAAAATATCGGCCACGGCATCCAATGGGATAGTAACCGATCCGTAGGCCAGACTCCCTGCAAATAGGAATATAAGGCAACCTGTTAGCCAAAAATAAATGTGATTGAATTGCTTGTTCATTTTGCAAAGGTATAAATATGTTGTAAACAGCCTTAATCTGTTTACCAGAATCTCTGCACTTCCTGTATATATTCTAAAGTTTCCAAATTATAGATTATTGAGCAATATTCCTTAAAATATGTTTTTATTGTGTTTGTATCAAGGTTCATATTAAATAAAACGATTGTTATAGTCCGGCTTTGTTGCTATTATTCCTTTTGCATAAAAACAGGATATTATGTAAAAATATGTTTGCTGATTAGTCCCGCAATCGTTTGCGCTGATAATTTTAATTAATTAAACCTTATATATATATATTGTTAAATATTATGATTAGTTTTGGAGTCTCTATTATTCTCAATTTGTAAAAAGCGATTTTTATTGTTAATTTAAAAAAAATGTATTATGCAACGAAAGAAAGCACTTGATTCTTTCAAACATTGGAGAGTAGGAGTACTATCCGTGTTGATTTCCTTTTGCATTACGACCGCATTTGCTCAGCAAGGGTCTGTTAAAGGAAAGGTTTTAGACGAAACAGGCCAACCTATTATTGGAGCCAACGTTGTTGAAAAAGGTACCACGAATGGTACAATTACTGACCTTGATGGTAATTATACCCTTACAGTTCCGAATGTTCAGCGCTCAATTCTTCAATTTTCCTTTATCGGTTATACTACATTGGAAGATGCCGTAAAAGGACGTACCAAAATTGATGCCAAGCTTTCTCCTTCCGTTGTTAACTTAGGAGAGGTGGTTGCTATTGGTTATGGTACCCAGACACGTAAAGAAATTACGGGGTCTGTTGCCAACGTAACTGAAGAAAGTTTTAACAAAGGGGTTACCCGCGATGCAACCGACCTGTTGCAGGGTAAAGTGGCCGGTTTGGTTATTACCTCTGGTTCCGGTGATGTAACAAGAGGCGCCACCATGCGTTTACGTGGTACTTCCACTTTGCAGAACGACCAGGGTCCGCTTATCGTTATCGACGGTGTACCGGGTGGTGATATGTCTACCGTATCTCCTTCGGATATCGAATCAATTTCTGTATTGAAGGATGCTTCTTCTGCTGCTATTTACGGATCTCGTTCTGCCGGTGGTGTTGTATTGATTACAACCAAACGCGGTTCCGGATCTAAGACCATGATTTCTTATGATGGTTATGTAGCAATGGACGAGATGTCTAATAAGCCAGACCTGATGAATGCGCAGCAATGGCGTGACTACGCAAATAGCGCAGGTTTGGAAACAGATACTTATGATAAGTATGGCGCTGATACCGATTGGTTTGATGAAATGACCCGTACAGGAATTTCTCAGAATCACAGTGTTTCAATGTCCGGTGGTAGTTCTAAAAGCAACTATCGTGCATCGTTTTCTTATCTCGACAGAAATGGTATTATGCGCGACAACGCCATGGAACGTTACAGTTTCCGCTTCCAGTTCTCTCAGCGGGCTATTAACGACCGTTTGAAAGTGGGATTGACCGGTTCTGCAACACTTACCGACAATCAGGTTCCTAACGGCGACAACTTTGTGTTGGCTTACAGTATGCTTCCTGTTTATCCGGTGTATAATGAAGATGGATCTTATTTTACAAAAGTAAATAAGGAGTATGATCAGGGTAATCCTGTTCAAAATCAGGATTTGAACTCTAGAACAAACAAGATGAATTACTTTTATGGAAATGGTGATATTCAGTTTCTTGTTATGGAAGGATTAAATGTGAAAGCAAACTTATATAAGAGCCGTTTTAACGGCGAATATAGTGAATATACCGACTCAAACACTTCAATGGGGTATAAGGATCAGGGTTTTGCAAAAAAACAAAACCGGGTTTGGGACCGTGATTTGATGGAGTTGACTGCAGATTATAACAAAACATTTGGTGCTGATGACGAACATAAAGTAAATGGGTTGATTGGTTATTCCTGGGAACAAAATGAATATTCTATGTTTCATGCCCAAAACCGCAACTTTGTAAACAACGACCTGCAGTCAGACAACCTGCAATCCGGTCAGGGATTAAAACAAGGTGATGTTGAGTCAGAACGTAACGAATACAAATTGATTTCTTTGTTTGCAAGAGCAAATTATAGTTACAAAGAACGTTATATGATTACTGCAACGGTTCGCCGTGATGGTTCGTCTAAGTTTGGAGCAAATAATAAGTGGGGTACATTCCCTTCTGCTTCCGCAGCCTGGGGAATTTCAGAAGAAGGTTTTATGGAAGATGTAAAATGGGTTGATGATCTTAAGATCCGTGCAGGTTACGGTGTTACAGGTAATCAGGATGGTTTGCAGCCTTACAAAACGTTGCAGTTGTATGGTGCCGATGGTCAATATTATAATAATGGCAGCTGGTTAACAGCCTATAAAATTAATCAGAATGCTAACCCTAATTTGAAGTGGGAATCTACGGCTATGTTAAACGTAGGGGTAGACTTCACATTATTTAATGGTCGTTTGGGTGGTACTGTTGAATGGTACGACAAAAAGACTTCCGACATGCTTTATAGATATAGTGTACCAACTCCTCCCTTTGTTTATGAGAAGATGATGGCCAATGTTGGTGATATGTCCAATAAGGGTATCGAATTGTTACTGAACATTGGTGTAGTTCGTAAAAAGGATTTTAACTGGAATATGTCTGTTAACCTTTCTCATAACAAAAATGAGATTACGAAACTATCAAGCGATATCTATACCACAAACCGTATTTACACAGGAGACCCATGGATCCGCGGAGGTTCTGGAACAACTTCTCACGTAATTGAAGAAGGTCGTCCGGTTGGTCAGTTCTTCATGCTTAAATGTAACGGACTTGATGAAAACGGGAAATATATTATTGAAGATGTAAACGAAGACGGAAAGATTTCTGAGGACGACCGTACTTATGTAGGAAGTGCTCAGCCGGATTTAACCTTCGGTATTAATAATTCATATGTAAATAAAAACTGGGATTTTAGTTTTTTCCTTCGCGGAACATTGGGTAATGATGTACTGAATGGCCCTCGTATGGGATACGGAACCTCTGCTTATCTTATTGGAACAAACGCGTTGGATGATCCATTGATTTATGATTTAAAAGAGTCTCCGCGTATCTGTTCATACTATCTGGAAGATGCTTCTTTTATGCGTTTAGACAACATGTCTCTTGGTTATACTTTTAACACTAAGAACTTAAATTGGCTTGACAAGGCTCGTGTATATGTAACTGCTCAAAACCTGTTTGTAATTACTGGTTACAAGGGTTTGGATCCCGAAGTTGAATTGTTCAGAGGAGCATCAACTGATGATGACGCCGGTTTATCTCCGGGTATTGAACCTCGTCAGTTCTTCCCTAAGGCAAGAACATTTACTGTAGGTGTAAATCTTACTTTCTAAATTATTAAATTAGCTTATTATGAAAAGAAAATCAATCATATCAGTTATAACCGGAGCCGTTTTGATGTGCGCCATGCCTTCGTGTATGGACCTCGATGAAACGGTGTATGACAAAGTGCAGGCCGACAGTTTTGGGAAAACCGAAGCTGAAATCAACTCGATCATTGCTCCAATTTATAAAACATTGAAAAAAACCTGGCCAAATGCGTATTTCTATATGACAGAATGTTCGGGTGATATGGCCATTACCCCAACCCGTAAGGGGGGTGACTGGTGGGACAACGGTGCTTACAAAGATTTACATATGCACACATGGACACCAAATACAGGTACTATTAAAGATGCATGGAATGATGCCATGCAGAGTATTTCTACCTGTAACCAGGTTTATAGCATCATTGAAGCGGCTCCAAGTATGACAGAAGCCGACAGAACACGTACGCTTGCAGAAATTCGCGGTATTCGTGCTTATTGGTACTATATGTTGGTGGATAACTTTGGAAACGTTCCATTGGTAACCGATTTTGCAGATACCGAACTTCCTACCACAAAATCAAGAAAAGAAGTATACGATTTTGTTGTTAGCGAATTAAATGCTATTAAAGATCAGTTGCGTTCTGATGTTACCGGTGCAAGCTATGGTAAGTTCACCAAAGGTGCAGCTTACACATTGTTGGCAAAAATGTATCTGAATGCCGAAGTATGGACGGGAGCTCCTAACTGGCAGGGTGTGGTAGACGCTTGTAATGAGGTTATGAAACTCGACTATATTATTGAGCCGGATTGGAAACAGAGCTTTATAGTTAACAACCAGAACTCGAAGGAAATAATTCTTCCGATTTGTTTTGGTCGTGCCGATGGAGGTAATACAATGCATTACCGTACCCTTCATTACCTGGATCCTATTGCTTTGGGCATGACTGTTGGTACATGGAACGGTGTTTGTGCACAGCCGGATTATGTAAAAACTTTTGATGACGCTGATAAACGTAAGGTGGGTTCATTCCTGATGGGTGAAATGAAAGATCCTGCTACGGGTCAGGTGTTGATGACTGCTCATAACCGTCCTTTGAATCATACGATCGACTTAACAATGATTCCCGGAACAGAACGCGGAGGTACTACCTGGGGTGATGTAAACCAGGAAGATGGTGCCCGTGTAAACAAATGGGAGTATGAAGTAGGATTGGCTGCTTCTGATCAGGAAAATGACTTTGCAATTTTCCGTTTGGCAGATGTTTACCTGATGAAGGCTGAAGCATTGGTTCGTATGGGATCTGATAACGCTGAGGCAACCCGTTTGATTAATATTATTCGTGCCCGTGGTTTCGGTGACACCAATCACAATTATACTTCTGTAACATTGAAAAATGTTGAAATGGAACGTAAGTATGAAATGGCTTGGGAGATGTGCAGTCGTCAGGATAATATCCGTTTCGGTACATTCCTTGATGCCCGTTTCTTAAAGGTGAAATCGGAAGAATACCGTAAGTTGTTCTGCGTTCCGCAGGATGCATGGCAGACTAATAATAAGTTGGTTCAAAATCCTGGATATCCTGCTTTTAATTAATAGGATACTATCTAATAAAAAAGGCGTTCCGGAATTCCCGGAACGCCTTTTTTATTAGTGGAATTTAATCTGCTCTCCTTTGCTTTGGGTGGCAGCATGTTGTATGTCGTAAGGACTTACTTCTATTTCTCCTTTGATAAGTTCGGGAATGTTATAGGAGTAGAGCTGGAAATCATACAGATCGGGATCTTCCTGAGGCAACAAAAAGGGTTTGGATGTATTGCCCTGCTCGTCCACATGCACTATATAAGGCAAAGTATAAACGCCGTTCTCACGCCGGCTGCTAATAACAAACCAACGGCTGTTGCTGCTCCATGTATGGTAGCTTTCTGTATCCGGACTGTTTACCCCTTTCATGTCTATTGCTTTTCCGGTTTTCAAATTTATCATCCGTATTTCTGCATCTTTGTGCCAGATAGGGAATTGCCCATAGGCTGTTTCTGTATACATCATGAACTTGCCATCAGGAGAAATGCGGGGGAAGGAGGTGCTGACACTATCGGCAATAACCAGCGTATCGACTTGCGAACCAATTACCCCCTCCTTCGCATCAAAGGATACCCGGCAAAGATTGTAGCGAAGTTTATCATACTCCTCAGGCATTTTCAACGCGGGAGCCGAACAGAAATAAAGCCATTTTCCATCCGCCGAGAAAGAGGGGAATGTTTCATAGGCATCCTTTGTTATAATTGATGCTTTGGAAAGAATTTCTTTTTTAGCAATGTCGTACACCACTATATCGGATTCGGTATCGAAGACTTCCATTTTCTTTTTGGGAACAGCATGAAAGAATTGCCGTATTGTATTGACGGATGAAACGATATAGTTTCCGGAAGGATGCCAGTAAGGGTAGGTGAGATTACTGATAGTCTTATCCGTTTTAGTCTGCAGCTTCTCTATTTCTCCCTTCGATACGATGTATGTCCCGCCATTGTCGGCCCGCATATGAAACAACATTTGCTGAGGGTTGCCACCACAGAATGAATGGCAGTTTATGCAATTGTAACCAGTCATTTTATTGACAATAACCGGCTTTTCCTCAAACGACTCCAGGTTCCGCTGGTAAATACCAACGATATGCCACTTTTCGTAACCGGGCTCTATTAAGCGATAGGCCATGTGTGAATCAATAGAATCCGGACTTACAAACAATGAAAACGTTTTCCAGGTAGTCCACTTGTTTTTGTTTTTGGTAGATACCTTAAACCGAAGCGAATCTCCGGCGGATTCGGTCAACAGGGCGTGCCATTTACGAAGATTAATCCGAACTTTTCCATCACCGAAACATTCTATATGCTTATTTCCTTTTTGGTTTGTTATTTCTACATAACTTTTTTCACACGGCGTATTGATCCTGAAATTTAACGGAGCCATATTAATCGGAATACTTATTCCCGTATAGTCGGGGAATAGTCCGGGCAAACTGTTTGCGACAACCGCATCCCCGGGATATTCTTTTTGCAGGGATGGAATAATTAGTAGTCCGGTAACTAACACTGCTCCGGCAACGCATCCGATAAGTATTTTTTTACGTGATTCAACTTTCTTCATAACTGTTCCTGATTTGGCATATTCTCGAATTGTGCGTAATAATAGTAAGTGTTACCGAACTGTTTCTTAAGCAACTCCTGACTATTTCCTGCTGCATTGCAAAAGCCAATAAACCGATCGTAAACGGCTTTATCTATTTTAAACGTCTTAAAGGCTTCCGGGTCCGGTTGTACCGCAGCGTAAAAAAGACAAATAGCTTCCTGATAATGAACAGGTAATGTCTTGTAAAATCCTTTGGCAGTTTGCATGTATTGCATGAAAGCTCCGAGGTCTTTATATAATAGGACATAGGCCATGGTGTATTCTATTGCCGCCTTATTGCCGGGATGATCGTCGAGTAAGTATGCAAGCGCGTTGGGTAACGCTTTCGCGGGATCAAACGGATTATCTGTAGTTACATTTACAGCTCTTTTTTGTACAATCCATGGCGTTTTGCCGTCAGTCTCACTGTTCAGGTATTGCCGTTTTTCGTTAGCCCAATCTTTATAAAATAGAGAGGCCTCCAGAATGGTAATGTATTTCTCTGCCGCTTTATATTCTTCGTTAACCAGATAGGTTTCTACCAAACGTTTCATAAGACGGGGCTGAACCCTCCGTTCTGAACTAAGAACACCAACAAAGGCATAACGCTGGGAACTGTTTATGTGCCCTATTTGCCAGGCAACCTCGCTGGCAGTTATCAGATCCACCCTGGTTACAGGATCCTTTGGAATAAGTCCGTCTACCCCCGCCTGCCTGAAATCAAACTGCTTGTTGGAAAGCTGATTTGTATGAGATAATGCCAGATTCACATAGATAAGAGCATTCTGATCGTTTACTGCCTGTTGTTCCGCATGATCGACTATCTTCTGCCACTGACTGTTGCGGGCATAGTAATCGTATCGGTAGGTTTGTTCAAGTGCATTTCCTCCATAGGCTATTCCGGCTATAATTCCACCAGTAAGAATTACAAAGGAAATAACCAACTTGTGCCCTACTTTAGGTTGCCATTTTTGTAAAAGAACAGAGAGCGTTGCAACAAGGGGAAACGCCAGCCAGAATAACCGGAAAGAACCGGGTTGAGGGTATTCAGGATGATACAGGTACTTACTGAAAAAGGCTTCTTCCATGGGAACGACAAAAAGCGTACGCATGGCTATGAGGGGAAGTAGCATACTTCCGCCGATATAGATGGTTACCGCCATGTATTTGCTTTTTGATGCGGACTTAAATTCGTAGAATGAGAGGAGTATGGCTGCCAGAAAATGTGCGGGAGTTGCAAGTAAATAGCATGTAACCAGGATTCCTGCAGCATAGGCATACCGCCAGTTGTTACGAGGAGAATAGGTATAACCCACTACGGCCAGGATTCCTGTTAGCATGGATAACGGGATCGCTACAGTTTCGGGCGGATAAATCCAGAAAAGGAAACAGGGCAGTATAGACCAGAGAGCAGAAAGAAGGTATCCGCACCTTCTGAAAAACAGATGGGCGGATACCGTTATAAGTCCGAGAAGAGAAGCCAGGCAGACCGAAGCAACATGGGGCAGGTAAAAAAACTGCATCAGGGCTTCGTTAAGGTATTCGTTCATACCTCCCGGTTCTCTGCAAAATTCAAGAAAATAGGAGTTGGTATACAGAAACAATCCAAATTGTTCCATAAAATGATACCAGTACCGATAATGCAGGTCGAAATACAAATAACTTCCTGCAACAAACATTCCAATTAGAATAAGGTTTCCAAAACGTTGTGGTCTCATGAAAATTTACGTTGTTAAGCACCGCCTCCTTCCGTGCTCTGTCCTTCGCCGCCGGACTTCTGGTCATCGTTGGAGATACCGCGTTTTACTTTTTTAATAGCACTTTTTAAATCGCCGAATCGCCAGGATACACTTAGACTAAAACTCCGGGCAGACATACGGTTTACGCTTTTACGATAAAAGTTAGCATCCTCCGTTGTCGTCTTCATTTCCTTTGTTTTCCAGAATGGATCCTGAGCTGACAAAGATACAGTAAGTTTTTTCTTTAAGAAGTCTTTGTTAAGCGTAATTCCCGTAAAATAAAAAGCAGAAGATTTTCCCTGCAGCATAATGCGGGGTGCAAAATATCCGCCATTTAGATTGATGCGGAAATCTTTGGGCAACGTATATTGTATGCCTGTAAACACTCTGTAATTATATCCGCTGTTGTTTCCCCAGTTATCACTCTTCATATTCGTATAATCGATTCCTCCGTTCATATAGATTCTGAAGGTAGAGATCGGATTCCAGCTTCCGTAAAGGAATGCGCCAACGTTTTGATTTTTACCTATATTGTCGTAGGTACTCTGAGTAATACCTGGTTTTTCAGGATCGATAAAGGTGTATTGTTCTATGCCATTGTTCACAAATGAGTAGTTTACGCTGGCGTTTATATTTATTTTCTGAGTAAACATACTGTAATTCAGCGTAATGTTATTGCTCTTTTCGGCATCCAGATCCGTATTACCATACGAGATATTCAATGGGTCGGTTGTGTTTACGTAGGGATTCAAATACCAGATACCCGGTCGTTGAATGCGCATGTTGTAACCCAAACGGAGACTCTGACTCATATTTAGCTGATACGACAGCGTGGCTGATGGAACCACGTTGAAATAACTGGCATCAAAGGCATTGTCACTTTCAACATTCAGGCTGGTTCCTTCTGCACGTAATCCTGTTTTGAAAGCGAATTTATTCCATTTAAGATTATATCCCGCGTAGCCTGAATAGATATGCTGCGTATGCTTGAAACTGGCATTGGCATCTCTGGAGAGTGTATCATTTAGAAAACGCTCAGTCTCACTGTCGCTTTGACGTAAGATGTATTTGGCCCCAATTTCTATCGATTGGTTTTTGTTCAGGGGACGTGTATAGTCCATCTGTGCGGTATGTTCGTTTGTTGAAGCATCGTTAGTTGTCCTTTCCGTACGATCTGCATAGTTTACCAGACTGTTGATGTCTGTGTTATTTGTGCTTCCTCCGGGAGAATTGTTGAATTTGTATGAGAATGTAAGCAATTCATCTTTTCTGGAGGTGGAATGCTGAAAATCCAGATTAACTTCCGTTCCTCCAAAAGTGTTACGTGAATTACTGTTTCTCCTGAACTGATAGATGGTTTCAAGCCCCTCGTTACGCATTATTTCGTCGGTTTCGGATATATTATTCGATTTTCCGTTAAACCGGTTGGCCGACAAGCTTAAGAGGTTCAATGTGTCAATTTCATAACTTAACTCCAGATATCCGTATTGCATCGGACCCTTGTTTTTGGAACGGCCGTCCTGCGTCAGGTATTTCATCTCCTTACTAGTAAAGTTTTCGCGATACGAGTTGAAATCGTTGTAGGGACTGTTTCTGTAATTATAGTTGAAGTTTCCTGTAATACCGAGTTTCCCAACTTTAGCTGAGACATATGCTCCGCCTCCGACACTTCCCAATGTGTTGGCATTGGCTCTTACGGTTCCGGTGTATCCCTGCATGGAGCTTTTGGTAATAATGTTGATGATACCACCAACGCCTTCCGCGTCGTATTTGGCACCCGGTTCGGTAATAACTTCAATGTTTTTCACCGAGTTGGCGGGCATACTTTTTAATACATCTCCGGGATTGTTGGAGATAAGGTTAGAAGGCTTCCCATTCATGTATATTTTGAAGTTGGTAGAACCTTTTAGCTGTATTTTATCTTCTCCGTCCACCGTAACCATTGGAACTTTCCGGAGCATCTCAAGCGTATTGCTTGTCACCGCCTCCGGGTCTTCATCCAGGTTGTAGGTAATTTTGTCGACTTCAACCTTTACAAGTGGTTTTTGTGCGGTTACAGTTACTTCGCCAAGTCGTTTGTTGTCTTCCATCATAAAAAGCTTACCCAAGTCGAGCTTCTTTTTCTCCTCGGATAGCGTAAAACTTGTTTTTGATGTTACTTTTCCGAGAGATTGCATCGTGATAATGTAGGTGCCCGGCACTTTCATCTCTGCTTCGAACTTCCCGTCAATATCGCAGGCTAGTAGTTTTTCTGCCTTTTGAGGCGACTGGCTTAAAGAAATGGATAGTGTTGCATAAGGAACGGTCTCGTTGGTGATCGAATCAATCACCTGACCTTTGATGGAGAACGGAGAACTTTTGTCTGATTGCGCCTGCATGAATAGGGTTGATAACAGGGCAAAGAGAGAAAATAAGATAATTTTTTTCATCAGATTAAATAAAAAGGTGAATACTGGAATAAATTAACTAATAGCCGGCAAATATACAACGATTAACTAATGTGTTTCTGTTTATGCAGTTAAAGAAAACTAAGATTACCCGCTTAATAGTTATCTTTAGTTATATAACTGTGATTATTATGTAAAGTAATCCTATACGCAGTTCATATATCTTATAATCTTTTTTATTACATTTGTCTTTAAACCAATTAAACCCAATTACGTATGAAACCTTATGTGTTACTTTTCGTTGCTTTGTGCTTTGTTTCCGGACTCTTTGCCCAGAACCTGCAGGAAATAAAGTTAAGTGCGCCTGATAAAGAGCGGGGTGTTACCATTATGAAAGCTTTTGCCAACAGACATTCGGACCGGGTGTTTGCAAATAAAAAACTATCAACCAAAGACCTCTCTGATTTGCTATGGGCGGCCAACGGTTTTAATCGCTATGAAAAGGGTATGCGTACGGCTCCTTCTGCCATGAATAAGCAGGATATCGATATTTACGTGATTCTTGCCGAAGGAGCCTATTTGTATGACGCAAAAGCTCATGTTTTGAAACCTGTGGCTAAAGGAGATTACAGACCATTGGTAGCCGGCGGGCAGGATTTTGTGAATAAGGCCCCGGCTTGTCTGGTACTTGTTTCGGACTTGTCCCGGTTCGGAGAACTTAAAGAGCATACCAAGTTGATGGCTGCAATGGATGCAGGTATTGTTTCTCAGAATATCAATCTGTTTTGCGCCGGAGTGGGACTAAGCACAGTTCCGAGAGCCTCCATGGATCAGGCGGGATTGAAAAAGGTTTTGAATCTAAAGGAATCGCAAATGTTACTTATGAATAATCCGGTAGGGTATCCGGCAAAATAATAGGATGTTGTTATATACAAAAAGCTCCTTGTTTACGATAAACAAGGAGCTTTTTGTGAGCGAAAGACGGGACTCGAACCCGCGACCCTAACCTTGGCAAGGTTATGCTCTACCAACTGAGCTACTTTCGCGAAACCTATTTTTTAAAAGCAAAGCCTGATAAACCTGCGTCTACCAGGCTTTGTACCCGGAGCGGGACTTGAACCCGCACAACTGCAATAGTCAAAGGATTTT